>Ga0247810_10002173_pt1 | contig 11158 bp, 7 predicted proteins | sample UWRJL119311C1_FD_179918 | JGI IMG/M metagenome (GOLD analysis project Ga0247810, IMG submission 179918) | Plant litter microbial communities from Arlington Agricultural Research Station in Wisconsin, United States - UWRJ-L119-311C-1 | ecosystem: Environmental > Terrestrial > Plant litter >...
ATAGGTATTGCGCAGGCTAAACCTGTTCTTGCCCAATTGTAATCCTACATTTAACAAAGCTCCTAATGTGGTGTTAAATCCATAGGTTGCACCCTGATTGTTTGAAGTATATTCCCAATCGCTGCGGCGCTGCTGGTCAAAACGGTTGATCTGCTGTGTATTTCGATAGCTTACCGAACCTGTAAAGCCCAGTTTGTTCTGGCTTACCGTATCAAGGGCATAGAGCCGCCCCATACTGAATTGATAATTCTGTGAAGGTGTGGCCGTGTATTTATGAACCGTAAAATTATCATTAGTGAACCTTTTGCTTTGGCCATCTATCAGTGCTTGGTACTCTGCATCAGATAAATTATTTACCGGTTCTTTGGTTCTGTCGGTATGCACCAGGTTACCAGGAAAATCCCTTCTGCCATCGTCAAAACCCAAGTAATCATATTTTCCACGCTTATGGCTCAGGAAACCTTCACCTGTAGTTTGGTCATTATAGGATGTCCCGGCAGAGAAACTCATGAAGTTCTCATTTGGGATATCTTTAGTATTGATCTGAATCAGACCCCCTCCAAAACTCGCATTCATATCCGGAGTAACCGTTTTACTGACCACAACGTTATCTACTAAGTTTGAAGGAATCAGGTCGAATGAAAAGTTCCTTTGCTGCACTTCTGTACTAGGCAAAATCACACCATCCAACATAGCTGAATTGTAACGTTCACCAATACCGCGCACCACTACAAACTTATTATCTACGGTACTTACACCACTAATCCGCTTTAAACTCTCTCCGATATTTTTATCAGGTGTTCTTGCAATCTGTTCAGCGCTGATGCCGTTACTGATTTCTGAAGCATTTTTTTGCCTGGCAAGTAATCCTGAAGTCGATGCTTTCTTATACCCCGAAGTAACCACTACTTCTTTCAGGTCTTTATTGTCTATTTTCAATGCGATATTCAATGCAGTGTTTTTACCTCCGATTACTTCTACTTCGGTAATGCGCTGTGTTATAAACGAAATATAACTCACCTCAACAGTATAAGTACCGGGTTTTAGGGCGATAGTATAAGCACCATTTATATCGGTTTGGAAACTTTGCCCTGTTTCTATAATCCTGACAGTGGCATTGGGCAGGCTTTCGCCATGGTCATCTGTAATTTTACCGGAAATACGACCGTCCTGTTGTGCCTGGGCTGGTTTTATTACGTTACTAACACTTTCCGCTTTTTTACTCAGATAGATATCATGGTCGTCTATCTTAAAATTGGTTCTTGTTTTTTTAAAAAGCCGCTCTAATACCACTTCTATTTTTTCATTGGATGCATTTAAAGAAACAATGCGCTTAAGGTCAACATTTTCAACCTGGTAAAAAAACTTAAATGGAGTACTGCTTTCTATTTTATCTATAATCTGTTCTACTGATACGTTGTTTAATGTTAAGTTGATATTCGTTCGTTGCCCATAAGTATTGGCTTGCATGGTAAAGAAACTTACCCATATAAATAAGATACTTAATTTCATTTTTAAATTAGATTTAAATAATACTTGTGGGTTTGTTGTACAATTAGGATTTTTTTTCATATTTTTTCTGCGTTAAAACTGTGATCGGTTCCTTTGGAATTCATCACTTAAAAATGGTCGGGAAATGCTGCAACATTTTCCGATTTTTTTTAGGGCATTTCACCCTAATTCCTGGTTACTTTGTTGTTTGATTGTCTTTTTTATCTTATCATAGAAGTCTGGATTTGTTAGTTTACAATTATTTTTTATTTAATGATTATGGTATCACCATCCATCTGGTATTCAATCCCATAATTGATCTTTAGCTTGCGGAATACTTCATTGGCTGAAATTTGTCCGAAATTTGCGTTAAATACTTTATTGCCTAATGTTTTGTTATTATTTACTATAGTAATATCATAGTGTCTTTCCAGTTTTTTCAGAATGTTATCAAAAGTCATATTTCTAAAAATGAGTTCGCCTGTAAGCCAGGAGGTATATATAGAAGTCGTGACTGCCTCTTTGCTGATTTTTTTAGTTTCTTTATTATAGCTTCCTTTAAAACCGGGTTTTAGCAAGTCACTCTTACTGGCGTCAAAAACATCGTTTTTGGCATATAAACCTACAGAGCCTTCTACCAGAACTACATCAGCTGTATTGTCTTCGGGATAAGCAGAAACGTTAAATTGCGTACCCAATACCCTTACATTTAAGTTGTTTGCATTTACAATGAAGGGATGTTTGGTGTCTTTGGATACGCTCAAAAAAGCTTCACCGGTTATGAATACTTTTCGCTCTGCATCTTTTAAAAATTGAACCGGGTATTTAAGTGACGAGCCAGCGTTCAGATGCACCTGAGTGCCATCAGATAATTGCAACTGAAATGTCTTGCCATTGGGAATACTCAGGGTATTATATGCCAGTTTTTGTGGGGAGCTGTTTTTATCATACGTTAATTGATTTCCATTTTGCTGTCCGATGATATCCCCATTTTTATTCTGTATTTTGACCGTACCATCATTTTCTAAAATGTGAATCGTGCCATCTTCCAACTGTAAGGTAATCGCATCTTTTGGCAGAATATCCGATGGCGTTCCTGTAAGTTGGAAAAATAAATATCCCGCTGCCATAAAGCAGATAACTACCGCTGCAATGGATTGGTATCTTTTCCAGTTGATTTTTTTGGTTTGTTTTTCTTGTGGAGCCTGAATGGAATTATTAATCCTTCTTAGCAGCCTTATCCTTGTTTCTTCTTTTTCAGAGAGCGTCCAGGAACCCATTTTATCCTTTTTTTGCAGATCATCGTAAAATTGAAACAAAAGTTTTTCTTCACCTATGGTGCAATCATTATTTTCAAATTTCAGCAATAAATCATAAAATTCTTTTTTTGTCATTTTCGTATCTTTATACACCTATGGTGCAAAAAGGTACTGTGACGCACATGCAGAAATTATAAAAAAGGATGATTTAACGTATAGGTAATGTGCAGGTAAAGATTAGATAACTTTGGGGGTGGTTTATGAAAAAAGGAGTATAAAAAGAGTTGCTCCCAAACTGGCTCGAAGATGCTTTAAAGCCAGATGCAGCTGATTCTCGACAGTACGCTTCGAAATATTAAAATGTATGGCTATTTCTGAAACAGAACGGTCCTGATATCGGCTCATATAAAAAATATCCCTGCACCGGGCGGGTAATTTCTTTATTTCTGTATCTATGGTCGCCCTTAGTTCTTTTTGGTCAAGATACAATTCAATTTCCGGAATTTGTTCCAGTTGATCGATCATACTCCAATTAAATGCTATAAATCTTTCGTTGCGTATTTTTAAAAGTGAATTATTTCTGACGGCTTTAAAAAGGTAAGCATATAGGTTTTGAATCTGTAGTTCCTGTTTTCGTACCCAAATGTCTAAAAACACATCATGTAATACGTCTTCTGCAAGAGATTTATCATTAAGTACATTGTACGCATTCCCATATAATTTTTCCCAATACCTATTATATATTTGCTGGAACGCTAAATGATTTCCTTCTTTTACAAATGTTAGAAGTTGATCATCTGAAATTTCTTTGAAATCGCTTGGATACATTTTTTAGTAATTGAGCCAAATTTAGCTTAGTTATTGAAAATTGATTTTTAATGGCTATTAAGAAATTATTAATTAAAAAGTAAATTTCAAATTTCTTAAAAAGGCATTATCACAATAGTTTTTATTTGTGTAGTATTGTAAATGTTTATTTATATCCAAAGACACTATTCCTAAAGTTATCGGAATAATTTTATTTGAACAGTCATTCAGTTAGAAAAGCAAATTTGAATTAAGCAATGCGTAAAGACTACAATAACATACCTATTAATTCAATGACAGATGATTGCCAGCAGGGCATTGCTGTAGATAGAATTAGTTTAGAAAAAAACCATTTCACACATTCACATAGGGATGAGGGACATACTTTTCATATTGTCGAAAAAGGGAGCGTCCACATAGAAATTGATTTTAAAAAGTATGAGATTAGTGCCCCTTCTGTTGTTTATATGCACCCGGATCAAGTACACCGTATTTTATACTTTGAAAATATTACTATTTGCTCCTTATCTATAAAAGATGAAAATCTGAATGCTGATTATCTCAAATTTTTAGAAGAAATCACACCTTCAAAACCATTACAACTAAATGACGACAACAATGCGATTATTTTTGATGTCTTTTCGATTTGTTTAAATTTCTCCCTACAAAAAAATAATAGGCTTCACTATCCATTATTAAAAGATAGCTGCAATACGCTGGTTGCGTTTTTGCTCTCGCAATTTTTGGCGCAAAACAAGTCTGACGCCAATCCCACAAGATTTGAAATCATTGCAAAAGCCTTCAAGCGATTATTAGAAAAAAATTATTGTACATCTAAACGTCCACTCGAATATGCTGATAAGCTAAATATTTCCACATCCTATCTGAATGAATGCGTCAAGAATACAACGGGTTTTTCGGTTTCAAAACACATTCAGGACCGCACTATCCTGGAAGCAAAAAGGTTGCTCTATCACAGTGATAAATCGGTTAAAGAGATATCGTTTCAGCTAGGATATGAAGATTATCCTTATTTTTCTAGGATCTTCACTAAGGCAACGGGAATGTCTGCTCTTGCATTTCGAAGAAAAAACCACGAATAGTCCAATCTTTACGACTTTCTGTTATTTCCTGACACTATTTCATTTAGGAATTTTGCCTAATCAAAATAATTAAAATGGAGCAAAAGAAAAACGTGCTTGTGTCGGGTGCAAGCTTTGCAGGACTTACCGTTGCGTACTGGATGCATAAAAGGGGGTACAGTGTTACTGTTGTAGAAACAGGAGGTCATCTTAAAATGGGAGGGACACCAGTAGATATCAAAGACCGTACTGTGGATATTGTAAAAAGAATGGGACTTTATGACCAAATAAAGACCCACAGAATAGGACCGGAAAAGTGGGAATTCATGAATGCAACTGGTGTCGCTGAAAAGACTGTTTTGCTGGAAAAATTGGCGGATGATGAGTTTGAAATAGAAAGGGATATTTTGCTCAATATGCTATTTGAACTTATAAAGAGTGATGTGACTTTTATGTTCAAAAACAGCATCGAATCTTTAAATGAGAAACAGGATTTTGTAGAAGTAACTTTTAAAGACGGTTATCAAAGTAATTTCGATTTAGTATTTGGTTGTGATGGAATACATTCGGCGGTGAGAAGAATCTGTTTTGGAGATGAATCAGAATATGCTCATTTTCTGGGGCAATATTTTTGTGTAGCTATTGCAAACAAATTGTTAGTGGAAGAAGGGACTTATCAAATGTATTCCGAACCAAATAAAAGTTTTGGGCTGTATGCTTATAATAATAAGACTGACATTATTTTTACATTCAGACCGGAAAAGGAAATTACCTATAATTATCGTGACCAAGAGCAAATGAAAAAAATAGTCTATGATGAAATGAAGGGTTTGGGTTGGAGGACTTCAGAACTAAAAGAAGAATTAATAAATTCGAAATCCTTTTACTTTGACAGATTCTGCCAGATAAAAATGCCATCGTGGACAAAAGGTCGTATTGCATTAGTTGGTGATGCAGGTTATTGTGCTTCCCCTGCAGCAGGAATGGGAGGTTCGTTAGCTATTATAGGTGCAACCGCATTGGCAGATGCTTTTCAAAAACATGATGATAATTTTGAATTAGCATTCGAAGCATATAACAAAGGCTTGCGTCCGTTTATAGAAGAAATACAGACAGGCGCAGTAGAAATGCTGGATAAGCTCCTGCCTAAAACCGAGGAAGAAATAAGACTCAGAAATCTGAATGGGTTTGATTTTTAAAATATACATTCCTAATACTTAAAGAAATTTAGTTTTATTGAAGTCTAACTGCTCTTTAATAACTTACATTAGCATGAATCCCAGTACCTTTAGACAGTCTAAGCTACCAATACGCGGAATTGGTAAATAACAATGATATCCCATGCAGCAATTATCTGATTTTATTCAATCTAAGTTGGCCATAGCAACAACCGATCTCGGGATTGTTTTGTCTCATTTCCAGGAGATGGTATTGGAAAAAGGACAGTTTATTTTAAAAACAGGCCAGATTGCCAACCACTATTACTTTATCAAATCGGGTGCAATGCGTTTTTATTACGGGCAGTATGAAGAACAATTAACGGCATGGGTAATTGTTAAAGATGAATTCTTTACCGAAATATCAAGTTTAAGCCCACAGCTCCCTACGCGCTTTAATATTGAGGCTATAGAAAAAACAGAACTGTTGTATATCCATAAAGAGGATATGGAACTGTTGTATAAACAAATTCCTGCCTGGCAGGAATTTGGCAGGATAACCTGGGAAAACATGGCTATCCGGATGATCAGCCAGATTATTAGTTTTCAAACCTTATCAGCCGAGCAGCGTTATCTGCAATTTATGCAGGATATTGAATTGATGAAGAGGGTACCCGTAAAACAGATTGCCTCTTACCTTGGCATTACTCCAAATGCACTGAGCAGAATCAGAAAAAAGCTCAAATAACAATTACCTACCAAATGGTAGCTTTTTAAAACCCAATAGCGTTTTACCTTTACATTATAAAAATAATGTCTATGAAAAATACTATTGTGGTAGCTGGTGCTACCGGTAATTTGGGATATCGTATCAGCAGAGAATTAATTAAACTCGGTGCTGAGGTTAAAGCAATTGTACGTAACAGCAGCGACCCAGAAAAAGTGGATTCCCTTCGAAAAATGGGGGTTCAAATTATAGAGGTCCCACAATTTAATGACGCAGAACTTACTGCTGCGTGCCAGGGAGCAGCATGTGTCGTATCTGCCTTAACAGGATTACACGATGTAATTGTCGATGCACAGCTGGAATTATTGCATGCAGCCATTGCAGCCGGTGTACCTCGTTTTATACCTTCGGATTTCTCGTCTGACTTTACAGGGATACCTAAAGGGGAAAACAGGAATTTTGATTTGAGGAAAGAATTCCACACGCATCTGGATAACAGCCCTTTAGAAGCGACTACTATTTTTAATGGCTGCTTTGCTGATATTTTAAGATACAACACCCCACTATTTAATGTAAAGGCACAAACGGTTGTCTATTATGACGATAAAACCGACTGGCAAATTGATTTTACAACTATGGATGATACAGCGGCCTATACAGCCAAGGCCGCATTGGATCCTACTGCGCCAAGGTTTTTACGAATTGCAAGCTTCAGGGTTAGTCCGAATGATCTGGTTGCTTTAAGTGAGCAGTATAAAGGCAAAAAATTTGAATTGGCGGATATGGGTTCTATGGAAGGATTCTCCGCTTACAATAAAGCACAACGCGCACAAGACCCTGCCGGAGAAGAGCAGCTCTACCCAAAATGGCAGCAGGCACAATACCTGTACAGTATGTTTTTAGTGCATCACGAAGAACTGGACAACAGCAGGTATCCTGATCTGGGATGGTCTAAAGTCGAAGATAATATCTAAATAGTAACAATGATGAGTAGTGAAAATAAAGAGAATAATTCGGACCAGTACTCTGACGAAGAGCTTATTAAAAACTGGGTCGGATTTGAAAATAAATATGCAGTGGTTAATGGTGTACAGCTGCACTATGTAGAAGGAGGTAGCGGCATTCCATTATTGTGCCTGCCGGGATGGCCGCAAACCTGGTATTCGTTTCATAGGATTGCGCCCGAACTTGCAAAAAACTATAAGGTAATTGTCGTTGATGTAAGAGGTATGGGGACTTCTGAGAAGCCAGCAGACGGTTATGACAAAAAAACAATGGCTAAAGATATTTATGAACTTGTAAAGCAGCTGGGGTTTGCAAAGGTAAATATGCTGGGGCATGATATCGGTGGTATGGTAGCCATGAGTTTTGCCTTTAACTATCCAGAAGCGTTAGACAAGCTGATAGTTATGGATGGTGCACATCCCAACGAGGGTATGTTGCAAATGCCTCTTATACCAGCAAAGGGAACTTTTACTGATAAAATGGATGTCAATATGCCGTATGTTTGGTGGATGGCGTTTAATCAGGTAAAGAATCTTCCTGAAAAATTATTGGAAGGCAGGTTTAGGTACCTGCTTGATTACCTTTTTTCTTATGTAATGCTGGATGATACCAAAATGACTGATTTTGAAAGGGAAGTTTATGCAGCAGTTTACAATAATCCAGAAAATATCCGTGCCTCTAATGCATGGTATCAAAGTTTTGCACAGGATATACAAGATGCGAAAAACTATCAGCACCTGACTATGCCGGTATTGGGTATAGGGAGCAACTCAAGTTACAATTATATAAAAATGGGATTGCCTTATGTAGCCATTAACAGCAGGGTAGAAGGCATTATGGATAGTGGGCATTATATGATTGAGGAGAACCCTGAAAAGGTTATTGAATTGGTTAGTGGATTTTTAATTTAAATATCAGGGCATTGTGTTTACAGCATATATCAGTACTATTTTTAATAGCAACATATTGGTATTTGCAACTGATTCATAATGGTTTACATTTGTGTATCCCAAATGAGACATTATGAAATTAAAAATTACATTCCTACTATTACTACTTTCTTCTTTATTTGTAAATGCACAGGTTGAATTTGAAGACCATTTGGTGCTGGACAGCGCACTGTACGTGCAATCGCCAAACTCTGTCTTTTCTGCTGATTTGGATGGCGATGGAGATTCCGATGTTTTGACCTCGTCCTACTTTGGTAATAAACTCGTATGGTTTGAAAATTTGGATGGTACGGGGGCAGACTTCACGCTGCATACCATTTCGACAGCAGTTCCGACCCCATGGGGAGTATATGATGCTGATTTGGATGCTGATGGAGATATGGATGTAGTTGTAGCATCTTTATCTAGTAATAATGTAAAATGGTACGAAAACACAGATGGCAACGGTACGTTTGTACTGAAACAATCCATTTATGCGCTTAGCGTTAATTTTGTCATGGCAGCAGATGTTGATAATGACAATGATTTGGATTTAATATGGTCTTCTGCCTCTGAGGGAGAAATGAAGTGGATTGAAAATACCGATGGATTAGGTGCTTTTGGTAACACAGTGAATATTGAAACGAATATATCAAGAATTCCAGGTTTTTACCCTGCTGATATAAATGGCGATGGTACGCTTGACATAGTATCCTCCTATTCGACTCAAGAAGGTGCTCATGGTGTAACATGGTACAAGAACACGAATGGAATGGGCACATTTGGAAATATGGTATTAATATCCAATGCGGTTAGCTATGTCACCTCTGTATATGCAGGCGATATGGATAGCGATGGTGATATGGATGTGGTATCTTCATCGGCAAGCGATAACAAAATTGCATGGTACAAAAATTTAGATGGTGTTGGCACTTTTGGTCCGCAACAGGTTTTGTCGCTTACGGCAGAGGCCGCCTCGGTAGTGAGACTCGCAGATGTAGATGGCGATGGTGACCTGGATGTGATTTTTGGGTCTAATGATGACCGCGAAATCGGTTGGTTTGAAAATTTGGATGGCTCGGGTAATTTCAGTGGTGAAATCTTAATCGCATCGCATTCCGGAGACATTCGGGATATTTATTTTTCTGATATGGATGCTGATGGTGATTTGGATTTCCTTACTGCTACAAATGGGGATAACAACATAAAGCTATTTAAAAATACAGATGGAGCAGGAGCTTTTACGCCAACCATCCTTACTAAACATATAGATGGCGGGCGTATTGTTTTTGCCGAAGATATAGATGGAGATGGTGATAAAGATATAGTTGCCGCTTCCTATTGGGACGATAAAATATCATGGTTTAAAAATCTTGACGGTGAGGGTAATTTTTATAATTCACAGCGTATCATATCAGATACTATTAACGGTGCCACTTCTGTCTTTGCAGGTGATGTAAACGGAGATGGCTTTATGGATGTTTTAGCGACTTCCCTTTTAGACAATAAAATTGTATGGTTTAAGAACACGGATGGTTTAGGGACTTTTGCAGGCCAGCAAGTGATAGATAACAACCTCTATAATGCTTCTAAAGTTTTTCTTTCCGATATTGATAATGATGGCGATATGGATGTTTTCGGCTTAGGGAGCGGAAGAATCACCTGGTACGAAAACCTGAATGGACAAGGCAGTTTTAGCAACCAACAAACCATAGACAACATTAATAATTACACCATGTATGATATTGATTTTGGTGATTTGGATGGCGACGGTGATTTGGATATTGCTGTTGCGTCAAACTATGGGCTCTTACGCTATCTTAATTTAGACGGGCAGGGTACTTTTGGCACCAGGCAAATTATAGAAAATTCCACTTATAAATCAGTTTCTACAAAAATTGCGGATATCGATAATGATGGAGATAAAGACATTGTATATGCAGGTGAAAATAGTGCTTCTGATTTTGTCGGCTGGTCTGAAAACCAAAATGGTTTAGGGACTTTCGGTGCTATCCAATTCATTACAACCATTATTGCCACTCCTAAAAGTATTATTGTCGCCGATTTTGATAATGATGGAGATATAGATATAGCATCTGCCGACGAGGGAGATGGGGGTGTTGTTGCCTGGTATGAGAATACAGACGGACAAGGCAATTTTGCAAATACACAACAGATCATTTCACAAAGCTCCAATAGTCCATTTGATTTGTTTGCTGCAGATATGGATAACAATAACACAGTTGATATTGCTTCCATCTCAGAATATGATGATAAGGTAGTATGGCACAAAAATTTAGGCAACCCTACATCCAACAGTATCAATGGTACAGTTCGTTTTGACTTATTGGGCGATGGCTGTACCGAAACCGATGCTTTATTAAGCGGTCTCTTAGTGGTAGCTACAGATAACACTACTACCAACGCTACATTCTCTCAGGAAAACGGACAGTTTAGGATCTATACGACTGAAACAGGATCGGTAACCACAAAAATCACCTCACAGTTGCCTAACTATTATACAGCCAGTCCGGCAAGTTTTGAATCTAACTTTACCGGTTACGGCAATAGTGATCAGGTCAATTTTTGTGTAGAACCAATAGCAGTGATCAATGATTTAAACATTGGCTTTTATCCTGTCAACAACAGTCCAAGGCCTGGTTTTAATACGTCTTATCGCATTATTTATAGAAATGTAGGC
>Ga0247810_10002177_pt1 | contig 11131 bp, 13 predicted proteins | sample UWRJL119311C1_FD_179918 | JGI IMG/M metagenome (GOLD analysis project Ga0247810, IMG submission 179918) | Plant litter microbial communities from Arlington Agricultural Research Station in Wisconsin, United States - UWRJ-L119-311C-1 | ecosystem: Environmental > Terrestrial > Plant litter >...
TGCAATCATTGGTGGCGAAGGAAACGGCGGTATTATTTACCCATCGTCGCATTACGGCCGAGATTCTATCGTTGGCGTGGCTTTGTTCCTGACGCATTTGGCACATAAAAAGATGAAAGTTTCTGAATTGAGAGCTTCGTATCCGCAGTATTTTATGAGCAAAAATAAAATCGAATTGACGCCACAGATTGACGTTGACGCGATTTTGGTTGCAATGACTGACAAATATAAAAATGAAAATATTTCAACGATTGACGGCGTAAAAATCGACTTTGCCGAAAACTGGGTACACTTGAGAAAGTCAAACACAGAGCCGATTATCAGAATTTATACTGAAGCAAAATCACAAGAAGAAGCCGATAAATTGGCGTTGAGAATCATCGAAGAGATTAAGGCCGTTGCCGGAATTTAATATGGAAAACCAACAACCAGAGTTCCAACATAGAGAATATTACACACCAAACCGCCGTCCATCGTTACCAAATTCGACGACGGTTTTGGTTTTGGGAATCCTTTCCATCCCAACAAGTTTTTGCTACGGTTTCATCGGTATCACGCTGGGAATCATCGCTTTGGTTTTGGCCAAAAAAGATTTGAAATTGTACCGAGAAAATCCTGATTTCTTTTCGGGATATGAAAATTTAAACAGCGGAAAAATATGTGCAATCATCGGATTGTCAATTGGTTCTGTAATATTTCTTATTATTTTGATGTACCTTCTCTTCGCTGCGTCCATCGTTCTTTCGGCACTTCCATTTGCAAGTTAAACTATGAAAAACGCAATTCAAATATTGTTTCTTTTGTTTGCCATTTCGGTTTCCGCTCAAAAATTCACCAAAGAAGAGCGAAAAATCATCGAATCTGGCGACACAAAAACAATGCTGAAAGTCATCGAAATAACAGACGAAAAAGAGCTGAAAATCTTAAAATCTGTTTCAAAAGATATTGACCCAAAAGACGATTTGTTGCCGTTATTGGCCGAAAGAATGTACCTGTCCATGCGCGACCCGAACAATCCCGGCATCGGAATCGCGGCGCCACAAATTGGCATCAACAGAAACATAATTTGGGTACAGCGTTTCGACAAAGCTGGCGAACCTTTCGAATTATATTTAAATCCAAGAATAATTTGGCGCTCAAAATTGCTCCAAAAAGGACCCGAAGGTTGTCTTTCCATCCCTGACATCACGGGCAATGTTTTGAGAAATTACACCATAAAATTGACGTACCAAGACAAAACCGGAAAACAATTCGAAGAACTAATCGAAGGTTTCACCGCTGTAATTTTCCAGCACGAAACCGACCATTTAAACGGGATTCTGTTCACCGACCGAATGACGGAGCAAGAAAAAATTGAAGTTTCTTTAATCAACAGCGAAGTAAATTTATACCTCGAAAAAAAGATAGGAAGGCAATAAATCGGCTCGCATAAATCTAAAATCTTAAATCATAAATTTAAAAGAAGCGAATCTTCAGGCATTTTCAGTCCCGAAGCTTCGGGAGCAACTTCCGCTGGATGGCAGTATCTTTATTTTTTAAAAGAAAAAAATAAAAGAATACTCACCACCATCGGTCCCGAAGCTTCGAGATATTGGAGAAACCGCCTGTCCCGACGCTTCGGGATTGTAAACTTTCCGACCATTGCGTGCTCAGCAAACCTGCAATATTCAAAATAATCGTTGCGTCTTCGCGCTTTGCGAGATTTTGTAAAATATCGAGATATTATTTTCCAAACAAAAACGTTATCTTTGAAACCAAACAAAGATTGCAATGACTACAACCGAACTTTCAACTCAATTAGAGCAATATTTTCAAAAATTCCGAAACAATATCATCGGAATTGACCAAGAATTTGTTTCGCCTTTCGGAAAAAAGAAAATCATCTACACTGACTGGACCGCCAGCGGACGATTGTACCGCCCGATTGAAGAAAAATTGATGAATGAATTCGGGCCGTTTGTAGCCAACACGCATACTGAAACCACTGTTTCAGGAACCGCAATGACCATGGCATATCACCACGCCAGAAACATCATCAAAAGACACGTAAACGCCAGTGCTGACGATGTTCTAATCACAGACGGAACGGGAATGACAGGCGTTATCAACAAATTCCAGAGAATTTTGGGTTTGAAATTGCCAGAAAATCTTCGTGAGTTTACCAATATTCCAGAGGAGAAAAAACCAGTCGTTTTTATTTCCCACATGGAACATCATTCCAACCAAACTTCGTGGCTTGAAACCATCGCAAAAGTGGAAGTGATTCCGGCTTGTGAAAAAGGTTTGCTTTGTTTGGATGGCTTTAAAGATTTATTAGAAAAATATAAAAATCATACAATTAAAATCGCTTCGATAACTTCATGTTCCAACGTGACGGGAATCAAAACTCCTTACTATGAAGTAGCGAAATTGATGCACCAAAATAATGGAGTTTGCTTCGTGGATTTCGCATGTTCAGCGCCTTACGTAGAAATAAACATGCATCCAGAAGACAGCGAAGCATACTTAGACGCGATTTTCTTTTCACCGCACAAATTCCTTGGCGGACCTGGAACTTCGGGCGTATTGATTTTCAACAAGAAATTGTACAAAAATATGATTCCAGACCATCCGGGTGGCGGGACGGTTTCATGGACAAATCCTTGGGGCGAACACAAATATTTGGATAATATCGAAGAAAGAGAAGATGGCGGAACTCCTGGATTTTTGCAAGTTATCAAAACTGCGTTGGCTGTTCAGTTGAAGGAGCAAATGGGCGTTGACAATATCTTGGAACGAGAACACGAAATCATCGATTATGTTTTTTCTGAATTGGGAACGGTTTCCAATATCAACATTTTAGCCGACCAACATAAAAATAGGTTAGGGGTGATTTCGTTTTATATTGACGATTTGCATTTCAACTTGGGCGTAAAATTACTGAACGATAAATTCGGAATCCAGACACGTGGCGGTTGCAGTTGCGCTGGAACTTACGGGCATTATTTGCTTCACGTTGACCAAGAAACCTCAAATGATTTGACCAATTTGATTACCGCAGGAGATTTAATCAGAAAGCCAGGCTGGATTAGAATGTCAATTCACCCAACGACTACCAATGCCGAGATTCAGTACGTTTGTGACAGCATAAAAGCATTGGCCGCAAACCATCAAGAATGGGCCAAAGATTACAATTACAATAAAATTTCAAATGAGTTTTCACACCATCAAGCAGAAGATTCAGAAAATGCGATGGTAAAAAAATGGTTTAGCTTGTAGGACTTTCAGCTCTGTATTTCCAGCGTTTGTGTGTCCAGAGGTAATATTCTGGCGCTTCTAAGATTTGCTCTTCCACCATTCTTAAAAACATATCCGTAATTTGGTAGTTGGGAACTTCTTTAGGATTATCGACCATTTCCACAAAAGTCGCTTCGTAATAGCCACGTTTGATTTTTTTTCCTTTCACAAAAATCACGTTCATGTTCATTCGTTTGGCAATCATTTCCGCGCCCGTGTGAACCGGAACCTTGATTCCAAAAAAATCTGCCCAATGAAACGCTTTTGAAGCTTTTGGGGATTGGTCGCTCGCAAAACCATAAACGCCCTTGATACCTTTCCGTTCGTTTGAAACAATCACATTAATCGTTTCTTTAGTATCAATCAAATCGGCATCAAAACGAGAACGGATATCTCTCACCAATTTGTCAAAATACCTGTTTTTTATCTTTTTATAAATCCCATATCCCTTAAAATCAATGTGTTTGTTCATGGAAACCAGCCATTCATAGCTGGAATAGTGGGCGCACATCAACGCGATACTTTTGCCCTGTTTTTCCATGTTTTGGTACACTTCCAGGTTGGTAAACTTAAAACGAGCATACAATTCCTTGTCCGAAATGTTCATCGTTTTTATCATCTCAAAAAAGCCGTCCACAAAATGGTGAAAGAATTTTTTCTCAATAACTCTTCGTTCTTTTTCTGACAAATGAGGCAACGCAATCAACAGATTTTCTCTTACCGTTTTCTTCCTGTAGCCAATAATTCGGTAGACTAAAACATACGTACAATCAGAAAAGAAATATAAAATTCGAAACGGCAACATCGAAATAAGCCACAGAATCGGGTAAAAAATGATGAAAATTAATAATTGCATTTCGCAGATAGTTTTTGCAAATATAAGCAATACGCACAATATTAATACAACGCTAACTGTTCCTATAAAAACTGTTTGTATTTTTACCTACAAAATTATATTTATGGACATTTCCCTCATCAGTATCATCGCCATTAACTGCCTCGTTAGTTTCAAAGGTTTTAACGACCCTTCCTTTTTTAGAAAATATGAATTTCACGTCGGGAGCATCCGTGCCGGCGAACAAATCCGCATGTTCACCTCAGCTTTTCTCCATGTAGACATCGCGCATCTCGCCTTTAACATGCTGACGTTATATCTGTTTGCGCCTTACGTAATCCTTAATCTGGGAGTGCTTCCATTTCTCATCATTTACCTCGGAAGCCTTATTTTTGGGAACCTGCTGACCATGCTTTTTCACAAAGACGATTACAGTTACCGCGCCGTGGGAGCATCTGGCGCCGTCATCGGAATCGTTTACGCTGGAATTTTGTTAGAGCCCAATCTCGAAATTTATTTTATGCCGGGATACATCTTCGGAATCATTTACCTTTTATATTCCATTTACGGAATGCGCGCCAAGGCAGACAACATCGGGCATACAGCCCATTTTGGCGGCGCAATCGGCGGTTATCTGATAACCATTTCACAAGTGCCGCAATTGGTTACAGAGAATACTTTTGCCGTAATTTTGCTCGCGGTGCCCATCATCATCTTGTTTGTGATGGCAAAATTAGGCAAGCTCTAAAATTTTTTGGAACGAATGGTCAGTGCCTTTTTGCCGTCCCTTTTCCTGCTGGATGCACTATCTTTTGTGCAGAAAAAGCACAAAAGGATAGTTGCAACCATCAGGGTTAGCTGGGAAACCATTTTAATATTTGTAAACTTCTGCACATTGGCACGCAATTTGAAAACCAATTAAAATATAAATACAAAACACTATGAAAAAGACATTATTAGTTCTAATGACAATCGTTATGACAACAGTAGCAAGTGCTCAAGAAATTAAGCAAATTCCACAAATCAGCGTTTCTGGCGAAGGAAAAGTTAAAGTAACTCCAGACTATGCTATCATCTCAATCGGTGTAGAAAACACCGGAAATGACGCTGCAGAAGTAAAAAAGAAAAATGACCAAACTGTGGATGCCGTCATCAAATATCTAAAAGGAATGAAAATCGCTCCGGCAGATTATCAGACCAAACAAGTGTATCTGCACAAAAATTATGACTACAATAAAAAGAAAACATCTTTTGTAGCCTCACAACAGATTTCGGTTACTTTGAGAGATTTGACAAAATATGATACCATGATGATGGGACTTGTTGACACAGGAATTAATAACATTCAGGGTGTGGAATTCAAATCAACAAACTTAGCGCAGTACGAAGCCGAAGCTAGAAAAGCAGCCGTTGTGGATGCGAAGAAAAAAGCCTCAGATTATGCAAGCGCGTTGAGCCAAAAAGTAGGAAAAGCGATTTTTGTTACCGATAATTCTCAAACCAGTTTTCCACAGCCAAGAATGTATGCGATGGCATCCATGAAAGAAAGCGCTGACGGAATGCCACAAGAAACGTTGGCAATTGGAGAAATTGAAATCATTTCAAACATCTCAATTAGTTTTACCTTAGATTAATCCAAAAAATAAAACAATGAAAAGCCTCGCAATCGCGAGGTTTTTTATGGCAAATTACAAACAAAAAAACCTGAACATTGCTGTTCAGGTTTTCTTTTTGTGGGGAGAGCAGGATTCGAACCTGCGAAGTTTTCACAGCAGATTTACAGTCTGCCCTCGTTGGCCGCTTGAGTATCTCCCCATAAGCGTTTCCTTCTTACGGGTGCAAATATAGTACTGTTTTTCTTTTGTGCAAACCTTTTTGAAATAATATTTCCAACTATTTTTTAAACGATTGGCTTTGAATAAAATATAAATTATCGAGACAAACCATACGCGCTCATTTGCAATTCCATTTCGAACTCGTAGCATTCAAACGTCACTTCGCTTTTTTGTAAACCGTACTTAAAAACCTATTTTTGTCAACAGGCGAGGGGTCTCCGTTTCTGTCCCAAATGACCAATTGATATTTAAAAATCAGCTTTTTGTTTTTGATTTCCAATTCAATGTGGTTGTCATTTACATGCGTCTGTGGCGAAATAATCAGCTTGTTATCATGCATTTTTGCTTTAAATACAATCGGAGGCGCCTCGCCAGTCCCAATGTCAATTACGGTAGCGTAATCTTTGCCGTGTTCAAATTTGATTTCCAAAACCAAATCAGTAAACTGCTGCGCACGTACCCATTTTCCCGCAAAGGCATCCTTCGGGAAATTTTCTGATTGTGCGCTGCAACCGGAAGAAAGCAGCATAAAAAGTACAACTCCGACTAATTTTTTCATTGGTTATTGTTATTTCAAAAACCGACTATTTATAAACGGTTACTTCAGTTTTAGAATTTTTAAATTGGCTCATAGCATAATAGGCAAAACCTAAGGTCGCAATCACGCCAACAGACAGACAGCCCCAAAATCCTAAATTTTCTGCAATGGTAAGCAGGATTTTTTTGAAACCTCTGCGGCTTCCGGAGATAGTTACCGAATTTCCGCTTTCTAATTCTTTTGCCATAAAAACCAACGAAGCAGAAAATAGTGCGACGACCAAAGTATAAAGTACTGGTTTAATTACCGCTCCCGTGCTACTTACTTGTTCTTTTGTTTCTGAAAAATTCTTCTTGCTCAACAAAAAATCACGTACTTCCTGATAATTTGAAGCATTGCCCAAATCAAATCCGGATTTGCCTTTTCCGTAGAAGATTTGGATAATATTCTGGTCTTCAAATAGAATTATCTTGTCAATTTCAGCGTAAGAAATAGTAACCACGGTATCCAGTTTTCCCACTTTTCCGCTTTCCACTTTTTCTCTGAACGCGCTTTCACTTCCATAATTTTCATCAGAAGCCATGATTTTTTCATCTCCAATTAAAATGTTTTTAAAGAAGATTTCTTTTTTGTCAGTTACAATAAATTTGTTCATTTTGGTAAATTAAATGTTTGGTTTATAAATTGAATTTTGAGTATTCTCTGGCTTTTTGGCCTAAATTTTTAGAACTATATTTTCTGATAATATTTGAAAAAAATCACTGTTTTTCCACCACAATTGTGCCTGAAACCAAGTCGTGTAGGCCTTTTCGTTTGTCGTTAAAAAACATCACAATGCCCAAAATTGGAATTAGCTTTATAATCGCCCTGATGAAATATCGAAGGACGCCCACAGACTTTTCATCCGCGTCGGCGACAATGGTTATCCCGCATATTTTTTTGCCTACGGTGCCGCCGAGCAGCCATTCCATCAAAAAGAAATACAGCGCCCAGACGGGAAGAAATACTAGTATATAATTTTTAGGCAGGTACGCTTCGAATTTTGTGGTCAGCATTGCTAAAGGAAAATTGAGAAGTACGAGCAATATCAAATCGATTAAATAACTTCCAATGCGTTTTCCAAAGGAAGCCAGCGGCATGTCCAATTGGTCTGTTGCCAATGTGGAAGGAACATAAGTGCCTTGTGGCAACACCGTTTCAGGAAAATATGCGGTCTTGCAAAAATTACATTCCACGGTATCTGCCTGTTTTTCAAGCGGAAGTACCGGTATAAAAAATAGCGAAAAGTACTTTCGGTTTTCTCTTAACCGATAATTTCGTTCTGTGTTGCATCGCGTGCAGAAAAATGTTCCGGTACCAACAGTCTTTCCGATGTACTTTGTTCCAAAAATGATAAGCATACTTTTATTTTTTATGGATTATAATAAATTTTTTAAGAATCTGCTCCAGCCATGATTAATTGTTCCACGATTTCGTTGTAACCTTTTTCAGAAGCATAATGCAACGCCGATTGCTGGTCGTTGTCTTTTTCATTAGCGTTAGCGCCATTTTCAATAAGCAAAGCCGTGATTTCATTAAACCCACAGATGGAAGCTACAATCAGCGGGGTTTCGCCTTCATTGTTTTTGACATTGACATCCATTCCTTTTTCTGCCAAAAGTTTGACGATTTCCTTATTGCCTCGGCCACAGCTGTAATGCAGCACCGAGTTTCCGTCAAGGCGCTTTAAGGACATATCGGCTTGTGCATTAATAAGTTGCTCCACAATCCTCAAGTTGTTTCTCATGCACGCGAGTACTAACGCGCTGTCGCCTTGGTCGTTGACAGTATTGATATCGATGGTATTAATTTTCAGCAATTCATTGACCACTTCTGCTTCGTTATTCCAAACCGCCTGATGCAGCGGCGTGTTTCCGGTACTATTTTTATCATCGGCATTGCCTAACAATAAGGCCACGGTATCGCGCAAACCTCTGCTCGTGGCATAATCCAGCGCGCTGTGTCCGTCGTTATCTTTCAGGGTTTTGTCGGCACCTTTTGACAGCAAAAATTTGGTAAATTCTGTCCTTCCTTCTGAAAGCGAATAAATCAAAGCCGTCTTTCCTTCTTTGTCCGTGACGTTTATGTCAGCTCCGTTGTCGAGCAACACCGCCATAATTTCTTTATTGCCGCTTTGCGAAACGATGTGTAATGGCGTCGCACTTTGGTTGTTTGCCAAATTCACGTCAGCACCGGCTTCCACCAAAATTTTTACAATGTCTCTGGCACCTTTCTGGCAGGAATAATACAAAGGCGTATTGCCCAATCCATCGCGTTTGTCAAGGTTGATGCCGCCTTTTTTCAGGAGCGTTTGCACAATTGCCTTCTGGTTGTTTTTACAAGCATTTAAAAATATTGCATCCATTTTATATCGCTATTTTAATTTTGTTTTAAGTTTTACATGCGTTGCACCAGCCAAGCGACTAGCGTTTCATTATCTCGTTCTGCGGCGTAATCCAGCGCTGATTTCTGTGAATTATCTTTAGTGTCAATCAAAATATCACCAAATTCTGCCAGCAGTTCGCAATACGTTTTTGCCACTGATTTGTCCGCGTTGTTGACCGCGTACATTAACGCTGTTTTTCCGTCTTTGTCGCGCAATTCGGTTGAAGCACCTTGTTCTAAAAGCGTTATCAGGTTTTTTTCGCCCCGTCTTTCGTCGGCTAAACTGAGGTACATCAATGCTGAAATCCCATCACGATTGGTTTGGTTCACATTGGCATTGGAATAAATGGCTTCTTCGATAAGTACGATTGCCACGGATTCATTATTGTAAAGTGTCACGTCGTCTGCAAATTTTGCCGAAAGCGTCAACAGCGTATTTTCATCATCGTCTAAAAGCGAATTGATGTCAAATCCAGCTTCGATGTATGATTTTAAGGTCTTTTGAAAAGTCTTGTTTCTGAAATCATCAGAATTTGTATTCACACCCGAAACCGCCGTGTACAAATAGCGGAAAGGATGCCATGATTTGCTATCGCGAAGTGTTGCGTCTGCACCGTTTTTAAGCAAAATATCCGTTATCTCAAAATAATGCTGGGTCATTGCAATGGACAACGGCGTCATGCCATTAAATTTATCGCCTTCCTTGTCATAAAGCTCATTCAAATCTTCCCCAAGTTGGATAAGGGCATTCAGCGCTTGTGCGTCGTTCCTTGCACATGCCTGATACACGTTCATTCCGCCCGCTTGAAAATACAACGGCATAAGTTCTTGGTTTGAAAAATCGAAACCTTTTAAAATCGCGCCAATTGTTTTTGATTCATACCGGATGGCGACATCAACGGCTGTTTCACCTTCGTTATTTTTCTGAAAGGGGTCGGCGCCAAATTCAACTGCTGTTGCGGCATAGGTTATAAATTGATTAAATCTTGCCTGCGCAACATTGTATTTCCATTCCAGCGTTGCTCTTTCTTGTAAGTGTCTCGGATTGTTTTCATCAATATTCGGGTCGTTTTTATGGAGCAGCAGTCGTTCCATCGTGCCTTCAAAAGTAGAAGAGGCATCTGACGAATAATGTCCAATAAGATGCAAAATGGTGTTTCCATCTCGGTCAGTAAAATCTGTTTTGGCACCTAATTCGGCGTAAGCCTGAAACATTTCAAAATACCCGATTTTCGCGCTGAGCAGCAAAGCGGTTTCACCATAATTATTTTTTCGGAGCGGACTGACCTTGCTTTCCAATAGCTTTTTAGTGCATTCGTACACATTTTGTTCGCCGATATAATAATCGTAAGCACGTTTTGGCGTAGCTAAAAAATGCAGCAATGTATTGCCGTCCGGGTCTTCAACGCCAGCGGTGCGCCAGCCTTCCGCAATTAAATAATCAATCATTTCTGCGTTTGCAAATCCGCACACTTGTTCCCAAACTTCCACTTTTCCTTCGTCTGAAATCTCAGCAATCAGGGACTTGTATAGTTCGGTTATTTCTGTCGCCTCTTTTCCTTGAAGATATGCCTGTTCAATTTGATATAGATTCATTTAGATTTTTGTTTTTGCGATTGCCAAAGCTTTTTGCACATTTAAACATCTATCCATTTCTGGAAATGATGAAAGCCGAATTATTTCCTGCCAGTTTTCTAATTTAAGATAAATATCGACCAAAAGTCTGCGAATTCGAAGTTTTATAATATTGCTATTCAATGAGATTGCCGTTTCTGTCAATGCCAAAAGATAGTGGCTGTTTTCAAACTCATCATTCAATAAATCATTGGGTACAGCAATGGCGGCTGGTTTGAAAACCGAAGGAGCGGTAAGGCTTGAAAGAGCTGCTGTTGCTAGTTCAGATGCTTTTTCATTATTATTTGCAAAATAATTACAAAGTGACCAATTGTAAAGCAACGATGAGGATTTGGTCTCTGACGTATCATATAAATAGGAAAAAGCAGCATGAGCCAACAACCACTGTGATGTATTGATAAATGCGATTCCGTCACGGAACGTTGTTTCGTAATTCAAATGGAGACCGCCACTTTTTTGATTGATAAGCATATTTTTTGTTATATTTTTTAATCCAATTAACTATCGGGCAATAAATTTTATTGAAAATTAAATTATTTCAATTTATGTTACAAATAAATTTTAAATATTTTTTACGAAATTTTGAAA
>Ga0247810_10002178_pt1 | contig 11130 bp, 12 predicted proteins | sample UWRJL119311C1_FD_179918 | JGI IMG/M metagenome (GOLD analysis project Ga0247810, IMG submission 179918) | Plant litter microbial communities from Arlington Agricultural Research Station in Wisconsin, United States - UWRJ-L119-311C-1 | ecosystem: Environmental > Terrestrial > Plant litter >...
GGAATAAAAGTGCGATCGGCAATGAAAAAAGCCGTTTTTGGCACAATTACTGTCGAGCCCGGAGGTTTAATTATCAGCAGAGGCGATAATCCTAAAACTGCTGATTTTGAAAAAACGGTCAGCGAAATCATCAAAATAAAAACCGATTATAGTTTTATTACAACCGGATTTTCGACTAATTCCAAAGATATTGGAGGCGAAAATTTCATTCTTTTAAAAGCGCCAAAAATCCTGATTTTATCCGGAAAAGGAGTTGTTTCTACAGAGTTTGGCGCCACTTGGTATTATCTCGACGAAACCATAAGTTATCCTGTAAGTATTGTAGAAACGGCTAATTTTAACCGCGTTAAACTGTACAATTACAATACGTTGATTTTATCTGACGGCGTTTATGATTTTTCCGACGATCAAAAGAAACAAATTGACGAATGGATTAAAAATGGCGGCAAAGTAATTGCCATGAACAATGCAATTTCACTATTTCAGGATCGCGAAGGTTACGCTTTAAGCATGTTTGCCAGCAAAGAAGACAAAGAAAAATCAGAGCAGGAAGAAAAAGAAACCGAACTCAAAAAGCGTTTTCTGGATTTTGAAGGTTCAGAGCGAAGAGGAATTTCCGGCTCTATTCCGGGCGCGATTATCGAGAATAAATTAGATAAAACATACCCAATGGCCTTTGGACTTGGCAATACTTATTTCAGCCTAAAAAGCAACGAAAGATCGTATTCGCTCTTAAAAAAAGCCATTAATGTCGCTTATATCCCAAAAGGATATTTGAGTTATGGTTTTGTGGGCAGTGACATCAAGAAAAAGCTCAACGAAACCGTTAGTTTTGCCGTAGATAAAAGAGGCGACGGCGTAGTCATTTACATGATGGATAATCCGCTGTTTCGCGGGTTCTGGGAAAACGGAATCCTATTGTTCAGCAATTCGCTGTTTTTAGTCAATTAAAAAAATCTGCTCTTAGATGTATTTAAGAGCGGATTTTTTTTCAGGAGCCAGAAAAATTTCATTTTCAAAAGCACCTTCAGTCCCGCTATCCGCTATATCTTTTTCCGGTTAAAGAAACCGGAAAAAGGATACCGCTCCTATCGGGGCTATGCCACATCATTCTTATTCATAAGAACTAAAGTGCAGCACTGCTTATTTTATGCGTTCGTATTTCGATTGATAACAGTCGGCACATTCTTCACTCAAAGATAATTTGCCGCCTGCAATTTCAAAAGACTGCTTAATTCCATCATTCTCAGGAACAATCATTTTTCTGTCTCCTCCAAAAATAGAACTGTGGGTTTGTATTGTAAAAGTGTATTCAAAAACCAAATTTCCGTTTTCATATTTTTTAACAGCCGAATTTGAAATTTCCAAGACAACCGTTTTCTTTTCAGTTTCCGGAGTAATGGTGTGCCCTGCAAAACCGCCCGAAGAACTAATCCAGTTCCATTTTCCATTTAATGAGTTTTCAGACGCCGGGCTTATAACTTCATGATTACAGGAAATTAATAAGAAAAAGGCAAAGATAAAAGTGATTTTTTTCATGATTTTGGTCTTGGTTAATTAAACTTCATTTAATGATAGTCCATTTAATTAATAGATTGGTTTTTTGCTAAAAGGTTGCTTTCTTTTTGCCAGAGATTTAATAAAATAATTTCACTCGCTTTCCAGTACCTCAGAACGCTTCATTAAGTCATTTTGCTGCAGAAAATTAAATCCTAAATCTAAAGTTTTCAGTTTTCCGTTTTGCAGTTTAAATTGATAAAATCGTCCATCAGAAAAAAACTTTTTCATGACATCATTTCCCCAATATTCAATGGTATATTTCTTTTCAAATGCTGCCGTCGTTTCTTTTGCATTCAAAAGTAAAGTCATTAAATAAAAACTTTCAGATTTTTCTAAAGTATATCGCTCATTTTTAGTTTCAAAACCAATAGCTCTAAAATCAAGATAGCTGACATCTTTTTCGACTAGTTTGAGTTTAATTCTTTGTTGTAAATTTCTTAAGCTGTTATAAGCCCAGCAAAACTCAGTTGGTGATTCATTTCCGTAATCACTTATGGTTTTAAGGATTTTGCCGTTTTTAACAAAAGTTATTGTGATCGTTTCATCGTCGGTATGACTAGCTCTGTATTCACTTTTTAAGCTGGACCAATTTGCCTTTTGAAAATCAGTTTCAATTTTCGCAAAAAAATCAGCATCAATACTTGACTGATAAATTCCTATCGGACGGCTGTACAATTCGCCGTTATACAGGACCAGACCATTCTTTTGGATGGAAATACTGCTCACCGGACAAGTTCCATAACAGCCATTGGAGGAGATTATAATTTGATCAAAATTCTGGGATTGATCTACATTATATTTTCTTTTAACAAATTGTGCTCTTTCGCCTTCGCTGTCCAGAATCGTCAGAGTGTCTGACTTAAGACTTACAATTTTATACGAATTCCAGTTATCTGATCCAATATCATAAAGACTTAAGCTATCATTTTCAATACGATATTTGGCATGATTTCCCAAAAATACAGCATAGCTTTCCTGATTTTTTGACGCTTTTACCTGCCTGTAAAATCCATGTTTGTATTCATAAAAACCATTTTCGAGAAACGAATAACCCACTTTAAAATTACCTTGACCAGGCGGAATAGCATAAGCATGTCCGTCTTTATCATATTTTTTTGGATTGTCGACAATAACCCAGTCACCAATAATTTTGGATTCATAATCGCTTGCGTTTTTTTTACATGACGTGACTGCTATTACAATGAACAGCAATAATTGAATTTTGTATTTCATAGATTAAAATGTTATGTTAAAGAGGGGCTTTATTGCATTTTGGTGTGAAAAACTTATTTATTTAAAATTCCTTTTGGTTAAATTGACTGTTTTATCATTTATAACTTCGTTTAGTATTGCTATTTCGTAGTCAAATAATTTATCTTTTCTCTTATTCAATAAATAAAGAAAAAAATCAGTGATGTCTTTTCTGTCATCTTTAAACTGATGGAGAAATTTTAGGCCAAGTGTGGTTTCATTTTCATTGCCAGAATAAAAATAAGAAGAGCAGTCAGTTTCACGTTTTCGTCCTGTTTTCTTCTTTAGTCTTTCAATTACCGCATCAACAGCTTCGATGCCGCAATGCATAACAATTCCCTCCATGGCAGTATCTTTAATTTTTCCGTTTGTCAATTCGGTGCAAAATAATTCTGATTCGCGATGGTCTCCAAGACGTATGATGGTAATTATAGATGAAATCGCGACATCATTACTTTTATGATGAATTTTTTTTATCAGGTAAGGAATAGATTCCCGACTGCCGGAAGTATGTAAACAATTATTTACTCTTTTATAAATCCAATCACTATGACTATTTTCTAAAATTTTAATTAAAGCAAACTCAACTTCTGCATTTGCTGCTGCATTGTGCAATAGCGCAATTACAGACTCTATAATGTCACTTTTTTTATATTTTTCTAAAATATCAAGTAAAGGCTTAACGTGGGTGTTTTTGTTTTTTACTTGTTTTCGCAACGCATTATGAATGCTTTCTTTTATTGTTTTATTTTTCTCAGCAACAAATTTAACAATTAGATGATTGGTCAATTCATCTATTTTGTTTTGTTCTCCGATGTCTCCTAAAATACGGTAAGAATCACAAATTAAAGTTTCATCATTTGATGAACCTATAACCGCTTTTAATTCGTCAATTTGTTTAGTAGTATTCTCGTTGTCTATCATATTATTCTTTGATGAAATTAACATTATTCTTCCTTCTCAAATAAAAATAAGTAAAAATTGGTAATTCGATTATTTGGATGATAAACAAGACTAAACCTTCGTCTATGTTAGAATAATTTGAGATGATTTCTTTTAAATTCATGTAATTTTATATGGTAGAGATGCGTTGCAGTGTATCTTTTTTTTATGTTATAATTTATTATTCAATCCCTAATTGTTTTCTAAAGTCTAAGTTTAAGCTATACTGTTCCTCTATCGGAATGGCCTTTCTAGCTGTTTTTTCAATATTTTTCCCTTCTTTAGTCCATAAAAAAGGAGCAAAACTATAAACCTGATCACCATCTAATTTAGCGACATCATCTTTCCAGTTTTTCCATCTGTAACCTTTATAAAATTTATCAAGATTGTTATTAAAACAAAAGTTTAAAAAATCTGTATAGGTTAGGTCAAGAGGTTCATATTCTAGAGTGTCAGGCGAAAAGTAATACACTTTCCCTAGATCGCTTCCTAATGCACCTCCGTTCAAAATAAAGAAACCTCCAATTGCGTCGTCTGCGATAAGTAAAAATGGTGCTGGCTGACCAAATTCTTTGTAAGATTTTTGAAGATTCCAATCAGGTAATGTTCTAGAAAGTTTTTTACTTCCAGATCCTAGAATTCTTATCCAGCCATTATCTATTAAAATACCACCAGTCTTGTATACAATTGAACCCATTGGCGAACGAGTTGTTACTTGAATTTTGTACAAAGCATCATTTGCTTTTTGATTGTCAACGGGCAGGATTTCAATTTTATTTTTTGCTGTATTGATCCATTCTTTAACATAAGGCCAGCCAGAATCATTTTTATTTATTAATTCAGTAAGTGGTCTCATGTTATTTTGTGAAAATAGGGTTAGTGTTAAAAAGAGTAAACATAGTAATAATATTTTTTTCATTTTAGCTTTGTTCTTTTACAATTGGAGCATTTTTTAAACTGTTTTTCCTTTCTAATTTTCTCAAATAAAAATAAGTAAAAATTGGTAATCCAATTATTTGGATGATAAACACGATCAAAGACAAAATGCCTTCTAACTTTTTATTTCCGTCAGGAATCAGCAATTGTTGTCCTAATGGTCCTTTTGAGAAAATAACGATGTTTGCTAGATTTCCTCCAAAATGAAGTCCGGTTGAGAGATACAATGATTTTGTTTTAGCATAAGCATACGCAAACATGAGCCCGAAAATTCCGGTCATCATGAATACAATAAACATTTGCAACGGGTTTCCTAATACGCCATAGGAAAACCAGTGATAAATTCCGAAAGCAATTGCTGAAATAATACAAGCGCGGTTGATACCCAATTTCTTAATGGCGATATAAAGCAAAGCCCCCCTGAAAATGAGTTCTTCATATAACACAGAAACCATTACCCAGCCAGAACTTTTTGCAAAATCGGCAGCTGTAAAATTCTTATTGACGACGTAATGATTTCCTGCTAAACCTGAACTGGAATAATAACAAATAGCACAAAATAAAACCGCTGTAATAAAACCCAGTATTAGATTGAAAAGACTGTTTTGAGTGGGCTTAAAACCTAAAACAGACAAGTTTGACTGGTCAAAAAAATAAAGCAGTACCCAGGAAAGAAGCAGTTCAATGAGTATTCCTGTCATAATTGGATTTTGTAGGTTATAAATTGCTTCATTGCCTGCCGGGTTTTAATTTCTTTGAAGACGGATGGTCGTCTCTTTGTTTGAATCGTTAAACGCAGCCTCTCTTTTTCCGGAAAGACCAAGGTTGATTTTTGCTTCGTCCTGGTTTAAAAATTCTAATATCCCCATCAGTCGGCCTTTTTCAACAGCTTTATTGTTTTCAATTTTAGTGATGATAATATCGATTTTGAAAGGCAGTTCTGAATCGTCGATTTCGTATTTTAAAAATCCTTTTTCGTCGACGCCTTTTGCATTTTTTATAACCAAATTTTTCCCGTCCAGAAACTCGCCGTTGATGTTCATTGAAACATAATTGTCGACGCTAAAAACCATTTTATTTTCTACGCCGCTATAATCAACAGCTTTCCAGGTGCCGACAATTGCTTCTTTTTTATTTTGAGAGTAACAAAAAGCAGTGCAGATAAAAAGTAATAAATAAATCTTTTTCATGTGTATAGTGGTTTTACGAAGCATTTTTTTTATTTTAAAATCTAGTATTTATAATAGCTAAAATAGTGTTTTTTATTACAAAAAATCTATCAAAAATAAATGTCTTTTGAAACCGGGGCTGCGTGAGGGGTAGAGGCGGTATCCTTTTGCCGGCGAAGCAAAGCAAAAGATATAGCCGAAAACCCGACCCGCTTTTGCTGCGGGTCACGCCCAAATAATAAATCCGACTTGTGTTTACAAATCGGACTTAGGAGTTTTTTTGTTATAAAAGTGCTATTGCAGTTTTTTCATTATTTGAGAAACGGTGTCTTCGAGACCTTTGTAGTAATCGCCTTTTTTGAATTCAGGTACGGCAAACGAGGAGACAATTTCTTTTGTTTCGTCGTTGTTTAATTTATAATGAATCAAGTCTGCACCTAAAACCTGAACCTGTCTTAATTCTTTGCTTAACACAATCAAAATAGTAGGATCGAGTTTTAAATCCTGATACAAATGTTTGTCCAGAGCTTCTATGTATTCCTGAAAAGTGTTGTAAGGTTTTGAAGAAGAAGTGGTTATAATGATAATGTTGTACAGGTATTTTTTATCAAATGATTTTAAGGTTGTATTTAAAGTTTCTGTCTGATGGGCAGTAAAGATTTTTTCAAAGTCGTTTACATACTCGTATGACGTTGGAAAAGTGCTCTGAGTTTCTGAACTTGCCGTCGTTTCTTTCTTGGTTTGGGCGCAAAAGAAGTTAACTGAAAATAAGGTTATCGTAATAATGAAGAATGTCTTTTTCATCGTGATGGTAAAAGTAGATTTGGAGCTGCAAAATTAGCGTTTTATTATCATACTTTATCCTGTAATTTTATACTAAAAAGTTAACAATATGTATCTTTTTATAAATCACTTGTTTGCTCAAAAGCATTCAAAACAGGTGTGATGTCATTAAAAAATGTTCGTATTGTTTATGCTAAAAAAAAATCCGGCTTGCTTTGACAAATCGAACTTTTGATTAGAATATTGTAGAGATTTACAACTGCACAATTTCACCCGAGTGAACGTCGTAGCGCATAGCAGCGATTTTTACTTTATGCTCTTTCACGATTGGATTGTCCTGAATTAATTTAACAGAATGCTGAATGTTGGCATTTATTGCACCCAGATAATTGTTTGCTTTTGGCGTAACTTTATCAGCATCGATTTCTTCTTTTTCAAGCGAAATGGTTTCTACAATGTTGTCAATGTGGTTAAAGTGTTTTTTGTACGCTCCGTCTTTATCGTTAATGTAGGCTTTTATTGCACCGCATTCTGTATGGCCTAAAACAACGATCAATTTTGTATCTAAATGTTCAATGGCGTACTCGATGCTTCCCATGTCAATATCAGAGATTAAATTACCTGCATTTCGTATTACAAATAAGTCTCCAATTCCCTGGTCAAAAACGATTTCAGGAGCAACCCGGCTGTCAGAACACGTAATGATAACGGCAAACGGTTGCTGCCCGTCCTGATGTTCTAATACAGATTTCTTGTTTTGATGCGGATGTATCGATTTTTCGTCTAAGAAACGCTGATTACCAGTGGTAAGTTTTTCTAATGCTGTCAGGTTTTTATCTGCTTCAGCAGCAGCTGTTTTTTGCGGTTCGTTTTTTCTACATCCAAGTACGGATAACATCAGTACTAAAAATACGGCTATTTTTGTTTTCATTGTGTTGAAATTTAATGTCTTACAGTTAAATATAAACTGTAACTACGCAACAAAATTAGATGCTATTTTTCCGGGAAACAGCCACAAGAAGTTTTTAAAATATCAAATAAATTTAATTTTGAAACGATTTGAAAGCAGTACTGATATTGTGTACAAATTCTTTAGTATAGATGCCGTCCGGATCTAAATCAGGATCTAAAATAGTGATATCAAGTCCCGTTAGTTTTTTGCTTTGAAATAAATAGGAGGTAAGTTCCTTAAATTCGTCATAAGAGAGTCCATCCGGAGTGCGGCTGTCTACACATGGCATGATTGCATCGTTTAAAACATCTACATCGATGTGGAGCCAGAAACCATCAAGATTCCTGGTTTCTATTGCTGCAAGAAATGATTGTATGCTGTTTGAAATTCCCTGCTTTCGCAATTCGTCAAGATTAATATAAGTGGCAGCAGAATTCCGGATCTCACTTTCATATTCTTCATCATATTCGCGGTTGCCTGCACACCAGAGGTTTTCTTCTTTTATATAAGGAGATAAATTAAGAATATTGGTTAGTTTTTGATGTCCGTTTCCTGTCACTATTGAAGCTGCCATACCGCCCACACCACCGGTTTCGGATAAAGAAACATCCATAAAATCAGTATGTCCGTCAAGGTAAAACAAGCCGTAATTGCCTTTTTGTTTTAAAGCAATTGCTGGTCCTAAAAGTATACTGCAGTCACCGCCCAATACAAAAGGAAATTTATTTTGAGAAAGCAGGTTGTTGATTAAATACGCTTGCTCTCTGGCATAATCAACAAGGGAATCTGCGTTGAGAATAGTAGTTTCTTTATCTCGGATGTTAGTATACTTTGGAGGATCAAGCCGAATGATTTTTTTGGGATTAACAGCTTTATGCAAATTATGTTTCCATAACCAATCCGGTAATTTTTTCACGCCCGGTTCTTTTCCGGGCTGGGGTTCTTTTAAACCCAGATTTGACGGAAACTCAACAATGCATATTTCTTTCATGACCTTGAGATTTAGTTATAAATTTATGAAAATAAATGATATTGAAAAAGGGTTTCCAGATAACGCTTCCTGACGATCGAATAACTGAATGAAATAAATAATCTAACGTGCTTAAAAATCGGATTTTAAGTTATGCTAATGCTACGATAAAAGCGGAATTAAATGCTCCCATTTTAATTGCTTTGCAAAATCTAATGGTGTTTTGCCATGAATTGTCTTCGCGTTCTTATCTGCTCCGGATGCTGTTAAAATTTCAACAGAAGTGCTGTTTCCGGCAATTGTTTCACGATGCAAAAAAGTGTATCCCAATTGATCTTGACTGGTTACTTCGTCAGGATTGTTTTTTATAAAATCAATAAGATTCTCTTTCATGTTTTTACTCATCGGATGCTCGATAAGATTTTCCGGGTTTTCTTTTTGTTCAGTAGCGACCAGAATATCATTATAATCGCCAAAATCCATTCCCCAGGCCTCATCATGTTCTGCTCTTTCGGTTTCGTTCATTTCTGATCGCATGGCTTGTATGGTAAAACCTCCGTATGTTTTTCCTTGTGATGCAAATAACCAGTCGCTGATTTGATTCATTGGAATTTCTACTTCATCTCCGTTACTTACATTTGTTAGTTCGTTTGGGTTATTTACCAAAATTCCATATATTTTTTCTCCATCAAAATTGATGTCGTTGATCCACATATGTTCCACTACAGTTTCATTGTCTATTTCTTGTATGAAGGCCAATTTTACGCAGGCAACATCAAGTCCCGGAATAATTCGGCGATATTCCCATGATAATTCTCTCCAGAAGTATTTAAATGTTTCCTGTGCTTTTTCAAAAGCCTCAATCATTTTCGGATTTTCTCCATCGGCAAAGAATATTGGTGTTTCTTCCATCTGTATTATTTTGATTATAAGTTAACTGTCGCTCTATTTTAAACTACAAGGTAAAATAATTCGCATACATATCTTCAATTTTAACAATAAAAAATCCGATTTGTGAAAGCAAATCGGATTCAAATATCGCATAAGGATTACCTCGCTGCATTTCTATATTTTTACAACGGCCGGCGGTGTCCATTCATTTTTAATGGTTTTTTCTTGCGGCCCATAACATCTGAAATACAAACAAAAAATGCCTTTTGGAGCCGGAAGCCAGTTGGCTTTCCTGTCGCCTTGAGGTTCCGTATTTTGTACATATAGCGTAAGGGAGCCGTCGGCATTATATTTTAAATCCTTGTTTTTTGTGCCAAGCGAATAACGTTTTAATGCATTTGGCGAAAAAAAGTGATGTTCGTCATATAAAGTAAGTGACCAAAAGCCGTTTACGGGTGGCATCTGACCTTTTAAAAAGGTTAAAGTATAGGTATTGGCACCATTCAATCTGGCACCTTTTGAATCAAGATCCTGATAATGATATTTTGTTTCGGCTCCAACATTCACCAATATATTTGACTTTGCGATGGCGGTACGCGTAAAATAATCGGTTCCAAAAGCGGCGCAGTTATTGGCGGTCGTCCAATTGTTGGCAAGCTGAATTCCCCAATTTCGAAACTGCAGTAACGGATCTATAAGTTCCTTATCGGCTTTATGCGCTTCTTCGATTATGGCTTTTTTTAGCGCAGGATCTTTTTTTGCGGCTTCAATTACGGCAAGTATCTGGGCATATCGCGCAGCTTCACCAGGCAGTGGGGGTGCATCTTTGAGAACAATAGGAAGTTCATCAAAAAACGTATCCGGAAAAACCCATTTGGTTTCACCAGTGCCGCCATCTTTTGTAGGTGATGCCAGAGAAGGAAGTTTGCTCCAATCCTGATTTTTCATTTTACCATCAAATTTATCCAAAGCATAAACATCAATGTTATTAATTATCTTCTGTATTGCTGCCCTGTCTTCTGGAGTATCATCCTGAAAAACTCTTGGTACAATAAAAGCAGTCCCGGTTTTGCTGCGGAATGTTTTTGTAATGCCTTTAGGAACTTCTCCTTTCCAGCTCGGGCCCACCAGCAAATAAAAGCCGGGTTTTGTCCCGTACATTTTACCCAATTGTGCAAAAGCATCTGTTCGAAGATCGACAACCTGATACACCCAAAAGCGGTCACCAAAATCCGGAACCTGAACGACAACCGGAGTTTCGTCTAACGCAGCAATTGCAGCGCCATACACTACATCTTGATTAGGGCAGGCGACCCATCGCTGTTCCGGTTTTATATAATCGTGCAGCATCGCTAAAGAGTTTAAGGGAGCAAAAGGCAGAACACCATTCATTAATCCTACTTTTGGAGACTGCTTAAAAGCGAGACGGCGGTTGTAAATGTTTTCTAACGGCCATGCCCAGAAATAAGCATCTCGGGCAACCTGTCTTGCATAGGATTCTGTAATCTTAACGTTAATGTCTGGGCCAGCCGGCAATGAATCTGAAGAAGGGCTGACGGCGGTACTATCAGTTGTTGCGGCATTCGACGCAGCGTTATCTGTATTTTTACTTTGATTGCAGGCTGCAAAAACGAATAAGACGAGCAGCGAAATGAGTTTCTTTTTCATAGTTATAA
>Ga0247810_10002179_pt1 | contig 11129 bp, 6 predicted proteins | sample UWRJL119311C1_FD_179918 | JGI IMG/M metagenome (GOLD analysis project Ga0247810, IMG submission 179918) | Plant litter microbial communities from Arlington Agricultural Research Station in Wisconsin, United States - UWRJ-L119-311C-1 | ecosystem: Environmental > Terrestrial > Plant litter >...
AAATCGTAAACGGGTGACCATGTCCATTGATTGCTGCCTTTTAAGGCGTAACCATATTTCCAGTACCATTTTCCGGATTTTAATGCCTGATGCAGCGGATAAACTGCCCAACGCTGTTCTGAACCAGTAAGCAGATCATTTTTAAAGTTATTATCACTGGCCAACATTACTTTGTAACGTACATTGCCAATGTTTGGATCTTCCGGAACTTCACTTCCGCTTTCCATTGGTTTCACCATTTTTTTGCCATTTGTTCCCGGCCAAAGCAGGGCAGGAGCATTGGTCGGCACTGTAATTCCGTTTACAGGATAAGGCCATTCGCGTACCCTTGAATGTAATTTTTCGGCTGTTAACTTAATTTCTGTCGATTGTTGGCTGAAAGCAGAAAACGCTAGAAATGATAAGGCTAGTGTAACTATTTTTTTTCTGGTCATAATACTTTTTCTTAATCGGAATTATAATCCTGAATGGAATGAATCTCCGTTCTTTTTGCACCATTGTTTTAAGTAATTGCGCATATCAACGAGTTGTTTTTTGTATGATTTATTTACCGCTAGATTGGTGATTTCTCCCGGGTCAGTGGTTAAATTGAAAAGCTGTTCTTTTAGATCTCCTTTATTGTAAACAATATATTTAAAATCTTTACTGATTACAGCTCGTCCGCTAATGCCAAGAAGTTCTTCATTATCTGCAAAATCAGTTTCAATAACCAAAGTCTCTCGCAGGTTTTGAGTCGGATTTGCTATTTTTTTGCTGATGTCGATTCCTTTTAAAGAAGCCGGTTTTTCGACACCTGTAAAACCACAAATCGTCGGAATGATATCGATTCCGTTGCAGACTAACATATCATCTGTGCGTGGTTGCCATTCGCCTATTTTCGAAATAATAAAAGGAATTTTAGCCGATTCTTCATATAAAATCTGTTTTTGATTCCAACTATGACCTGCGTAGCCATCACCGTGATCGGCGGTAAAAACTATTATTGTGTTTTTTTCTATGCCATATTTTTTTAATGATGCCAATACCATTTCGATATAACCATCCACTTTTTCTACTAATCGATTGTATGCCCAACGGTATTGACGCCATTTTTCGGGTGTATAATTTACAGAAGGGTAGGTACGTAATCCAACTGTTTTTTGCTGATCACGAACAATTTTAGGTTCGTTGGCAGGGATTTCCCAGTTAGCAGGCAATGGCGGACATTGATCGGGAGGCGGTGCATCTTTTAATACATCCATTTTTAAATCTTCGTCACGGGCCCATTCGCAAATATCATGCGGATTTAAAAAGGAAGCTACCAATAAGAATGGCGTGCTTTTGTTTTCTTTGATAAAACGGGCACAGAATGATGGGGTAGCCGCATCATTATAATCCAGAAAATTGGTATTTTCGATATATTCAAAACCGTGCTGACTCTTTTTGGCAGTAGGAACCGGTAAGTGCCATTTGCCCACATAACCGGTTTTGTAACCTCCGTTTTGGAAAATTTTACCCATCATCAATAAATCTTCCGGCCATTGTCCGTCTTTTTCGGGAGCATTGCCTGTAAAACCAGTTTCGTAAGGCATTTTTCCACTCATGATAGCCGTGCGTGATGGCGAACATAGTGGCTGAGCACAATAAGCTCTGGTAAAACGAACACCATTTTGTGCCAGTTTGTCCATTGCCGGTGTGTACAGATCTTTGTTTCCGGCGATGCTCATGGCGTCAGCAGTCTGCTGATCAGTCATGATTATTAGGATATTTGGGCGTGCCGTGGTTTGGGCATTGCTTAATAATGAAATATTTAGGAATCCTATCAGGAATAAAACTAATATGTGTTTTTTAAATATCATAGGATTTGTTTTTGTAAACTAGGTCTAATTGTAAACTTTTAAATTACAAAACGAATTTAATAATCAATGTTCTAACAAGGTTTTGAATTTGTGTAAAATGATATTAAATTTAACTAAAACCTTTAATAACTGCTGATTGTAGCTGTAATTATGGATAGTTTTAATTAGTTTTCTACTAATTACTGCAAAGATTTATTGTGTGGTGTACTCTAAGTCTTTGAACTTTTGAAAAGCATTTGCGCAGGCACCCAACAGACCTGCCTTGTTGCCTAAAGTTGCTGCTACGATTTTTGTATTGGAAATGGCAACAGGAAGTGCCAGATTTTTTGTTCTGTTAGTTATTTCATCAATATAAAAGGAGCCTGCTTCACTAATGCCTCCGCCAATTATTACTTTTTGCGGACTAAATATGTTTACAAAACTAGCTATACCAGCGGCCAGATAATCAAAATGGCGGTGCATCGCTTTTATAGCATGATCTTCTCCGGAAAGATACTTTTCGACAATCGTTTTGCCATCGATATTTTCTGTGGCTGATGGAGTTAATGATTTGTAATATTCGATTAATGCAGTAACCGATGCATACGTTTCTAAACAGCCACGTCCTCCACAGGCACACTGTAAACCATTTTGCTGAATTATAGTGTGTCCTAATTCGGCACCACGATTGTTGTAGCCGCCATACAGTTTTTTATCAATCAATACAGCACCGCCAATTCCTGTACCAACAGTTAGAAAAATAGCATCACTGCTTTCTTTGGCTGTGCCATACATTAATTCGCCAAGCCCCATTAAGTTGGCATCATTATCAATTACTACATTGTGCCTGGTCATGTATTTTAAAATTTTACCTAATGGCAAATCTTTAAAACCGGGAAGATTAACTCCTCCGCCAATAATCACATTATTTTCGATAAGACCCGGAAAACCGATTCCAATACCTACAATTGGTTCATTTAACTCATTCGTGCATTTTGTAATCGCATCAACCATGAGCGCTATAATTTCCGATTCGGTTCTGGCATCTTTTAGGGATACTAAAAACGAAAACAGAATTTCTCCCGATTCATTAACAACGCCACATTTAAGTGAAGTACCGCCAATATCAATACCGATAGCATATGAGTTTGATATTTGTCTGTCATTTGAGGTAATCATGATGATAAATTTAATTGTATAGCTTTATTCTTAGAAACAATTAATGCAGAACATAGTCCTGCATTAATGTACATAAACTTATTCAGTTCTAAATAATGTTCAAGCCTAATTTCTAATAATTAATTTTTGGGTTTATTACTTACCGATTTTCCGAAATCTCTCCAAATCTGAAATTGTTCAGGAGTCAGAATAGCTTTTTCTTTTGCGGTAATATCTTTTCTCCAGATTTCCAGTTTTTCCTGTCTTTGATCATAAAAAAGTGCCGAATCATCTTTAATTGCCTTTTGGCCCTTACCATTTTCGGCAATCAGATCATGCATTTTTTGTCGGTTTACATTGCTAAGTTTCATTACAGTAAAAATAGAATCTCTTTGCTCTTTCATACTTTTCGGTTTGTTTTGAGAAAACATTACCGTTGAGATTAACAGCATACTGAATACTAATCCGATCTTCTTCATAATTTTGTTTTTATTTGTTAAAATATTTTAAAAGGTAAAAGCTAAAGCAGCTGTTTGTTTTCCAACAAGTTCTTTTGGTATTTCTATCACAATAGCATCTCCCTGCTGTTTCCAGTTTACATTTTTGCCTGTATAAATTAATTTTATTTTTTTTCCTTTTACAGGAATATTTCCTTTCCATTCTATTGTGGCAGGAATGACTGTACCTTCTTTGATGCAAGAAATAGCATATTTCTTTTTTTCATCTTTTGACTGAGTGAACCAGGTGGAACCGTCGTTATAGTTTTCTGTAATTCGGGTACCATAAATAGCTTCTCCGTTTATTTTAAGCCAGTCACCGATTTCCTGAAGCGGTTTATCAACATATTCCGGAAATTCGCCTTCTGGCGTTGGTCCCCAGCCTAAAAGTAAATTACCTCCTTTTGCTACCACTTCGGCCAAAGTTTGTATGACCCAGGTTCCTGATTTTATGGGCTTTTTTTTAGTGTATCCCCAGCCTTTAGCTAAAATCAGACAAGTTTCCCAAGGATCTTTTAACTGGGTTTTCGGAATGGTTAATTCCGGTGTGCGATAGTTTTCATAAGGTCCGTGTACCGTTCTGTCTACCACTAAAATTCCAGGCTGCTTTTCTCTGGCCATCCTGGCTATTCTTGGCATATCAACATCTTGTGGATACGGCGGATAGTATGATTTACTGCTTTGTACATAAGCTTTTTCCATTTCTCCCGGTTGAGGATTTCTTATCCAGCCTCCATCTAACCACAAAATATCAACTTTTCCATAATTGCTTAAAATTTCACCGATTTGGTTATAGGTAAAATCTTTAAATTTTTGCCATTGCTTTGGAAATTCAGTAGTATTATAATTTACATTCCGATTTACCGTTGCAAAACGCGGCCACCAAAAATATTCTGAATGCCAGTCGGGTTTAGAAAAATAAGCCCCAATCATCATACCTTGTTTTCGATACGCTTCAAAAATATATTTGGTTACATCGGCTTTTGGATTACTGGCAAATGGACCATTAGTTATTTTAAAGTCATTTTCTTTGGTGTCAAACATTGAAAAGCCTTCATGATGCTTGGTAGTAAATACCAAATATTTCATTCCGGCATTTTTCGAAATGGCTGCCCATTTTTCAGGATTAAACTTTACCGGATTAAACTTTTTAGATTGGTCCCAATACCATTTTTTATATTCTTCATACGTTTTTGTAGTATCTCTTCGTTTCCAAAGTTCGTTAACCAAAGGCCATGACTCATTCATAGCATTTTGGCTGTAAAGCCCCCAGTGTAAAATAACACCGAATTTTAAATCCTGCCATTTGTCTAATTTTTCACGAACTAATGGATCTGTTGGGTACTCATATTCTGTAGAGGAATCGTGAACATCTACTTGTGCCTGAGCAAAGAAAGGCATACCTAAAATGATCAATAAAATTATTTTTTTTAGCATAATTAAAAAAATTAATATTGAGGATTTTGGCGGGTAATACTCTTGTTTACATCGGTTTCATTAGTTGGAAAAGGATATAATTCGTGTTTGTTTTTTGTAAAGTTGTCGAATGCAGGGTAAGGATAAGTAGCTCTGACTGCCTGAACAGCTGCTTTTGTTTCGGCGATCTTGTCAGCCAAAATTCCCCAACGAATTAAATCAGCTCTGCGCATTCCTTCTCCGGAAAGTTCCCAGGCTCTTTCTTGTTGTATAGCTTTAAGAAAATTATCTTTATTTAATCCGGCAAGATTAATTTGTGCAGGCGTCGGTTTTGCTAAGAGTGTAGCTGTTGCAGTAGCTCCAGAACCCTTTCCGTCTGTACTGGTAATAGTTACGGTTGGTGCAGAAGTATAACCATCTCCGGAGCGCAGCATCGCAATAGTATTGATACCACCACTTGCAAGGGTTACTACACCCGCAGCAGCATCCGTACCGCCACCACCGGTAATTTGAATAACAACATTGGCAACAGCTGAATATCCTGTACCTTTATTGCCTAAAGTAACAGCAATTCTGCTTCCAGGTATATCAGTTCCAAATCCTCTTCTTCTCACTTCATTTATGGCATCATAAGCAATTGTATTTGGTCCTTCGTTTAATTCATTTTCGACCTCAGCACGCATTAATAACAAATCAGAATAACGCATAATTACCCAATTGATATTAGTACTAATTCTTTCCTGAACAGCATTGGTTTGGTATTCTCTGCTCCATTTGGCTGTTGTCCATGCCTGGTCCTGATTGGTAGTTATACGGGCAAGCTTGTTGCCAAGAGCATCAAAGACATAAGTTGCTATTGAAAAATCCCTGCGTTGATCTCCTGCAGCAAAACTAGTATGAAATGGTTTAGGAACTATACATCTGGCTGCTGTTCCGCCATAAAAACCGTTACTGGCAGTAGGTACGGCCGGAGCATTAAAATAACCAGACCAGGAAGTATTAGCTAATGTTGTCCCTACCGCAGAATTATAAAAAGCAACCTGAAAGATATTTTCAGTAGGTTCCAGAATATGCTGACACTGGTTTTTAAACACTTTAGAAAAAGATGGATTTAACTTGTAAGGATTGTTAGCCATAATATCATTAATTTCTTTTTGTGCCAACAGGTAATAATCCCTGTAATTGTCAGGACGTTTTATGACTCCGTCTGCTCTTAATGAATATCCTCCTGCAAATAGTGCTACTCTTGCTAACATCGCTTTTGCTCCCCATTTGTTGATGCGTTCATCAGTAGGAGTCGCTTCTGGTAAAACAAGAGAAGCTTCCTGCATGTCTTTTATGATTTGTGTGTATATTTCATAACGATCGACAAGACCAGCCTTAAAATTATCTCCTGCTTGTGAACTTTTAGTTTTAAAAGGAACATCTCCCCATAAACGTACCAATTCAGAATAGTAAAAACCACGTAAAAATTTAGCTTCCCCAACCATTCTGTTCAATTCCTTTTTTTGGCTTTCGGTACCAGAGGTATAAAGCTCCATTTGGGGTATTTTTTCAATTACTACGCTAGCTCTGTCTATTCCAGTATACAATTGACTCCAGACGGTGTAAAAAGTTACGGTCTGGGCTATACCTTTGTAATGTGGAATTGTTCTCCAGTCAACATCAGTATCTCCACTAATTTGGATGATATCAGTATCAGTATCAAAAACTTGTGAAATATTCCAGCCATAGGTAGCCTGCAACGACATAATTTGATATACTCCTAATGTTGCCATATATGCTTCATCTACATTAGAGAAAAAATTACCTGATGTGAAATAAGAATATGGGGTTGTTTCAATTTGGTCATCACAAGAACTAAGAGGGAGCAGGAGAGAAGCTATACCAGCAGCTACAACTGTTTTTAGGGAAAATATTTTATTTTTCATTTTCTTTAAATTTTAAATTATAGTGAAATATTTAGACCTGTGATAAAAGATTTAGATCTTGGGTAAGCACTAAAATCAACCCCGGGGGTTATGGCATTATTGATGACACTTACTTCAGGATCATACCCCGAATATTTGGTAAATACATATAAATTATAAAGCGTCAGATAAAATCTCATGTTTGAAATTTTTGTATTATTCAGCCATTTTTTAGGTATGGTATATCCTAAATTAATGTTATTGATACGTAAAAAGGATCCGTCTTCAATGATATCGCTATACAATCTCCCTGTAGTGTTTCCGTTGTATACAGGATTCGTTTTTCCTGCGTTTAAAGCTGCTAATTGAGCAGGGTCAGTAACTCTTTGCCCGGTGGCATCAATTGTTGTCCATCGATCGGCAAATACGGCTAATGTATTTAGGTTTTCCTGATTAAGATTTGCATTGTTTAGTACATTGGCATTATAGATATCATTGCCTACGCTAAAGTTAAGAAATATGCTTAAATCAATTCCTTTGTAGGTAAAACTGTTATTTAAACCTCCAAAAAATTTAGGGTTTGTATTTCCTATTGTAGTTCGGTCTAAATCGTTTATTATTCCGTCCGGAACTCCGTTTGAACCACTAATATCTTTGAATTTTATATATCCTGGCTGTACTACAATATTATCTTTCACCACATCTGATTTTAAAGTATAGGCACCGGATGCTGCATTGTAATCAAAATCACTCACCTGATATAAACCATCTCTAACATAACCGAACATAATTCCTACCGGTTTTCCTACTTGTAAGATGTAGTCGTTTACATTAGGAGCATAACTATTGGTTAATAATGTGTTTTCACCTTCACTCAAACTAAGTACCTTGGTTTTATTAAACGATAAGTTAAAACTGCTGGACCAATTAAAATCAGCCTTTTTGACATTTACTGTATTTAAAGTAAATTCAACACCACGGCTGGAGGTAGAACCAATATTTTGGAATTGGTTTGTAAAACCTGCATTGGCAGGAATACGGGTGTTGTATAGTAAATCTACCGAACGATTGTCATACAGTTCTGTAGTAAGGGCAATTCTTTGATTGAAAAAACCTAAATCTAACCCCAGATTGGTAGATTGAGTTGATTCCCATTTCAAATTTGGGTTAGGAAGATTTTTTTGAAAAGCGGCAGAAACAGTTTGATTGTTTAAAGGATAAGATCCGGAATCAAAAATACCTAATGCGGCATAATTAGCAATTCGGTTATTTCCTGCCTGCCCATAACTGATACGAAGTTTTAAGTCAGAAAAGACAGGTGCTTTTTTCATGAACGGCTCATTTATTACTCTCCATGCTGCCGATACTGCCGGAAAATAACCCCATTTGTTCTCTGTTCCAAATTTAGAAGAACCATCCGTTCTTATGCTTGCAGACAGCAAATACCTGTTTTTATAGGAGTAATTTGATCTTGCGAAAAAAGACAGTATTGCATCATCTTCAGTAAGTGATGTTGGAATTCCGGGAACTGTTCCTAAATCTAATCTGTCCCAGCCTGAATTTACAGTAGGGAAATTAGAAGCACTAACAGAATGATATTCTGAATAATTATAAATATATTCCTGCCCCGCAGTAATGTCAAATTTGTGTTTTTTATTGAATGTATTGCTATAAGTAAGGGTATTATTGTAATTGAACCGGCTTGCACTAAGTTCACTAATTCCTCCGTTGGCACCGCCACTTCTAATAGCCTGAATACCTGAACTGTCATTAAAATATTTGCTTGTAGTATTGTTATCAGTTAAACTGGCTAATCCTCTGTACACTAAATTAGGAGTAAGGTTGTATTGCAGCTGCACACTTGCATTAATAGCTTTTCTAACAGATTCTCTTTGCTGACTTGAAATAGTAATAAGAGGACTTTGAAGTGAAAGACCACTATCTAATGGGTCCAATGTTAAATCTTCAAGATCTTCATCTGATCCCAATAACCCATTTACCGGACGGTATCGCAATACATTTTGCAGCATGCTTAATCTTGGATTTCCGCCTTCACCTGTGCCTAACCCAGTGATTTTTTGACTAGAATAATTTACAATACCACTAATCGAAAACTTTTTGTTTACGTTATGGTTTATCGACATTTTAGCAATATTTTTTCTTGAAGCACTACCTTTCATAACACCTTCATCATCATTAATAGAATAGAAAATGTTGAATTTAGTTTCATTTTGACCACCACTAATACTAAATTTATGATATTGACTCAGTACAGGATTTCCAAAAACTTCTTTTTGCCAATCTTTACCAGGTCTGTTAGCATAAAGGGATTCCAGCTGATCAAAAGCGCCATAATTATTTGTAAAAGAAGCCAGCTTTACAGGATCTGTTACCGCTCTTTCATAGGATAATTGAACAAATTCATACGGATTCATTACTGGAATTTCAGAAGCCACCTGTTTGATACCGGCATAAGAATCGTAATTGATAGTTACTTTACCGGATTTTGTTTTTTTAGTAGTAACTAAAATAACCCCATTTCCACCTTGTGCACCATAAATAGAAGTTGAAGAAGCATCTTTTAATACATCTATAGATTCGATATCCATTGGGTCTAAAAATCCTAATCCTCCGGTTTGAGGAACGCCATCGATGACATACAACGGTTCGTTACTTTGCGTGATAGACATTCCGCCTCTTATCTTAATGGAAGGTTCAGATCCTGGTGTTCCGTCACTCATATCAACCTGCATACCTGCAATACGTCCCTGTAATGCCTGAGCTACGTTTTGTACGGGTACTTTGGCCAGTTCTTCTCCTTTAACAGAAGAAATAGCTCCGGTAAGATCTTTTCTTGATTTCGTTCCGTAACCTACCACAACCACCTCATCGAGACTATTGGTTTCGTCCAGTAATTTGGTGTTTATCAGGGTTCTGTTGTTAACTTTTTCCTCTTTTGATTTTGTTCCCAAATAAGAGAATACCAATATAGCGTTAGGTTTTACTTTAATTTGATAATCCCCATCCATAGAAGTGATGGTGGCATTTTGAGTTCCCTTTTCAGCAACTGTTGCTCCTGGCATAGGCATATTCATAGCATCGGTTACTATCCCTTTTACAGTAATAATATCTTGCCCATACATCACTTTGCAGGTGTTCAGCAACAAAAATAATAATAATAGAGTCCTTTTCATAATTTTTTTTTAAACCGGAATCAGTTTTGGGCTTAATTCCTAATTGATGTTATTAAGTTTAATTGGTCTTTGCTAAATAAATCAGCCACTATTTTTGTTGCTCTGTCAAAAGTACTTATCAAATGATTCAGGCAAGGGAAGGAGCGAAATTTTTCAATAAGATTGGTTTAGCTTCTATTTATTGTTTTTAAATCAATCGCCCAGCTGTGGAGAAAATTATAACAATTTATTAATTTGAGAAAGTTGTCTGGGGAATTTTACACCTCTTAAATAAAAATAGATTTGGTAAAAGCTGGTTCATTTCTTTTGGATTAGTCATGTTTTCTGGATTTAATTTAAACAAATATATAAATCGGGTATGCATCACTGTTTTGAAAATGTCCAAAATACTATTGATTTTGATTAATTACGCTTTTAAAACTTAATATTTGAATAAAATACTTGATTTTACTGGTCTTTTCAGATTTATTTCCAAAAAGAAAAGGAATGATTAAAAAGATTGATTTTGGTATAAATTGCGATAATCATGGTTAAATTAATTTGAGAAGAATGTTAAATAAAGTACGATTTTAGATCTTAATCGGATTTATTGAAGTTTCTGTTTCATATTTATGTTTTAGATATAACGTATTATTTTAATTATTTTAGATCATCATCCAATTCAAAATAATCAAGATCAAAAAAAACGCCTAAAAGTATTTTTTAGGCGTCTTTTTATATTATTTATGAAATTTATATTTAGTCGTTTACACTGGCTTTTATCTCACTCTTTTTTCCATCAATGCTAATGTTTAAACTTATTTTGCCCTTCTCAAAATTATTGTCGGTATTTGGCTTAATACTAATTTCAGGAGCTTTATTTCCATTGTATGGATACAATACACTTATAAATTGCTGTGTTTTATCATCGTTTTTAGGTTTTTCAAAAACAAAAGCGGGTCTGGCTATTTCTTTTGCGTACACATAAGATACTTTTCCTTCTTCTTCATTTAGTACCACTTTATCCGTATTTAAAGATTGTATCAAAAGATTGTTTCCGTCTTCATAAGTAGTGTAAACTTTATTAGTGATCTTGTCAAAAACAGGTTTACTGTCTTCTTTTAATTGAAAATGAACACCCAGATTCCCTGTCGCTTT
>Ga0247810_10002181_pt1 | contig 11104 bp, 13 predicted proteins | sample UWRJL119311C1_FD_179918 | JGI IMG/M metagenome (GOLD analysis project Ga0247810, IMG submission 179918) | Plant litter microbial communities from Arlington Agricultural Research Station in Wisconsin, United States - UWRJ-L119-311C-1 | ecosystem: Environmental > Terrestrial > Plant litter >...
ATGTTTTATTGGAAAAGTTCGTTTACCGGAATTCCTGCAACAAAAATTGCAGCCTAAAGACGGTAAAATTGTTCAGATCGATAAAAACGATCCAATTTATGCTATCGAAAAACCTGCTGGATTATCATTGCAGGAAGAACTGAAATTAGAAGCTAAAAAACGTGATTATCTGCCAACAATGGGTAAAGTAGTTGGTAAACATCAGGGAGCGCATTATTTTACAGTGGGACAACGTAAAGGTTTGAATGTAGGCGGAACAACAGATCCGTTATTTATCATCGCTACAGACGTTGAAACCAATACCATTTATACAGGTTTAACAAGCCAACATCCTGGATTGTTCAAAAAAGCTTTGTTTATAGAAAAATCTGAAGTACACTGGATTCGTACTGATTTGGCTTTGCAAGTTGGTGAAACTATGGAAGTAATGGCGAGAATTCGTTACCGCCAGCCTTTGCAGAAAGCAACTTTACACCAATTTGAAGACGGAATATATGTTGAGTTTGAAGAGCCACAATCGGCAATTACTGAAGGTCAGTTTGCGGCTTGGTATTTCGATAATGAATTAGTTGGTTCGGGAGTAATTTCATAGCTTTATACTTTTTTACAAAGGTTTTGCCTTTTAAAAAAGTAAATTATGAAATACTATTTTACGTTTCTTTTATTGGTAGTTTCTTCTGTGATGTTTTCGCAAGAAGATGCGTGGGTCTATTTTAAGGGCAAGCCAAGCGCACAAACGTATTTAGATAATCCATTAACGATGCTTACGCAACGTGCGCTGGATCGAAGAACCAACCAGAATATTCCCTTAAATCTTACCGATGTTCCTTTAGAAGTAGCCTATATCAATCAGGTAAAACTAAATTCAGGAATAACCGTAATGGCACAATCGAAATGGTTGAATGCGCTTCATATTCGCGGAACTCAAACTAATATTTTATCTTTAAAATCATTATCATTTGTAGATAAAGTAGTTTTTGCGAATAAAAACCTGAATACAACTTCTAAAAAAGTTTCAGAAAATCAGGTCTTTCAATCTAAAGAAAAACTCAAAACAACAATCAATTATAGTTACGGATCTTCTGCAAATCAGATTCAAATGCTTAACGGTCAGGTTTTGCATCAACAAAATTATACTGGTTCAGGAAAAATAATAGCCGTTTTGGATGCTGGTTTTCCAGGAGTGAATACGGCTCAGCCTTTCAAGAAACTTATCGATAACAATCAAATATTAGGCGGTTACGATTTTGTGAATAGAAACAATGATTTCTATACTGGCGATGACCACGGTACAATGGTACTTTCTACAATGGGTGGTTACAAAGAAAATGCTTTAGTAGGTACTGCTCCGGATGCATCTTATTACTTATTTATTACGGAATACGATCCTACAGAAAATCCTGTAGAAGAGTCCTATTGGGTCGAAGCGGCAGAGGAAGCAGATCGTTTGGGAGTTGATATTATTACGACTTCTTTAGGGTATTTTGGATTTGATAATGCCAATTATAGTCATACTTACAGCGATATGAATGGTACGACAAATTTTATTTCGCGTGGTGCCGAAATTGCTTTTAGCAAAGGAATTGTAGTAGTGGCTTCGGCAGGAAATGAAGGGAATACAGCAGAACCTCATGTAGGTGCTCCGGCAGATGCTGTTTCTGTGATTACAGTTGGTGCTGTTACGGCTTCAAAAACAAAGTCGCCCTTTAGTTCTATTGGTCCAAGTTATGACTTAAGAATTAAACCCGATGTTATGGCGCAGGGAACTGCTGCTGTAATCTCTGATACCGCAGGAAATATCACAACGGTGAACGGAACTTCGTTTTCGTGCCCAATTATGGCGGGAATGATTGCTTGTTTGTGGCAGGCTTTCCCATCAAAAACGAATAAAGAAATCAGGCAAATGGTGCTGCAATCTTCAGACCGATATGCTAATCCTGATAATAATTATGGTTACGGAATTCCCAATTTTGGGTTGACTTTAGGAGTAGAAGACTATAAAACGTCAGTTTCTGTTTTTTCTGTATTTCCTAATCCGGCTCAAACCATAGTTTCTTTTTTGTTTGAAAACAGTACAGCTTCTGTCTCAATTTACTCAGTTCTGGGGCAAAAAATAATCGAAAAACAAATAACCAGTCAAAATCCGATTCTTTCTGTTGAAGCTTTAAAAAGCGGACTCTATTTTTATACTTTTGATGCTGATGGTTTGCACAAAACAGGAAAGATTATCAAACAATAATTACATTTTTGAATGAATAAAATTACACAGCTTTTCAATATAAAATATCCCATTATTCAAGGCGGAATGATCTGGAATAGTGGTTATAAATTAGCTTCGGCAGTTAGTAATGCAGGAGGTTTAGGTTTAATTGGCGCTGGTTCGATGTATCCTGAAGTTTTAAGGGAACATATCCAGAAATGCAAAAAAGTAACTGATAAACCGTTTGGGGTTAATATTCCGATGTTATATCCCAATATCGAAGAAATCATGAATATCGTGATCGAAGAAGGTGTGAAAATCGTTTTTACTTCGGCAGGAAATCCTAAAACCTGGACTACTTTTTTAAAAGAAAAAGGAATTACAGTTGTACATGTTGTTAGTAGTAGTGTTTTTGCATTAAAAGCCCAAGAAGCCGGAGTCGACGCCATTGTTGCCGAAGGTTTTGAAGCTGGCGGACACAATGGCCGTGATGAAACCACAACGCTGACTTTGATTCCGATGGTGAAAGAAAAAATTCAGATCCCAATTATTGCGGCAGGCGGAATCGCAACCGGACGCGGTATGCTTGCTACAATGATTCTTGGTGCAGACGGTGTTCAGGTAGGAAGTCGTTTTGCGGCATCGATAGAATCGTCTTCGCACAATAATTTCAAAGAAACAATAGTTAAGGTTAAAGAAGGTGATACACAATTGACATTGAAAGAATTAGCTCCGGTTCGTTTGATCAAAAATAAGTTCTACAATGATGTTCAGGAATTGTATGAAAAATGTCCATCTAAAGAAGATTTAGTGCAGCTTTTAGGAAGAGCACGTGCCAAAAAGGGAATGTTTGAAGGCGATCTTGAAGAAGGCGAACTCGAAATTGGACAAATTGCAGGATTGATTCATGAAATATTACCTGTAGAAAAAATTATTCAACAAATGATCACCGAATTCGAAATTGCTCGTCAGGAAAACGCTAAATTTGAGTTTTAATTATCTGCATCAAATACAATATGAATTCTATCCGCACCTATATAGTACTATTTTTTTTAGGGCTTTGTTCGCAACAAGCTTACAGCCAAACGTATCAGTTTAAGACTTCGGGATTTAGTGTTTTAGAAAAGAATGAAAGAGGAATATGGGCCGAATGGTCGGATCTTGATTTGGTCAATTTATCAGTTGTTCTGGATACCAATAAACATAGAATTGTAGTCTACTCGCAGGAAATACAGCTTTTTAAGATACTTGATTATATCGAACGTGAAGAAAATGATACTGATATCGTTTACTCTTTTATGTGTAAAGATAATGATGGGCGAGATTGTAAACTATCAATTATTACCCGCAAAAAACAAGATTATCGAAAGCAATTGTATATTAACTACGATGATCATATTATTGTTTATAATATTTTTAGTGTTTAGGTTTTAAAAATAAATTGATATTACCCTTTTTTCGGGTATGATAAATTTCTACAATGCTATAAATTTGATGCTAATAACTTTATTTATACGAAGATTCAATTGAATAATCTTTAAAAAACATAAATAAAGAATTGTAGAAAAGAAGCAACATTAAAAAACGAATATTATGATTTGGAGTAATTTATTAATTGGAATTTATGTTTTGATTTTAATAGCGAATGGTTATTTCTGGTATAAATACAATAAAAAGGCTTCTGCAGATCAGAAAAAAAAAGAAGGCTGGAATAATTATTACTTAATAGGAACGATTTTTATTCTCACGTTATTATTTCAAAAAATGGGTTGGTAAATAATAGTCAACTTTTTAAAAACAATAAACCCGAAAGCTTTGAAAAACCTATCGGGTTTAATATATAAAACCTTAGCGACTTAGCATCTCAGTCCCTTAGAATCTTTCTCTAAGAATCAATATCCTTAATAAAGTCATCATACTCCAGGTAAAACATTTCGAGAGCATTCATTTTTTCGAAAAAGAAATCAAAAATAGTATCCCAATTATTGCGATTGCTGAAACCTACGCCCTGTATTTCAGTCCAGATTCTGCTGATGGTTTTTCCGCTTTCAAGCGTATAATTTTTTTCGAAAACCAAATCTTTAATAAACTCCTCTTCGAGAATGTTTTTTAGAGCCTCTAATTTTTCAAAATAAGCATTTCTTTTTTCATCGCTTCTTTGTTCGATGTCAATTAAAACCTGAGCTTTTTTATTGTCTACATAAAACTTAAAAGAGAAATCTTTAATCTTGGTATCATACAATACCCATTTACGAGGATATTTTTCGGCGAAAGCCACCCAAAATTCTCTTTTTATTCTTTGTGATTCTTCTTTACTGTACATTTTTATGGCTTTGATTTTAGAAAGTTTGTAGAAACGCGTTTTCTAAACTATATTTATATTTTATTTGAAAATACAAAAATAAACTTTGAATATGGATTTTCAAGATTTTTTACAATATGTTCCTAATTTAATTCCAGTTGAACTACCGGCAGTCGCCTCACATATAAAAATGGCTCCAAAAGAGCGCATAGAAGCCTTAAAGAATTTAGATTTAAAAATAGAAAATCCGCGTATTGCCGCTGTAATGATGTTGTTTTATCCGAAAGAAGAAAAAACTCATTTAGTGCTAATTGTTCGTAATGCTTATAACGGAGTTCATTCTTCGCAAATTGCTTTCCCTGGAGGAAAATATGAAACAACCGATTCAGGTTACGAGGAAACAGCACTAAGGGAAACTCACGAAGAAGTGGGCGTTGCTCCCGAGAAGATAGAGGTAGTAAAGCATTTTACCCCAATGTATATTCCGCCAAGCAATTTTTTGGTGCATCCGTTTTTGGGCATTGCCAAAGAAGAACTTTTGTTTTATCCTGATATTAGGGAAGTTGCTGATATTATAGAATTACCTTTGTCTGTATTTTTAAACGATGAAATTATTGTCGAAGCCACATTGTCAACTTCTTATGCCAATAACATTTTAGTTCCTGCATTTAATATCCAAAATCATATTGTTTGGGGGGCAACAGCTATGATTTTAAGTGAATTGAGAGATGTCCTGAAAATTGCTTTTGACGAAAATTTGTTAAAGTAGAAATTTAACAATTTGATATTCATTATAATAACAATTTATTTCCGAAATTGCTTTATAGTTCTGCTAAAAGAATAATTTTTGTATGTTTGCGTTCTAACATAAAAAATACAATAAACAGCTATGGGATTGTTTAAACGAAATCCTTTTGGACATATATTATTCATCAAGAAATGGTTAATCCGTATTTTGGGCACCATGACTCATAGAAGATATAGAGGTTTTAATGACTTACAGATTGAAGGATCTGAAATCATTAAAACGCTTCCGGATACAAATGTTTTGTTTATATCGAACCACCAAACTTATTTTGCCGACGTTGTTGCGATGTTTCATGTGTTTAACGCAAGTTTAAGCGGACGTCAGGATACTATTAAGAACATTGGTTATCTGTGGCAACCTAAGATGAATATTTATTATGTGGCGGCCAAAGAAACGATGCAAGCAGGTTTATTGCCAAGAATTTTAGCTTATGTTGGTGCTATTACGGTCGAAAGAACCTGGCGCTCGAAAGGTGTTGATGTTACAGAAAAACGTGAGGTTAACCCAAATGATACTGAAAACATAAGGATTGCACTTGAAGATGGCTGGGTAATTACGTTTCCGCAAGGAACTACAAAATCGTTTAAACCGGTTCGTAAAGGAACTGCGCATATTATAAAACAACATAAACCTATTGTAATTCCTATCGTTATTGACGGTTTCCGTCGTTCGTTTGATAAAAAAGGATTACGAATGAAGAAAAAAGGAATTCTGCAATCTTTCATCATCAAAGAACCTCTTGATATTGATTATGAAAACGATACAATTGATGAAATTGTTGAAAAAGTAGAATACGCTATCGAACAGCATCCATCATTTTTGAAAGTTATTCCAGCCGAAGAAATTAAGGTAGAAGAAGAACTTAACGAAATGAGAAGATGGAGCTATAAAGCTTCTGAAAGCGAACATTAATAAAAGTTTAAGTAAAGTTTCAAAAAAAACCTTAGAACCTTAGTGCCTTAGAATCTTAGCAACTTAAAAAAAGCTTTGTCCCTTTTATTAAAAATCAATTTTCTTCAACTCTTTATAATTAGCATATAATCTGCGCAATAAGGTTCCGTAAAGTAATCTGTAAATACACCAGAATATACCCAATAAACCTAATATTATTAGAATTAAAATTCCCAAAGTAAAGAACATTGCTTTCCCGTCTGCGGCTAATTTTTCCCTTAAAAACGCCATGTCCGGATTATAAACAAAAGTGATGAAATAGCTAAATATACAGATGATAACAAGCATTCCTAAGTTGTACCATACATAATACTGAACTATTTTTCGGGTTCTTAAAATAGCACTCATTAGCATTTTTGTAGCGACGGTTGTTGAAATTGTTTTATAGTTTTTATAGAAATTAATCACAAAAAACAGCACAACTACGTAATTGAAATAAGTTAAAATGTCAAGGGCTAAGACAATTTCCGGATGATTCATTTTTCGCAATAAATCATCAGTATTGATAAATAAGTTAGAGAAGGTCCAAAATATAAATTCCAAAATGCTGATAACCAAAATCCACTTCACGGTTGAAGAAGATTGTTTATGAATCATTTTGTAGATTTCTGTTTCAGAAATTTGTTGAAAAGAATCCGAGTTCTTTTTCCAGTCTTTTTTTAATAAATCCAGTTCTTTCATAATAATTTTTAAGGATTTAGTATTTTTTTAAGTTTCCCTTTAATTCTGTTCATTTTCACACGTGCATTCACTTCGCTGATTCCCAGGGTTTCGGCTATTTCTTGATAATCTTTGTCTTCTAAATACATAAAAACTAATGCTTTTTCGATGTCATTAAGCTGATAAACGGCTTTGTACATCAATTTAATCTGTTCTTCTTCTTCATAATTGTAATCGACATCTTTTATAAAATGCTGATGACTCTCGTACTCTACAGTCGATACGGTTCGTTTGGTTTTTCGATATAAGGTAATGGCAGTATTCAAGGCAACGCGATACGTCCAGGTCGAAAATTTACTATCGCCTCTAAATTTAGGATAAGCTTTCCATAACTGAATGGTAATTTCCTGAAACAAGTCTTTATGAGCATCTTCGCCGGCAGTATATAACCTACAAATCTTGTGGATTATATTCTGATTTGCCTGCAATTGCGCAACAAATGACTGTTCTAGATTTTCGCTCATAAAGTATTAGTAGTGTTGAAATCAATTTTGTTACAAACTCTTTTGCTTTTTTGCCACGAATAGCACAAATTTCCCGAATTATGGCAAGCTTATTAATTAGTAGAATATTTAAAATTTGTTTTTAAATTATAAAAATCTGTTTAATCCGTATCCGTGAGCTAATTTTTATAATTCCCGCGTTTTGTAATAATTCACCATTAGGTCTACAAATTTGCTATACCCTTCCATTCCGTCCTTTTGATTATTTGTTTTTAAGAAATTATCATAAAAAACATGAAAACCTTTATCTATAAAAGTATCATATTGTTTCCAGAAATCCTGACTTTCCTGATAGTTTTTTAAAATACCAACATGAACGGTTTTCTTTAATTGTTTAAATATTTTCTCATCTTTCGCTTGCCAGATGCCTAAACAATAACGCAAAGCAAAACTATATCCTGAATATTGATAATATAAATTGTCATTTTTAACAGATGATAAAACGCCAATAAAGTTGCATTCACTTTCACTGGCAAATCCCATTTGGTGCGCCATTTCATGACAGCTTGTAAGCGGGAAATTATACATTGGTAGTAAGTTATTAACCTGAGCTTCATTCGTAAATGGATTCAAATATCCGCCAAATCCCATATAAGTTAAAGGCAGGCTGAAAAGAGATTTTTTTACGCTAATGATTTCATATTTAAAATAAGAATGTTCTTTTGCAAGATTTTCATATCCCTTAAGATTCATCTGAAAAGCTTGTTCCTGTGAATAGGGGAAAACGATTTTGGTGCTGTCATTTTTAGTAATTTGAAACTGAATTTCATTTGTTTTTGCAATAAGCTTTTTGGTAAAAGCCAATAATTCAGCATCTGTATATTCTCTTTGAATTTTTATTTTTTCGAAAAGAGGTTCTCTGTAATAGTTGAATGCCCATAGCAAATGAAAGAAAAAGTAGGATATAGATAATACGCTCAAAGCTTTAAGAAGATTGTCTTTCCATTGTAATTTCCAGGTTTTGCGGGTTTTCCAGATCCATCGAATCAAAAGTATAATCAGTATAGAATAAATGCAATCTCCCACAGAAAACGGAATTCTGCCTAAAACAATTCTTGAAAAATGAGAGATTTTTATATATAATCCGTTGCTGTAAAATCGTTCTATAAATTCAGGAAAAAAGCGCAGAATTTTTAAGAGGATAATTTGAATTATTAGAAATAAAGGAAGGATATGCTTTCTTCTCACGGTTTTACTTTTGGGTTAAAAATAATAATAAAAATAGTAGTTGACTTTCTTTTTTGTAAATTTGTTATTCAATAAAAGGAAAAAATGACACAAATTACCTTAAATATTCCGGATAACGAATTGTCTTTCTTTATGCAATTAATAGAAAAGTTTAATTATGAAACTGTAATTAATGAGTTTTCTGTTACAGAAGAAATGAAAAATTTGCTTGACGAAAGAAGATCTACTTCGAAAGTTGAAGATTTCCTTCCGTGGAATGAGGCTAAAAAACAATTATGTTTTAAATCTGGAAAATGATTTTTGAAGTTGTAATTGAGCCAAGAGCAATTCTTGATATACAAGATGCAATTGATTATTACGAATCTAAACAAATTGGATTGGGTGACTATTTTTATCAGGTAATTGATGAGCATATAGAAACATTAACTAAAAATCCTTTCTTTCAAATCAGATACAAAGATTATCATGGTTTGCCTACGAAAAAATTTCCCTTTATTATTCTTTATTTCATTGATGAAAAATTGATGACTATCTATATTTTATCTGTTTTTAATACAGCGCTAAATCCTTCTAAGTATCCTAAATAGTATTGAAGTACGGTAACGGATAAAAATAGGTTGCCACGAATTCCACTAATTATTAGTTTATAATTTTACAAAATAAGATAGTATTTGTGAAATTGTATTTTAATTTCAATAAGATTAGTGCTAATTCGTGAAATTCGTGGCGGAAAAAAATATAAACTTTGTAACTTTGGGACTCTTAATTGTTAAACTTCAAACAAAATATAATGAGTCAGGAAATAAGAAATCTGGAACCAAAAGCACTTTGGAATAAATTTGCCGATTTAAACGCCGTTCCGCGTCCGTCAAAGAAAGAAGAACGCGTAATCGAGTTTATGAAAAACTTTGGAAACAGCTTAGGTTTAGAAACTTTTGAAGACGAAATTCGAAATGTAATTATCAGAAAACCGGCAACCCCGGGAATGGAAAATCGCAAAGCAATCGTTATGCAAGGGCATCTTGATATGGTGCACCAAAAAAATGCAGATACAGTTTTTGATTTCGATACTCAGGGAATCGACATGTATGTAGACGGTGACTGGGTTCGTGCCCGTGGTACAACGCTTGGTGCTGATAATGGGTTAGGAGTAGCGACAATTATGGCTATTCTTGAAAGTAAAGATATTCCGCATCCTGCAATCGAAGCTTTGTTTACTATTGATGAAGAAACGGGAATGACGGGAGCTTTAAATTTAAAAGGAGGAATTCTTCAGGGACAAATTCTATTAAATTTAGATACAGAAGAAGATGATGAAATTGATATAGGTTGTGCTGGTGGAATCGATGTAACGGCTACAAGAAGCTATAACGAAGAAGAAGTTCCGGAAGGATCAGTTGGACATATTATTACCGTAAAAGGGCTTAATGGAGGTCATTCAGGAATGGATATTGATAAAGGTTTGGGTAATGCCAATAAAATCATGAACCGCTTGTTGTTTGATGCTTTTGAAAACTTTGGTTTACAAGTGGCTGAAATTAACGGAGGAAGTTTAAGAAATGCTATTCCAAGAGAAAGTGTTGCAAAAGTGATTATTTCTGAAATGTTTGATGAAGCGTATATTTTTGATATGCAGGAAATCATCAATGATATCAAAGCGGAATATAAAACGACTGAGCCTAATTTATCGATCGAAATCGTAAAATGCGATTTACCGGAAAAAGTAATGGATTTAGGTGTTCAGGAAGGAATCATCCGCGCTATCTATGCTGCTCATAATGGAGTTTACAGAATGAGTGCTGATATGGAAGATTTAGTTGAAACCTCAAATAATATTGCCCGTGTTATTGTAAAAGACGGAGAAATATCTATTGGATGTTTAACACGTTCATCTGTAGAAACTTCAAAATTTGATTTGGCAAATGCATTGCGTTCTGCTTTTGAATTGGTAGGTTGCGAAGTAGAATTATCTGGTTCTTACCCAGGATGGACGCCTAATGTAAATTCTGAAATATTAGATACTTTAGTTGGAATCTACGAAAAACAAAATAATGAAAAACCAAAAGTGGTAGCTTGTCACGCTGGTTTAGAATGTGGAATCTTAGGAACAAATTATCCGGATATGGATATGATTTCTTTTGGACCAACCATTCACGGTGCGCATTCACCAGATGAAAGAGCTAGTATTTCTTCGGCTCAAAAATATTGGAAATTTGTTTTAGAAATTCTTTCTAATATTCCGGTTAAATAAAGTAATCAGTTTTCAGTCACAGTTTTCAGTTTCTCATTGAGACCGAAAACTGCGACTGCGACTGAAAACTAATCTCTCTTAGGACTATTTTTCTTTTCTCTTTTTTCTTCTTTCTTTTCTTTAGCCGTTTTTAACGGTTCTTTTTTTGCTGTTTTTTTAGCATCTTGACTCTTAGCTATTA
>Ga0247810_10002182_pt1 | contig 11101 bp, 9 predicted proteins | sample UWRJL119311C1_FD_179918 | JGI IMG/M metagenome (GOLD analysis project Ga0247810, IMG submission 179918) | Plant litter microbial communities from Arlington Agricultural Research Station in Wisconsin, United States - UWRJ-L119-311C-1 | ecosystem: Environmental > Terrestrial > Plant litter >...
TCGCGGCGGCCGCCGACCTGGTCAAGCGCAAAAGCACGGGGTTACCCGTCGCCGTGGTGCGCGGTCTCGCCCACCTTCTCGATCCGGATGCCCCGGGCGCGCGGGTACTCAACCGCGCGGGCGCGACCGACATGTTCCGGCTCGGCACCCGCGAGGCGTTCGACGAGGGTTTCGCTGCTGGAGTAGCGAGTACCGCGGCACCGACCGAGGACGTATGACTACGCGCTGGACGGTGATTGTTCCCGTCAAAGGAACTGCACGGGCGAAGTCCCGCCTGGGGCTGGCCGACTCCGACCGCGCCGCCCTCGCCCTGGCCTTTGCGATCGACACCGTGTCCGCGGCCCTCGCCGCCGACCGAGTCGAGCGTGTTGTGGTGGTGACCGCGTCGGACGCCGTGGCCATCCGGCTGCGCGAGCTCGGAGCTATCGCCGTGCGCGAGAGCAGTTCGGCTGGACTGAATCCCGCGATCACCGACGGCCTCGAGGTGGCTCGAGTTGAGGCACCCGACGCACCGGTTGCGGTGCTGCTCGGAGATCTTCCGGCACTGGATCCCGCTGATCTCGACGCGGTTCTCGACCGGGCGTTGGAGCATTCTCGGGCCATGGTGGCGGATGCCGCGGGGGTTGGCACCGTTTTGGTGACTGCGCTGCGGGGCATCCCACACCACCCGAAATTCGGAGGGGCATCACGCGCCGCGCATCTCGCCGCCGGCTACGTCGAGCTTGATGTGGACGCCGCACGCGGACTGCGCCACGACATTGACACGCTAGACGACCTGGCCGCGGTCGCTGGCGCGACACTCGGCCCTGCAACGCTCGGCCCTGCGACGCGGGCGCTCGGCACCCAGTCAGCTGCCTTAACATAAGGTTTTCACTCGAAACGAAGTGAGTCGACGTGCCGTTCCCGGCAGCGACCGGGGAGGACATCGGTATGACACAGCGACCGAAACGCCGTCGCACATCGGCCGCGCGCGCACGCACCGAGGTGGACGTGCAGCGGATCTACTCCGGCGACATGTACGTGCGCGTCAACACCCTCGGCACCACCGGGGTGCGTCCCTTCATTTTGGTGCCGGGTATTGGGGTCTCCTCCACCTATTTCGAACGCCTTGCGCCGCGACTCAATGAGTTTGGCCCCGTGCACGCCCTCGACCTTCCTGGCTTCGGGGGAGTGCCGCACCCGGACCACGCCCTGAGCATCCGCGAATACGCGGACCTGGTCGGCAAGGTCATCGACGAGCTCGGGCTTGACGACCCCATCATCGTGGGGCACTCGATGGGAAGCCAGGTGGTGAGCGACCTGGCCTCGCGGCGCCCCGACCTGACCTCCATTGTGCTGATCGGGCCGGTTGTCAACGCGGCCGAGCGCAAGGTGCTGACGCAGGCGCGACGGTTTCTGCAGGCCAGCTGGCACGAACCTCTCAACGTCAAGGTCATCGCGATCAGTGCGTACCTGTTCTGCGGTTTCAAATGGTTCTCCCGCATCCTTCCCAAAATGCTCGCCTTCCCGATTGAAGACCGCCTGCCAAATATCCAGGCGCACACCCTGGTGATCCGCGGCGAGTTCGACGCCGTCGCACCGCGTGACTGGGTGGAGCGGATCGGCGAACTTCTGCCCTCCTCGCGGCTCTGGGAGATCCCGGGCGCCGCCCACTCCGTGATGCACGCGCACGCCGACGAGGTCGCCCGTTTGTGTGTAGAGCACGCGCGCGAAGAGCCGTCTCCCGAGGGTGACCCCATCCTGCGTATTGCCGAAACGAGCGAACCCGAGGGCGAAGCCGACCCCTCCGTGGGGCAGCTCGCCCGCGCGGTCGGCGGTCGACTCATCGAAACGGTCGGGGTGATCACGGACGACGACGAACTCATCAAAAAGGGCAAAACACAGCACGCCGTGGAGATGGACTCGGCACGGAAAGATTCGTCTGACAACGACGCGTCGACCCACGAGACGGCGAAGTAACTTCGCAACGCGCGACCCGATCCCATTATGATCGGGGTCGATGCAGAAATCAGGACAACTCACGCGCGAGCCATGGCTGCTGACGACGCAGGCCATCACCAGCTCCTCCCACGAGAGCTGGGCCGACGGGGTTCACAACGAGCACGAGCTCATCTTCTCCGACGGAGGTGTGCTGACGGTCGAAACCGGTGGGCGCCTGTGGGCCACACCTCTGGGACTGGGCATCTGGATTCCCGCGGGCGTCACCCATCACGTCACTGCCCAGCCGGGCACCGTGACCTACGTGACGTACTTTTCGCCGAGCCGAGTGTCCGTTCCCTGGACCGGCACCTCCGGAATTGGAATCACCTCCCTTCTGCGCGAATTGCTCCTGGCAAACAAGTCCGACTCGCTCGACGTTGATGTGCGGATGCGTATGCAGCGACTCACCGTCGACCTGCTCGCCCCGGTGAGTTCGGCGTCACTCGATGTGCTGATGCCAACGCATCCCGCACTCCGTTCGATCGCGGAAGAGATTGTGCGCAACCCGTCCGACAGCGGAACAAGCGCGGACTGGGGACGTACTCTCGGCGTCAGTGGCCGCACGATTAATCGCGGGTTCGAGCGGGAGACCGGCTCGAGTCTCACGCAGTGGCGCATCACGGTGCGGATGCGTCGGGCCCTCATCGATATTGCCGCAGGGCGATCGGTGATCTCCGTCGCGCGCGACGTCGGCTACACAAACTCGAGCACATTTATTCAGCTCTTCCGTCAGACCACCGGGCACACGCCCGCGGCGTACTTCCGATCGTTCGGAGTCTCCGGCTTCGAGGCCGCCACCGACCTTTCCACCCAGGAGAAATGATTCATGGCATTTTGTGAACCCGCGGAGGTTGTCCGCACCACGCGCCTGACGCCCTCGATGATCCGGGTGCGGCTGCGCACTGTCGGCGAGTGGCGCTGGCACACGGATGGCCGCGGTGATGAACGGGTGGATCTCGCCTTTCCGCGGAAGGGCGAAACAGAAGCGGATGTCGCGTTTTTCAACGATCGCGAATACGGTACAGCCAGCTCCGACGACGAGCCGCCGTGGCGTCACTACACAATTCGCGCGGTGCACAACGACGGGCGAGAAATCGACATCGACTTTGTGGTCCACAGCGGGGGAGTGGCATCGGGCTGGGCGGAGGCCGCCGTCCCCGGGCACGTGCTGGGTGTGTTCCACGGCGGCAATTCGCGGGCGTACTACTCGCCACCCGTCGACGCCGAGTGGCAACTTCTGGTGGCCGACGCGACCGGCCTGCCCGGGCTCGGACGAATCATCGAGGAGATGCCGGAGGGCGTTGAGGTGCACGCCGTGGTGGAGGTGCCGCACGAAGCTGACCGCCAAAGCATCCCCACCCGCGGACGTGTGTCGTGGACCTGGGTCGTTGGGCCTGGCGGCCTCGCGAGCGAACTGCCGGCCACGGTTGCGGCGCTCACACTTCCGGATGGGCCCGGCTACGCCTGGGTGGCGTGCGAGGCCGTCGCTGCACGCTCGGTGCGTAAACACGTGCGGGATGTGCGCGGACTGCCGCGTGACCGTCATCGTGCGGTGGGGTACTGGACCGCAGGAACCGTCGGACACGTGGAGCAAGACCGCGACTGAGGTGTCTTTGTCGGCCGGGCATCCCAGGTGTCCAGAAAAGGATATGAATTGTCCACCTATCGCAATGGGGACGTGAGTACGATCGCTAGGGTAGGTATGCCTTACCTAACCTAGCCTTCGAGAAAGACTTGTCCATGCCCCGTGTAGCCCCCTTGCGTCCCCGACTCGCAGTGCCCCTCACCGTGGCGCTCCTGCTTGTGGGCCTCACCGCCTGCTCCGCAGAGCCCGCCGACACGGCAGCAGCCGACGCCGCCGACACACGCACCGTCGAGACCGCGTATGGCGAGGTCGAGGTGCCCACCGAACCTCTGCGTGTTGTCGCGGTGTCATATGACACTCCCTGGCAGCTCGCGGCCGTGGGCGTGACGCCCGTTGCGATGCAGGATTACTCGGCCTACGCCGAGTCGTTCACCGCTGACCAGCAGGAGCTCATCGCCGACACCGACACCGTGGGCGCGTTCTTCGACCTCAACATCGAGGCAGTTATGGCCGCCGAGCCCGACCTCATTGTGGGCGACGTGCTTGAAATCGACGAGGCAACCTTCGACGAGCTGTCGAAGATTGCCCCGACGGCTATCTTCGAGGGCGAGTACCGCGGCGACTGGCGCGTGATTGGGGCCAGCATCGCCGACGCCGTTGGCAACGCTGACGCGTTTGACAGCGCCGAGGCGGCGTACGACGAGGAGCTCGCCCGAGTGCAGGAGGAATACGCCGACGTGATCGAGCGCCCCTGGGCCGCCATTGGTGACGGTGACGTGGAGGGCGGCTTCTCCGTGCTCTACCCCGGTGGATCCGTCGGCGCCCTCTTCTTCGATGACCTCGGCGCGACACTGGCACCGAGCATCCCCGAGGAAGAAGACGGCGACAAGGGCTGGATGTACATCTCGCCCGAACTGACCACCACCGTCCTGAGCGGGGCCGAGATCATCGTCACGGGCGCCAACCCCGCGGGCGAGCTGTCCGCTTCGCTCGCTGGCACACTGACCACCCCGCTCTTCACAGAACTGCCCGCCAGCGCATCCGGCCAGGTCTACGGTGTCTGGTCGAGTGTGACCGACTACGGCACTGCGCTCGAGTGGCTGGAGTCGGTCGAGCAGACCGTTCTCATCCCCGCGTCCGCGAGCTGAGGCACCGCCAGGCTTTGCGAGTAGTGGACGAGCGCGTCCCTCACGTTCCGGCCCTCGTCTCTGTGATGCGAGGGACCGGAACGCGGTCGGTGGGATTGATTGTTGCGGTGGTGGTGCTTCTCGCGACCATTGTGGGTAGCCTCGCCGTGGGCGCGCGCTATATCCCGCCGGCAGACGTGCTTCGTGCTCTGGTGGATGCCGTGGAGGGTCGAGGCTCCGGCGAGATCCACGAGATTGTGGTTGGCCTCCGCCTTCCCCGCGCTTTTGTCGGCGCGGTAGTCGGCGCATCCCTGGGTGTTGCGGGAGCGCTGATCCAGGCGCTGACGCGCAATCCCCTCGCCGACCCGGGCATCCTCGGCGTCAACGCGGGTGCCGGATTTTTGGTGACCGTGGGGATCGGGTGGTTCGGAGTTGGCGACATCCAGGGATACGTGTGGTTCTCCTTCGCGGGTGCTGCCGCCGCGACCCTGCTGGTGTTTGTCATTGGGAACACCGGCCCGAGTGGTGCGACCCCCGTGAGACTCACCCTCGTGGGCGTTGCCTTGGGCGCCTTGCTCAGCGGGATTTCGAGCATGATCTCCCTGCTCAATCCCACGGTGTTTGAAGGGATGAGGTTCTGGGGCGCAGGTACCCTGACGTCCCGCGACGAACACGTGTTGTGGGCCGTGCTCCCTTTTATTCTGATCGGACTGGTACTCGCCGCCACCGTGGCTGCCCCGCTCAACGCCATCGCGCTCGGCGAAGACCTCGCCCGGTCGCTCGGCGCCGGAGTGCTTCGGACGCGAATCACCGTCATCGTCGCCGTCACCCTGCTCGCCGGGGCGGCAACGGCAGCAGCCGGCCCAATTGGGTTTGTGGGTCTGATGGTTCCCCATGTTGTGCGGTGGTTTGTGGGGCCCGACCAAAAATGGATCCTGGTCTACACGGCTGTCTGTGCACCCATCCTTCTACTGGGCGCCGACGTGGTGGGACGGGTGGTGGTACCCCCGCAGGAGATGCAGGTCGGTATCGTGACCGCGTTTATCGGAGCGCCCGTGCTGGTCTATCTCGCCCGTCGCAGAAAGATCACCGGGCTGTGACGCGCACCGACCGGATGGGGCGTCCCTCCCTGGTGGTCCGCGTGCCCCGGCGACGGGGGCTGCCGGCGTTCTCGCAGCGGATCGATATCCGTCTCCTTATTGTTTGTGCCGGCTTGACTGCCGCAACCCTGGCCGTATTCCTCGTCGCCCTGAGCGTCGGGGACTACACAATTCCGCTCCGCGACGTCGTGGCGACGCTGACCGGCGGGGGAACCCCGCAGTCCCGGCTCGTTGTCGGGGAATGGCGCCTGCCGCGAGCGCTGCTGGGGATTGTTCTCGGCGTAGCACTCGGGATGAGCGGCGCGGTGTTCCAGTCGCTGACCCGAAACCCTCTCGGCAGCCCCGACATCATTGGATTCTCGACCGGGGCCTACACGGGCGGTCTGGTTGTCATTCTGCTGTTTGGTGGCGGATACCTGCAGACGGCGGTCGGAGCGGTGGTCGGCGGCTTGCTGACCGCGGCCTTGGTTTATGTACTCGCGTATCGCCAGGGAATCCAGGGCTTCCGGCTCATCATCGTGGGCATCGGCGTCTCGGCCACACTGGCCTCGGTCAACAGCTGGCTGGTGACACGGGCGAACCTGGACGACGCGTTGCAGGCGGCACTCTGGGGAAGCGGTTCGCTGAGTGGACTGGGATATACCCAGCTGTGGCCCGTGCTTGGCCTGCTGGTGATCGTCTGCCCGATTCTTCTCGCCCACACGCCTGCGCTGCGGCAACTCGAAATGGGCGATGATGCCGCCCGGGCACTCGGTGTACGTGCCGAGGCCGTTCGACTCAGCTCCCTGCTCTGGGGCATTGTCTTGGTGGCGATCGCAACCGCTGCCGCCGGCCCCATCGCCTTCATCGCCCTCGTCGCCCCGCAGATTGCGCGACGCCTTGTGGGTACCGCGACCCTCTCTCCGCTGCCCGCGGCCTTCGCCGGGGGACTTCTGCTCCTGGCCTCCGACCTTGTGGCGCAGCGCGCCTTCGCTCCGACCCAATTGCCCGTTGGTGTGATGACGGTCATTGTGGGCGGCGCCTACTTTGTGTGGCTTCTCGTCCGTGAGGGACGCCGACGATGATGCGGACCATGACGGAAGGCGTACGCCCGACGGTGCCCCCGACGGCGTCCGCGACCACCAGGCCCGTAGCTCTGTTCCGTTATGCCATAACCGCGGGTGGACGGGGATGGCGTCTCGCCGTGGGTGCCCTGGGATTCGCGGGACACCAGCTCGGCGAAGTGATGGTGCCTGTGGCGGTTGGCCTTGTTGTCGACCGGGCCATCGCACCGGGGAACAGCCGCGAACTGCTGTCGACGGTACTTCTGCTGGCAGCCGTGTTTGTCCTCCTGATCGCGTCATGGCAGACGGCGGACCGGATGATTACCCGCGTGCACGCGCGAGGAGAGCACGCACTGCGCCAGTGGACGGTCGCGAGTGTGCTGCGCCGCAGTCGTGTGCGTCGCGCACCCGGTGAGGTGCTGACTATTTCTTCCGCAGACGCGGCGCAGGTTGCGGGATTCTCCTGGGTAGTGGGGGAACAAGCCGGGGCAGTTGCCGCGCTCGTTGCCGCCGGAGTGGTGCTCGCGTCGATCTCCTGGTCACTGGTCGGAGGTGTACTCCTCTGCACTGTTCTTCAGATAGTGCTGGTTCACCGGATGAGTGGACGACTCCGTCGGCGCAGCTATGAAGCTCAGGTGCAAGCCGCCCGTATCGACGCGCTCGGAACCGACTTCGCGCTGGGTTTGCGCGCGTTGGAAGCACTCGGCGCCACCGAGGAGGCGAACGCACGGTACCGTGCCGAGAGCGCCATCGCCGCACGCGCGGCCTACCGCGCCGATCGCGCGAACACCGCACTCTCGACGGTCAACAGCCTTGCTTCGGGGCTCGCTTTCGCCGGTATCGCGGCTATTGCGGGAACCCTTGCACTCCACCAGGACATCAGCATCGGCGCGTTTATCATCGGCGTCGGTCTTGCTCAAGCAGTGCGGCGCCCACTGCAGGCCATCGGCTACCTTCCCGGCTCCGTTGCTGCCAAACACGGGTCGGCCAGGCGCGTGGGCGAACTGCTTGACCAGTCGTCGGACTCGGCTCAGCCGGAAAGCACCGCACTTCCGGCACGCACCGCACCTCCGGCAAGCACAGTACGGCCGGTCGAGGCCACGCCGGAGGGCCACCCGACCGTGCACCTTGCGTGGGGCGGCCTCGACCTCCCGATAGTCCCGGGACTTGTTGTGGGCATCCACGCCGGTGACGCAGCAGCGACCGATCTCGCAGACCTCCTGGGCGCGAGACGGCCCCCGCTCCCGGGCGAACTGGTGATCGACGGTACTGATGCGGTGGTGCTCGCCGCCGCCGATCTCCGACGAATTGTGTTTGCGCCGCCACACAATTCGGCGGTGTTCAGCGGCACCCTCCGTGACAATCTTGCGGGCGACGGCCAACGTCCCATCACCGACGGCGACCCAGTGATCGCCGCGTCGGGACTCGACGAGGTGGTGGCCCGTCTTCCCGGAGGGTTGGACGAGAGCGCGGGGGAGAACGGCGGACGGTTGTCGGGGGGACAACGCCAACGCGTGCTGCTCGCGCGCGCCCTGCGCACCCCGCATCCGGTGGTGGTGCTCCACAACCCCACCACCGCAATCGATCCCGTGACAGAGACTCGGATCGCTCGCACCAGCGTCGCCCACCTTCGCTCCGAGGGGCGCACCGTCGTTCTGATCACGGCAAGCCCGGTGCTGCTGAGCTCCTGCGACGAGGTGCACGTCGTCGCTCCCGATGGCCCGAGGGGGCCGCACCGGTGACTGCCACCAACGGCACACTACCGATCGCATCCACCCGCGAGACTCTGCGCGGGATGGTTCGACTGGTGATGGTGCGTCCCGCGCATTCGATCGCCACACTCGGAGTCCTCGGTATCGGGGTTCTCGCTGCGACGACCGTGCCCTGGCTGGTTGGGTTGATGGTCGACAGCATTACCGACGGCGGGCGGGGGTTCTGGCTCCTCGTTGGCCTTCTTCTCGGTGCTCTGTCGGTGAGCGCGGTCGTCACCTGGGCTGGGCGGGTGATGCTGGCTGGCACGGTGCAGCGCGCGGTCCGAGACCTCCGCGAAACAGCATTTGCGACCGCCCTCGCACAGTCGTCCTCCCGGCTCGAAGCCGCGGGAACCGGTGATCTTGTCGCCCGTCTCTCCGGAGATATCCAGGCCATCAGCGCGGTGGTGTCGACGGCGCTGCCCGCGTTTCTCACCGCGCTGATGACTACCGGCCTCAGCCTGACGGGCATGGGACTCCTCGACTACCGACTGGCACTCGCCGCCCTCGTTGCCGCGCCGCTGCAGTTTCTGGCGCTGCGCCGATTCCTCCGCCAGTCGGGACCGGTCTATCGGGCGCACCGGGTAGCACAGGCCACCCGGGGTCAACGTCTCATCGAAACCATTCGCGGCGCCGATACGGTGCGCGCACTGAGGGTCGAGCGCACTCATCTCGACGGGCTCGCCTCCGCATCCCAGGGTGTGATCGGGTACGAACTGCGCGCCACTCACGTGCGCAATCTGTTTTACGGTCGACTCAACCTCGCCGAGCTCATCGGTCTGACCGCAGTGCTCGTCACGGGATTCCTGCTGGTCCGCGACGGCTCCGTCACGCTCGGCACGGCAACGGCAGGGGCCCTGTATTTCCTGGGCCTCTTCGACCCGATCGGTACCCTGCTCGGAACCGTGGATGACTTGCAAGACGCCGGTGCCAGCCTGGCGCGACTGTTTGGACTCACCTCCATGCCCTCTCCGTCGACACCCCGCGGGCCGCTGACCCGGGCATCCGGACGCATCGACCTGGACAAGGTCTCTCACGGCTACCGCACGGGCGCCGCGGACCTCTGCGACGTCACCCTCTCTATTTCTCCGGGTGAACGGGTCGCCATTGTGGGCGCATCCGGAGCGGGCAAAAGTACCCTCGCCAAGATCGCCGCCGGGCTGTTGCCGCCCGACACCGGCACGGTGCGGCTCGACGGTGTGTTGCTTGCCGACTGGCATCCCCGTCACCTGCGCGCCACCATCGCCATGATCAGCCAGGAACCCCACGTGTTCTCCGGCACCCTCCGCGACGACCTTCGGCTTGTCGCGCCGTCTGCCACGGACGCGCGGCTCCGTGCGGTGATCGCCGATCTCGGCGAGGACTGGACCCGGTCACTACCCAACGGGCTCGACACGGTGATCGGCGCAGGCGGGTTTGCGCTCACTCCCGCGCAGATGCAGCTTCTCGCCCTGACCCGTCTCGCACTCACGGCGGCCCCCGTGGTGATCCTTGACGAGGCCACCGCTGAGGCGGGTAGCGGGGACGGCGACCGCCTCGATCACGCGGTGGAGCAGATCATCCGGGCCAGGACCAGCATCATCATCGCCCACCGGCTGACTCATGCCGTGCGTGCCGACCGGGTTCTGGTCATGGAGAACGGAGAGATTGTGCAGGACGGCCCGCACAGCGCGCTCATCACAGTGGACGGACCCTATCGCTCCCTCTGGCGAGCCCACCAGGCGGGAGTTGACGCGGCGGAGGAGGCTAGGCGCGCGCGATGACCTGGTCTGCAGCGGCCATCGCGTCGGCGACAAGCTGCACCGTGGTGGGGACGTCCTGCATCCACAACGGAACAACTGAGGTGGCGATACCCTCGGCCTCGATGAGGCTGGCCGCCGGAGCATCCACCTCATCAATCAACCAGGCATCGAGCAGCCCGCCAGCCGACCGCGAACCGTAGTGCAGCGCCACCGCCTGCGCCGAGGTCTCGACCCCGATCGCCGACAGGCACGCATCGGCCATACCCCGCACCACACTGCCGTTGATGATGGGCGAAATGCCAATGATCGGGGCGGATGCTCCGGCGAGAGCCTCCCGGATGCCCGGGATCCCCAACACAGTGCCAATCGACACCACGGGATTGGAGGGTGCGACGAGCACCACATCGGCGGCGGCGATCGCCTCCACCACACCCGGGGCAGGGACGGCCTGCTCCACGTTGTTCTGCACAAAGCCACGGGCGGGGATGGCGGCGCGGTGGCGGGTCCACCACTCCTGGAAGTGGAGCGGTGTGCCCTCGCCAATGCCGTTGTCACCGTCGACGAGGCTGTCGCCGTCGACGAGGCTGTGGCCGTCGACGAGCACAAGAGTTTCGACCTCGCTGTCGGTGACCGGCAGCAGGGTGACACCGAGGTCCCAGCGGGCGGTGATGCGCTGCGTAGCCTCGCTCAGCGTCATCCCCTCGCGGAGAAAAGAGGAGCGCGCAAGGTGGGTGCCGATGTCGAGATCCCCGAGGGTAAACCACGGCCAGCCC
>Ga0247810_10002183_pt1 | contig 11097 bp, 9 predicted proteins | sample UWRJL119311C1_FD_179918 | JGI IMG/M metagenome (GOLD analysis project Ga0247810, IMG submission 179918) | Plant litter microbial communities from Arlington Agricultural Research Station in Wisconsin, United States - UWRJ-L119-311C-1 | ecosystem: Environmental > Terrestrial > Plant litter >...
ATCGAACTCGACGGCACCGAGAACAAGGGCCGGCTGGGCGCGAACGCGATCCTTGGGGTCAGCCTCGCCGTAGCCAAGGCCGCGGCCGAAGCGCGTGGCTTGCCGCTGTACCGCTATGTCGGCGGCGTACAGGCGCATCTGCTGCCGGTGCCGATGATGAACATCATCAACGGCGGCGAGCATGCCGACAACCCGATCGATTTCCAGGAATTCATGGTCGTGCCGGTCGGCGCATCGAACATCCTCGAAGCGGTCCGTTGCGGCTCGGAGATCTTCCACACGCTGAAGAAGGGCCTGAGCGAGAAGGGCCTGTCGACCAGCGTGGGCGACGAGGGCGGCTTCGCACCGAACATCGGCAGCACCACCGAGGCGCTCGACTTCATCATGTCGAGCATCGAGAAGGCAGGGTACAAGCCGGGCGAGGACGTCATGCTCGCGCTCGATTGCGCGGCGACCGAGTTCTACAAGAACGGCAAGTACGACATCTCGGGCGAGGGCCGGATCCTCGAGAGCGCGGAGATGGCGGAGTATCTCGCCGACCTGACGCGGCGCTACCCGATCTTCTCGATCGAGGACGGCATGGGCGAGGACGATTGGGAGGGCTGGAAGACGCTCACCGACCTGATCGGCGACAAGGTCCAGCTGGTCGGCGACGATCTGTTCGTGACCAACCCGAAGCGTCTGAAGCGTGGCATCGACCAGGGTATCGCCAACTCGCTGCTGGTGAAGGTCAACCAGATCGGCACGCTGACCGAGACGCTCGAGGCGGTGTCGATGGCGCAGCGCGCGAAGTATACGGCCGTGATGTCGCATCGTTCGGGCGAGACCGAGGATTCGACGATCGCCGATCTCGCGGTCGCGACCAACTGCGGGCAGATCAAGACGGGCAGCCTCGCGCGCTCGGACCGGTTGGCGAAGTACAACCAGCTGATCCGGATCGAGGAAGAGCTGGGCGACGCGGCGCGCTATGCTGGGCGCGACATCCTGATCGGAGGGTGAGGGTATAGACCCTTCGACATCCAACTCTCGTCATCCCCGCGGAGGCGGGAACCCATATTCTCGAACGGCTGTGTTCCTGTGGCCAAGCCTGCCACTATGGGTTCCCGCCTTCGCGCGAATGACGGTTGGGTGTATGAGGGGTATAAGTATTTGATCGGTCTGGGATGACGGACCGATCAGGGCGCGAGTACCGGAGGACGACATGGCACGCGTGACGACGAAGACCAGCAAGTTGCGGAAGACGATGCGCAAGGCCGCGTGGCCGGCGCTGGGGCTGACGCTGATGGCCTTCTTCGGCGCGTATGCCGTGCTCGGGCCGAACGGGATGTTCGCGTATGGCGACTATAAGCGCCAGCTTGCGAAGCGCGAGCAGGACTATGCCGCCCTCGATCGCAAGCGTGAGGTTCTGAAGAACCGCGTGGCGCTGCTGAACCCGGATCATGCGAACCCGGATATGGTCGACGAGATGGTCCGCAAGGAACTGAACGTCGCGCATCCGGACGAGGTTATCGTCCCGCTAGGGAACTGAACGCATGATCCTCCCCCGCCAGGGGGAGGTGGCAGGCTTTAGCCTGACGGAGGGGGAGGAAAGGGAAACCTCTGTTTCGCCGTCCTCCCCCTCCGTCACCTTCGGCGACACCTCCCCCTTGCGGGGGAGGATTGAAGCTTACCGACCCAGGAACGTCAGCAGATCGTTGGTGAAGCGATCGCTCTCGGTGATCGTCAGGCCGTGCGGGGCGCCGTCATATTCGACCAGCTGCGAGTCCGCGATGCCCTTGGCGGCGGCGCGGCCGGTGGCGTCGATCGGCACGGTCTTGTCGCTCGTCCCGTGGACGACCAGCGTCGGTACGCGGAAGGCGGCCAGATCCTGACGGAAGTCGGTGTGGCCGAACGCCTTGGCGCACTCCAGCGTCGGGTGCAGGCCAGCCTGCATCGCAAGGCTCCAGACCCAGTCGATGACCTCGTCGCTGACCGGCGAGGTGATGAATCCTACGCCGAGGAATTGCTGGAGGAAGGTCTTGAAGAACGCCGGGCGGTCGTCTTCGATACCGGCGCCGATGCTGGCCAGCGTCTCTTCGGGAACGCCGTCGGGATTGTCGTCGGTCTTGAGCATGTACGGCACCACCGACGAGATCAGACCGGCGGCGACCACGCCCTTGCCCTCGTAGCGGCTCATGTAGCGCGCGATTTCGCCGCCGCCCATTGAGAAGCCGACGATCGTCGCGTCGGTGTTCGCGCCGGTGGCTTCCATCACGTCGGCCAGATCGTCGGTTAACGTGTCGTAATTATAGCCGGTCCAAGGCTGGCCCGAGCGGCCGAACCCGCGGCGGTCATAGGCGATCGCGCGGAAGCCGGCGTGCGCGAGCGCCATCGCCTGCGCGTCCCAGCTGTCGGCGTTGAGCGGCCAGCCGTGGGTCAGGATCACCGGGCGTCCCGTGCCCCAGTCCTTGACGTAAATGTCTGTACCGTCACGGGTTTTTACGTAGGGCATGCAAGTCTCCGGTCTGTCTTGGCAGATGCACGTTCAACGGCTCATCGTGCGCGCCGTTCCGCACGCTGGCGTACCAAGACTTCGACTGGCAGCATGGCGCCAGACGAATCGGAATCGGAGACAGGATGCGGATCGGACTTATGACGACGGCGCTTGGCGCAGTCCTCGCCTTGAGCGCGTGCGGTCCTGCGCAGACCGCGTCGAACACGCAGGCTCCTGCTGCGCCGACGACCGCTGCGACGGGCGACTGGGCGGGGTTCCGCGATGGCTTCATCGACGGCTGGTTCAAGATCGATCCGGCCAACGCGGTCTATCAGGGCAAGCACGAATATGACGGCGGCTTGGGCGACTGGAGCGCGGCGGGGCTGAAGCGGCAGGCGGACTTCCTGCATGGCGCGATCGACAAGGCGGGGGCGTTCAAGGATCTGAAGCCCGCCGAGGCGTTCGAGCGCGATTATCTGGTGCAGGTCGCCAAGGGGAAGCTGTTCTGGCTGGAGGATGCCGACCAGCCGCACCATAATCCGGCGTGGTACGTCAGCGCGGGGCTCGATCCGAACACGTATATCGCGCGTAACTATGCCGATGCGCCGACCCGGATGAAGGCGCTGACCGCGTTCCTGCAGAAGATCCCGGCGGCGGCGGGTAACATAAAGGCGAACCTCAAGACGCCGATGCCGCTGAGCTACGTCAATTACGGGACGGCGGCGTTCAACGGGTTTGCCGATTATTATGCGGGCGACGCGGTGAAGGCGTTTGCTGGCGTGAAGGATGCGGCGGCGCAGAAACAGCTGATCGACGCGGCGCAGGCGGCGTCGAAGGCGATGCGCGATCTGGGGACGTGGACCGAGGGGCAGCGCGCGACGGCGACGCAGGATTTTGCGCTCGGGGCGGACAAGTTTTCGCGGATGGTGGCGATGACCGAGGGCGTCGATACGCCGCTCGACCAGCTCGAGGCGGCGGGTGTCGCCGACCTGAAACGCAACCAGGCGGCGCTCGCGCAGGCGTGCGGGGTGTTCGCCAAGGGGCAGACGATCCTCGCGTGCATGGACAAGATGAACGCGAACAAGCCGGTCGGCGGCCCGGTCGCCGAGGCACGACGTCAGATCCCGACGTTGCGGAAGTTCGTCGTGGATCACGATCTGGTGACGATCCCGGGCACCGAGCAGGCGCTGGTCAAGGAATCGCCGCCGTATAACCGGCAGAACTCGGCGTATATCGATCCGCCGGGGCCGTTCGATAAGGGCGTGCCGTCGATCTATTACATCTCGCCGCCCGATCCGAGCTGGACCAAGGCGGTGCAGGACGCGTTCGTGCCGGGCAAGAACGACCTGCTGTTCACGTCGGTGCACGAGGTGATGCCGGGGCATTTCGTCCAGTTCCTGCATGCGAACCGCTCGCCGTCGCTCTTCGGGCGGTTGTTCGTGGGGTATGCGTTTGCCGAGGGGTGGGCGCATTACGCCGAGGAGATGATGTGGGAAGCCGGGCTCAACAACGGCGACCCGGAGACGCATGTCGGGCAGATCTCGAACGCGCTGCTGCGGGATTGCCGGTATCTATCTGCGATCCGCATGCATGCGAAGGGGATGACGCAGGAGCAGTCGTTCCGGATGTTTGTCGACGAATGCTACCAGGACGAGGGGAACGCAAAGCAGCAGGCGGCGCGGGGGACGTATGATCCCGCGTATCTGAATTATACGATGGGTAAGTTGATGATCCGGAAACTGCGGGCGGACTGGACCGCGACGCGGGGTGGGCGGAAGGCTTGGAAGGCGTTTCATGACGAGTTCTTGAGTTATGGGGGGCCGCCGATTCCTTTGGTTCGGAAGGCTATGATGGGGGAGGCCAAGGCGACGGCTGCGTTTTGAGCGTCTAATCCTCCCCGGAACGGGGAGGGGGACCAGCGAAGCTGGTGGAGGGGGATTACCCCGAGAGTTACGGTTGTGGACGCTCGGGTTGCGACCTGTGGCTGTCAGCGGTTGCCGTGTTCGTTTGTCGAGGCGGTACGCTCCGGGTGATCCCCCTCCACCCCCGCTCTGCGAGCGGCGGTCCCCCTCCCCGTGCCGGGGAGGAATAGCAGGGTGAACATTCTTCTGCTGCTCCCTCTCCCCTGCGGGAGAGGGCTGGGGCGAGGGGTTGTTCCAGGCGGAGCGCTGCTTGGCTGCCCCTCACCCCGACCCTCTCCCCGGAGGGGAGAGGGAGCAGGGGTCACCGCGTCTGCTGGGCGGGTTGGACGTCTTGCGTTTCTTCGGTCGGTGGGTTGCGGATCGAGGGGCGGAGGCGGCTTAGGCTGCATAGGCCTGCCACTAGGGCTAGGCCGGCGGCTACGAGCGGCGGGGTCATGCCGGCGCCTACGCCCATCGCCAACAACGCCGCGACCAGGGTGGCGCCTGTAGTCTGGCCAACCAGGCGGACCGTCGAGACGAGGCCGCCTGCCGCTGCGGCGCGTTCGCGGGGGGCGGAGCCGATGATGAGGCGCGCGTTCGGGGCCATGAACATCCCGAACCCCGAGCCGCACAGGGCCATTCGCCATGCGATGTCGAAATACCCCGGATCCGCTGGCATGTACGCGATCAGCAGCAGCGCGCAGATCGATACCCCCATGCCGATCCCGCCGAGCAGCCCGGCGGGATAGCGATCCGACAGCCACCCAGACAGTGGCGCGACGAACATGTTGGCGAGCGGCCATGGCGCGATTGCCGCACCGACCTCCGCTGCGCTGAAACCGAAGGCGTGCGTCAGGCGGAACGGGGTCGAGAGCAGCAGCGTCATCTGCGCGATGAACGCGGTGTAGGCACCGATCGCCGACAGCGCGAGCACCGGCCGCGCGAGCAGGTCGATCGGCAGGATCGGCTTGGTCTCGCCCTGTTCGCGCTTCACGAAGAACCAGCCGATCACCACGCCGGTCAGCACGATCGCGGCCGAGACGATCGGGCTGTCGCCGTGGACCGCGCTCTCCGCGCCGCCGATGACGAGGCCGATCATCGCCGCGCACATCACTGCGCCGAGCACGTCGAAGGGTTCGTCGTGTTTGCTCGGTTCGGGTAGCGCGCGGCCGAGCAGCAGCGACGCGATCGCGAACGGTACGGCGCTGGCGAACACCCAGGGCCAGGGGGCGATGGCGAGGACGAGGCCGCCGATCGTCGGGGCGAGTGCCGCGGAACTGGAGACGACGACCGAGTTGATGCCGAGCCCGCGGCCAAGTTGCTTGGTCGGGTAGATCGAGCGGATCAGCGCTGAGGAGACGCTGAGCGCGGCTGCGGCACCCAGGGCTTGCGCGGCGCGGACGACAAGCAGGAACGGCAGGCTCTTGGCGAAGAAGCAGAGCAACGTCGCGACGGTGAAGAGCAGCTGGCCGTATTGGTACATGCGTTTCAGGCCGATGCGGTCGCCGAGCCCGGAGAACGGGAGCAGCGCCATCGCCAGGATCAGCTGGTACACGGTTACGACGGTCACCACCGCGCTGCTGCCGACGTGCAGGTCGCGCGCGATCGTCGGGAGCGCGACGGTGGCGATGCCGCCGTCGATGATCGTCAGCGCGGTCCCTGCCGAGATCGCGGCGATCGCTACGAAGCGGCGGGGTTTGGGCAGGCCGTCCTGCATTTTCTTGAACTCGCTTCGTTACCCCGGATCCTTCAACTTTCCTCAGGAGAGCCTTGTTCCGGGGACCACCGTGCCGCACAATCGACAGGATTTGTTATGCGGATCGGTGGCCCCCGGAACAAGCCCGGGGTGACGGTAGGGAGTTGTATATGCGTGGTATCTTGTTTGCGACGGCGGCGACACTGCTTGCGGGGACTGCAGCCATTGCCCAAGTCGCACCGATGACCAAAACGAACACCGCCGCCGACCCGTATATCTGGCTTGAGGACAAGGATGGCGCGAAGCCGTTGGCCTGGGTTGAGGCGGAGAATGCGAAGACGTTGCCGCGGCTCCAGAACGATCCGCGCTACAAGATCTTCTATGCCGAGGCGCTGGCGATCGCGTCGGCGAAGGATCGCATCCCGATGCCGAACCAGATGTTCGGGCGGATTTATAATTTCTGGCGCGATGCCGACCATCCGCATGGGCTGTGGCGCTGGACGAGTGCGGCGGATTACGAGAGCGCCACGCCGAAATGGACGACCGCGCTCGATCTCGATGCGCTGGGCAAGGCCGAGGGCAAGCAGTGGGTGTGGAAGGGGTCGACCTGTCTCCAGCCCGAGGAGCGGCTGTGCCTCGTCGCGTTGTCGGAGGGCGGCGAGGACGCGGTGACGTATCGCGAGTTCGACCTGTCGACCGGTGCGTTCGTCGAGGGCGGCTTCTCGCTGCCCAAGTCGAAGCAGGATGCGAGCTGGGTCGACAAGGATACGCTGCTGGTCGCGCGCGATTGGGGCGCGGGGACGACGACGCAGTCGGGCTATGCGTTCGTGCTGAAGCAGGTGAAGCGCGGAGCACCGCTGACCGCCGCGACCGAGGTGTATCGCGGCGCAGCGACCGACCAAGGGCCGACCGGCGCGGATGTGCTGACCGACGAGAAGGGCAACCGGCTGGTCGTGATCCAGCGGCGCAAGACGTTCTTCGGCGCGGACAAGCTGGTGTGGACGCCGGCGGGGACGCGGCCGTTGGCGTTGCCCGACCGGACGTTTCCGGTTGGCATGATCGACGGACAGGTGATCTTCTCGACCAGTGACCCTTGGGGCAAAATCCCCGAGGGGGCGGTCGCGTCGGCGCCGCTTGCCGAGGTCGAGAAGGGCACGATCAACCCGACGATCGTATTCGCACCGGGGCCGCGCCAGTCGGTCGATGGGATGGCGCTGACCAAGTCGAAGCTGTTGCTGGTGGTGTCGGACAACGTCCGTGGCCGCGCGTCGGTTTACACCCATGGGGCAGGGGGCTGGACCGCCAAGCCGATCGCGCTGCCCGACAACGCCTCGATCGATGTCGCGAGTACGACCGATCGGAGCGACGATGCGTATCTGACGGTGACGGGGTTCCTGACGCCGACGTCGCTCTATTCGCTGGATGCCGCGACGGGGGCTGCGCCGAAGCCGATTAAGACTTTGCCGGCGAAGTTCGATGCGTCGAACGATGTGGTCGAGCAGTTCGAGGCGACCTCGACCGACGGGACGAAGGTGCCGTATTTCGTGGTGCATAAGAAGGGCATCGTGCTCGACGGGACCACGCCGACGATCATGACGGCCTATGGCGGTTTCCAGGTGTCGATGACGCCGAGCTATTCGGGGAGCACCGGCAAGCTTTGGCTGGAGCGGGGCGGGTCTTACGTGCTCGCGAACATCCGCGGGGGCGGGGAGTTCGGGCCGAAATGGCATGACGCGGGGCGGAAGACGAAGCGACAGGTGATCTATGACGACTTCGCGGCGGTGGCGAAGGACCTGTTTGCGCGGAAGCTGACGAGCCCGGCCAAGCTGGGAATCTATGGCGGGTCGAATGGCGGGTTGCTGATGGGGGTCGAGTTCAACCAGCATCCCGACCTTTGGAAGGCAGTGACGATCCAGGTGCCGTTGCTCGACATGATCCGGTACGAGGGGATTGCGGCAGGGGCCTCGTGGGTCGACGAATATGGCTCGGTGACGGTGCCTGCGGAGAAAGCGTTCCTCGAGAAGATCTCGCCCTATCAGAACATCAAGAAGGGCGTCGCGTATCCGGAGCCGTATATCTGGACGACGACCAAGGACGACCGTGTCGGGCCGCAGCATGCGCGCAAGTTCGCCGCGCGGCTGAAGGAGTATGGCCTGCCGTATCTATATTATGAGGATACCGCGGGCGGCCATTCGGGCGATGCCGATATCGAGCAGGGGGCCCGGTTGCAGGCGTTGCAGATGACGTACTTCACGCAGAAGCTGGTCGGGGTGGCGAAGTAAAACCTGTGATCCTCCCCCGCCAGGGGGAGGTGGCGCCGAAGGTGACGGAGGGGGAGGACACGGAACCGAGGTTTCCCCTTCCTCCCCCTCCGTCAGGCGATGCCTGCCACCTCCCCCTTGCGGGGGAGGATCGATCGTCGATCAGCGGCAGCGGACCTGGTTGTTGCTCTGCTCGACTGCACGCCCGGCGAGACCACCGGCTGCTGCACCGAGCAGCGAGCCGACGATCCGCGAACGGCCGCCGTCGATCACGTTGCCGAGGATGCCGCCGCCGGCCGCACCGATGATCAGCCCGGTCGTGCCGTCGTTGCGCTTGCAGTAATATTTGCCGTCTTGGCCGGCGTAGACGCGATCATTGGTCGCCAGCGTGCGCTCCTGGTAGTTCGGGCCGGCGCGATAGTAGCGTGAGGGGTCGTAATTACCCTCGTCGCGCTCGTCCGGATAGGCTTCCTGATAGCCGCCGCTGCGATCTGGCGCGGTGCGATAGCCGCCTTGTGGCGCATAGCCGCCGCGGTTGCCGCGGACCGACTGGTAGCGATCGAATTCCTGGCGGAAGATCTGCAATTCGCTGTCGAGGCGCGATTGGGCGGCGGCGAAACGCGCGTCGTCGGCCTGCGACTGAGCGAGCGCGGGGGGGGCGGCGGAGAGGCAGGTAGCGGCGATCAATGCAGCCGTACCGAGAAAACGCTTCATGATCCGGGTCCTTCTAAAAGGTCACAACGAGAGTGGGCGGCAGCATCGCGCCACCGCCCACTCGATTTCAAGACTTATCAGCGGCAGATCTGCACGCGGCGGTTGTGGCGCCATTCGGTGCGGCAGCGGCGGTTGTTGTTCCAGTTGCGGCGATCATGGTCGCGACCACGCCAGCGACGATTGTCATGACGATCGCCGCGGTGGTCGTTGTGGCGATAGTCGCGGCGGTCGCCACGATGGTCGCGGTGGTCGCCGCGATGATCGTTGTCGCGATACTGCTGGCTGTACCCGCGCTGTGCTTCTGCAGGAGCGGCGGCGCCGAGGCCGAGTGTCGCGAAGGCCAACCCGGCAGCGATGAGATGCGTAAACTTCATGAGATGTCCTCTCGAACCCGACAATCGGGATGTGCCGGTGATACGGCTGTCGAGAGACATCGTTCCTGAACGAGTTTGTCGGCTGGCGTACAGGTTGGTGCGCCAGCCGGGGATAAGCCGCCCCTATGTTAGCCGGGGAGCCCCTGGATCACGAACACGCGGTAATCGGCGCCCTTGAGACGGTGCTGCAGCGCGTCCTGATAGGCCGGGCTGTCATACCAGGCATGTGCCTCGGCCACGTCCGGGAATTCGAGGATCACGGCGCCCTCGACAGCCTGACCTTCCAGCGTCTCGACCGCACCGTAGAACGCCAGCGGCTTCAGCGTGCGGCCTTCGCGGGCCAGGGGTGCCTTGGCCTGGTACTGCTTCATCTCTTCGGCATCGGTGACTTCGTTGCGCACGAATACGACATAGGCGGTCATCAACATTCTCCTTCTGCGGCGGCAGGGTGGCAGCGAATATACCTATGCCCGTCATAATGCGCCTGGTTTCGGCCTGAACGCGCCGAGGCCTGCGATCGCGAGCCGTTGCGCGGGGATCGCGGTTTCGGCGAACGAGAATCGCAGGTAGCGCGCGGTGGTCGGTCGGGCGAAGGCGATGCGCTGGGCGGCGAGCGCGTAGGCGATGTTGGGGAGTTCCCCCTTGGCGATGTCCTGCCAGGTCTTGCCGTCGGTGCTTGCCTCGACCCGGTAGCCTTTCGGCGGGGCCGTCTTTGCCATTACCGCGCGGGACGGGACCAGGACGAAGCCGGCGAGGGTCTCGGTCGCGGCGAGGTCTATCGTGACCGAGGCGGGCGTGCCGGGCGCAGGCGCGGGCAGGGTCCAGGCGGTCGCGCTGTCGTCGTCGAGCAGCGCCTTGGCACCCGGCGCGGTGGCGGTGACGATCGACCAGCGGCTGGTGACGACGGTGGTCGTATCGGTGTTGCGGACCGGCGCGACGGGGGCGGGTGCGACCTGGCGGAACAGCGCGACTTCGCTGATCGCGGGGCAGGCGGTGCCTTCGAGGATGCGCAGGCGGAGGCGGCGGGGGGCGATCGGCGTGTCCAGGCGGACGATGCGTTGCGGTCCGATTCCCGAATGCTCGGCGAGCTGGCGCCATTGTCCGCCGATCTCGGCGTCGATCGCGAACCGGGTTACGCGGATGCCGAGGGGGAGATATTCGCGGAGGCGAATGAGGTCGAACGATCGGCCCGGCGGGAGGTCGAGCGTCAGTGTCGGCGTGTTGATGGCGTCGGGTGTCGACCAGTAGGTGTCGCGGTTGCCGTCGAGCACCGTGCTGGCCGCGTAGGTCTTCCCGCGGACGTGGCTGGCCGATGCGACCGCACCCTTGGCGAGATCGGTGGCGAAGGTCGCGGCCTGCGCCGTGCCGAACGACTTGAGCGTCTCGACGTCGATATCGGCGAGGCGACCGCGACGGTCGGGCGGTAGGTTGAGGTTGAGGTTGGTGCCGCGACCGACCGACTCGTCGTGGAGCTTGATCAGGCGGGCGGGCGTCTTGACCTTCGAATCCTCGTCGGCGTGATAGAACCAGCCGGGCCGGATCGAGACGTCGGTCTCGGCGGGCCACCAGAGCGGCGCGCCGCGCACGCCAGAATTGCCCTCGGACTGGACATAGGGATGGTTCGGCATGGTCGGCCAACACGGATCGCCGGCTACGCCGTCCTCGTTCCCGACCCAGC
>Ga0247810_10002184_pt1 | contig 11092 bp, 10 predicted proteins | sample UWRJL119311C1_FD_179918 | JGI IMG/M metagenome (GOLD analysis project Ga0247810, IMG submission 179918) | Plant litter microbial communities from Arlington Agricultural Research Station in Wisconsin, United States - UWRJ-L119-311C-1 | ecosystem: Environmental > Terrestrial > Plant litter >...
AAAAGCCCGGCGCTAAATTGAAAAAGCTGGTACTGGAATTCATTTATACCAAGCAGATGAATGACTTCTATGCACAGCAGTACAGAGAAAGTTATTATAACAATGGTGTGTACAGAACAGGCTGGGAGTATAATGACCAGATTATTGGTACGCCGTTATTCGTGAACAGGGTAAGGGGATCAAAGTATTTTAACGATGTACAGCCATACGATTGGGATGGACCACAACGTGATATTAAGCCATTGAGTAATATCATTAACAACCGCGTAGTGGGCGGGCATGCAGCGTTTGTATATGAGATCAACAAGCAGATTTCTACTAAAACAAAGCTGACCTATACCAAGAATTATGGGAACTATTCGCCGGGAAATTTTGATACTCCACTTTCACAGTTTTACACCATGGAAGAGGTGAGCTGGCGCGTTCCTGATACACAATTGTCTTTATCAGGCACCATTGCCTATGACTTTGGCAAGCTGTATAATAATTTTGGCTCAATGATTGGCTTGCAATGGCAGCTGAGGAATTAACTTAATAAAATATTTAACATGCCTATCCAAACCCGATACCTCTACCTGCTGAGATATATTTTGCCGATCACGGATGTTGTGATGATCAATCTCATTTATGTGCTTGCTTATTATGCAACCGGATATCTGGGTAAAGTAGTTAGTGAGGAAATACAGCAGCACTACCTGGTGGTATGTAACCTGCTTTGGTTTTTTAATACTGCTATTTTCCGTTTATATACAGCCTATAATGCACGTAAAATTGAGCGGATTTACAGGGGAACCTTAAAGAGTTTATTGCTGCACTTTGTGTTGTTTTCGATTTATTTACTGTTTGCAAAGGACTATGAATTTTCAAGGACTTTCCTGATCTTATTTTATGTGTTCCTACTCGCAGGTTTTGTACTAAACAGGTTTATTGGAACATATATTCAGCATGTGGTGATCAATAAGTTCCATTTAACGCGTAAAGTTGCGGTAATGGGAAACAATGATACTGGCCTGCGACTGGCTGATTATTTTCAGAAGCAACGGAATCTCGAGTATTATGGTCTGATAGGTGATGAAGCGAGTATGTATGGTGATGGTTTTGGCAGATTGTCTCCGGAGGCCACACAGATTTTGCAGGATGCTGCGAATTCGGGCGTAAAAGATTTGTATGTTTCCGTATCTCCTTCGCGCATGCGTGAGATAGGTCCGCTGGTAAAAGAAGCAGATAAACAGTTACTGCGTTTAAAGTTTATTCCAGATCTTGCCGGGGCCTTATCTGCACCCTATACCATTACTTATATGGGTGGAGAATTCCCGGTAATTACACTGCGGGATGAACCTTTAGAGAGTATGGGAAACAGGTTCAAAAAGAGGTTATTTGATATCATCTTTAGTACACTGGTCATCGTTTTTGTGCTGAGCTGGTTATATCCTATTATAGGATTACTGATTAAGCTGCAGGGTAGAGGGCCGGTGCTGTTTAAACAGCAGAGAAGTGGTATCAATGATGAGCCTTTCTGGTGTTATAAGTTCAGAAGTATGCGGATGAACAATGACAGCGATAATAAGCAGGCGACGCGAAATGATAACAGGGTAACCACTATTGGTAAATTTCTCCGCAAAAGCAGTCTGGATGAAATGCCCCAGTTTTTTAATGTATTTATGGGAGAGATGAGTGTGGTTGGTCCGAGACCTCACATGCTGCGCCATACGGAGGAATATAAAGCTATTATCAGCCAGTATATGGTGAGACAGTTTTTAAAACCAGGTATTACAGGCTGGGCACAGGTAAACGGTTATCGTGGCGAAACCAAGGACGATACGGCTATGCAGAAGCGGGTGGAGCATGATATCTGGTACCTGGAAAACTGGAGCAGTATGCTTGATGTAAGGATCATCTTTATGACCGTCATCAATGTGTTTCATGGTGAAGAGAATGCATTTTAGTAGTGGTTTCAGGATAATAATAATCAATCCAGTCGCCTATTTGTTTTAACAGTTCATTATCGGTAATCTCGTGGGAATACCATCCTGCGGACTGAGTGTTTCTGATGGGTTTGATCAGGCCTATAATCTCCCGCTGAAGATAAACAGCGAATAAGGAATGATTGGAACTAACGGATTCAACGGATAATGATCCCATGTAATGCTGGCTCATCACTTCGATTTCAAAACTGTTCATACGATCTATTGGTTAGCTGTTGAATAATAAACGAAATCAAATCAATGTTGGATCTTTTCTGTTATAATTTCTGTGTTTAATGTGAATACCTCCTGTCAGAATTCAGAGGAAATTTGCTAGTTTTATAAATAAATCTTAAAAACAACAATCTATGACTACAACCAAGCCTTCCCTGGTTATACTGGCTGCTGGTATGGCAAGCCGTTACGGTGGAAATAAACAAACTGAATCCTTTGGGCCTTCAGGTGAAACGATTATGGAATATTCTATTTACGATGCGATACAGGCCGGATTTGGAAAAGTCGTTTTTATTATCAGGGAAGAGTTTTCTGAGGCATTTAAAGCTACTATAGAACCTAAGTTAGCGGGAAAGATTGAAACAGAATATGTGTATCAGTCGCTGGAAAGCTTTAGCGGTGGCAGAGTGCTTCCTGAAGGACGTACAAAACCTTTTGGAACTATGCATGCGTTATTGTGCTGTAAAGATGTACTGGACGCACCATTTGCAGTAATTAATGCAGATGATTTCTATGGATTTGACGCGTTTAAACAGGCTTATGATTTCCTTTCCAATGGAATAGAAAATGGAAAATATGCCTGCATCGGTTATGAGCTGAGAAATACACTGAGTGATAATGGATCTGTGACCCGTGGGGAGATCAATGTGGATGCGGCACAAAACATTGTGAGCATTACAGAACGTAAAGAGATCTATAAAAAAGAAGGTAAAGCATTTACCAAGGAAGCTGATGCTGATCTGGAACTTCCTTTAGATACTAAAGTAAGTATGAACTTCTTTTGTTTTACGCCGGAATTTGTGAACTGGTCTGAAGCGGAATACTATAAATTTCTGGACGAGAACAAAACAGAGCTGAAGGCAGAGTTTTTAATACCTGAGGTTGCTGATACGTTAATCAATTCTGGCAATGGCGTAGTGAAAATGATCCCTACAGAAGCAAAGTGGTTTGGTGTTACTTTTAAAGAAGATGCACCTGTGGTTAAAGCACAACTGCAAAAGCTGATTGATGAAAAGGTTTATCCTGAAAATCTTTGGGCATAAATTTAAGAGCGCAATGTTTAAGAAAACATTGCGCTTATATTTTCACTCGTAAGTGGCTTGCTTAAAAAGTCTTTTACAAAGGGATAAGCTTTGGCTTTAGCTTTTTCATGTTCATCGATTGAGGAGGAGACAATGATTACGGATACTTTGATCCGGTTATCCTCAATCAATTTCAGAAATTCCCAACCGTTGATCTTTGGCATATTCAAGTCCAGAAAGATCAGGTCCGGTTTGTTGTTAATCACATATTCCATTGCCAGCGTCGGGTCGGCAAAATCTATAATTGTCCTGTCCTGCTGATATTTCTTCAATAACATCTGATGCAGGCGATTAACGATAGGCTCGTCATCTACAAGAACAATATGCCGATTCACTATTCCTGAAGAGGCCTTTTGTAATTGCGTGGGAATTTCCTGCTGCTGGTTGTTCTCTTCATTGTCATTAATGAGCCCATTTAATACCATAATCACGTTATCCAGTTTCTCGGCCTGTTCATAGATATCATTTAATAAAAACCTGATGCGATCCACATCATAAGTCTTCATTTTCGGGTAGTTCCTCAGGTTGGACAAACTTAAAATATTTGTGATAGGCGGCCTGAGTTCATGAGAGGCAAATTTTGAATAGTCATCAAATTTTCTGACAATATTCGTCACTCTTTTCATCGTTGCAAATGTACAGTTGATATAAGTGAGCTCCCCTGCAATGTATATGGGGGTGCAGGTGATAATGATAACGAAGGGTCTCTCCGTTAACCTGTGTGTCATCTCGTCTCTGAAAGTAATGGACTCACCTGCTAAGGCGCGGTCAAGTACTTCATTGAAATCGTGTTTATAAGAAATTGAAATGCAATCCAATACAGGCTTGCCTACTATGGGTTGATGTGGTAAATATATTTCAATCTCCTGAGTTTGATCGACTTTAAAGAAAATAACTTCCTTATTGGTATTGATAAGTACGAATGAATTTTCAGTATAATCCACATTTAAGGATGCTTGCCGGTTCATTTATTTTTTGATTTAACTTTGCGTTATTATTGATCTCCGTTATTACCTGATAACGGAGTTGTGAATTATATTCTCCTCAAAATAACGCATTTATAGTTTATCTTCCAAGAAATAAAATATGCTCTTGTATAGAGATTTTAGAATTTATAAAGGATATGCCTGACTGCTTATAATTAAAAGTTAACGACTGTCTTCTTCTGCTTGTTTAATTACAGAGGTAACTATCTGATTTAGTTCATCTGCGGAGATGCTCAGGTACTTTAATATCTCTCCCTGTTCCAGGTTTGCCGCTGGTCTTGATAGCAGGTCCACAAGGCTGATTACGCGCGCTAAAGGTGCTCTGACCTTATGACTCTGGATCCAGGCGATATCATGCAGCCTTTTATTCTGCTCTTCTATATTGCGGATATAATTTGTACGGTCCGTAATGTCTGTCGCCAGTACCAGTCTTGCCGTTTTCCCATTGATCTGTATAGGATTACTTCGTATCTCTACAGGGAAGACTTTTTTATTTTTTTTCAGGTGCTTCATATTCCCTTTGAAATCGGTCACGGGATAATATTTGTCCGCCACCATGTTGAGTAGGTTTTTCACTTCTGATTCTGGTCTGATATCCATAATGGTCAAATTCAGGAATTCTTCTCTGGAATAGCCGTATAAATTTACTGCTGCATCATTGACCTGCAGAAATTTTAGGGTATTGATATCAAAAACCCACATGGGTACGGGATTGGAAGCAAAAAGGTAACGGTAATAATTTTCCGATTCCCTGATTTTCTGGTATAAGTCGGTTTTTTCCTGGATTTCTTTAGCAAGCAAGATGGTTAGCTCGTCTTCCTTAGTCATGTTCTCTGCTGGTTTTTTTATAATGATACTAATGCTGGAGATGATAGCAATATTGATGATCAGGAGGTTGATAGTTAAGCGAAGCCATGACAGGGCGGTAAACTGATGTAAAAGTGGTGTTTCTATTAATCTGTATTCAATGATCAGCGTGAAACCAATAAGTACAATTACCAATAGCAAAGAGGAGAGGTAGATTTTATGGTGATACAGGATACCAGTAAATATACTGGCGCACAATAAATAGAACAGACCAGGACCGGTGGAACCCTGCACAATGATCAATGCGACGGAGAGCAGGTAAACTGCAATAGTTACAGCCGTTATGATATAAGGATGATGTTTTAGAGAGTTTAACAAATCATTCATGAGCGTTGAATTTTATTGTTTTATCCAAAGTTTCAGGTCTTCACCAGTAATGTGCTGTATTCTTTTATAGCCCGGAGGCACTTCATTTTGCTGGCAGTGAAATGTAGCGAGTCGGGTGCCAGGTGGTTTTGCTTCCAGCAGCTGATGGAAATGTTGTATGTAATCCTGATAAATCTCCAAAGAGGCGTTGACAAGGTTGTCTATAGGCTTATAATGGTAGATGTTTTCACTAAAGGAATTGTAAAAATAGAAGTGATCATATTCATCGGGATCCAGTGCCGTAAAGTTCTCATGAATAAACTTTACGTTGCTGATTCCTGTTGCATTTTGGGCAATAATCGCCTCATCTATGAGCGCTTTCCGTTGTTCAACTCCATAGAATTGATAATCAGGAAAATAATGCGCAGCTATAATGCAGAATTTTCCAACTCCGCTTCCAATGTCAAGTATACGCTTTCCTGAACCTCCGGTAAGGTGCAGGGCAGCCTTCTTGACCGTTTGAAGAGGCGTCCAGTGAATTGCGGACAACTGTTGTGCTCTTAATGAGTAGAGGCTGTCAAACGCAGTATCACTTGCAAATTTATCAATGTCTGTTATTGGCTTCGTCATGATGAGGTTTAGACAAACTTAAATAAAAAATGGATTAACTTTTGCAGGTTTTGGCTGACTGAATAAACTGAATAGGCCGGGAGATGAAATAACCGGTTATGATAAAAATTGAATATGGTTCCGATTAAAGCGTATTGGTACAGGTTTAAACATATGATGGAGAGCGCGGTGCTAAAAAATGGGAACCATTGGGAAGATGAGTCTGTTTTCTGGCGAAAAAAGCTATTTACAAATATGATTACCTATGCTTTTATAGTGGGTATCATTGCTTTTGCATCATCAATAACATTTGGTTTTTTTGCGGGCAGCACTTTTATACAATGGTTTACCGTTATATTCGTCTGCTCCTTTCTTTTTACAGTATTTAATAAAAGCATCATGATTCATTTTAGAAAAATCATTGCGCTCTTTCTCTTATATGTTCTGGCTGTAGTATACATTGCAGTTTTGGGTTCTGAAGGCCCCGGTGCCCTTTATTTGATTATCATCACTATTTTTTCGGCAATGATATTTCCGCGGCCGACTGCCTATTATCTTGTGGGGTTGAATGTGTTGATTTGTGCAGGTTTTGGTTTTGTTATTGAATACAAGCTATTTGACAGTCCATTGCTGGCTAGTTATGACCTGCCCTTATGGGTTTCTTACTCCGGGAATTTGATTTTTGTCACATTGATCAGCGTTATGCTGATTAGCAGGGTGCTAAAAGGTTTGGAGCAAACGATTGTAAAAGAAGCAACTCTTGTATCTAAGTTAGATGCTTCGGAAAAATACTACCGGAGTACGTTTGAGGCTAATCCCGTACCTATGTATGTTTTTGATTTGCAGACAGGTAATTTTCTGCATGTAAATGAGGCTGCGTGTGATAAATATGGGTACAGCAGCGAAGAATTTCTGCAAATGAATATTTCACAGATTCGTCCTCAGAATGAGACCGGGAAGCTGATGGATATGAATAGCATGATTAAAACAAGAGAATATTCTGGTTTACTGACCCATGTGAATAAATCACAGGAAACATTCCCTGTAGAAATTGAGACGAATGTAATCCGCTTTGAAGGTAAAGATGCAAGGCTGGTATTGGCTACAGATGTATCGGAACGTTTGAGTTATATTCAAAAAATTGAGCAGCAGAATCACGACCTGAAGGAAATTGCATGGATACAGAGTCATATGGTACGTGCGCCACTTGCTAATATCATGAGCTTGACAGAGTTTCTGATTAAGTATCCGGGAGAGGATACTCAGGAAACACTCAGCTTTTTGAACGATTCATCTCAAAAACTAAACGTAGCCATTCAATCAATTGTTGGGCAGGCAGAAAGTTCGCGTCTAACAGGATAGTATTAATTAGTGATGTAATCTTTTGTGTAATAGGTATTTATGGCCTGTGTAAATTCAAATTACACAGGCCATTTCTTTTTACACGATTTGATTTGATAAAATTTCAGTTCATTTAATCTATTTTAACAGAAAAATCTTCTAAATAAATAATCATTATTTAATTAGAGTATGAATGATTATGAATAAAAAATTATACCTTGGAATTCAACTTAAAAGAGGTGGAATTATTAATTGTTAAAACTATCAATCTTATAATTAGATTTGTACTGTCAAAATCTTCGACAGAAAACGCTTATGATTAATTTACCAACACTTAAAAATGAAGCTGAGAGAATCGCTGCACTTTATGTGTTGGAGATTCTTGATACACGGGAAGAGCCGGAATTCGATAATATCGTTAAGCTGGCTGCGATCATTGCGAATACATCTATCGCAACAATTTCATTTGTTGATGAGAACAGGATCTGGTTTAAAGCGAGTCTGGGCGTAAAATTTAAAGAGACGCCAAGGGACAACAGCTTACAGCAAGTGTATCCGTTTATGGTAACTGTACCTATAGCCGTATATAATAATTTGGTTATAGGACATTTAGCTGTTGCAAGTCATGAGCCTCTTAAATTGACGGAGTCACAAAATGAAGGCTTAGCACTGCTTGTTCAACAGATCATTACCGTTTTGCAATTGCGACTGCCTGTGATCAACAGCAGTATAAAAGAATTTTACGAAAGTATACTTAATAATATCCCTTCGGATATTGTGGTTTTTGACGCGGAGCATAAGTATCTTTTTGCCAATCCTGGTGCCATTAAAAATGATGAACTGAGGAAATACATTATAGGTAAAGATGATTTTGAGTATGCGGCTTACCGCAACCGTGATGTAAAAATAGCACAGGAAAGACGCGATCAGTTTTTGCAGGTGAAAAATACAGGTAAGGCGATTGTATGGGAAGAAAGCCAGCTTAATCCCGAAGGGGATAAGATCACTTTCCTGAGGAGGATGTTTCCTATGCATGATGAGCATGGTAATTTTGTGATGGCGATTGGTTTTGGTATGGATATTACGGAACGTAAATTACTGGAAGAAAAACAGATGGTAATTATGGATCAGTTATCTATTCAGAACACACAGTTGCTGGATTTTTGCAATATCGTTTCCCATAATTTACGCGGTCCGCTGATCAATATGTCCATGTTGGTTGAGTTTATTCAGGAAACAAAGGAAGTGGAGGAGCAAAAGCTGCTGGTTTCCAAACTAGAGCCGGTTATAGAAAATCTGAAGAATACATTTAATGAATTAGTGGAATCTATTCAGATTAGGCAAAATGGTGATATCAAGGCAGATATCATAATTTTACATGTTTGTTTGCAGGAGGTTCTGGATGGTTTGCATATGGAAATCAAAAAAGCCAGAGCGAAGATTCTGATAGACTTTGATGAGGCCCCATCTGTCGTTTATCCTCATAAATATTTGGCCAGTATTTTCTATAATCTGATTAGTAATGCGATAAAATATCAGTCGCCGGACAGACAATTATCAGTTGAGCTGGCTTCCAGAAGACACAATGGAAGTGTTTTTCTCACCGTAAAAGACAATGGGCTGGGTATAGACTTGTTGAAACATAAGGACAGTATTTTTAAAATAGGTAAAATTTTCCATCGTCATCCCGATGCGAAGGGACTGGGGTTGTTTATGACAAAAACTCAGGTAGAAGCAATGGGTGGTAAAATCTGGGTGGAGAGTGCTCCTGATGAGGGGGCGAAGTTTTCAATAGAATTTGTGAATCAAAATATAAATTGATATGAAGAAGGTTTTTCTTATAGACGATGACGATATTTTTGTATTCCTGACAAAAAAAACAATTTTAAAAGTCACTACAGACATTGAGGTTGAAGTTTTCTCTGATGGCTTTCAGGCGATTACGCATTTGAAAAACATTCACGATGAGAAAGAACGTTTACCGGATGTGATTTTTCTGGATTTGAATATGCCAGTGATGGACGGATGGGAATTCCTGGAGGAGTACCAGGATTTATATCAATCCTTTGCAAGGAAAACGGAATTATACATTGTTTCTTCTTCCATTTCACCACATGAAATGGAACGATCTAAAAATATCAGCTCGGTAGCTGACTTTATCATTAAACCTTTAGTAAAAGAAAAATTTCTGGAGATTATTGAAAGCATACAATAGCTAATTATAATCGTATGATCTTATCTTAGTGTTATTTATAATAATAATATAAATTTCTGTTATTTCCTTAAAATCGATAGTTTAGGAGAATGTTTCAAAACGCCTCTATCGATCTTGATATATTAAAAAAAAGAGCATTTAATTTAAGATGGGCTACAGTAGCTGAGGGAGTAATTCCACTTACTGCAGCTGATCCTGATTTTCGAAGTGCACCTGAAATTGCTGAAGCTATTATCCGGTTTACGAAGGATAGATATCTTTCTTACGGACCACCGGCAGGATTACCTGAATTTAAAGAAAGTGTAGCACGTTATTTTTCTGTTAAGCGGAATATTCCAGCCAATCCCGACTATATTTTTCCTGTTGACAGTGCTGCTTTTGGGATCTATTTAACCTGTAAAGCATTTGTTAATTCAGGCGATGAGGTGATCATTTTTGATCCTGTTGATTTCCTGTTTCGATATTCTACAGAGGCCGTGGGTGGGGTGGCGGTGCCATTTGCGATCCCCCCAGGTAGCGCAGAGGTAGATTTTGACCGCCTGGAGGGCTTGATTACAGCAAAGACGAAAATGATTTGTTTATGTAATCCATTAAATCCTACTGGTAAAGTCTTTAGAAGGGATGAATTAGTAAAGCTGGGTGAAATAGCAGTAAAACACAATTTACTGATCTTGTCGGATGAGATCTGGAGCGATATCGTGTATACCCCGCATGTATTTACCAGCATTGCATCCCTGAATGAAGAGATAAGAAATCAGACGGTTACTGTAACTGGCTACAGCAAATCTTATGGATTGGCCGGACTAAGAATTGGTGCTGTAATGGCTTCCAATCCGCTACATTATGAATGCTTATTCACCGCATCTCTGCATAATTCTACGATCCACGGAGCTAATATACTGTCACAGGTTGCGGCAACAACTGCATTAAATGAATGCGAATACTGGCTGACTGATTTTGTAACACATTTGCAGCACATGAGAGATTTATGTGTGACTGAATTAAATACAATGAAGGGTTTTAACTGTATTGCACCAGAGGGATGTTATGTAGCATTTACGAATATAACCGGAACAGGGCGTACAAGTAAGGAAATTCATCAGCTATTGCTGGATGAGGCCAAAGTGGCGGTAGTGCCGGGAGCTAAAGAATGGTTTGGAGAAGGTGCTGAAGGATATATCAGGATGAGTTTTGCTACATCGGAAGACATTTTAAAAGAAGCTCTTTCCAGAATGAAAAATACAATCAACCTGCTATGAAAGCTGTAATTATTGGCGGTGGTATCGCCGGTTTGTGTATGGGCATTTATCTTCACCGAAACGGTGTTGATGTAAGTGTTAACGAAAGGCAATTAGGCGTTGTAGGTGGGGGACATGCGTTTTTGATGCATCATGAAGGTATTTCTATATTACAGGCACTTGCTGAAGCTGAAGACTGCATCCTGCCGGGGAAATTAATTGATACTTTTATTTTTAAAAGGCCGGATGG
>Ga0247810_10002186_pt1 | contig 11075 bp, 13 predicted proteins | sample UWRJL119311C1_FD_179918 | JGI IMG/M metagenome (GOLD analysis project Ga0247810, IMG submission 179918) | Plant litter microbial communities from Arlington Agricultural Research Station in Wisconsin, United States - UWRJ-L119-311C-1 | ecosystem: Environmental > Terrestrial > Plant litter >...
ACATCGTATATAGTCCACATTATCGATGTTCTAACAAACCTTTGTGAGAGTTTTCGATATTTAGAATACTATCGTGTATTTTACGATACAATTACATGAAAACTACCCATAACAGTGAAAAGATCTGATTCTCTGACCGTTTGAATATATTGGTATGATATGCACTTGACTTGGAAATAAGAAGAAATGTGTTTTGTAACCCACATGTGGCTTGCCTCTATGAATGACTCTTTGAAAAATACGAATATCAGAAATGTCTAGTTCTTCTTCGAAACTCGTTAACTAAAAAAATTGAGTTGCGCAAAGATTCTCTCAGTATGCTGAGTACAAATATCTGCATTTTTTTCCCAATATTGGCTGACTCAAATAATGGCAAATATACAAGCGTAAACTTCTGAAAGATTACACCCGGTAAAGCATTCGAATGTGGAGTTAGCCCAATATTGTTCAGTGTATGGTAGTGTGTAGCAGCTTCCATGGAACTGGTGCGAAACATTAATCATAATAATTCTTGACAAAATGGGTACTTCTTTAATTAATTGCCCATGTTTTGCCTAGGATCATGTATGAGGCGTGTCTAACCAGATTCAAATTTCATATCAGTACTCTATTGCGCAATTTTGGCAGGCTAGAGAACCAAAAAAAAAATGAAGATTCAATCACTGAAACTACCTCTGCTTATGTTTGATCTATGTATTGTCATAATTTGAAAGATAATTTCAATATATGCGACATCCGAGTGGTCGAAAGATATGCCTATTCCTATTCACTACGAACAAAGATCTAGTTTCTTTGCCTGCTAACTTCTCATATGCACACCTATGATAGTATAAACGGAAGGGCTTATTAAAAGGTGGCTCTCACTCTGTTGAAAAGAGGTCTATAATCCTGGCCAATGATCTAAAGAGAGCTTTGTGAAGTTATCTCGCGTCCAAATTATAGTGGGTTTCTGCTATCCTCCGCAGCCTCTAATACGACTCGTACTATCTCGTCTTGCTTGGTAATAAATATACTGTGATTAGTATCACGATCCTCAAACTTTACAACAATCCTTGTTGCGTCACTTTCTTCACCATAGCGTCCCGATAAGCTCCTGGCACTTAAGCATCCTGTTGCGTCAAGATGTACGTCACTGGAACTTTCTTCCACGCGATACCATTTACCTTTGACCGGAAAGATGACATCGGGTAGTGAACAAGATGAGGCAGGGCCTTGTCCACGACGTTTGATCCACGCCGCCCAAAAAATGCTGCACTGAGTCTGTGGGTGTCAAGGACCTGTACTCACGATGTAGGCAACAGGAGAGGTTCCTCTGGCGTAATGTGTGATAAGGTTCTTGTATTCTGATGAGTCTACGGAAGGAAGCTCTTCATAGGGAGAGATCTAGATATAGCTAACTAACGGGGATACAGGTGCCTGAAGCCACAACACATCTCGCCATGAAGAATCGACGACGACGTTTCCGTAGGTTGTCGAATCTATCTAGCCCGCAACACCATACAGAGCTTCAGGTGTGGGGATCCGCAAAACAATCCACTCTCATTGTGATTAGAGGCACTTCTGCAATCAATAACTTCTCGCTGAACCTTGCCATCTCGATAATACAAACCATAATATTAACTAATATTCCGGTGGTATGGGCGTTGGATTCAAGAAACACAGAAACCTGCAGTCGATCTCCTGAAGCTTGCTCTGTAGATCCTCCGGCTAAACCTTACAATGCTTAATGAGCGCTCGGCAGCATTGAAAATAGCACAGTAAAAAGCCGTCACAACAGTACGCGAATAACTCGACCTTCTCCGGTCTGCTATCAGTGACTTGCCGCAATTGTATATAGTGATTGATGTTGAGGTTGTTGGACCAGACTCTGGTGACACCTGCAAATGGCCGGAGATATTTGCGAGATTCTTTGAGGCTCTTATTACTAAGAGTGTTTCTACAATCGTGAAATTTGTCCTGGTGGGCTACCGAACTCAACTTTCGGTAAAGGCTCCAGACCTTAGTTGCGGGACAGTGTTATATCTGGGCAACATAGAGCGAAAGGTGAAGGTGTCCAAGATGACAAGGTCTATGACATCTCGAAAAGCAAGAAGATAAAGGTAAATGAAAGATAGAATCAATCTGATTTCTAACAGATACATCTTAGTCAAGTGAAAAGGTGCAAAGATTCAAGTTTAGGAGTCGGTAACTGCTTTTCTTTTTTGCGACGAAAATGTATGGGCGCGTTTGCGTTTAGTTAATATACTACCCGTACGTGCTAATCTAGGTATTTAGAGATTTTCGAAATAGCTTGACCAGAGGGTTGCTGTATTTCGCTGACTCGTGCGCTCTACAACGCTTATTACAGAATTGACTATGGTCAAAACCATGAACTTGATTTGCTTTGAAAAATAATTCCAATTGCTCTCTCTGTACTTGAGCAGATATTGAGTGGACACTATTTTCTAGCTTTTCTGATGATGTTTCTGGAATAGTATGTATATATGCCTTTCATAACCTTGCCCTAGATGTTAGTCCAGTGCTTCTTTGCTAGCTTCGTTTAATATTGGGCCAAATGTGTAAAGCAAAGTTCTGGGCATTCCAGTATGATCAACGCATTAGTCTCCACACAAAAGAATTCGTTATCGAGTGGCATGTGTTTCCTAGACTAAGAGAAAGGTAGGTTTCTAAAAGTTTTATACGAAATGATTAGACTGAGCTGGTAGGGTAGGTGAGTTAGATTCTGAGGTAAAGGAGGCAGGTGAAACTTATGGTATATTTACACATACCTGGACTTTGAGTGTATCAAACATTTTGAGGGAGTTCAATTAACTTGCCGTATTCATTTGGAAAATAAAAAGTCTACAACTCACAGCAGTGCTTTAAAATCGAAAAGCTGCGTAATAAAAACAGGCATAAATCCTTGCGTTGAGTGCTGACAATTTAGAGTTTCTAGGTTTACAGGCCTTGATCGAGTCAGCTTTTCTCGGTCGAGTATGCTCACTGTTCGGTACATCTTCACTCAGCAAGATACAAGTTATACAGCAAAGCTATTAACTCAAATGCTTTGACTTATTCGAGGCCCATATCGCACGACACGATGTTGTATACAAATTCCAAAATGGGAACAGCTAGACCAGATTGGGCCTAGCTTAGATTTACTGGAAATACCACGGTATCTCCACGTCCGATTTATTACCTCACGATAGTGATCATCATCGTCCCTCGAGCACCTCTCATTGCGACTCTGCATAAATCTATGCCATCAGCTTTTCATACGTTTAAGCTTGTCCCAATGGCGCCCGCAAACATTAATAACAACCGACAACCTGCCCCTATCCTTCCACCCTCCACACCTAATAACCAGAATGTGCGACCGCCATCCATCCAAACTGCCATCCAAACGCCAACTTCAAATAATACGCCAACGTCGGAAACCAGAATGAACCCCCCTCCGCTGCCGCGCTCATTGATGACGCCTTCGCGCGATGTGCGCGAAAGCTCTGTGGCCTCGGCGTCTGGTGGAAGTGCGCGCAAACCGCGACAGAATCTAGAGGAACGCGATCACATCTTAATGTTAAAGCATTGTTTCGAGCAACGCGAAAATTTCAAAGAGGGAACGAAAGCCCAATTCTGGACGGGAGTCAACACTGCCTTTCAAAATGACACGGGCAAGGTCCTGGCGCAGATGAGCGCGACAGTCGGGCGACTGGTCGAAAGTAGGAGGCGGCAGATCGCAGATTGGGAGGCTGGGCTAATCGCTACGAAGCCCGGAGGAGAATTAAATGACAAGCTCGATGAATGGATGGAATTCTTGAAGACCGAAGATGGAGAAGCCGAGGCGGAAAGAATGCGACAAGTTGATCAGCGACGAAAGATCGAAGAAGCGAGAAAGGAAGCTCGGAGAGCCGCTATTGCCGCTGAACAGCAAGTACAACAGCAGAACCCCGGCATGCAATTGATGCAGCCACCGCCTCCTGGAGAGATGGGACAGTATCAGCCACCTCCCGCGCCAGCACCCGAGCAACCCAATGGCCAAGTTGCTCAGCAGAATGGATTCCGTCCTGCCAAACGGAGGCGTCAAAGTGACCGAGATACCGAGCAGGAGCGCATACAACAAGAACAATGGGCATATATGCAAGCCAACCCTCCGGAGCCAGCTAAGCGCGTGGTGGTAGAAGGCCAAATGACAAAAGAAGACTGGAGAGATGTTATGGGCAACGACGCGCGACTCCGTGCGCTGGAGACCAAGGTTGACAGGATCGAGCTTCTACTTTCCCAAAACAATAAGATGCTACTACAGCTAGTTTCGAACCAAGGCAAGGATCGCAATGAGCGTGAGGAGGAGAGAGTGCCGGTCCATTTGGATGCTGAGTTTGAGAGGGATTACTTGTGAGCCTGAACCATCCAGCCTTGGTATAGAGCTTGGTACTGAAGTTTTAATGAGGTCGGGGCGATACTCGAAGACGCCGCTGCCTATCACCTAAGCGGACGTACGCCTATATTTCCCATGTCGTTGCATATTGTTGTTGATTCCACCATCATCGATTTAATTCTAGCGCCCATATCGGTTCCCCTTTCCCATCCGCATTTACACCTCAGACCTGCCGGCGTTCGTTTATTATATGTAAGCACTGTTACCCTGGGAGTATCTCGCGCGCGGCGACTAATCTACGTGGAGGAAGAGCTAGGTTCCTTGGTACATTCTGCTTACATCATTCTCGGCATACATACCACGTGCCAGGGACGGCGCAATGGCGTATCTCTTTTCCAAGGTCAAAAGGCGTTTTTCTGTATGACTATATAATGACTTGTAGCGCTGCGCTGGCATTTCACCTAATACACGATGTTTCTGGTTGAGAAGCAGGCCTCTATGATGCCAAATCATTTGATACATATAGAGCTGTATCTAGTAATTGAAAAACTGATCTTCATTTCTGTTCGAGGCAACTTTTTTAGATTCTACCATGCTACTAGTGAACATCGACTTCCGTGACTTGTTCCGGTTGGCTCGATTGGTTTTAGTAAACCACAGCCCTACGATACTCTATTACAAGCCCTCACGTCAATCCGCCGTCTCAAAATCTCATTCCTCCCCCCAACGCTTAAGCATTCCTCCACATATGCCAAGGTTCGCAGGCGTACGATACCCGTTCTCATCTAGTATAAATCACCAGCCACTACGCAATTGAGTTTCAAATAGAAGTCAGGTACTCATGCTTAGCTTGTTCCGTCTTTTTTTTCCAGTTCATCCTACACTACCTTATTTACTATAAAAAAAGAAACTGAAGCACAGTCTATTGGAGGTCTCTTAAAGATCTCTTTGAGATCTTTCAGCGTTCACTGTCGAGCCAAGTAGCTATCAAAGGTTCCCTTCAGACACACAGACTTATTTCCACTCGAAAACTCGATTTGAAACTTAACATTTTCCCCAGTATACACACTTCCGTGACAGCTTTCTAGACCAATGAGATATATGAGAAGGCACAAAACATATACCTGCATTAACTCCATGTGCAAGAGTAGACGGTGTGTCATCCGACCATGATGACCGGTATACGACGTACCAGATAGAATATCAATATCAATATCCATATTGTATCACTGGAAAGCAAGCGTACTGGCTGGCAGATGCAGCGTAATACTCGGACGAACATTCGCTTGGAGCTGGCTATGACTCAGCCAGGTCGTCGTGGTCTCCAGCCACAATCGGCTATATATGAGAGGTATCCAGAGTGGAGACCTCTCCACTTCCAGTGCGGCGCGTGTAACCAGCAATTGAGCAATCAAAAGCTTCAATTGGCAAAAGCAATGCCAAGAGCCGTACACGGTCTACGGTCGATCGCCTCTCTTGGTCGTTGGTCGTAAAATCAAAGGGCGACCGCGAACAAAAAAACCAGACGGGAAACGCGGGGAGTCATAAAACCCAGGCTAAGCCGCTTTGGTCTCGCCGTTCTGACTGACACTGACTGCGCCGAAGAGTGGAGCCAGAGTGGTACCGTAGCCAATCAGCGGCCGTCGATAGCTGGTGGGGTCGCGTACGTGAACCGGACTGGCTGGTGCACGATGCGCGGACAGGGCTGGCGGGCCCCGCACTTTACCAATTTGGTCCCGGCGAACATCCTCGTGAAATTCGCTTGAGTTCCGCGCAGATTGCGCAGCTGTATCATAAGGCCAACATCTTCCACCTCGCCGTCCCTTTTCTTTCTTCTCCGTAAGAATCATTTTTGTTTTCTCACCTCACTTCACCTTACGACGCAAGAGAAGCGCCGCCAGCTAGTGCATCCCACCCAAAGGTTAACGCAAACAATCAACCCTTACTACCTGCCATAGCCAGTCAGTCAGTCATATTTGCTGACTACTCCACGACACTGATTTACATTACACTCACCACCGCACTAACAACCCCTCCTCCACCAAAACCCACCCAAAACGGTAAAATACTTCCTCAATTTCCACGCACCCAGGCCGTCCATTGTAATTGAAAGCAATGGAGAACAATACCTTCACCTCCTTCACCATCACCCAGCCTTTCCTGGGTGCTCCTCTCCAATTCCGACCTGCCCTCGGCTCCAAGCAGCTCGAGGTCTTGGTCGATGCCTTTGTCCCGGGGACTGCCAACAAGCAGGACAAGCTCTCCCAGGTGACAATTGACTTTTTCAACCATGCCACCGTTGACCTCCTGACCGGTGCCCTGGTTCGCCGGTATGATGTTGCACTTCCGTATGCCAACGAGCAGAGCCCTTATGACTCCCAATCCTCCGGCCTCAGCCCACTCATGTTCACCCCCTCCCCATCATCTTCTGCCACCTTTGGTGATTCTGCTCGAGGGTCGGTCAGCACCCCTCCCGTCCGTGCCAACCGCATTACCAAGAAGGCCAAAAAGGAGACCAAGAAGATGGCCGAGGCCAAGATCCCTGGTTTCCAAATCATGACCAAGGATGGCGTGGATGTGACGAGCTCGGCCGGAAGAGGTACCAAGACGAAGGAGCAAAGAGAGCATGCGCACTTGATGAGAATCATGAAGGCATGTGATGCGTGCAAGAAGAAGAAGATTCGGGTATGTTGGCTTCTACCCCGACTTCAAGAACCAGGGGCTAATGTGATTGCAGTGTGACCCGTCCCATCGCCGCTCGCATACGGAGATGTCGAGAACCGCTACCCAAACCACATCTTCTTCGGGCTTGAGTAATCAGAGCCCGGCGGTTTCAACCCCATCGCTAACTTTATCTCGCGAAAACACCAATGCGTCGACGGCAAGCAGGCCTTCTTATGGCGCTAGTGTGATGGACGATTTTGTACTATTCCCAAGCGAAACCGCTACCTGGAACCCCACGGATATGTCGATGCCTGATTTCGACCAAAACTACGACTTAGGTCAATTCAATTTCGATATTGACGATGCTGGCATCGGCATGTCTGATTTGGATCAATCATTCGATTTCTCGTCCTTTGAGCAACTGGACGTACAACAACCATACTACCCTCTATACACCACCGGCCATAACGAAGACGCCTTATGGGAGGTGTCACTTGCATCTCCAACTGAACTCCACGTGAGACCACCTCCATCGAACGCCTTGCAACACTCTGGCAAGCTTGATTGGAGTTGCAATTCGGACGTTGAGAGCGGCCTAGAGTTCAACAGTTCACCACGCTCACGCGTGTCATCAGATTCCTCTTGTCTGAACTCCACGCCACAGACGCCCGCACTCCAAGATAGTTCTACTACAAATGCATCGTCCGTATCGTTTGCCGCCATGGACTGGAGTATGAATGATCTTGCTTCGGGTGGCGATAGTGATGGCGATGTTTCACCCTACAATCATCAACCAAAGCGCCATCCAGCCACACAAGGCACTATGCCATCACGCCTGAGCGAGGCAGCAATACAGAGACTTCTTGCTGCGGTTCCATCATACTCTTCTGAATCGGGTACCTTTATTGATTCGTCGGATCAACGAACAACCCCCGTGCAAGAGTCGGGATCTCGTCGGAGCAATTCCTCACTGGGCAATCACGTAGAAGACAGTTCGCCGTCAGGCTTCGAGAATGTCCATCGTGATATCAGCGGAATATCGGTCATGGTAAATGCCTCACTTGAAGGAATCAGATGTGCCCCAGACGGCTATGAATCTTTGTCTCGTGATCTCACGCAACTTCGAAACGCCTTAGATGCCGCTAAATCTGGAAATCTGGAAGGCATCTTCCACGGGCACCTAGTATCTGCCACCCAGAGTCTCGGTACCGAGCTACAAGGACTATTCACTAATGTGCAGCATACATCCGCCAACAATCGGCAATATAGGCTCTTGCATCCTAGCGTCAATCCACAACTTGTTCGACAATGCTCGATTAGTGCACGTAGGCTAGCCAAAACAATTCGCGTAACGATCGACAATTCACAGCACCAAAACTTGGTGCCAGCAGACCAACTAACGCCGCGTGACATTGGTTCTGCAAATCTGCAACTGCTCTGGGGCAAGCCCAACCAGGGCGATTCTGATGTTCCGCAAGGTGTAAGGCTCTCTGTGTTAACTCATCTCAGCGGATTCGATACAGATTCTGGTTACAGTAGCTGTAGCCGCAGTCAATCTCTCGCAGACTCCACACACTCCACGTCCCCTGAGACTATTCGTGCTGCCAAAGCTGCCAACCTACTAGACTCTAGCGGCAACTTTAATTCTCTTGCGCACGTAAATTTCGGTTCTTCAGGTCGCTTTGTGGCAACGAGTCCAGTCATCATTAACAAGGTTTCGTTGGATCTTCCAATCTCAAGAGATGTCGCCCAAGGCCACATCGCTTCCTCGATTAATTTCTACGAATTACCAAGCAGCGCTTTAGTATCGACAGTTGAGAATTCGACGGTGTCAAGTTCTTCTTCTGTACACAACAGCTTCTCTCTACCAAACAGTCCGCAACTCCTCAGCATCTCGCGAGAAATACCGACAGCGGTTCAGACTGCCAGCACATTACTCCAAAATACTCCACAACTAACCTTCACCCAATCTACCGAATCCTCCTCAGATCTCTTCTCTCGATCCGTCAGTAGTTCTGCAGATGCCTCATTGTATCACAATGAGCGATGTGCTTGGGGTGCAATTCCTCAAACGGTTCGGAGGCGACACTTGCAACCTTTGGACACCAATGACATTGTCAAACGCTGTCCTCAGAATCTTGAAAATGGTTTGGATAAGAACAGACTGTTGTCTATGACTGCCATGACACTCTACGCGGTATTACTGATTGTGACGGTATGCCGACTTCTCCTTCACCTTGTGACCACTTATCTGACGAACAATAGATTCTTCAACTACCCTCTCTCGGATTCGCAAAGACACCTTACATCTCTACTATTGACATTGCCCTTCTGATTAACAACCTCTCAGCTGTGTCAGGAGTTCTCCTGACCATGAGTATCATAGCATGCTCATTCATTGAGATCAATTCAACGAGCTCTTTATTGCCAAAGATTACGGATCCTTACTCGGTCAAAGCCTCGCATCAAAAGACTCGACCTATCTTTGAGGTAAACTTAACCTTCACGATTTCACACAAAGATGAAGCTAATTTGGAGCAGTTTTCAAAGATGTGGTTAACATTTCAAAGTAGCATATTAAACAGTGCTATCACCGGCCGTGCTTCGTCATTTTACGGCCTTGTTAAGGCTTCGCGGGTGTTTTGAACAATCTCATTTGAGCTTGAATAAACACTTACCTCTACTACACGCAGACATTATCACGGATCTATGGCTGATGGAGCAGCACTTCTGGCGGAAAGATTAGGCACGGTCACTCGCCCACTGATATGACAAACAATTCCTAAGATGAGATGGAATGATACGCCATGGGAAAAGACTTGTAAATGAACATTGAACCAACTTTAAGTCAACGTTCACCCTTGTATAATTAAAGGTTTGACAGTTGTACCATCATATCTTATATAAACGATTGATATAATAGATATAGCTGGCCAATCATAAATTTTGTGCATCTCATTATAAGTGATACGATTTTTCTTTCTTATTTTTGCGCAATGCCTGCTTCTTGAAGGCAAGCGCCATTCATGTAAAAGGAATGATGGTAAAAAACCAGACGTCGGGATGTGGAGCAGCAGGCAGCCAAAAGGAGCCTTTATGTTAAGCGAATTTTTCTCTCCACCTCTGGGCAGGGTCGGCATTTCCTCTTTGGGTAATGCGGTCGTCTATCCCCCACTCCCCGCGACCACAACGCCTACTTGGCCTATACTTCCCTCCCATACCACAAATTCGCCAACAGCCAACATCCAACAGCCAACAGCCCCATGGTTGATCCAAAGCCCAGCGCTTGTTCGACATTTTAAAAATGAGTAGGTGTGCTCATCAGCGAGTGGTTTTTTGACCAGAATAAATAAAGTTGGTTTTTTTCGTTTTTTTTCAAGGGTGCGGATGTTGTGGATGGATGGTGTTGTGATTTATTCAGAGCTGGGCTGATAGGGTGGGGAAAAGTAAAAAGGGGTTAAATGATGACCTTGCTTTGAATCCTGCTACTTTTCTCTTCTGCCTTTTTTCTTTCTTTTTTTAAAATAGATTTAAAGAGAAGCCTGTAGCGAGATTATTCTCCGTAGAGAGAGAGGCTTGCTCCGCTGCTTAGAAAGGTGCTTTATGAGTGTCGACTCGCTCCCAATACCTGGCACCACTACGCTCTTCCAACGTACAATGTCAATTGTATTGAGAGTGGTCGGTGATGTTATACTGACTCCACATGGGGGTTTCTATGATATCCTCAACCGGGGATCTATAGTGGTCATGGGATTATATTATTTGACCAACTACAATATAAAATAAGAACATAGCGACGAATAACTTCACTCTCAGATTTGCTCTATTATCAATAACCAAAGTTTTATAATTGTAAACTATTCTAATTTTAGATATTTTCCTTGCCAATCCACTTTGCTTGTGCATCAATTTTGCTCGTTTCAGCCAATTAGGTGAATTTAGCTGACGAGTAGCGGCACCTATTGAAAGACGCGACACTGCTGATCATTTCGAACTTCAAACGCTTTTATGATTCTATCCTAGCCCAACTCTTCCGATAACCTTCAAACTCTCTGTT
>Ga0247810_10002187_pt1 | contig 11068 bp, 9 predicted proteins | sample UWRJL119311C1_FD_179918 | JGI IMG/M metagenome (GOLD analysis project Ga0247810, IMG submission 179918) | Plant litter microbial communities from Arlington Agricultural Research Station in Wisconsin, United States - UWRJ-L119-311C-1 | ecosystem: Environmental > Terrestrial > Plant litter >...
CGACCTGGCGGTGATCAGCCATTACCTGCTGCAAAGTGGGCGGGTCGACAAAGTGCTGATCTTCGACTGCGACGTGCATCAGGGCGACGGCACTGCACGGATTCTGGCCGATACCGAAGACGCCATTACCGTCTCACTGCACTGCGAAAAAAACTTCCCGGCACGCAAGGCGCAGAGTGACTGGGACATCCCGCTGCCCATGGGCATGGGTGATGCGGACTACCTGAAAGTCGTCGACGACCTGCTCAACTACCTGCTGCCCATTTATCAGCCGGATCTGGTCTTGTATGACGCCGGTGTCGACGTGCATCAGGACGACGCGCTGGGCTACCTGAAACTCACCGACGCTGGTGTCGCCGCTCGGGACGAGGCCGTATTGCGCCACTGTGTCGGCCGCGACATTCCGGTCATGGGCGTGATCGGCGGCGGCTACAGCAAAGACCGCCAGGCCCTGGCCCGTCGTCACGGGATCCTGCACCACAGCGCGCAAAGGGTTTGGATGTCGGAGGGGTTGTGATTGGACCTCTCGGGAATATCTGTAGGAGCGAGCTTGCTCGCGATTTGGGTCGTCGGTGAAAAAAATTATCGTCTGATCTGACGCTATCGCGAGCAAGCTCGCTCCTACAGAGATAGCGGGGCAGGTAGAATGCGCCACCCGACCACAAAGATATGCACCTCGCCATGACTGATCCCAACACCCCTACTCCTCCACGCGTCGCCATCATCGGCGGCGGCCCTGCCGGGTTGATGGCGGCTGAGGTGTTGAGTCAGGCCGGGATCAAAGTCGATCTATATGACGGCATGCCGTCGGTGGGCCGCAAGTTTCTGCTGGCTGGGGTCGGCGGCATGAACATCACTCACTCCGAGCCTTATCCGGCCTTCTTGGCCCGCTACGCCGAACGCGCTCCGGAAATCGCTCCACTGCTGCGCGGATTCGATGCCGAGGCCCTGCGCCAGTGGATCCACGACCTGGGGATCGAAACCTTCATCGGCAGCTCCGGGCGGGTTTTCCCTAAAGACATGAAGGCCGCTCCGCTGTTGCGCGCCTGGCTCAAGCGTTTGCGTGACGCGGGCGTAGCGATTCATACCCGCCATCGCTGGCTGGGTTGGGATACCGAGAACAACTTGCGTATCGCCCATCCAGAAGGCGAAAGCAGCGTCAGGGCAGACGCCGTCTTGCTCGCGCTGGGCGGCGCCAGCTGGTCGCGACTGGGCTCGGACGGTGCCTGGCAACCCTGGCTGGAACAGCGCGGCGTTACCCTGGCCCCGCTGCAAGCCTCCAATTGCGGCTTCGAAGTGACGCAATGGAGCGACTTGTTGCGGAGCAAGTTCGCCGGTGCGCCGCTCAAAAATATCGGCATAGGCCTCCAAGGCCAGACAGCACGACTGGGCGAGTGTGTCGTCACTGAAACCGGTGTAGAAGGCAGCCTGATCTATGCGTTATCGGCGCAGATCCGCGAACAAATCAATCAGGATGGCGCATCGACGATCCTGATCGACCTGCTGCCGGGCAAGACCCTCAGTGCGATACAAAAATCATTGGCCAAGCCACGCGGTTCACGCTCGATGTCGAAGCATTTGCACAGTCAACTGGGCATCGATGGCGTTAAAGCCGCTTTGTTGCGTGAACTTGCGCCACGTGAGGCTTTCGACGATCCAGCGCTGCTGAGCCAGACCTTGAAAGCTCTGCCGCTGCAGTTGGTCAAGACACGACCACTGGACGAAGCGATCAGCACGGCAGGCGGTGTGACCTTCGATGCCATGGACGAGCGCCTGATGCTCAAGCAACTGCCCGGCGTGTTCTGCGCCGGAGAAATGCTCGACTGGGAAGCGCCCACTGGTGGTTACCTGCTGACGGCCTGTTTCGCCAGCGGGCGGGCGGCGGGGCTTGGAGTGGTGCAATGGTTGCAGCAAACATCGGCCCTGTAGGAGCTGCCGAAGGCTGCGAATCCGGGTATTTCTGATTCACCGCAATTCGCAGCCTTCGGCAGCTCCTACAGAACGTTGGCGCCTTAAACAGGATGACCCCATGAACCTCGAAGAACTCACCCAACGCCTGCATCGCATCCGCGATCAAAACGACTGGCAGCAGTTTCATAGTCCTAAGAATCTGGCGATGGCGGCCAGTGTGGAAATGTCCGAGCTGGTCGAGATATTTCAATGGCTCACTGAAGATCAATCCCGTCAGCTACCGCCCGAAAAGCTGGCCCATGCCGGGCAGGAAGTGGGCGACATCATTCTGTATCTGCTGCTGCTGTGCAGCGAGCTGGGGATCGACATGGACACCGTAGTACGCAGCAAACTGGCGGACAGTGAACGCAGGTTCGCCAAATGAGTGATCGTCATTTCGACCAGTTGGCCACGCGCTTCGCGGAAAAAATCTACGGCGGCGCCAAAGGTGCGATTCGTCTTGCGGTGTTGCAGGCTGACCTGACCGAAGCCTTGCCTGAGCGGCCTTTGCGGGTGCTGGATATCGGCGCAGGCCTGGGGCACATGTCGCTGTGGCTGGCCGAACGTGGCCATGATGTCACTCTGGCTGAACCGGCCGCCCCCATGCTTGACGGCGCTCGTCAGCGCTTCGCCGATGCCGGACAGACCGCGACCTTCATCCAGGCGCCCTGGCAGGACCTGCCGGAGCAACTGCATGAGCCTTATGATCTGGTGATCTGCCATGCCGTGCTGGAGTGGCTGGCAGAACCTCATACGATCCTGCCGGTGCTGCACAAACTGACCAAGGCCGATGGCTGGCTGTCCCTGGCGTTTTACAACCGCGATGCGCTGATCTACCGCAACTTGCTCAAAGGCCACTTCCGCAAGATGCGCAAAAACGACATGGCCGGGGAGAAGCAAAGCCTGACGCCTCAGGAACCACTGGATCCCCGGGAGCTGGCGGCGCAACTTGAGGGCTTGTGGCGGGTCGAAACCCAGAGTGGTGTCCGCGTGTTTCATGACTATATGCCGGTGGAATTCCAGGCCAAGGTCAAACTGGAAGATCTGCTGGAGATGGAGCTGGCCCATCGTCGGCATCCGGCCTACGCCGGGCTGGGACGCTACTTGCATTGGGTATGCCGGCCGATCTGACCGACTCAACGTTTACCTGCCCTCTAAAGCCATTGGCGGAGGTCATCATGCAACACCGCATCGCTGTGTTAATGCTCTGCCTGGGTCTGGCGGCCTGCCAGAGCGATAACCCCTATCAAGCCAGCTCCCGGCCGATACCGCCTGCCCCGCCCCAAGCGAATATGGGCATCGACATGAGCGCCTACCCCGCCGCGCCACGTGACTACGGCCGCTATCGCAACTGGAGCTGGCTCAATGGCCGACTGCCGGGCGGATCTGCCTGGGCTGATTCGGCACAGATCGCTGAAGCGGTCAGCAATGGTCTGGACCAACGCGGCCTGCGCCCTGCCCGCACTGCCCAGGCAGCCGATCTGGCCGTGGCCGCCGAGACCCGCCTGGAGACCCGGCTGCGCCAGGTCCGTGACGATTATTACGACCCGTATTACGGCGGCGCTGGCCTGGGCTATGGCCGGGGGCCTTACCACGATGGCTATCGCTACGGCGGTTATGCCACAGTACCCATCGTGCGGACTTATCAAGAGCAAGTGGTGGTAATCAACATCAGTCTGTTCGACGCCCGCAGCGGTCAGCCGGTGTGGAGCGCCAGCGCCGAGACCCGCAGCGACGGCGATCAATCCGCTCGCGCCAAAGCCCTGCGACAGGCTGTGCAAAAAGCGTTGGCCGCCTATCCTCCTTCCTGACATTTTCGGAGAACTGCCATGTTCCGCCGTCTTGCTGTGTTGTCCCTGTTGTTGATGCTCGGTGCTTGCCAGACCAGCCAGGTCAGCCGTGATTTCGATGCTCAACGCGACTTCGGCGGTTACCGCAGCTGGGCTTGGAAAGAACCGGGCATGCAATATCAGCCTGACGATCCGCGGATCAAGAGCGATCTCACCGAGCAACGCATCCGCCAGTCGGTGAGTGACCAACTGGACCAACGCGGCCTGCGACACGCGCCAGCGGGAACCCGTGCCGATGTCAACGTGCAGGTCTGGCTCATCGTGGAAAACCGCCAGCAATTGGTCAGCACCAACTATGGCGGCGGTTGGGGTCCTTGGGGCGGATATGGCTACTGGGGCGGCCCGGTCAGCAGTGAAACCCGCAGCGTGGATTACAAGGTCACCACCTTGCAGATCGACCTGTTCGACGGCAAGGACGGCAAATTGATCTGGCGCGGCAGCACCGAGCAGATCCTCAGCCAGAGCAGCGCCAACCCCGCCGAGCGTGAAAACCTCATCCGCCAGACTGTGGCGAAAATCCTCGAGCAGTATCCGCCGCGCTGAGTCGAGCCGCGATCCTGTTGGAGCCGGGCTTGCCCGCGATACAGGCGACGCGGTCTATCGGACAAACCGAGGCGACCTTATCGCGGGCAAGCCTCGCTCCCACAGAAGTCCGCCTAACCCCTGTGGGAGCGGTGCTTGCACGCCATACAGACAACGCGGTCTATCGGACAAACCGAGGCGACCTTATCGCAGGCAAGCCGCGCTCCCACAGAAGTCCGCCTAACCCCTGTGGGAGCGGTGCTTGCCCGCGATACAGACAACGCGGTCTATCGGACAAACCGAGGCGACCTTATCGCGGGCAAGCCGCGCTCCCACAGAAGTCCGCCTATCCCCTGTTGGAGCGGGGCTTGCCCGCGATACTGGCGACGCGGTCCATCGGACAAACCGAGGCGACCTTATCGCAGGCAAGCCGCGCTCCCACAGAAGTCCGCCTAACCCCTGTGGGAGCGGTGCTTGCACGCGATACTGGCGACGCGGTCCATCGGACAAACCGAGGCGACCTTATAGCGGGCAAGCCGCGCTCCCACAGAAGTCCGCCTAACCCCTGTGGGAGCGGTGCTTGCACGCCATCCAGACAACGCGGTCTATCGGACAAACCGAGGCGACCTTATAGAGGGCAAGCCGCGCTCCCACAGAAGTCCGCCTAACCCCTGTGGGAGCGGTGCTTGCCCGCGATACAGACAACGCGGTCTATCGGACAAACCGAGGCGACCTTATAGCGGGCAAGCCGCGCTCCCACAGAAGTCCGCCTAACCCCTGTGGGAGCGGTGCTTGCACGCCATACAGACAACGCGGTCTATCGGACAAACCGAGGCGACCTTATAGCGGGCAAGCCGCGCTCCCACAGAAGTCCGCCTAACCCCTGTGGGAGCGGTGCTTGCACGCGATACTGGCGACGCGGTCTATCGGACAAACCGAGGCGAGCGTATCGGGGGCAAGTCGGATGCCGCCCACAGGCTCCGACAGAAAGGCACACTCCCCCACCCTTGACTACACTCCCCTTCACTGAGGGTGAGTTAGCGGTGGTTGTGGCCAAAGGAGTGCTTGATGTCTCCCCTGAACAGGTATGTCTGCGATCGCGGACGGCAGTGCGGTGCCATTGGTTTGCTGGCGGCGATAACTCTGGCGTTGGCAGCGTTGTGCATGTTGGTGGTGGTCGACAGCGGACGCCTGTTTCTGGAAAAACGCTCACTGCAACGGGTCGCGGATGTCGCTGCGCTGGAGGCGGCCAGTCGCAAGGGTAATTGTCTCGTCGCCACCGGCATCGACAAGCAGGCCACGACCTACGCCAGCCAAAGCGCGATACGCAACGGATTCACCGCAGGCACCGAGGGCCGCACCCTTGCCACCCATTGCGGCTCCCTTGCCCTTGACGCCAACAGTCGCAGAATCTTCACCGCAGACTCCAGCAAGACCGAGGCCATTCAAGTCACGGTCAGCCACAACGTGCCGCGCAGCATTGCGGCAGGTATTGGCGCGATGTTCGACACAACCCCGATCCCGGTAGACATCCAATTAAGCGCCACTGCCGTAGCCAAAGGTCCACCCCAGTTACCCCCACTGGCGCGTCTTACGATCAAGAGCACGCTTGCCAATATCGCGACCCAGGACGAGGCGAATTTGCTGAACCTGCTTTGGGGAGGGTTACTGGGCGGGACGCTGGACCTCTCGATTGCTGGCTGGAACGGCCTACTCAATACCGACCTCAATCTGCTCAGCTATCTTGACCAGCTGGCGATTGATGCCGGGATCAAGGCGGGCGACTACGCAACGCTGTTGAGCACCGACATCACCGTCAGGAAATTGCTGGAGACCAGCCTCAAGGTCCTCCCACAAAACGCCAGCGCTGCACAACTGGCAATCAACAACCTGCTCAAGGTCTCGGCAATACCGGCGGGCACCAGCATCAAATTGGCGGACCTGCTCAGGGTGCAGAACGGCACCAGCACTGCGGCTCTGGACCTGAACATGAACCTGTTCCAGCTGGTTGAAGGTTTCGTGCAGGTCGCCAATAGCGATAGCGCACTCTTCGCAAGCATTCCGATCAATGTGCCCAACGTCGCCACAGTGACGGCCAAAATCAAGGTGATCGAGCCGCCCCAATTGTCAGCCTTGGGCAACCCGAATCTGGCCACCACAAACCCGCAGGATCCGAACCAGATCTACGTCAGGACGGCCAGCATTCGCACCCTTTTGAGGATTGATCTGACAGGCGCCGTCAATTCACTGCTTCAGGGCGTCAGCACGGTACTGAGTGCACCACTCGGCCTGCTGGGGGCCGATATCAAAGTGGCGCCCAAGGGCTTGAATGTCGACTTGAGCCTGGAGGTGGCGACCGCCGACAGCCATGTGGTTCCTGGGTCCACCTGTGCAAGTGAAGAAACCAAAACCCTGAAGGTTGAAACCACCACGACCGCCGTCAAAGTAAAACTGGGCCAACTCACCCCCGCCAGCGCCAGCGCCTGGAACTCGCCGTCGACAAATGTGGTGATGGGCGAACTGCCGTTGCTGGATATTGGCACCGTCACTTGCGTGCCCCTGGTTGGCTGCCAACCCCGGGTACCTTATGGCGGTGGCGGTCTGGGACTGTACATCGGTGGCAGTAACGCTACTGATGGCAGCATTGCATTCGACAAACAGCCTTATACCTATCTCCAGCCGCCAGGGATCGACCTACCGCCAACCCCCTTTCACAGCTTCGACAGCAGCAATGTTGTCGGGAGCCTGGGAAATACCCTGAGCGCAATCAAGGTCGTGAATCACCCTGCGGTCACGCCCGGATTGTTGAGTAGCGTGCTGGGCCTGATCAGCTCCACGCTCAACGGCGTGACGAGTGTGCTGGTCAATGTGGTTGGCGGCATCCTCAGCAGTTTGCTGGATCCACTGCTCAACACCGTCCTTAAGAGCCTGGGGATCAACCTTGCCGAAGTCAGCGTGGGTGCCAATCTCACCTGCAATCCAATCCCTGATGCGCCAGTGGCTGAACTGGTTATCTAACACCCGATCGGTAACGTGATCACAAACCGGGCACCATCATCGACATTGCTGACGCTCAGTTGCCCGCCCATCTGGTCAACGATGCCATAGCTCACCGACAAACCCAGGCCGGTGCCGACGCCGATTTCCTTGGTGGTGAAGAAGGGTTCGAAGATGCGCTCCAGCAGACGCGGATCAATGCCGCCGCCGTTATCTTGCACGGTCAAAATGACATGCCGCTCATCCTGCTCGGCAGTGACGCTGATCCAGGGTTGCAGCTCGCGGTCCTGCTCCTTGCGTGACAGCAGCGCGTCACGGGCGTTGACCATCAGGTTGATCAGCACTTGCTCCAGTTGATCGACGTGGCCCATGACTTGCCCGGTGATGCTCGCCTCGCCCGCGCGGATATCCACGCCCTTGCCTTTCATGCCTTCGCTGAGCATCGACAAGGTGCCTTCCACCGCCTGCATTGGGTCAAACAAGCGCTCCTCGACCTCGGACCTGCGACCGAAAACACGCATGTGGTCCACGGTTCTGGCGGCTCGCTGGACCTGCGTGTCGATGCGCTTGAGTTTCTCAGTGAGGTATTCGATATCCACCTCGCCGTTGCCCAGGCGCTTGAGCACGTTGACCACCGCCATGCGCATGACGTTGAGCGGCTGATTGATCTCATGGGCCAGGCCCGTCGCCATTTCCCCGAGGGTGGCCATTTTCGCGCTCTGGTTAAGCTGCATGCGCGAGCGGCGCACATCAGTGTTGTCGCGGCCCACCGCCTGAACTTCAACCAACTTGCCCTGCTCATTGAACACGCCACGGTCTGCCCAGACCCACCAGGCGAATTCACGGCCCGGCAGTTCCAGGCAGATTTCCGCGTTGCTCATGGGCGCTTCAGGAGTCAGCGCGCCGATGCGCTGCACAAACGCTTCGCGCTGGTCCTCGGACATCCAGTCCCCCAGATTCACACCCACTAACTGCTCGGGCGTGCACTCCATATAGCTGGCAAGCGGCCGATTGCCGAAGCTCAGGATCAGGTCTGGTGTGTAGCGACAGATCATCGCTGGCGAATCCTCCACCAGAATCCGGTAACGCTCCTCGCTTTCACGCACCCGCTCGGTGGCGAGGGTCGCGTCCGTCACGTCCAGCCACAACCCCACCGCTTCCAGCGGGATGCCCAGATCGTCACGTAACAGCTTGGCCTCATCGAGCAACCAGTGATAAACCCCGCCTTTGTCGCGCAGGCGATAACGGCGACTGACGACACCTTCGCGCAGTAAATGTCGGGTGCGTTCGAACCAGATCTCGCGATCATCCGGGTGAATGTATTCGCTGAGCTTACCGCCGACACAGTCCTCAAGGGTCCAGCCCAGCAGCGGCCGCAAACTGTCGCTGAAGAAAGTCGGTTCCAGATTGCCCTGGTCGTAGCGCTGCACATAAATCACCGCCGGGGAGCTGGCGATCAGGTTATCCAGACGCGCGTGGGCGACGGCGGCTTCGGTTTCCTGGTTCTTGATATCACTGACATCCAGCATGAAGCCCAACACCCGGCGCGTCTGACCTGCGCCTAATGTTTGGCCCTGAATCCGGAACCAGACGGTTTCCTGCGCCGCATCGGGTTGCAGCAGGCGCACGCAAAACAGCATCGCGGTATCCGTGTCGCGCAACTGCGCCAGACGGCTGGACAGCTCCTGCCGGTCTGCCGGATGGATCAGGGTCAGCCAGTCCAGCCTCGGCATGCATTCTCTGGCCTGAAGAGTGCGCGCCAGTTGCGGGGCGAGGAGCATTTCATCGCTGGCTGGCAGAAACTCCCACCAGCCGGTGCCGAGCAAATCCTGCAGCACCGACAGTCGTTCAACATGGTGCCGATTGCTTTGATCCGAGAGCCTGAACAACACCGGCCCGGCCAACGCCGAACTGAGATTGAGCCACTCGCGCTCGCTCAGATCCGGCGCCTGTTGCCAGGCTCGATAGAAACCGAATAACAGCCACGCTTTGGGCACCCCGTCGCGACTGTGTGGCAGGGCAAAGCCATCGGCATTGCCGAACGGACCTTGCAAGGCAACCAGCTCCTCACTGGAAGTGAAGTCCAGTTGATGCGCGATACTGGCGTCGAGCCGATCGAGACCGGTGCCCAGCCGCTGGCCGGTCTGCCACAGTTCCGGGGCAGTGTGGGCGCTGTAACGAGCGTAAACGCGCCAGCCCGTCCCGCTGCTGTCCGGCAAGGCCAGCGCCAGACACGGCACGTGCCACAGTTGCGCCAGTTCCTGAAGCTGCTCGACCACCACTTCCAGCAGGCGATCAGCGCTGCAGACGCGAATCCTTTCGGCAATCTGTCCGGCCATCCGCAAGCACTGCTGGCGGGTACGCGCCGCGCTGGCTTCCTCCATCAGGTCGCTGATGTCGAGCAACTGCAACAGCCAGTTTTCGCCCCGGGCCTGCACCCAGCCACGGGCATGCAGGGTATGAGCTTCCCCGGCATTGAAGTCGAGATCCAGCATGTGGCCTTGCCAGTCTTGCGGCTCGCCCTCAACAACCAACGCGCTATTGGGCAGCAACAGGCTGATCAATCGCTGATTGCTGACATTGGCCTCGATCAGCCCCAGACGCAGCAGCAGCGAAGGGCTGATATTCAGCACTCGGCCCTCTTCGCTCAACAGCAGATACCAATCGGCACCGATGGGCTCATGTTCCACTGCGGACTTGGGCGCCACGGGAGCCGCGGGTGCTTCAGTGCGGCCCAGCCATCGACTCAGACGGGTTTTATCAAGGGACAAGTTGCAGGCTCGCTTCAGCAGAAAGGTAGGTCGGCAGGCGAGGGATCTCGCCGACGACGGGCAGGCTCAGTACAGGCAGGATTTGGTGCAGGTTTTCCTTCGGGTAGGCAATGCTCGCCTTGAGCACGCCAGCGGTGTAGGTCACGTAGGTGTACTGCTTGACGTCCTGAGCCAGGGTTGCAGGCATCCAGTCCAGTTGTTGGCTCAGCACGCCTTGAGCCTGGCTGACGATCAGGCTGCTGTAGTTATTGATGGTGGGGCTCAAAGCCACACTGCGTCGCACCGCTTCACTGGTCGCGGCATTAAAAGACTGCATCATCAGCAACGGCAGGCTATAACTGACCAATGCATAGAAAACGCCAAAAAAGATAACAAAGACCGCCGCAAACTCAATGGCTGCAGCACCCTTTTGTTTCCGGCCACCTGGAGTTCGCTTAGTGTTGTGCATGTCGACGTCAACCCTGACAGTGCTTCCTTAAACAGCATAGATACATTACGCAAGACAGGATGTTTTTTAAACATGGAATTAATCACCTTGATTGCCTGGCTGGCAATGTGCGCGATTCAAGATGCCCGCCAGCGACAGATTTCCAACGTATTAACCATCGGCGTCATAGTATTGGCGTTGATGTACTTATTGATAACGGGAGAAACCTGGCTGGGTGCTGCTGCCTCAGAAGGCGCAGTGGCGTTACTACTTTCTTTACTGCTGACCCTGCCGGGCTATCTGCTTGGCAAGCTGGGCGCCGCGGACCTCAAGCTACTGGCGGCGCTGGCGCTAGCGACCGACCGTCTATTTTTACTGGGGACGTTTATCGGGGCAGGCCTGACACTGCTGGTATGGGTTTATGTCCGTCAAAAAATCTTCACCCTTGAAAATCAAGAACTTGCCGCTCCCAACATCCACTCGAATACAAAAATGTCAGACAAGCATCCATTTGCACCTTTTCTGTTGTCCGGCTTTCTAATGACTCTGGT
>Ga0247810_10002188_pt1 | contig 11054 bp, 4 predicted proteins | sample UWRJL119311C1_FD_179918 | JGI IMG/M metagenome (GOLD analysis project Ga0247810, IMG submission 179918) | Plant litter microbial communities from Arlington Agricultural Research Station in Wisconsin, United States - UWRJ-L119-311C-1 | ecosystem: Environmental > Terrestrial > Plant litter >...
GCTGAAAGTTTAAAAAGCAAACGTAGCACTGGTGATCTGCAGATTTTTTATTATGATGCGCAATCTGCACATGTATGGAGCTAGTTACTGTAAAGGAATGTAATATTAATTTTGTCTATAATCAGTTTGGACAGTCTTAAAAATAGATAATTAGAATATGAGCAATACTATTGCACTTAAGCCCATTAGTGACCTTTTAGGTGAGAATTTTTATATTCCGTCTTATCAACGAGGCTACAGATGGACGCGAAAACAGGTTCTGGATTTATTAGACGATGTTCATTCATTCGCTATTCGGAAGAACAAATCAGAAAAGGAATTCTATTGCCTGCAGCCAGTGATTGTCAAGAAAAGGAGTTGGGAGAGAGAAGGCTGTCAGGTCAACGGTTATGAATTAATCGATGGGCAACAGAGAATGACTACGATCAGAATCTTGCTTAAATATTTTGTCAATGAATTTATAAGTGGAAATAGTTTTGAGAAAATGTATTCGAAGGAGCTTTTTAACATGGATTATCAAACACGAAATGAATCAACAAATTTTTTGGATAATATTGACAAGAAAAGTAATGAAAATATCGACTTTTATCATATTGGACAGTGTTATCTAAGTATAGAGTATTGGATTTCCGAACAGAAAAAAAAAGGACATATGTTTTCTGATCTCTGTGATTCGATAATCAAAACATTAGTTCATAATATTGATAATCAAAAATCAGAGGGTATAGCACAAGTGATATGGTACGAACTTACCGATGAAAATGCTAATCCAATAGATACATTTATTAGAATAAATCTGGGAAAGATAAACCTTACTAGTGCAGAGCTGATTAAGGCACTATTTCTTCAGGAGAATAATTTTGGGAAGGATGATTTAGCCAACCTTAAGCAATTAGAGATCGCTCAGGAATGGGATTTGATAGAAAACAGTTTGCAGGATAATAATTTCTGGTGGTTCCTCAATAATGGAATTAATAACATACCGTCTAGAATTGCTTTTATTTTTGAATTAATGTTTAAGTTAGCATTGAATGAGGGCGAAAAGAAAGATGAGCTATTAAAGATAACTGGCACTGATAAGGATGCCACTTTTAGGTATTTTAACCATTTACGTTCTCAAAAACCAGATTACGTTGGATTAAAGGAACTCTGGGAGTCAGTGAAGAAAAAATTCGAGATGTTGCAGGAATGGTATAATCACCCGACTTGGTACCATTACATAGGATTTCTAATTTATAACAACGCCAGTAATATTGAAAGTATTTTTAAATTGACTGAACTTGAAGATGTAAAGACAAAGGAGGATTTTACTGAAAAATTAATCCATGAGATCCAATTTGTCTTCAGAAGCATAAAATGGTCTATTGATAAAAATATAAATGAGAATGATTATTCAATAATCCTTAAATACGATAACTCTCTTACCCGGAAGTTTCTACTCATGTTCAATCTAGAGTATATCGTTAAAAAGTCTGGTATGAAAACGTTAATGTATAAGTTTCCTTTTGAAGCTTTTAAAAAACAGACCAATGAGAACAGTGAAAAGATATCTTGGGATGTTGAGCATATAGATTCATCTACAGAGAATGATCTCACTAAGAGGCAGGATCAAGTGATTTGGCTCAATAACGCTGTTCGTGATTTGCATATATTGGAATCTAGAGAAGATTTGTTAGAAATAATTAACAATTTTATGAATAATACTAATCCTCATTTTGAGCCGATTAAACAAGAGATCATTGAGCTGTCAGGGGAGAATAAAATTAAATTACAACTGAAGGATGATATAGGTAATCTTGCTTTGTTAGATTCTAAGACAAATAGAGGATATGGTAATGCACTTTTTGTAACTAAGAGACGAATCATCATTGATAATGATAATCAGGGAAGATTTATTCCTCTTTGTACAAAAAATGTATTCTTGAAATATTTCGATACCCAAATGGGCTTTGGATCGAAATGGACAAATGAGGACATACTAAGCTATCGAAACATCATGCAAAATACCTTAATGAAATTTTTGCCTTCAAAACCAACTAAAAATATAGATGAAAACGTATAGTCTTATAGATGTTCTCTCAAAAGAAATAATAATCGAGGATGGTGAAAACGAGAAAATAGTCAAGTTTAGTGGAATAAAAATTCCAATTATTCAGAGAGACTATGCCCACGGTAGAGAAAAAGAGATTGCTGTTCGAACTAGATTTCTAAACCATATTTTCAAAGCACTAACCGAAAATGAACTATTAGAACTGGATTTCATTTACGGCTCTGTGAAAGGTTATGTTGTGGATAAAAATTCTAGACTAGAAAAAATTGAAAATTTCTTTATACCACTTGATGGTCAACAGCGCTTAACAACCTTGTTTTTGCTGTATTGGTATGTAGGAAATCGGGAATTAGTGGGAGACGAATTAAATAATCTGCGCAAAAAATTGATTCTTTTTAGCTATGCAACAAGATCAACGTCTGCAAGTTTTTGTCACAAACTTTGCGAGATTAATATGGTAGTTGATCCGGCCGGAGCTATAAAAAAATCATTCTGGTTCCATGATAGCTTTAAACAAGATCCGACAGTTCGTTCGATGCTATTAATGATAGAGCAGATTGATATTTATTACAAAAATATTAATAATATAAAACTGTTTCCTAACCTAGAAAACTTGCGATTTTACATACTTCCATTGGATGGATTTGATCTTTCTGATGAACTTTATATTAAAATGAATGGCAGAGGGAAGCAATTAACTGGTTTTGAGAACTTTAAGGCAGATTTGGTCAATTGGATGAATGACGAGGCAAATGAGAAATTTCATTCATTTCAAAGAAGGGTTGAATATAATAATCATCTTATTCCATATTACCTTCAAATATCTTCTAAGATAGACAATGAATGGACTAATGTGTTTTGGAAAGATGCCAAAGAAGAGGTTGAGGTAGGAAACCGTGTAGTGGATCCCGCCTTTATGAGATTTTTAATGAGATCCTTTATAACCCGTTTCATGGCAAAGAGTAAACTTAATCTTAATCAAATAGAAAACTCAACTTTTTTTACTAAACTAATAGGTGCGGCAGAGTACCAGTATGAGGGACTAGAACCATTTGAACAAATATTGCAATCAATTTTCCAAATTCAAGATCTCGAACAAATAATGGATAGATATGCTGCATCTGCAGAAGCTATTAATCAATCTTTGTCTCCTCCATGGCCGCAGGATTCTAAATGGGAAATGACAAATATTGGTGTTACACAAAGGCAATACACTCTTTTCTATGCAGTAATTACATTCCTTGAACATAATCATTTCATAGAGGAGAGTTTCAGAAGCTGGATGAGGGTTATATGGAATATAATAGTTGATCCAGAGCTTAGACGAAATTCTACCATGATTAATTTTGTTCGCTTAATTGATAGATTGTCACTTGGGTCGGGAGATATTATAACTTATCTAACTTCAGAAGAGTTTAAGGAGTCATTTGTGGTCGAATTAAAACAAAATGGATTATTTAACACCGGACAGATATTTGAAGAACACATTAAGGCTACGTTAATTGATAAGGATAGACGGTTCCTTAAAGAACTTAACATTGCAGAATCGCATCCGCGGTTCAAGGGGAAAATTTTCTTTTTAATTCAGGATCTTGAGCTAACTAGTTTAGATAATTTTATTCGAGATAGGGATATCGCGATTCAGCTATTTGAACGAACCGATTTACGCGTAGCAGACCGTTGGATACGTGCTGTATTAGCATGTAATACACCATTAAACAGATATTTACAGCATTCTTCCTTAAGTTTAGGTGATGATAACTTAGAAAACTGGAGGAACTTGATCAATAATCAACTTAAATCTGGGATGGTAAATCTTATTCATGGTTACGACGCATCGCTAGATCTTAGAGAATATTTTGATAGTGTAATTGAAAATTTTCAGTTGACAGATGATAATCTGTGGTTATATAATATTATAACTTGGGAAAAAAAAGAAATGAGTCTACTAGATTACTCAGAAACTAAAAAGATTGTCAAATACGCATTTTGGGATGATGTTAATACAGATCGTAATAGAGTTTATCTGTATAACAAGACAATCTGGACTGATAATAATATACTTCTGTCCAATTTTAGAAACCAAATTATCAAGGAATTGCTAGAAGACAATAAAGCAAGGCATTTATGGCAATTTGGTAATATTCAACGTTCTTACTTTAGGGGGAAATTTATTGATTGTGTTCGTAATATCGGCGACATGAAATTAACATATCGCTTCGAATTTAATACACTTAAAGTAGGTGTTTTAGTAGACTCGTCTAACATCGATGATATTTGGTCTGAACCCTTAGAAGAGTTTAAAGAAAAATATTGGATTTTTAGAAAGTGTTATAAATTCGATAAGATCACTGATATAAATAAGATTAAAGACTTTCTTGAATCTGTTGAATGGGACTTCTTTAATGAGAGTAATTCCAATAGTATTTTAAATTTGATACGCGGTCCACTGTCGGTCCGACAAAAAGATTCAGATCAATATTTGACTAAAACTGAAGATAAAAATGGCGCAGATTAAAAGCATTGAAATCGAGGAACACCCCTACAAAGAGCTCTCAGGATTAACAGTGCAACTAGCACTAACCAATTCCGAAATAATCAATTCAGGTATTCAAAAAGGGGGGATATGGTTTTTAGATTCAAAAATTATAATCATGGGAACGTTTCCTCCCAAAAAAGAATATTTTGGTAGAAAAGGTTATGTCCATTTTCCAAGTTCAAAAAATCAATTTTGGAAGCATATTGACAAAGTTTATGGAAGTTTTCTTTATGCTGCCTTAAATAAATCAGAGATGGATAGTGAGCGGGTAAAGAACGCAAAGGCGAAGATTACTTTCGCAAGAAATCAAAACATAGGATTTGTTGACATTTTTTCAAAAATAAAAAGAAAGGCTGATACTGTAAAAGACGATGATCTAGAGACCTTCGAGACAGTTTTTGATAATGGTATAATGGATAATTTACTTTCTCATCAAGTCAATCAGTTTTTTTTCGTTTACAGTAAAGCGAGAGATATATTTCTCTCGGAGTATAAAAAACATAACTTTATAGAACCTAAACTTATTCGTCCATACAGATCGGGCGGAGTTTTACTTGAAGTTTTTGAGCTTTGTGTTGATGGAAGAAGAATTTACCTGTGCTATGCACCAATCCACGGACCAAATGCTTGGTCCGAGAAGCAAAAAGCGATGAAGATGGCATTTGATTATGCTTTTTTGGATGGCAATTAATAACTTAATCACATCCAATTGAAAATTCTCGTTCCAATCTTGTCTGGTCTTTCTCTTAAATTTTGACGGACATATTAAAACATGCTTAACTTTAAAATATTATGGACAGATCAGTAGTCTATATGTACTGCCGGTTATAGCTAGATGAACTCATTTGTACAAACATTTTGGGTTCTTTCCTTACTGATATAAATAAAAAATAGTTATGAAAATCAAAAGTGCAAAATTCTTCAGGAAAAATGTTTGGTTGGATCCTCAAGGTGGTAATGGTGAATTGTCGGTTGATTACGATTTCGTTGGAAGTTTTGCTGGTACTGGAAAGGAAACTCGACATGGTTTTTTTAAACTATACCATGGGATAAAACCAGATATCGCTGCATTCTTGCCTTCGTTACTAAAGATAGCGGAAGATGCCCAGGCGATTTATGAGTTTTTGCAAAATGCTGTAGATTGTGGTTCAACTCATTTTTATATATACTACGATGACGATTATTTTTTAGCCATCAACAATGGCGTTCCTTTTGAAGAAGATGGACTAAAATCAGTAATAAATATAGCGCAAACAACAAAAAAGAGCTGTGATAAGATTGGCCGTTTTGGAGTTGGATTTAAGTTAGTACATAGACTAGTCGGAAAAAGCGAAGGAATTCACGAATTGGTTAATGAGTTTAAAGGTCCAATTCTTTTCAGCTGGTCAAAGGCTGCACAACTCCTAGGTTTATTAGATGGACAAATTTTAGAATCGATTGAAGCCAAGGGCGAAAATGATGAGGAATATAATTGTGCTCCATATCTTCTAAAACTGATCTTAACAAATTTTCCCGCTGCTCCAGATGAAGTTGTTAAGGATTTATCATATAATGACAGAGTTATGTTTTCCAACGATGAGTTGAATTCGTTAAGAACATTTGTGTCTGAAAAATTAAATAGTGTTGGTTCAATGGATATAGAAAATAGTCTTTCACAAGGGACTTTATTCTTTTTAAAACTTGGACAGGACAAGAAAACAATGCTAGACAGGGACAGGGATGATCTAAAGAAGGGTGTACAATATTCAATGAATTTGCTTAAAAAGCTAGAAAACGTTTATATTAACGATGAAGAAATTAACAGAGAAGAGCTTCTTTTAGAGTCTTTTTATATCGAGAAGAATTCACCTGAGTTTGATATGATTGATCCTGAATATAAAGATTGTAACATCAAATTCACTATTGGTTTTCCTCCAATAAAATTTGGAGACAAAGATGCTTATGACCAGATATATGAAATTAAAAGCTCCCCTAACTTTTATAAGTACTTTCCTATGGGTGATGAAACTAATGGATTTGGTATTATAATTCATTGTGATAGCTTTAGTAATGAAGTTAACAGACGAAAGCTTCAGAAAGATAATACTAATAAACATCTTTTCCCTCATATCGGTAACTATATTATATCACGCCTTAAGGAATACTTAGTTGTTGATAGGGAAAAGTATCTACAATTATATGCTAGTTTGATTTTGTCTGATGTTCCAAATAAACAGAATAATGATTGGTTGTTACCCATTTTTTTTACTCCAATTCTACAATTTCTTCGCCAGCATATTCCGACAGCAAACAATGGAGTTGCCGCCAGGGCAGATCTGGTTAAAATTAATAAACTCAAAATAGAAATCGATCTTGTTGACTTTGGTTTAGGCCAGATTCAGTGGTTTCAATGGAACAATACCCTTGACTTAGCCTTGCTACAGGAAGCTATTAATACTGAGAAAATCGGTTTACAGACTTGGGATATTCGTGATTTAATAGAAAATGGAGATATTAATTGTATCAATAATTGGATAGCACGTCAGAATCCTACGAAGTATCAAGAATTTATCAGCGAGATTGAAAATAGCGACTTAAGAATAGCTACCAAAAAAAGAATTGCAGAGCTTAAAATTTTTAGATTTTCTAATCGCCTTTTTTACAGTGTTTTGGAGCTTAAAAACTATAATAATCTATTGCTCCACACTCGCAAGACTTTTAAAATTAAAACGTTGTTGGAAAAAATCGGATTGGTTACTTCGGAGCGCGAAATTTCTGTTTCTAAAAACATACTATCTGCAGTTATTGAGTATCTACCGAAGGATGTTGATACATATCAGATGATTGCCTTGAAATGTAAGACAAACAGTTTAAACCCTGCTGAAAAGAAGGAACTCTTTCAAAACTTAATTCATGAAGAGACTAAGTTTGACAATATTGGGCTTTCAACACTTCAAAATTTAGTTCTTTTTAGCGCTTCACAAAAAGTCTTACTACCGATCAATAAACTTGCTGGATATCATATTGATTCACCGAATTGGCTAAATAATTATAAAATTGACAGAAGTGAATATTTCACTGAGCTTGATGACTATTTGCTTTCCGAGGATGCTTTTTATGGTGTGCTTATTCGTAATAATTGGGTTGAAATAATGAAGGAAATTGTGGATCCTACCGCGTTTTACCAGAAGGTAAAACATTATTACAGTTTGAATGAAGAAAATACGCAATTTAAAAATGAGCCCTATATCTACGTGGATGCAGAGATTGGATTTCGAAAACCTGATGAAATCCTCTATAACCAAAAATATCTTCAAATAGAACGTTATGGATTACTTAGATCTGCGATACTAGATTTAACAGGATATTTCACTCCAGAAGCTGGAACCCTTGCATTTCTTTCTCAACCACCGTTTAAAACAGATTCATCCAATATACTGGATTATTTTATCAAAGATGATAAGTTTCTTGATTTAGAGCAATCTATTGCAGTGCTAAGTTTTTGTCAAACAAATAACGAGCATTTTTTCCAGCACTATACTATAATTAAAAATGAAACCAGCTATCAGATTTCTTCAAGAGATGAAGGTTCTTTTCAAGTGCGTGTATCTAGTAGGGAGACTAAAGAGCTAATATACGAACAGTTCACCAATAATCTATATCTCTTACCTTATGAGCTTGACGCTTTTAGAGATGAACCTGGAATTCTGTTTGGCGAGAGACTTTATGACGAAATTCTTGATAATATAGACATTGATGCTAACCAGCAGATCCTTTTTAAAATTATAAAACACGAGGGACCCAAGCGGAAATTAATAGAAGGTTTAACCGAGATCAGATTTGTTCATGGAAAATCTTATGCACTTGAAGATCATATAATAACGGTTTTAATTCTTATATGGGAGGTTATTGGAGATCTTGAATATGAATTATTGAGAAAAAAGATTGTTATCGAAGATGGTGAAAAATTGTTCAAACTATCGGAGTTGCCACCATTTTCAGACAGTATCACATTTTTGGAAAAAACATTTAGTTTAGTAAAAATACTACCTGAGAATTATCTTAATGGTGATTACGTTGTCGCATTGCTCGGTGAACTCAACAAAATTGGGATATCCGGAAATAAAATCAAGAAACTTTTTGGCATCAACGACGACCTTGAACCCTCGGATGTATTTACATTGCTTCAAGAGAATTACCCGTTGCTTAAAAATGGATATCAGATAGCTTTTTTGCTTTATTATAATCAACTGGAAGCTGTGGACTTTAGAAAGTTTACGGTCAGCACTCTTGATCAAGATTATAACTTGAATTATAGTTACTATATCATAGGCCATAACTACATCAGTAATTCTGCAGTACTTGCGCCAAATTATAAAGATCTTTCTGAGATTCTGACGCTCCCTTTTTCTTTTGGTCTGGAAGATAATTTAATATTATTAGAAACCCCAGCAATCGATGTTAGAGGTTTTAATATTCCATATTTGGAAAAAGATTTAAATGATGTTCAGCGCCTCACATTAATTGAAGATCTTTTTAGTTTGCATAATGATAATCTTTCTCTGTTTTTAGCGCAAAATTGGGAGATTATCGGAGATTACAGTACAAAAGACGTTCTTGGGTTTAGTCCTAAAATGAGCGTTTATCCAAATTCAGTTGCACGTATTATTGAACGTTTACCGGATTATCTTTCGAATTGGGCTGAATCTACCCCGGAGCGTTTATCATTTTTACAAGCACTTGGCGTTTGGGTTATTGGAAGTACGATCGTCGATTTGCGTTCATTTTTACTTGACTCAGGTTCATTTTATTCTTCAAGAATTGCTCAAGATTTTCGTCTCAACGAAGATGAAAGTATGCTTCTTGGAACTTTAGAATGGATAAAAGAAATGAAGTTAGAACTAGATCAAAGAGAAGAATATGAGATTTTAGATGAAATGATCAGAGTAATTAATATTAATCGTGAGTCAGGGTATCTTCAGGTCGAGCGAAAATATGATTTTGATTTGCTATCAACAACTTCTGTTGAGCTGAGTACTAACTATTACCAAAACTGGTCTCAATCGTTAGAGAGGCAATTTAATATTTATATCTATCCAGGTGAAATGCCAATTATGGTAAACTTAAATAACATTAGTGAGCATATATTTTACAGAACTAACCAGGGAAACATTTGTATAAAGAACGACAGAGATATTTTTATAAACGAGGATTGTAATATACAGGATGCATTGAGTTCACTTATAATATTAGATAACAGTTTTAATGCTTCACACTTACTATTGTTGTATCAAAGCCAAAATCCTGTTCTTAGTAAAAGTGATGAAATAGATCATCTGCGTGATGAGGTGGAAAGATTGAAGCAAATTATTGCAAATCTAACCCGTGTATCAGCACATGATAAAACTAATGCAACAATTAATACTGATGTGTACTATGATGAAATTAAAGTGGATAGTGAAACATATTTGAACGATTTTTTAATAGAAAAGTTCCCCACTCATAAGGTTAAATGGTTGAATTTCGATGAATCTATGAAAGAATTCGTTGAAAGCTATGAGAACCATGATTTTGAGATAGTTGATGACAAAGGAGCTGTCCTTCATTTTATTGATTGTAAAGGAACTCCTTTGATGAAAAAAACATTTTATATGACTATTAATGAATGGGAATTTTTCCTTTCGTGCTTGCTTAAAGGAGATAATTATCAAATTTATCGTGTTTTTAATTGTGCAACGCTACCAGAGTTCGTATGCATAGATGACTTATGGAGATGGATAAAATATGGGCGAGTAGTTCCATATTTAATAGCTACAGAAACAATTGCTGGCGGGAAGGTTTTTCTGACAATCACGTAAAAAAACAATTATATGAAAACTATTTTTCAATAATATATCTATCGAAAGTATTAAATTCAGTTTAAATGTGATCATTAATGATTATTTTGGCAATTAAATATTGATTTTAATGGGATCTATGTAAGTTAAGTATACTGTAGGTCTAATAAGAAAGTTGACAGGTTAACCCAGGGCGCAGCTTTCAGATATCTGTCCCATTTATCAGAAATCAATTACCAGGCTGCCCGTGATCTGGATAAGGAATTACTGAATAGGCTTGCGTCCTGCCAGTTTATACAGCACAAAGAAAATATACTAATCAACGGTCCAACTGGCGTTGGCAAAAGTTACATCGCCTCGGCACTAGGACATCAGGCCTGTGCTATCGGCTACAAGGTCGCATATTACAATACAGCGAAGCTCTTTACCAGGTTGCATGGTGCCCGGGCTGATAACTCTTTATATAAAGAAATTGCACGCATAGAAAAGCAAGACCTTCTGATCTTGGATGACTTTGGCCTGCAGAATCTCGATAAGTCACAAAGAGATATGTTAATGGAAATTATTGAGGACCGGCACAATAAGAAATCGACTATAATTGCATCGCAGCCGCCGGTGAGCACCTGGTACGAAGTGATTGGAGAAGGAA
>Ga0247810_10002191_pt1 | contig 11052 bp, 6 predicted proteins | sample UWRJL119311C1_FD_179918 | JGI IMG/M metagenome (GOLD analysis project Ga0247810, IMG submission 179918) | Plant litter microbial communities from Arlington Agricultural Research Station in Wisconsin, United States - UWRJ-L119-311C-1 | ecosystem: Environmental > Terrestrial > Plant litter >...
ATACTGTTTTTGAATGTTACATCACCTGGACTGCTTACCTGTGCAAGGAATCCTTGTCCTGTCTGTATGAAACCATTAGGTGTTTCGCTGACAGGATTAGTATTTGAAGGTGCGGCACCTGCAGCACCTGTAGCGTTATACGTAGCATAGTTCGTACCTCCTGCAACAGCAGTTAAGTGTGTCCAGAAATAAAGTGTCTGTATGTTCTGGTTAGCAGGCTCAGCTAAAAATAGGTCGGCATTTATTGTAGAAGGATAAGGGTTACCGATAAGGTTATAACCTTCACCAAGCGTAGTTACTGGTATTGTAATATCTCCATTGTTTGGTCTTCCTGTAAATGATCCTGAGAATTGTTGTTGTACTGCAGGAGCAGTATTCCAGGTATTAGGGGCACGGATTACATACCCTTTAGCAAGAGAAAAACTATTTGCAACTGCACCTGCATCCTGGAATGCATTGGTCTGTTCGTTGATAGTATAGAATCTTCCAGGGAGTGTCGCAGAAGAGAATGCCTGAAGGTTTTGATTTTCAACCGGAGATGACCAGTATACATAATCAAGGTATTTCATAAAGGCGTTTCTTCTGATAGTTACACCTGTTCCAACGTTGTTATTCACTGTACCTGCCTGTATAAGGTTAGCATTGTTTTCCATGACAAGCTGTCCTCCATCATTAATCAATATATTTCCCGTAATTGTCAGGTTATATCCTGATGGAAATGTAACTACAGCAGGGCTGTTAATTTGCATTGAACAGGCAGTAAGATTAGATGTCGCAGTATAGTTAGTAAGAAATACTACTGGCTGGTCAGCCACCGGTAAACCACCAATCCACGATCCGATCCATATTCTTGAACTGCTACATGGAGCAATATAATTGATGTTATATGTTGAGGCAGCTGTGTTATTATTTACAGCAGCATCAGTAGCTGTTCCGGCCGCTACGTTTACAGAAATAGTACCACTGCCAGGAATCGTTGAATTAACACTTGCTGTATAAGTGCTTCCTGATCCGCTAAAGTTAGAAATCGTCGCATTAGTGGCAACGATGTCAGAGATGTCAAAACCAGTTACACTTTCACTAAAAGTAATAGTGATTGGAAATGAAGCGGCACTTGTTGGATTAGTGGTTGTTGAACTAATACTTACAGAAGGCTGTACTGTATCGTAAACAATACTGTATACACCTACAGCAGTATTGGTATTACCGGCTGCATCAGTAGCACCATTAGCAGGAATGCTGATGCTTGATGTTCCATTTGAAGCTGGATCCATTCTGAGTGTATAAGTACTACCGCTGCCAGAAAAAGAATATATAGTGGCGTTACTAGGAAGAACGTCAATAAGTGTAAAACCGGTTACTGGTTCACTAAAAGTGATTGTAAATATAATCCCAGTGGTATTGGTTGGGCTGCTAGTAGTAGTGGTTATCGTTGCGGTAGGTCGTGTTATATCGTAAGTAACACTGAACTGGGTAGCTACAGTATTGCCATTTGACGCTGCATCAATCGCGACACCGGCAGCAACGTTGGCAGTCACTGCCCCTTCTGCTGTTGGGGTTAGAGTAGCTGTATAGCTAGTGCCACTTCCGCTAAAATTCGAAAGGGTACCGTTTCCGACAGTAACATCACCAGATGTAAAACCAGTTACTGATTCACTAAAAGTAAACGTCAATGCAATAGAATTGCTATTCGTAGTACTACTGGCTGAAGAAGTTATAGCTACAGTTGGAGGCGTGGTGTCTGGAACTGATACAGTAACGTTAGTCACACCGTTTCTTGTCCAGTTAGACGCTGTAGGTATAGCATTTTGATAGGCACTTCCATCAGGACTTGGGTTGTTATATCTTCTCCAATTACTTACAGTGCTTACAGCAGTAAGAATCTGCGCTTTTGTAAGTCCATTAAGACTGGGTCCTTCATATCTGGCATTATCAGATTCATCAATCCACCCTGCAGCTATTCCAACGGCGATATAAGAATCTGGAATACCATTTACATGATCAAGCTGTGGATGAAGATTGGTTGCCTTATCGAATTCTGTAGGTATCGAAGCATTATAGTGATAAGTCGAAAAGTCAGTTGTCGACAATGCTGCCTCATAAATAATAGTAATATTGTTCTGCCCAAATGTACTTGAAGTATCATCATCAGTAGATTGAAAAGCAGTAACCTGATCTCCTGAATTAGAAAGTGTTAATGCCGTATCAGATCCAAAACGGGTACCTGAAGCGTTAAGTGCTGTATATAAAGCCGGATTATTATTCTCATTTAATGTCACTATAGTTCCTGCGGTTACACCTCCTGTTGGAACTGTATACCTATAAAGGCCTTCAGTCGCAATTGATGCAGATGTAGTAGGATTAATGCCCAGAAATCGGTTGTTGTCCCTGTCATATCCTGCATCAGTAAAATAGATGTTTGTACCCGCTGTTAAGTTTACCAGCGGCATCCAGCTGAATTCATCGAATTGGGTCGCAGTTGACATTCCGAGAATAACAATGTCACCCTTCGTGAGGGTCTGGGCAGTCGTCTGGAAAATAGGTCCCAACATTAATAGACCCAGTAGGAGTAATTTTTTTTTCATAATTGTTAATTTAAGATTTAGTTGTTTTGCTAAATGGACAGATTAATGGGGTTTACCATTGTTACAATGAGCTAAAATAGATGTTCAAATTTAGGGTTAATACTCTTTCTCGATACAGGTAAAAATACTTGTTCGTAAAAACAGGTATTTTTACCTGGTAATGTAAAGATATAAAATTGGATTTGTTTATTTAACACAATTTAGACATAAATCTGAATTATCGATTTAACAATTAATTATTGGTTTAATTTTACAATGTTGATGTATAGTTAAATAAGGTTTGATTTTGGATTTATTTAAAAATTTTATAAATTGGATTTGTGTTAAATAGATAGGATATAATCACCAATTAAATAGTATACATTTAAATTTTCATAAAAATCATAATTTAAATATCTTTTTTACAACGTTGTAGTTGTTTTCGATTTCAATATGCAGTAGGTAGATTCCGCTATCTATTCTGGAGATATCGATACCGTTTTTGTAAGACCCTAATTCCAGAACCAATTCCCCCTTTAAACTGAATAATTTTATTTTCTTGATCGTTTTTCCAGAATTATTTGAAACATATAGCCGGTCTGCAGCCGGATTTGGAAACTGGATAATTTGTGAAGCCACCTCACTTTCGGATACGGACAAAGTTGTTGTAAATTGAGAAACCCCATTTGTACTCCATCCATTTGGCGTGGTTGTAGTATCGAGGTCATTTCCCAAAGCCTGATCGTGTCTGGTCCAATTGCTCAATTGTGATACGGCAAATAATATCTCATCCCTGGTTCCGCTTGTAATTCCCGTATATCTCGCATTATCGCTTTCATCTGCTTCAAGCGGCCCTGTTCCAGTTGCAACTGCATTGGTACCTTGTGTCAATCCCGGAGCTAAATTGGTAAGATTATCGATGTTAGACGTTGGGGTAATTTCCGTACTGCCTACATTTAGCGCTGTAAATGATAGCGAACTCCCATTTACCATGAATAATGGGGTAAAATTGGTATTCCCAAATGTTGCCGGTATATTTTCATCGTCAGTAGACTGAAATACGGTTATCTGGTCCCCCGCATTTGGTAGCGACAATTGTCCATTAAAATCACTGCCAAATTTAGATCCGTTAATAACAGCGTAATCGGCAGCAAGCACGCCTTCCGTTACAGTAAATACGGTCCCTGCCGCTATGCCGCCAGAAGGTACTGTATATTTAATCAGGATTTCGTCAGTAAGGTTGGTTCCCATAAAATTACCGTCTACGGTATTATAGCCGGCATCCGTAAAATAAAGTTTAGTTCCTGGAGCCAGGTTAACAAGTGGAACCCAACTAAATTCATCAACAGCCGTATCTGCAGCATATCCAATGATTATTACATCTCCTGTATTTAAGGTCTGAGCATTAGATAGTATCGGAAAAGCAGTAATTACTAAGAACGATAAAAAGTAAAATGGCTTCATGTTATTTTATTTAATGATTTTATAAGTAACTGAGTGATGTGTATTGTTAACTGTGTGTAGATGCTAGTCAAAATGTCCCATTCCAAATACCATAAAACGGAACTGAAAGGGGACATATATTTTAAATCTTTTAGGGCAAAAAGGGTAAGCGTTGTTTGTATTATGGTTGGGTAGGATAAATACCTGTAGTTGCAATAATATAATTCATAGCTAAGGTTGGTTGTATATTAGGAACTGAAGATGTTGCGGGTGGGGTTGCTGATGTAGGAACGGCGAAGGCAGAACTACCCATTAATTTATCCGCGGTACTTGCATAAGTACTTACTCCAGGAGTGGCTCTCAGATAGGAATCTATTGGAGATTCGCTATCTTCGCTGTCCGTTGAACTCGCAGCAATTCTTACTGTGGCTGTTGCGTTCACATGTGTATGGTTAGGTATTTGGTTAGCGGTTAATAAATTCTCAGTTACGCCGTATTTATTCCCTTGTACAACTGCACTAAGACCTACCCCAGCACCACTATGGGTAGGGATTCTATTTCTTAAATCGGGCAATGCAAAAGTGGTTATGCCATCACCCCCATAAGTAGTTCCTAGTAATGTATATAAAACCTCATATTCACTTATTGAAAGTAATTGGCCGTTGCAGCTCAGGTAGCCTACAGGCGCGAAGTTACCTGCGAATAATAGTATTTGTCCGTAATATGGTTCCATATCTTATCTGTGTTTATTTATAATAATAATTTTGTTTACGGTCTTTGCGGAAATATTCCAGCCAACGCAATACAGTAGTTAAATGATAACGTAGGCTGTATATTGGGTACAGCTGTAGTTCCACCTGTCTCATCCATTTTCCCACCAATAGGGGAGGGTCCCATAAAACCATTTGATGTACTCGCATAAGTGCTTATACCAGGTGTAGCCCTTAAAAAGTTATCTATTGGTGACTCTGAGTCCTCACTGTCAGTACTACTCACTGCCGCAGCAACAGTTCCTTGAGCCATATGGGCATGTGCAGGCAATTGATCAATAGTAAGTAAATTGCTTTCTGTACCTAAAGCTGTTCCCAATGGTGTTTGCGTACTGTCGGTTGGGTCTGTATGACTTACAACTCTTCCTCTAAGGTCTGGTAAAGCAAAAGTGGTTTTTCCGTCGCCGCCATAAGTATTTCCGAGTATCGAAAATAAAGCAGTATTTGTTCTGATTTGCATTAATTGTCCGTCACATTGTGCCCAGCCTTTTGGGGCAAAATTACCGACAAATAACATTAATTGTCCTACAATTGGATCCATATTTTTAAATATTATGATTAATACGCTTTAAAGTTTAATGATAGTTTTTAGCTTCAAATGGAGGATTACGACCTTGAAGGAAAAATACCAGTCAAGGCAATACAATATATTAATCCAAGACTTGGTTGTATATTGTTAACCGGTGCACTAAGGCCAGCCGTATTTATGGTAATATTCACAGTAGTTAACGGAGATGATCCCATAAAGCCATCAGTCGAACTCGCATAACTGCTTACACCTGTAGTGGCTCTTAAATAGCTTCCTTCTGGAGTTTCACTGTCTTCATCAGCTGTTGAACTTGCAGCCATCGAAAAATTACCGGATATAGCATGGGTATGCGCAGGCATTTGGTCAACAGTTAAAACATTAGTTTCTGTACCATATTTTTGGCCAAGAACTACATTGTTCTTCAAGTTTGGCCCAAGACCCATATGGCTCGCTGCTCTTCCCCTAAGGTCCGGAAGGCCGAAAGTGGTATTGCCGTCCCCGCCATAGGCAACTCCTAATATCGAAAACAAAGCTTGGTTTTGTTGAACAGACAATAATTGCCCATTGCATAATGCCCAGCCTCTCGGGGCAAAAGTCCCAGCAAATAACATAAGCTGTCCTAAATACTGATCCATAGTTTCTAAATTAATTGATTAATAAAAACCAAAGGTAGAATCGTTAATTGGACTGTCTATGCGTAGTTTTACCCCTTTTGTAGTTGGGTAAAAATACCTGTAAGAAAAACACAATAAAAAAAGCCTCCCAAATAGGAGGCTTTCAAAACTTAAAAAGTAGCTGCTTAATTAATAAACCACTTTCTTGTATACTGTTATATTGTCGGTAGAAGTAATCTGTATAACCAATACCTGCTGTACGGCATCAAGGTTGTTAATAGAAGTACTGCTTGCATTGATCCCGTTTCTCTCATAAATAAGTCTTCCACGGATATCGAATATTTTTACACCGGCCATTACTGTGGTACCAGCATTGATATTCAATATATTGTTTTGTTTGTAAACCACTATACTTTCACCAGTCAATGAATGATTTTGTATACCAAGAACCGTGTTCTCGTATACGATCTCAAACCTGTCATTAAAAGTTCCCTGTGCGGAAGCAAAAGTGTAGGCAGCATCTTTCAGGTTATTTACTGTACCGGTCAGGTTATCTTTTAAGAAAATATCCTGTTCGTCAGCGAATAAACCGTCTGTATGGTCAATAGCTATGGTAAATGTTCCTGCAACCGCAGCCTTGAATCCCATTGCAACCACATCTGTAGATGCAAAAGGAAGCGCACGTCCCTGTATGGTATATTCACTGTTGTTGATCACATTGTAAAGTCTTGTACCGGTAGTCTCAATAAGCTTACCGTCAAATTTACTGTCAAGCGCATTGGTTGCTCCGGCAACATAACCGATCAATGCCTGGTTATAAGCAGTAGCTGCATCAGAAAGATTCAACCAGATACGGTTTTTCTGTACATCAGCAGTCCTGAAAAACTGGTTGCTGTTATTGGCAGCACGCATACTGTTTGTGAATGTTGCAGTACCTGCGCTGCTTACCTGTGCAAGGAATCCCTGTCCTGTCTGTATATAGCCATTAGGTGTTTCGCTTACAGGAACAGTGACTGAAGGTGCGGCACCAGCGGCACCTGTAGCATTATAGGTAGCATAGTTGGTACCTCCGGCAACTGTAGTCATATGTGCCCAGAAGTAAAGTGTCTGTATGTTTTGGTTAGCAGGCTCAGCCAAAAACAGGTCAGCATTTACTGTAGAAGGATAAGGATTACCGATAAGGTTATAGCCCTCACCAAGCGCAGTTACCGGAATAGTGATATCTCCATTATTTGGCTTTCCAGCAAATGATCCCGAGAATTGTTGTTGTACCCCAGGAGCAGTATTCCAGGTATTAGGGGTGCGGATTACATATCCTTTAGCAAGCGAAAAACTATTGGTAGTTGAAGCTGCATCCTGGAATACATTGGTTTGTTCATCTATAGTGTAGAATCTCCCAGGAAGTGTTTCAGCAGAAAATGCCTGAAGATTTTGTGCAGCGACCGGAGAGGACCAATATACATAATCAAGATATTTTGCAGATACATTTCTGTTTACAGTTATATTTCCCGAGTTGTTATTTACTGTTTCACTCTGAAGAATGTTGGCATTGTTCTCTACAACAAATTTATCAGCAGTAAGGTTGTTATTTATGGCATTTACAACAGTAACATTAGTTCCTGAAGCAACAGTAAAGGTACCGCTATTAATAGTTAGGCTCTTTGCTGTAAACGCACCATTAGTTGCGGTGTTATAAATTCCTGCAATCACTGCATCAATTGATGCAGTAGGGCCTGTAACATTAGACCATGCGCTTCCATTCCAAATCGCATTAGCTGCAGTAGTAACAGCAATGGTGTTAGAATTGTCAGATGTAACGGTGCTACTTATAGCACGTACTCTGTAATAATATTCAGTATTTGCAGTTAATCCTGTTACAACAGTAGTAGTAGTGGATTGACCAGCAATAACTTTTCCGTCATACCCTGTTACCATATCAGAAACCAATCCATTGACCACAACGTTATCCAGTCTCCAAGGTGAAGCAGTAGAAGATGTTTTCTTAAAGCGGATATAAACCGTTTCGTAGGAAGAATAGGCTGATAAGTCTACCGTATAGCTGTCATAAGAGTTAGATGGAACATTAGCATGCGTGTAAGAGGCAACATTAGTAAAGGTTCCTGTCTGGGTTGTTGTTGAAACTTCAATATCAAGAGTTTTTGCAGTCGAATTAGTAGATCTTCCTAAGTTGAAAGTCAATGATGTTGGGTAAGCTACAGCTTTTGTCGTCAGCGTGCCATTATTTGCAGCTGCAGTGGCAGCTCCGTCTCCGGTTGAAATGTCTCCGGCAACTGTACTTCTTGACCAGGTAACATTAGCCCATCCGGTAGGAGGGAAAGTCGCCCCTTCAAATCCTTCAGTAAGGATTACTGTAGGTGTAAAGAAATTTGGTGTTGTACTTACATCCAGGCTATATCCTGTAGTCCCTAAAACAGCAGCCCAGTTGGCATTAAATTGTGTAGCTTCAATATTCGATGCATTAGAAGCTACAGGAGCATTCAAAACGCCAGTTCCAGTGACTGAAACTACAGGTGGATTAGTAACACCACCACCTGTAAAAGTTATATTTCCTGTTTTAACTCCCGAAGTTTGTGGAATAAAACGTACATATACGGTCGCAGCTGCAAGTGTGGCTGTACTATACGCAACAGTAGTAGTTGCTCCCCATGTTGTATTGTTGTTGGATACTTCAAAATCAGTATTAGGAGCGTGAACTGTAATTACTCCTGGAGCACCGCTTAAGGTAGTTCCTGATAAGTCAAAAGACTGTACTGTAGAATTTACTAACACGGCATTGTTCCCAAATGCAAGGTCATTATCTGTAACGTCTAAAGTAGCAACAGGTACAGAAACGACCAGTTGTCGGCTACTAAAACTCTCTGTGCCGGTTAAGGTACCTGTAGTTGCAACCGGAGTTACCCCTAAACGGATATATTTACCGCTATCAGCAGATGTCAATACATAGGTTGAAGCGGTTGCTCCAGAAATGGCAGCTTCAGCTGTACCGGCAGCATCATTGGAACGATACCACTTGAATGTAGAAGTCCCTTCAGGATTGTTTTCAGCATCAGCATATGTATATGCAGCTATAAGTGTTTCTCCTACGCTATAAGCGCCTGAAACCGTTACGTCTGTTGCTGTTGGAGCAGCGTTAGGAATAGTTCCTTTAATTTCTATAGAGAATACTCTGGCTCCGGCTGTCGCAGTAGCGTTTGGCGCTGTAACTCTAATTTGTGCAACAGCAGAAGTAGCAGTAGAAGGTATGCTCACCACCGGATTTGATACAGTACTGGATGTAGCCAATAATGAACCAACCTGTGCCCAGGCAGTACCGTTATAATATTCAACTTTTATTTTGTCCGAATTATTTGCAATTGTTCCAAAGGACTGTAGGCTCAATGTTACAGTAATACCGGTATAGCTTGAAAAGTCCATGGCCGGCGAAGTAAGACTGCTTCCGCTAAGCATTTTCCAATAGTCAGTTCCTGCATTATTTGTTCCTGCATTAGTAATTGTCCAGCCCGTATTGCCAGATGGAACATTTCTGGCAGAAAGAAATAATTTGGGAATAATGTTTGTCTGCGCAAAGACCGCTGTCTGCATTCCCCACAATGCAAAACAAAAAAACAAAAGACGCCTAATACTCGTTAATTGTAAATTTTTTTTCATAAAAGTTATTTTTTGTCAAAAATACACGATAAATGTTATAAAATCAAAAGCTGCTCATTACTAAACTGTTAATTTCTGTAGTTTAACAGTAAATATGTCGTTTCCAATCATTTTTCCCAATTGGCTTTGATGGTAAGAGCTAAATGCGCTATCTTCGGGATATTATATTTTTTCAAAAATGGCTACTCTCAAATCCCCGTTTTTTTACTTCTTAATACTGTTCCTATCCGTCTTCTCTGCCAGAGCTTCATTTATTTTATTGCCAATGGATGAGACCACCCAGCAAAACCATCTTAAAGCATATGGTATAACCTATTGGTGCTTAGATAAACAATACAAGGCAAGTTGGCTGCTCAATTACCGGGGAGGCTCTTTCCTTTTGCCGGATCTTTCCGAAATAAGAAAAGAATGCCAGATTCGCGGTGTAAGCTTTGAAGTGCTTTCGGATTCAGAAACCAATGCTATACTCGAAGAAATAGCAAGCCCTTCACAAAATATGGAAACGGTAGTACTCGAAAAAGCACCTAAAATCGCCGTTTATACTCCTAAAGGAAAACAGCCTTGGGACGATGCCGTAACACTTGTCCTTACTTATGCCGAAATTCCCTTCACACCTATATATGATGAGGAGGTTTTATCCGATGGCTTATTGCTTTACGATTGGTTGCACCTACACCATGAAGATTTTACGGGACAATATGGTAAGTTCTACGGTTCTTCTAAAAATGTACCCTGGTATATCGAACAGAAAAGGAGCGCGGAAGCCCTCGCAGCCAAATTGGGATATCCCAAGGTATCCGAAGAAAAACTTGCCGTTGCCAAAAAGATCCGGGACTTCGTTATAGGAGGAGGATTTATGTTTGCCATGTGTTCAGCTACCGATAGTTTTGACATAGCGCTCTCTGCTGAAGGTACAGATATCTGCGAACCAATGTTTGACGGGGACGCCAGCGAACCGAATTACCAATCCAAAATAGATTACAACAAATCATTTGCATTTAAGAATTTTATACTCGAAAGAAATCCTAATATATACGAGTTCTCCGATATTGACATGACCCAGAAAAGGTCGAACGTCCTTATGGAAAAAGATTACTTTACACTGATGGATTTTTCAGCCAAATGGGATCCTATTCCAAGTATGTTATGCCAAAACCATACTCAGCTCGTAAAAGGGTTTATGGGACAGACTACTGCTTTCGACTCTGATCTTATAAAATCCAATGTGTTGGTTATGGGCCAAAACCAGATTAACGGTGAAGCCAGATATATTCATGGTGAAAAAGGCAAGGGAATGTTTACTTTTTATGGCGGACATGACCCTGAAGATTACCAGCATAGGGTAGGAGACGCTCCAACTGTACTCGACCTGCATCCTACATCACCTGGATACCGACTTATCCTAAACAACGTACTGTTTCCCGCAGCACGAAAAAAGAAACAAAAAACTTAGAAGACTGAGA
>Ga0247810_10002195_pt1 | contig 11041 bp, 9 predicted proteins | sample UWRJL119311C1_FD_179918 | JGI IMG/M metagenome (GOLD analysis project Ga0247810, IMG submission 179918) | Plant litter microbial communities from Arlington Agricultural Research Station in Wisconsin, United States - UWRJ-L119-311C-1 | ecosystem: Environmental > Terrestrial > Plant litter >...
GCTAGGGGTCGTGGGGATCATCGTCCCGTGGAATTACCCGCTGTTTCTCGCCATCGGGCCCATGATCGGCGCGTTGGCGGCGGGCAATCGGGTGATGCTCAAGCTCAGCGAATCGACCCCGGCCACCGGTGATCTGCTCAAGCGGCTGTTAGCGCGGGCTTTCCCCGAAGATCTGGTCGCCGTGGTGCTGGGGGAAGCTGACGTAGGCATCGCGTTTTCCAGCCTGCCGTTCGACCACCTGCTGTTCACCGGTGCAACCAGTGTTGGCAAGCATGTGATGCGCGCTGCGGCGGAGAATCTCACACCCGTGACCCTGGAATTGGGTGGCAAATCCCCTGCCATCGTGTCCCACGACGTACCGCTCAAGGATGCAGCGGAACGCATCGCCTTCGGCAAAACCCTGAACGCGGGACAAACCTGCGTTGCGCCGGATTACGTGCTGGTCCCGGAAAACCGAGTCGAGGGCTTTGTTGAGGCCTACAAAAAAGCAGTAATGGGGTTTTATCCGACGCTGGCCGACAATCCGGACTACACGGCAATCATCAATCAGCGACAGCTGGCACGGCTCAATCACTATCTGGACGATGCCACTCTAAAGGGCGCCAAGGTCATTGCCCTGTACGAAACCGGCCAGGGACAGCGCATGCCCTTCAGTCTGCTGCTGGATGTCAGCGACGACATGCTGGTGATGCAGGACGAAATATTCGGACCGCTGCTGCCAATCGTGCGCTACTCCCACATCGACGAGGCCTTTGCCTACATCAATCAGCGTCCTCGGCCATTGGCGCTGTATTACTTCGGCTACGACAAGGCCGAACAAACTCGCGTCCTGGAGCAGACCCATTCTGGCGGCGTGTGTCTGAATGACACCTTGCTCCATGTCGCCCAGGATGATTTGCCATTTGGTGGCGTAGGCCCGTCAGGAATGGGCCATTACCACGGCCGCGAAGGTTTTATGACCTTCAGCAAGGCCAAGGGCGTGTTCATCAAGCAACGCTTCAACGCCGCCCGGCTGATTTACCCGCCCTATGGCAAGGCGATTCAGAAGTTGGTCTATAAATTGTTTATTCGTTAAAAGGTTGTCCCCCTGTGGGAGCGGTGCTTGCCCGCGATAAGGTTTGGGTGATCTAAAGTGAATTGCGTCCAGCCTTATCGCGGGCAAGCACCGCTCCCACAGAAGTCTGAAGCGCCAAATCGATAGCAATACGACCTTCGCCTTCAGCACGCCGACTTGGCCCACTGGGATTGCTGCGATACCATCCGACTCCCCAAAGGACTCCGACCAGGACGACGCGATGAACCGAGTGTTGTATCCAGGCACCTTCGACCCAATTACCAAGGGCCATGGCGATCTGGTCGAACGCGCTTCGCGCCTGTTCGACCAGGTCGTGATTGCCGTGGCTGCCAGCCCGAAGAAAAACCCGCTATTCCCCCTGGAACAGCGCGTCGAGCTGGCCCGCGAGGTCACTAAACATCTGCCGAACGTCGAAGTGGTCGGCTTTTCGACCCTGCTTGCGCACTTTGCCAAGGAGCAGAACGCCAACGTATTTCTTCGCGGCCTGCGTGCCGTTTCGGATTTTGAATACGAGTTCCAGCTGGCGAACATGAATCGCCAACTGGCACCGGACGTCGAAAGTTTATTCCTCACTCCGTCGGAACGTTATTCGTTCATTTCCTCGACACTGGTCCGTGAAATCGCCGCACTGGGCGGGGATATCAGCAAATTCGTCCATCCGGCCGTCGCCACGGCGCTGACCGAACGCTTCAAGCGCTAAGCTCTTTGCCGCACGCCCCGGGTGCATCGGAACGACTAATGCGGCACAATTCGCCGCATTAGATTTCATATGCCCCCGCGTCGGCTGGGGCAGGAGTGCTTCATGTCCCTGATCATCACTGACGATTGCATCAATTGCGACGTTTGCGAACCCGAGTGCCCGAACGAGGCGATTTCTCAAGGCGAAGAGATCTACGTGATCAATCCGAGCCTGTGCACCGAATGCGTTGGCCATTACGACGAACCGCAGTGCCAGCAAGTCTGCCCCGTGGATTGCATCCCCCTGGATGAAAACCACGTCGAAAGCAAAGACGAGCTGATGCAGAAGTACCTGATCCTCACCAGCAAGGTCTAAGGTCGGCGTCCACCTGTTGGCCGGGATCAGGCTTTACGCCTGTTAACCAAAGTGAGCCCGGCATGATCCGAACAAACATTCGGCACCACCCCTCGTCCAACCACACGAAACCATCGGATCTGGAATCGATTTTCTGTAGGAGCGAGCTTGCTCGCGATGGCGTCAGATCAGACGCTAATTTATCGACAGACAAATCTCATCGCGGGCAAGCGCGCTCCTACAGAATGACGTTCAAGACCGGGCGGCAGCTTGTATCCAGCGCATTGCTCATGCTCTGCGCGCTCACCACGCACGCTGTCGTCGCTGCTGAACCCCCCTTCCCTCGTCCGGAACAGTCCGCCATCGCCAGCCCGCACCCGCAGGCGACAGCCGCTGGTCGGGAAATCATGGTCGCCGGGGGCAACGCGTTCGATGCAGCCGTTGCCATCAGCGCCACACTGGCGGTGGTCGAGCCGTACGGCTCAGGGCTGGGCGGCGGCGGATTCTTCCTGCTGCGGCAAAGCGGCCAACCCGCTAGCTATGTCTTCCTTGATGCCAGAGAGAAGGCGCCACTGAAGGCGACTTACGATCTGTATCGTCGCAACGGCAAGGTGCAACCCGCGCTATCCCTGAACGGTCCACTGGCGGCTGCCATTCCTGGTTTGCCGGCCGCATTGGTCGAGCTGGCCGAGCGTTACGGCAAATTGCCGTTGAGCATTTCCATGGCTCCGGCGATCCGTGTTGCTTACCAGGGCTTTGCGGTTGATCGAATTTACCAGCAGCGCGCCACTGCCCGCCTCTCGGCATTACGGGATGACCCGGAAAGCGCACGGCTGTTCCTGCGCAACGGCGAAGTGCCGGCGCTGGAGGAGATCATCAAACAACCGGAACTGGCCGCCACCCTGAATCGCCTCGCCGACCGGGGGCGCGATGGTTTTTACAATGGCCTGACCGCGCAATCCATGGTCCACGAGGTACGAGTCGCAGGCGGCATCTGGAGCCCCGAAGACCTGGACCAGTACCAGATCGCCACGCGCACCCCGCTGCGCCACCCCCTGGACGGTCAACGAGAACTGATCAGCGCCCCGCCACCTTCGGCTGGTGGCGTGGCCCTGGCCCAGAGCCTGACCATGTTGCAACAACTGCCATGGCGCGAGTCCGACAAGGTGCAGCGTGCCCATTACGTGCTCGAAGTGCTGCGCCGCGCTTATCGCGACCGTGGCTTGCTGGGCGATCCGGACTTCGTCGCCAACCCGCTCAGTCATCTTCTGAACCGCGAGTACCTGGCTCAGCTGGCAGGCAGTATCTCCCCCGAGCAGGCAACGCCCAGCAAAAGCCTGCCACCAGCCCCCCCATGGCGTGAGGGGGAACACACCACGCACTTTGCGGTTCTCGACAATGATGGCAACGCGGTTGCCGCGACCTTGTCGGTCAATCTGCCGTTCGGTTCGGCGTTTACCGTGCCCGGCACCGGCGTAGTGCTTAATGACGAGATGGACGACTTCGCTGCTGATCCCCACGGCAGCAATGCTTATGGTCTGGCGGGCAGTCAGGCGAATTCGATTGCAGCGGGCAAGCGGCCGCTGTCGAGCATGAGCCCGAGCTTTATCGAAAGTCCTGAGGAGTTCGCCGCATTCGGCACGCCAGGCGGCAGCCGGATTCCGAGCATGGTGCTGTTATCGATGCTGCAATATCTGGACGGCCAACCCGTTGCCAGTTGGCCCGCAGTGGCGCGCTATCACCACCAATATTTACCGGATGTGGTCGAGCATGAGCCCGATGCTTTTACCCCGGATGAAATGAGCCAGCTGCAAGCCCGCGGTTATCAGTTCAAAGAGGTGCCCAAAGGCTATGGCAATCAGCAGGTGCTGTTCTGGAACAAGAGCGGCAAGAAGGTAGAAGCCGCCAGCGATCCTCGCGGCCTGGGTGAGTCACAGAGTTTTAACCCTCGACTTCGGTAAACCGCAGGATTACTCCTGCTGGTTGTAACCATCGCCGGTGCAGCCAAGGCAGCGCACAAACGCTGCTTTCGCCGGATCAACAACCAACGCCTTGCCCGTGCGCCCGATGCCGCCGCCGGTTGCGGTGAACGGCAGGGCCACCACGAACAATCCGGCACCAATAATCGTCGCCGCAATCAGCAGCGGCCGGGCGATCAGCAAGTCACCGATCATGGCGAAAGCGGGTGGGTTCTGAATGTCGTAAACCGGATCGCCACTGCTCGTCGTCTGCGTACCCGCCATCGCCGGTACTGCCTGCAATCCAAAAAACAGCGCCAGAGTGGCAGCGAGCATACGAAACGGCTTCATGGCATTGGTCCTTCAAACACTACGAATTGAGATGGCGTTCACTATAAACAGCGACGGGGGTTAAGCAAGTAGGGCAATCACAACGATATGTTGGAATGCGTTCCCCCTGTGGGAGCGGTGCTTGGTCTGGGCGGCATTCCGACGATAAGGCTGGACGCGATCTAAAGTGAACCGCGTCCAGCCTTATCGTCGGAATGCCGCCCAGACCAAGCACCGCTCCCACAGGAGACTGCGTTCACAGGCATTACGCCGCGAACGGCTCTACTTCTGACACTTCGGGCAATACACACTCGCCCGCTGCCCGAGCTTGATCTCTCGTAACGTCGTGCCGCACACCTTGCAGGGCAATTCACCGCGACCATAGGCGAACAGCTCTTGCTGGAAGTAACCCGGCTGACCGTCACCGCCGATGAAGTCGCGCAACGTGGTGCCGCCGCGCTCGATGGCAGCCGCCAGGATACGTTTGATCTCGATGGCCAGTTTCACATAGCGGGCTTTGGAGATGCTTTTTGCTTCCCGCCGTGGGTCGATTCCTGCCGCGAACAGCGCTTCGGTGGCGTAGATGTTACCGACGCCAACCACCACCGCGTTGTCCATGATGAACGGCTTCACGGCGATGGACTTACCTCGCGACCGCTCATACAAACGCAAGCCGTCGAACAGATCTGTCAGCGGCTCAGGCCCGAGTCGGATCAGCAGCTCGTGATTGTGCGGATCAAGGCTCCAGAGCATGGCACCGAAGCGACGGGGATCGGTGTAGCGCAGCGCGAGCCCGGATTCCAGCTCGATATCCACATGCTCGTGCTTGAGCGCAGGCAGCCCGGCCTCCACCAGCCGCAAATTGCCAGACATGCCCAGATGGCTGATCAACGTACCGACTTCGGCCTGAATCAACAGGTATTTGGCACGACGCTCGACAACGACGATTTTCTGTCCAGAAAGGCGTACATCCAGATCTTCCGGGATTGGCCAGCGCAAACGCCGGTCACGCACGATGACACGGCTGACTCGCTGGCCTTCAAGATGAGGCGCGATGCCCCGGCGTGTGGTTTCGACTTCAGGTAATTCGGGCATGGGTAACTCGAGGCTGGGCAGACGCTAATTATTCAGATGTAGGCCATTTCTGTAGGAGTGAGCTTGCTCGCGATCGGTCTGGCAGTCGATGACAATATCGCCTGTGCTGACGCTATCGCGAGCAAGCTCACTCCTACAGGGAATTGGTGCGCCCAAGCATAGCGACAGTCCCCGTGCAAAATCAGTGCGCAGACAGCTCGCGAATACTTTCCTTGAGGTTTTCGAAGTCGTAATCGGAAAGGCCCACGTAATCCAGAATCAGATGCCCGATGGTATTCCATTCGTGATCTTCGTCCTCGTTGCCCAGCACCCGATGCGACGCGCAGATGTGCTCCGCCATCTTCAACACCGCCAGCAGGTTTTTCAGCGGCGCGTTACGGTTGGAATCGTCCTGAAAAATCGCCAGTGCGTTGTGGTGATTGGCGATGGCGTTGGTGACATGGTCGGGCAGACGCCAGGATTTGGCAGTGAAATAGCCGACCACTGCATGGTTGGTGTTGAACTCATCGTTCTCGGTGTCCACCACGCGATGATCCGGCCCGGCATTGGCGTAAGCCCGTTCCAAAGCCTGCATATAGTCCGGGAAGCGCTTGAGCATCAGCGGGATGCCACAGTCATGAAACAGTCCCAGCGCGTAGGACTCATCCACCGTTTGCGAGCCGATGCGTTTGGCGATCGTCAGGCTGGTCATCGCCACGTCCTGGGTCGAATCCCAGAAACGGTTCAAGGTGACGATGGTTTCATCACTCATTTCGCCCTTGATCGATTGCGCATTGATCAAATTCACGACCGACCGAATGCCCAGCAGATTCACCGCTTTCTGAATCGAGGCAATCTTGTTGACCAGGCCGTAATGGGCAGAATTGACAATTTTCAACAACGCGCCGGACAAGCCGGGATCCTGAGCGATCAGCTTGGCGATGACACCCAGATCGGGATCCGGCATGTACTGCTCCATCTGCAAATCCACCATGATTTGCGGCTGCGGCGGCACACTTATGCCTTGCAGGACTTGCTTGATCTGCTCAGCCGTTAGCTCTTGGGACATGGGGGTAACACTCCAGGACAGGCTTGGATTCTACCCTTACCTGTCATGGCCTTTACAGCCACTCGGGCAAATGTCTGGAACTTTGTTGGCGTCAACTATTCGGAAACAGTAAGCCCAGGCTACGCAACCCATTCAAAATAATGGAGATGCGCCTGGATCGGTCTTGAATCTGAAGCTGGAGAAAATTCATGTCTAAATCTTTGAACGGCAAGCGCGTCGCCATCCTGGTCACAGACGGATTTGAACAAGTCGAGTTGACAGGTCCAAAGGAAGCCCTGGAAAACGCGGGTGCGAAAGTCGAAATCCTGTCGACCAAGGAAGGCAAGGTCAAAGGCTGGAATCACGATAAGCCTGCCGACGATTTCAAAGTTGATCTGACTTTCAAGGCGGCCAACATTGCTGAATATGACGCCGTGGTGCTGCCCGGCGGCGTACAGAACTCGGACACCATTCGTGTCGACGTCGATGCACAAAAACTGGTCAAAGGTATCGATGCCGCCGGCAAGCCTTTGGCGGTCATCTGCCATGGCGGATGGTTGCTGATCTCCGCCGGGCTGGTCGAAGGCAAAACCATGACCAGCTTCAAAACCCTTAAAGATGACCTGAGCAACGCTGGCGCCCACTGGGTCGATAAAGAAGTCGTTAAAGACGGCCAATTGATCAGCAGTCGTCAGCCGGATGATATTCCTGCGTTCAATCGCGAGTTGGTCAAGGCATTGTCGGCTTAACCGTGAACGATTCTGCAGGAGCTGCCGGAGGCTGCGAAGCCGGTCTGGCATGAGATCCTTTTCGCAGCCTTCGGCAGCTCCTACAGCGGATTCTGCGCCGCAAGCATTCCCGGCCGGACTTACCATTAGTCACTCCAATACAGAACACCGACTCTGCCCCCCCATAAATCCGCCGTCCACTATCCGATTCCCGCTATAATCCCGCTCTTTTTTCCGGAGCGACGTCATGTCCCTGCCTAGCTTGCGCCTCAAAGCCAACGCCGACCGTCGCCTGCGCGCCGGTCACCTGTGGGTCTACAGCAACGAAATCGACGTCGCCGCAACCCCGCTGCACGGCTTTGCCGCTGGCGATCAAGCGGTGCTGGAAGCAGCTGGCGGCAAACCGCTGGGCATCGTCGCCATGAGCCCCAACAATCTGATCTGTGCTCGCCTGGTTTCTCGCGACATCAAGTTGCCGCTGGACAAGTCGCTGCTGGTGCACCGCATCAACGTCGCGCTGTCGCTGCGCGATCGTCTGTTTGACAAGCCCTTCTATCGCCTGGTCTACGGCGATTCGGACTTGTTGCCAGGGCTGGTCGTCGATCGATTCGGCGACATTCTGGTGGTCCAGCTGGCCTCGGCCACCATGGAAAACCACAAAGAAGATGTTATCGCTGCACTGGTACAGGTCCTCAAGCCAACTGGCATTCTCTTCAAGAACGACTCCGCTGCCCGTGATGCCGAAGGCCTGAATCGCTACGTCGAGACAGTCTTCGGCCTGGTCCCTGAGTGGGTTGCCCTGGAAGAGAACGGCGTGAAGTTCGAAGCCCCGGTCATGGAAGGCCAGAAGACCGGCTGGTTCTACGACCACCGCATGAACCGCGCGCGCCTGGCTCCGTACGTCAAAGGCAAACGTGTTCTGGACCTCTACAGCTACATCGGCGGCTGGGGTATTCAGGCTGCGGCGTTTGGTGCCAGCGAAGTGACCTGCATCGACGCGTCCTCGTTCGCACTGGACGGGGTTGAGCGTAACGCGGCCCTGAACGGTTTCGCAGAAAAGCTCACCTGCATCGAAGGCGACGTATTTGCTGCCTTGAAAGAGCTGAAAGCAGGCGAAGAGCGCTTCGACGTGATCGTTGCCGATCCTCCGGCCTTCATCAAGCGCAAGAAAGACATGAAGAATGGCGAAGCCGGCTACCGTCGTCTGAACGAGCAAGCCATGCGCCTGCTCAGCAAGGACGGCATCCTGGTCAGCGCCTCATGCTCGATGCACTTGCCGGAAGACGACCTGCAAAACATCCTGCTGACCAGCGCCCGCCATCTGGACCGCAATATCCAGCTGCTGGAACGCGGTGGCCAGGGTCCGGATCACCCGGTGCACCCGGCCATCGCCGAAACCCGCTACATCAAAAGCATTACCTGCCGGCTGTTGCCTAATAGCTAAGAGCACGCACCTGACGATTGCCTGCTGCGACGGCGGCAATCGCTTATTCCTGTAGGAGCTGCCGCAGGCTGCGAAAGCGATTTGTCTGATAAATCGATCGCAACCTGCGGCAGCTCCTACAGTTCAAACTCGGCGCCACCCCTTCCTACCGCAAGTCAGAATTCCCTCCCCCGTACCGCTCGGTAATGAACCTGAAACGATTCCTACGGTCTGTGAGTTGGGATTAAAACGGATGGCGTATCAGGCGTAGACCCTGAAAAGGGCTCAACAAGCAGTTCCCCCCGCCCATTGCCGCTTTTTTCGCAGCCGTTGCAGCTTGTTCTGCATGTCACTGCACCATCTTTACCGGCCCGACCATCGGCGCCTTTATCTTTCCTTTTATCGAAGATAACCATGTCTATGTCTCGTCATCTTTCAGCCTTCATTTCTCATCGCCTGCTAAACCGTCGCACATTGGGCGCCGCCTTACTGATCGCCGTCTGTGGCACCGCCAGCGCCGCCGAACACAAACCTAACGACCGCTGGGTCAGCGACAGCCTAAATACCTTCGTGCGCAGCGGTCCGACTGATGGCTACCGCATCGTGGGCACGCTGAAGTCCGGGCAAAAAGTCGAATTGATCAATACTCAGGGTGACTACAGCCAAGTGCGCGGCGAAGGCGGCAGCTCGGTGTGGATCCCCACCAGCGACCTGCAAAGCGAACCGGGCCAGGCAGAGCGTCTGCCGGAGCTGACCCAGCAAGTGGCAGACCTCAGCGGCCAGTTGAAAACCATCGACGACAGCTGGAAAACCCGTGTGCAAGGCATGCAGGAAACCCTCGACACCCGCAAAAAGCTGATCGACGAACTCGAAGCCCGCAGCAAAGACCTCAACGAACAACTCAGCGCTTCGCAATCAGAGCTTCGCACCACCCAGGCCAAGCTGGGCGATGAAAACAACCTCGTATTGATGCGTTACATGGTCTACGGCGGCAGCATCGCCGGCGCAGGCCTGCTGGTCGGCCTGATCATCCCGGCCCTGACCCGTGGGCGTAAGAAGAATGATGGGTGGGTTTGATCTCGCGTAATTCCTGATTTTGCGTTGCCACACATGACGCCATCGCGGGCAAGCGCGCTCCTACAGGGAAGCGCGTTCCCGCCGATCTCGCGTAATGGCATCTGACGCTATCGCGAGCAAGCTCACTCCTACAGGGGAATGCATTCCAACTGTAGGAGTGAGCTTGCTCGCGATAGCGGTCTCAAAGCCAGACAGCATCCCAAAGTGGATAATCCCCAATTCGCCTTACCAACCCCGCCCTCAAAGGGTTTGCGATGATATAACGAGCAGCCTTCAGCAGATCCTCGTCATAACGCAGTGCTCGGTCGTGGAACCCTCTTTGCCAAAGCTGTTCGCTACATCCCCTCGCACGATTCACCGCAATAGCACTCCGGGACTTTGTACCTTGCATCAGCCTCTGCAATGTTCCCGTCTGAAGCTCGATCAACCAGTGAACGTGGTCTGGCATGATGACCCAAGCCAAAGATCTGACAAGGCCCTGCTCCTGCGCCCATCGAAATTCTTTGACTACCAATCGGCCTAACCTCCAGTCCGCAAAAACAGGCTGGCGGTCCTGAGTTACCGAGGTAAGTAGATAGATGCGGCCAGTTTCGGAATATCGTCCAGCCCGCGCTTGGTCACTACGATGCAAATCCGGCAATCCTTTGCCCTCCGCTTTGATCGTCAAACGTTAGTCATTCGACCTTGATAGCGCAGCAATTCAAGTGCTGCCGGATATATCGGCCCAGGCATTCATCCATAAATCCCCCCCACCACATTCCTTCTCCCCCTTACAGGTGTAGAATCGACGCTATTCATCGCCAGTCATCCCCGGCGGGTTTATGAGCTCAGGCCGAGCGCACGGTGATCCCGTGGTGTTTCGGTTTCCCTCGCAGCATTCGGTCACTGCCGCTTGCCCGTGAAGACACGATGGTCTGTACGAAAAGTCGGCGAGCGAAGGTCAGGCAAGGCAAAAACAGGCGAGGAAGCGGAGTTTAGGCACCTAAATGAGCATTCCGAGCCTGTTTTTAACGCAGCATGGCCGAGCGCAGCCACTTTACGTACAGACCATGAAGCTCACTCCCTTTTTATTTACCTGATTAGCCGCCAGGAGTGCTCCATGCCTGATTACCGCTCGAAAACGTCCACCCACGGTCGCAACATGGCCGGCGCTCGTGCCTTGTGGCGCGCCACCGGGATGAAGGATGCAGACTTCAAAAAACCCATTATTGCCGTTGCCAACTCGTTCACCCAGTTCGTCCCTGGCCACGTACACCTCAAAGACATGGGCCAGCTGGTTGCCCGTGAAATCGAGC
>Ga0247810_10002196_pt1 | contig 11039 bp, 4 predicted proteins | sample UWRJL119311C1_FD_179918 | JGI IMG/M metagenome (GOLD analysis project Ga0247810, IMG submission 179918) | Plant litter microbial communities from Arlington Agricultural Research Station in Wisconsin, United States - UWRJ-L119-311C-1 | ecosystem: Environmental > Terrestrial > Plant litter >...
TAGTTACAATGGCAACAATAACAGACCAGTTCGGAATGAAAGAAGCTTTGGCACAATTGGGCATAAAAGCAATAAATGAAGGTACGTCAACAGGAACCCAAAACTTCTCTAATGGAGGGTTATTGGACTCTTTTTCTCCTGTAGATGGCCAATTAATAGCACAGGTAAAAACAACTTCGCCTGAGGATTACGAAAAAGTAATGCAGACAGCGACAGAGGCATTTAAAAGCTTCCGTACGATGCCTGCTCCACAAAGAGGGGAGATAGTACGGCAGTTTGGAGACAAGCTTCGCAAAAATAAAGAGGCACTGGGTAAACTTGTTTCCTATGAAATGGGAAAATCGCTTCAGGAAGGTTATGGAGAAGTTCAGGAGATGATCGATATCTGTGATTTTGCCGTTGGACTTTCCAGGCAATTACACGGTTTTACGATGCATTCAGAGCGTCCTGGCCACAGGATGTACGAACAATACCATCCGCTTGGCGTTGTAGGGATCATTTCTGCGTTTAACTTCCCGGTAGCCGTATGGTCATGGAATACGGCACTTGCATGGATTGCAGGTGATGTATGCGTTTGGAAGCCTTCCGAAAAGACACCGCTTTGTGGAATTGCCTGCCAGAATATTATCGCTGAAGTAATCAGGGAAAACAATCTTCCGGAAGGAATCTCATGTTTGATCAATGGAGATTATAAAATAGGTGAACTATTGAGCGCCGATAAGAGGATCCCTCTTGTTTCTGCTACAGGTTCAACGAGAATGGGTAAAATAGTGGCACAGACAGTAGCTGGCCGTTTAGGAAGGTCATTACTCGAATTGGGTGGAAACAATGCGATTATCGTAACTCCGGATGCCGATATTAAGATGACCGTGATAGGCGCCGTTTTTGGAGCTGTAGGAACCGCAGGGCAGAGATGTACCTCAACACGCCGACTAATCATACACGAAAGTATCTATGATAAGGTAAAGGATGCCATTGTATCTGCTTATGGCCAATTGAAAATTGGAAACCCATTAGACCAGAACAATCACGTTGGACCGGTAATCGACAAAGATGCGGTTGCAATGTATTCTAAAGCCCTTGAGAAATTAGTTGCTGAAGGTGGTAAAATCCTTGTTGAAGGAGGAGTATTGTCTGGAGAAGGTTACGAAAGTGGCTGTTATGTTAGGCCGGCTATAGCCGAAGCCGAAGGACATTATGAAATCGTTCAGCATGAAACTTTTGCGCCAATCTTATACCTGCTTAAATATAGCGGTGAAGTAGAAAATGCAATCGACCTGCAGAATGGCGTAGTACAGGGACTTTCTTCTGCTATTATGACCAACAATCTTCGTGAGGCAGAACGTTTCCTTTCTGTAACCGGTTCTGACTGTGGGATAGCCAATGTTAATATCGGGACTTCAGGTGCCGAAATCGGAGGTGCATTCGGTGGTGAAAAAGAAACTGGCGGTGGACGTGAATCCGGATCAGATGCCTGGAAAATTTATATGAGAAGGCAAACCAACACTATAAATTATACTACAAGCCTTCCATTGGCCCAGGGTATTAAATTCGATTTGGAATAGCCATAATACAATTCACAAAAAAAGGGCAGCTTAATTAAGCTGCCCTTTTTTTATATCTGTTGATTGAAAAAATACCGTAAAGTACTGCAACAATCAGTAAAATCATAAGATTACTGTCTATCGGAAGACCCGGTGGTGGTGGCGGACCAGGTGCTGCGGGAGCAGGCGGGTCTGGAGCTGCAAATCCGGTACCGTATACCAACAAGGTAAGGACTAAAAGTAGTAGTTTATTGAATGCTATTTTCATACGCGACAAATCTAGAAAATATAATTAGAACTAAAAACAATTTACGATTAAATGTCGTTTTTATAAGATATACGTAATATTACGAATAATAGTTATAAAAAAATGATATAATGCGATTTTTATAATGTTAAAAATATGCCCTTAACTGAATACTTCCAGTGTGGATGGCCTTACTTTCTTCACTTTTTCGACCCTGATAGTTGACATTAATATCAAGGAATTGCGTCAGGTTCTTCTGGATTATTAGCCTCCACGTCAGGTTTTGCCCAGGTTGTAAACCTTCCAGCATTTGATACGCAACAGGAGCAAGTTCATCTCCGTTATATTTGTTCTGGTACAGTGAAAATTCTCCATTCATTGTAAGTTGTTTCTCACCCGCATAAGTAAATGAAGTACCAAACCGCTGTTGACTAAGCCGCTCCAATTCCCCAATCTTATTGTCTTTTTTCTGGAACTCGTAAAACAAATCCCAGCTCGTATTCTTCGAAAACAGGTATGATAGCTTCGGGGCTATCTGATAGCCTTTCAGCTCAAAGTTCTTGCTGCCATAATTTTCAGATATCGTCTTGGAAGTCAGGGTTTTTGTCGCTAGTCCAAATAGCCAGCTTTTTTGGTACAAATGCGCATATTGAAGTTGGTGCGAACTATTTCCACTCTCCTGAGAACCCACAGAAAGCAAATTTTTAGCCCTTACATTCAAATAAGTATAAGTAACTGAATGTTTTTGCTTCCCGCGATTGTAAAATAAGCTATTTCTAAAACTTAAATTGAGTCCGAGCAGCTCGCTATCGTCTCCTGAGCCAAAAGGGTTAAAATCAAAATCCCCACCGTGGTTTTCTATCTTGCGCTCGCTTAAAAATGAGGTCTGATTGTAAAAATAAGACAGCAGTTTTTTGAAACCCTGGGAGTTTTGCCACTGGTTTGGATTTAGGGTAACAGCCTGTGAAAACTTATTTTGGTGCGTTTTTATAAATACCTGGTTAGGCAGGAAGATCCGTACGTATTTCGCCTGGTCAGCGAATAGCGCGACCTCGAACTCTTCCAATTCCTGTATGCCATTGCCGTTGTAGTCGTTCCAGGTATAAACCCCTTTTCCTGCATCGACCTCAAGGTAAGAGAATTCCTGTTGTGCCATAGTACCCGAAAAGGTCTCATATGAAGTGGTAAGCTGTACCAACTGGTCAAAAAAGCGACCGTTATAAAGGACCCTCGAGTTTAAAGAGGGTTCATTATCCCTGCCCGAATCTTCATAAGCAAGGTTCCTGTAATTTGCATACATGCTAAGATCGCTCTTTTCTGTTTTTATCAGTTTAGATTTAAGGTAATACGACTGGGAAGTATTCACTTTCTGTAACAGCCCGTTTTGTAAACTGTCGTTAGTCCGGTGCAGATAACCGATCTCGACAAACACCTTCGTAGAATCACCCCTGCCTACAAACGCCCCATATTCGGTAAAGCGCTGGCTTAAAGAGGAGAATTGGCCAGTAGCCTTGATCTTTTCCTGGTTGTTTTCGGCCCTTAGACTCGTGCCTACCCAGTTTTTGCCTATATGATAGCGCAATTGGGTCTGGTTCCTTAGGAATTTGGAAGTCGAATAAGCACCATCACTCTGAAGGTAACTGCCGTTTTGCTGTAGGCTAAACTGTTTGAGCCTAAACAGCGAATTGACCACATGCCTGCTTCCTGAAAAACTTTCCGTAAAATCCAGTTTCTCGAGTTGGTAGGTAAACTGTCCCTTTTCTGGTAACTGGAAGGTTACACCTGCTACAAGTAAACTCTGGTCACCTATAGTAGTGGTCAGATTCCAGTCACGGTCAAATTCAATGGTCAGCAACCTTTCAATAGGCTGGAACTTCTGGTCCACATATTGGTAATTTGCAAACGCATCTACATTCCACTTTTTGGAATACAGCCGTTGTTTGATGTTTAGTTTTCCGGCCAGTCCCTGATTGTTCCCGTCATCTACAGGCGAAAATAAATTCTTGTCGTTATTACTGATGCCGACTTCAAAATCAACGCTGGTCTTATCACCCGGATTGTATTTTCCCATTACGGTCGCTATCTGCAGTTTGATAGGAGGGACAAGGCGTGTTATAGGCTCGTAATTCCCCTGCGGAACCCCATTTACGGGTGCTACATATTCATAAATCTTTCCTATCCCGGTTGTGGTGGTCAGTATATAGTTTCCAAGGTTATTTCCGATAAGTGAGAATTTTACATTGAATAGCTCGTCTTCAGGATTGTTGGAATATTCAAATGCCTCTACAGTACCTGCCATTGTTTTTTTATACAGGATCTTGTTTTCAGAGTAGGTGTCGGAGTAGGCTGAAGGCGCGGTCATCAAATCGGGATTATCACCAGCAGCGACCAGTGCCTGTACCTGTTCGGCTGATAAATTTTGTTGTAAGGGCTGGTTTTTTACATCATTTTCTGAATACAGGTAACCGCCGATACTCCATTTGTCACGTTCGTGGGTCACGCCCGCATAGGTTACAAATCGCGTATAGTTTTTATCCGAATATTGGTATTCGATATTGATCCGCATTTCAGAAGTGATTGGAAACAGCGAAGTAAAAATAATTTCCCCGGCATTGTAATCGATGGTATAATCATTGTTTTCCCCGCGCTTAAGCAGTACGCCATTGACATAAACGCGCTCCGAACCCGAGATTACCAATATATACAATTCGCCGTTCGGGCCTCTTAGTTTATAAGGTCCCTGGTTGCCTTCCTGGCCTATAAAGGTGCTTTTGGCATATTGCCCACGGGCCAAAGCTGCTGACGCAAATACATTTGTTTTGTTCCCTTCTGTACCAAACTCAAATCCTGCAGAGAGCCCCTGTACTTTTTTATTGAAATTCAGGAATCTTGATTTCCTGTTTTCAAGGAACAGGTCCCCGGCACGGATATTCCACTTATCACTGTAAAGCTCAATAAAAATCTGGTCAAATTCGTCCAGTTTTTGGGAGTAACCGCCTTCCTGTAGCGGAATATTGCTGTCCTGTATCGATGCGCGCAGGCTCACCTTATCCGAAATTTTGCCTGTAATCTGCAAGTCGAGCGACGAGTTTACGGTAGCGTTCTGGTTATTGCCTACAGTGATTCCGCGGGTGATACTCCCGGAGGTATTAAGCCCGTCAAACGGGACGAACTTTTTAATAGGGTCACGGGAGACCCTATACAGGTTGCCGTTGTCGACTACACGGCTCTGGTCATAAATGCTGTACTCGCGCGTCAGGTATTTTGGGAGTTTGAGGAAGCGGACTGTGAGGGAATCGTCTTCAATGGCAGCGTCGGGTTTTATGACCAGCGTTCCTTTTTGGAAGTCGACCTTATAAAGCGAAGTGTCAACGGCCTCACCGCGGCTGTCGAGAAGCTTAAAAAACGAAGAGTTGATACTGGTACTGTCGATATGGATCGTATCACGGGTTACGCTTATCCTTTTGTTTTTATAGCCCGAATTGATTTCCTGAGCCTGAAGACCGGAAAAAAATAAGAGTACAACCCCAAAAAGAAACTTTTTAAACATAAGGAATATAACGCTCGAATGTCAAAAGTAGTGTGTTTTGGATTAAAACGATAGCAAACCGGGTTTTTTAAACTAGTTGGTAAATAAACAAGGCAGTTTTGAGAATGGTTTTTCAAGCCTGTTTTTCGGCTTTTTCGGGGTGTTGCCGTAGTGTGTCCGTAGTGTGTCCGTAATGCTACCGTAATAATCGTCATTTTTACGGACTCACTATGGAAACATTATGCACTTATTATTGATTCATCTGCAATCAAACCCTAATGAGTAAACCGCTACATTCAAATATTGATTTAGGGTTTGGAAATCTAAAAGCAACCTTGTCTAAAAACAAAAAGCCGTCTAAAAACTAGTTTTTAGACGGCTGATTCCGTTATTTTTCCTAACAGGTATTGCTCTGCTGTTAGGTATTAAAATTAAATTATTAGATAGGATACTTTTTCCAATACCTAACAGGTTAAAAAAAACCTGTTAGGAGAGCAAATGGATTGCGTTAGTTGGCCACTTCCCTTGTTACGATCTGCATCGTTTCCCTACTTACCTGTTTTAGCAGTACTTCTTTGTCTTTCTCTACCATTAGCGATGCGGCCTCATCAAAATGTCGGATTGTATAAAGCGTTACATTCTCATTATAAGACACCTTAAATTTCTTGGCCAGTATGTTTTTGAGCTCATTAAAATTGCCAAATTTGTCTTCGACGCATACAGAGAAACTGATGGCCGAATTCTGGATCAGGCTGACCTTCATCTTAAATTGGTGGAACAGCCCGAAAATCTCACTGATGTTTTCCTCCATTATAAACGAAAAGTCGATTGACGAAAGTGAAATCAGCAGCTGTTCCCTTTTTACAATAAAACACGGTAATTGTGGCTCCAGGTCGGCTCCTTTAGAAACGCTTGTCCCCGCCAGTTCAGGATTAATAAACGACTTTACAAAAAGTGGGATCTCTTTTCTTTGCAGCGGCTGTAAGGTTTTTGGATGGATTACGGTTGCACCGTAAAATGCAAGCTCTATAGCCTCCCTGTATGAAATCTGGTTCAGCAGGCTCGCATTCTCAAAATACCTTGGATCGGCATTCATTACACCCGGTACATCCTTCCAGATCGTTACGCTTTCCGCATTCAGGCAATACGCAAAAATAGCAGCAGTATAATCCGATCCTTCACGGCCCAGTGTTGTGGTAAAGTTGTTTTCATCTGAACCTAAAAACCCCTGGGTTACATTCAGTGCTTTGCGCTTTACATTCTTTGAAATGTTTAGCTGTGTCTGCTCCCAGTCTACATTGGCATCGCGGTAGTTATTATCCGTTTTGATAAAATTGCGTACATCAATCCAATGGGTCTTGATGTCCCTGTAATTCATATAATGCGAAATGATAGTGGTTGAGATCAGTTCGCCCATGCTTACGATCTGGTCGTAAACAAAGTTATAGTTAGGAGATTTGTTCTGGCTAAGGAAATATTCGAGATCGGCAAAAAGTTTGTTCACATCTGTAAAAACTGCATTTTTTTCGTCCTCAAACAAATCCATTATGATCTGGTTGTGGTATTTCTTGACCTCCTGTACAGATGCCTGCAATTCTTTTGACTTTTCAAAATAATTCTTAATGACTACTTCGAGTGCATTAGTTGTCTTTCCCATAGCGGAAACGACCAACAGTACATCTTCATAACCTACTTTTTGTAAAACGTCATACACGTTTTTGATCCCGGCGGCATCTTTTACTGATGCACCGCCAAATTTGAATATTCTCATTGTTTAGTGTTTTAGAGGAAAGAGACAAGAGCCAGGAAGCAAGAGTAGGGAAAGCGGAAACAGTCCGTACCCAGGTTTGGACCCTATAAAGCCGACCTCAAATTTTAATTATTATTCAAAAAACTATCGATTCCTTGTTCATCTATTTGTGCGACGAGCCAGTTTTTAAAAACCCTGGCCCCGGACTTTTCATAAAACTCAATCGCTTCGGTATTCCAGTCCAATACGTTCCATTCAATCCGGCGTACACCATCGCTTTTTCCCTGTACCATGATCTCACTATACAATGCAAAGCCGATTCCCGATCCGCGCATTTTCTCTTTGACGATCAGGTCTTCAAGGTGGATTGTTTTGCCTTTCCAGGTAGAATACCTATAATAGTATAAGGCCATACCGACAATTTCATTGTCAATCTCTGCCACTATAGTATGAAATAGGGGATTGTCTGAGAAACCATCGCGCTCTAAATCGGCAACGGTAACTATTACGGCATCCGGTTCTTTTTCAAATGTGGCCAGTTCCTTGATCAATTCGAGAACTGCGGGCATATCCTGCTTTAGGCCTATTCGGATGTTCATAATTTATCGCTGTTTAGATTTCTATAAAGATATCGTTGAAATTGTTATCCAAAATAGAGGTAAGTGAATTTATAGGTGTCTTTAAAGCGCAAATATACAAATCCGTCAAACTATCCAATTAAAAGCAGCACTATTTCACAAAAAAAACGATATTTGTGCACTTATAACTACAACGATTTCGCAATGGAAGAACGCAACAAAACATTAGGTGAATTTATTATTGAAAAGCAATCAGAATTTATGTATTCATCGGGTGAATTATCCCGTATTATCAACTCTATCCGATTGGCAGCCAAGGTGGTAAACTACAAGGTAAACAAGGCCGGACTGGTCGATATCATTGGTGCAGCAGGAGAGCAGAATATACAGGGCGAAGACCAGCAAAAACTCGATGTATACGCGAATGAGGTGTTTATACAGACGCTGATTAACCGCGAGATCGTATGCGGTATAGCCTCAGAAGAGAATGACGAGTTCATTACGGTTGAGGGAACAGACAAATGCCATAACAATAAATATGTGGTACTGATGGATCCGCTAGATGGGTCTTCGAATATAGATGTAAATGTGCCTGTTGGTACTATTTTTTCGGTTTACAGGAGGATTACGCCTATAGGTACACCGGTTACATTGGAGGATTTCCTTCAGCCCGGTACCAAACAGGTAGCGGCAGGATATGTGATTTATGGAACATCCACCATGCTGGTTTATACTACAGGACATGGGGTTAACGGTTTTACTTTGAATCCTGCAATTGGGACGTTTTACTTATCGCACCCGAATATGCAGTTTAAGAAAGACGGGAATATCTATTCGATCAATGAGGGGAATTATGTGCATTTCCCACAGGGTGTTAAAGATTATATCAAATATTGCCAGTTGGAGGAAGACGACAGGCCTTACACTTCGCGTTATATCGGAAGCCTGGTTTCCGACATCCACAGGAATATGATCAAGGGCGGAATTTATATTTATCCTACAAGTGCGCAGGCGCCAAAAGGTAAGCTGAGGTTGTTATACGAATGTAATCCTATAGCCTTTATAGCAGAGCAGGCAGGTGGGAAAGCTTCAGACGGTTTTGGAAGGATCATGGAAATCGAGCCGACAGAGTTGCACCAGCGGGTTCCTTTTTTCTGCGGCAGTTACAATATGGTTGAGAAGGCTGAGGAGTTTATGGAAGCTGCGCGCTAGGAAATTAATTATTATAAAATTAAAAAAAGGAGCCGTCTCGTAATTAATCGAGGCGGCTCCTTTTTTTATTTCTGATTATCTGTAAGCCTTTTGCTAGTTGCGTACTGTTACTTTAATAATTATTGCTACTGTTTTAGGGGATTACCATTATTATAGATTTATAAAACGGATTATTGGAGAATAATGTTTTAATATATAGTGTATTAATAATAATCTGGGTTGTCTCGCTTCAGCTTAAAAATAGTTTAAAAATAATATTGTTTGTATTAAATTTTTATTATTTTTGGCACATAAATGTGTTTAAGTGGTAAAAATAGCATTTAAAGACAAAAAGTATAGTATAAAGGATATTGTAAACAATTATCAATTTGTTAATTAATGTTAATAAGATAACCTTCTCCTCGTTTTACATACAATAAACTTCACTACTTTCGCCTCGCTAAAATCCCCCGCTTTTAGTAAGGCCAATATTGCCGTATCAATTATTCCCGGTTCCGGCCGGGCCAAACCATATTCCATGAATACAAAATTACTTCAGCTGGCATCGCTTATGATGCTTGCCAGCGGTGGGCTGTATGCCCAGGACATCCAATGGGAAAAATCCTATGGGGGCCGCCAGGCCGAATACCTTTTTGACGTACAGGCCACGGCCGATTACGGCTTTATCCTTGCGGGCAGCTCGCTCTCGAGGGCCAGCGGCAACAAGACCGGTTCGGCCAACGGCGATTTGGACTACTGGATCTGGAAGATGGACGAGCACGGTACCGAGGACTGGCAGAAAAGCTTCGGGGGTACGGGTTCCGACCTGCTGCAGTCGGTACGCAATACCAATGACGGGGGTTTTATACTTGCAGGAACCTCGAATTCCCCAAAGGGAATGGGCAAAAAGCAGGATGGCCGTGGCGGTAACGACTACTGGATCATCAAGCTCAATGCAAAAGGTACCGAGCAATGGCAGCAGACCTATGGGGGCAGCGGGCAGGACGACCTTTTGTCTGTCAGCCCTACCAGGGATGGCGGTTATATAGTCGGAGGTTCGTCTGCCTCGGCTAAGAACGGAGACAAGGCAACAGCCACCAACGGCAATATGGATTACTGGATAATCAAACTCGACAGTGACGGAAAAATAGAATGGCAGAAAAGCTTCGGGGGACAGTATGCCGACCTGCTTCGTACGCTTTCCCCTACCAGGGATGGCGGTTATATACTGGGCGGGTACTCCAACTCGCCACAGTCGGCACAGAAAGCCTCGGCCAATTTCGGTGAGGGAGGTGACTTCTGGGTACTGAAGCTGGACAGCAAAGGGGAGACCGAATGGCAGCAGACCCTGGGCGGTGACGGTGACGACCAGCTGTATGCATTGCAGCAGACCACTGACGGGGGTTATATAGCAGGCGGCAATTCCAATTCTGGAGCCACGGGCAACAAGAACAAGACCAACCGTAACGGTTCGGACTTCTGGGTACTCAAACTCGATACCGAGGGCGGTATCGTATGGCAGGAGACCTATGATTTCGGCAGGGTCGATATCCTATCCTCAATTATCGAGAATGAGGACCATACCTTCCTTGTGGGAGGGCATGCACAGAGCGAGGTAATGGGTACCAACAAAAAAGACCGCGAGGAAATCAATGACTATATCGCACTGAAGCTTTCCGGCAAGGGGGAGATCCTGTGGAGCAGCAGTGTGGGCAGCGAGGGGGAGGATATCCTGAGAAAGGCAATAGAGACCAGGGACGGCGGTTACCTGATGGCAGGCACCTCGAACCCTGAAAAGAGGGATTATATACTGGCAGGCACAGAAAAAAAAGACGCCCTTTCGGGAATCAGCAACGGGCAGAACCTGGCCGGGGTACAGAAAGCGCAGGACGAGATCAACAACAGCATCACAGGGGCAGCCGACTCTGCCAATACCTATATAAAGGACCAGGCCACCACAGCAACCGATGCGGTCAATACCGCCATCGGACAGGGAAGTGATTCGGCTATGAAAATCGGGATGAACGGGCCAGCGGGCAGCCTGTTGAACCCTTCGAACGGTAAAGGTTCTTCGGGTTCATCAAACGGCAGCGCATCAGAAAATGCGGACGCAGGCAAGGGACCAAAACCCGGGGTGAAAAGCTCGCGCAGCAAGACAATGAACTACGGTAACAAGGATTTCTGGGTGGTCAAGATAAAG
>Ga0247810_10002197_pt1 | contig 11038 bp, 10 predicted proteins | sample UWRJL119311C1_FD_179918 | JGI IMG/M metagenome (GOLD analysis project Ga0247810, IMG submission 179918) | Plant litter microbial communities from Arlington Agricultural Research Station in Wisconsin, United States - UWRJ-L119-311C-1 | ecosystem: Environmental > Terrestrial > Plant litter >...
AAAGCCAACATCATGAAACTATCAGGATTTGCCTGAACTTGCGCTAGAATTTCTTCAGCTTTAGCTTTAGCTTCTTCTTTCGTTCTTTTTTCTTTTGCATTTGGAGTTTGAGATCCTTCGTAGCCAATTAAAATATGGCTTGCTTTTGCGTTAACACCAGCTTTAAATCCTAAAGATTTAGAAATAGCATAATATCTTCCGTATACGTATGGCCCGTAAATTGATCCTGCTGGCAAGCTGAATAATTTGTCAGCATCTATTGCCGGAAGGCTGTTTTTTGGTACATAACTAGAATCATAAGGAACATCAGAATTTGAATTTACAAATTCAGCAATGTTTGTTGCGTTTCTGAAACCAGCTAAAGTATCGTTTTTACCAGTTTTTGCATTGTACTCTACTCTTCCGTTTAAAAGAGCAGTGATTTTTGATTTAATTTCAGCCTCGTCTTCTTTTGAAGCTTTGTCTTCTACTAAAACATATTGAATTTCACGAGTAGCATCCGCTTTGAATTTTTTCTCGTTTTTCTTCATATAATCTACAATCTCTGAATCAGTAATTTTTACATCACTATCTTTAATAGAAGAATATAAGGCAGCAGCATAAGCAAAGTTAACTTTGTTAGCTTCCATTTCATATTTCAACTTTCCTTCGCTTGCAGTTGTATAAAGTCCAGATTTTACTAATGTATTGTAAATTTGGAATTTTGCGTTTAATTCAGCATCTTTTTCTTTATCAGAAATATATTGAGCCGCTTCTGGATTTGTTTTGAAGTATTCTTTGAATTTTACAACATCAAAAATACCAGCTGCATTTAAAAACATTGGATTTTTACCAATATTTGGATCTGATTTTAAAACCTCAATAAGGTGTTTTTCACCAACTCTTAATCCTAATTTATCAAACTGAGCTGATAATAATGCAATTGAAACTTCTTGGTCCCAAACTCTGTTTGCAGCTTCAGTAGAAGTAATCCCTTGCCCACTTTTTTCAACATTACTAACTTTAACTCTAAAGTCTTCAAATGAAATATCTTTTCCATCGATGCTTCCTACATCTTTTGAACTTTGACCGAAACTTCCTTTAGTGAATAGATCTTGTATTATAAATGCAAATAATGCAAGTGCAATAACTCCTATCAATAATGCGGAACGCTGTCTAATTTTTGCTAAAACTGCCATTTTTATTATCGTTAATTTTATATTCAGTTTGCGAAAATACAATTATCTAGTTAATAACAATACAACTAGCGTTTTATTTTACACAATTTTTTTTATTAATTTAAAAATTTACTCTTTTATTGTCAATTTGACCAATTCAATTTTCTTATTTGTTGCCTCTTCAATTATGAAATGGTAGCTGTCAATCGCTATTTCATCGCCTTTTTGGGGTATTTCTTTCGTAAAATTGACTATAAATCCTCCGAGCGTTCCGTAAGAATCTTCTTCAGGAATCATCAGCTTATATGTTTCATTTAGATACTCAACATCTAAACGGGTAGAAAACAAATACTTGCCATCTCCTAAATCCTGCTCGATTAATTCTTCATCTAAATCGTGCTCGTCTTCGATTTCTCCAAAAAGTTCTTCAACAATATCTTCAATTGTTATAATTCCGGAAGTTCCTCCATATTCGTCTAACACAACCGCTACATTTCTTCTCTTTTTAATCAGAAGATTCAAGGCATCTTTTATCAAAATGGTTTCAGGAACAAATTCAACAGTCATTAGGACTGATTTTATTGTTTTAGGCTTTTTAAATAAATCAAAAGAATGCACATAACCCAAAATATCATCTAATGAATTCTGACTTACCACAATTTTAGAATAACCGGTTTCAATAAATAAATCTTTAAGATCTGCTATACTTTCAAATAAATCTATGGCAACAATTTCAGTTCTTGGCGTCATAATATCACGCGCTTTTACACCTGAAAATTCTAACGCATTTTGAAAGATCTGAATTTCAGAATCGACTTCTTCATCATCTTCAACAGAATTCATTTGTTCGGTAATATAATTTCCGAGTTCTATTTTACTGAAATACAATTGCACCTGGTCCCCCTCTGTCTTGAAAAATTTTCTCAAAACAAAATCAGAAATCCAGATAAAAAATGTTGAAACATAATAGAATAACCGATAAAACAGATAGGCCGGAATTGCAAAAAACTTAATTAATGAGTTGGCATAGATCTGAAAAAGTACTTTTGGCAGAAATTCAGCTGTGGCTAAGATTACAAAAGTCGAAATTAGAATCTGAACAAATAAACTGGTCCAGTTCGATAATTCAAATCCCAAACCGTTGATGCATTTTAAAATTACATCTCCCATGTAAAACCCATACACTACCAACGCTACATTGTTGCCAATAAGCATTGCCGCAATAAATTTTGATGGATTCTCGGTAAGCTTTGTTAGAATCTGAGAAACAAAATTATCTTGTTTTTTTTCGATTTCAAGATAAATTTTATTCGAGGAAATAAAGGCTATTTCCATTCCTGAAAAAAAGGCTGATAGTATTAAACATAGTATTATAATACTAATTTCCATTTTTTATTGCTTTTTATTACGTTCATCAAATTTCCTGACAAATTTTCTTCTGAAGAAAAACATAAACACGGCCATGCCTGCAATTACAAAACTTAAGGCATAACTTTCATTTCCTTCATTTAACTTTATAATACCGTCGTAAATAAAATAAAGTGCAAAAACTATGTAAACGTACTGTGTGTATTTTAAATAACCCATAATGTGTATTTTATTCGTTTGATTCTATTTCGCCGCTGATTCGCTGCGAATTAATCACTTTAAAATCTTTACTAAAATCAATTCCCTGCCCGTATGAGACTCCTTTAGCATCTGTAAGCTTGAATTTTCTCTCGGTATAAAACCATTCGTTTTTTTGATCAAAATACAATTGCTCGGTTTCTAAAACCTGCCCTGCTTCAGATGTGATTTTAACCTTTCCCTGCAGATCTATTATTCCGGTATTTTTATAAGAAACCGCATAATTTGATTTTATAAAGGTACGTTTTTGTTTTTTATCATATAAAGTAACATCAAGACCTTTAGGAAATTCAGTAAAAGGAAAATCGAGATTAGAATAATCAAGCATTTTGGGACTTATCAAAACACCTGTTATACGTCCTGAATCTGTATATTTTATATTCACTGTATCTGCATCACTTGCCGGAACAAATTCTGAGAAATTAATTTTCTGAACGTCTTTAAAATTACTTTCGCATCCAAAAAACAGCGTCACAGCGAGAACTGTGACAAGGTTTATAATATATCTCTTTGGTAAATTCATTTGCCAAATGTAGTAAATTGTAATGAGCTTAAAAAAACCTAAAGGCAGTATACTACGCCTATTGGAATTTACTTTTCACAAACCATCTGTCATTGAATGAGAAACTCAAGCTAACGTTGAAATAATTCTCCTGAACTAAGTTTGCAGAAACGGTTCCTCTTTTACCAAATTCAAGCCCAACGTTAACGTTAGAAAAAGATCCGTTGCCAAGTGGAATTCCAGCTCCCAAATTCATTCCAATATCATTTATAGACTGGTTATTTATTACCAGACCAATTTTTTCATATTTCAATCCTGCTCGGTAAGTGATCCTGCTGAAATAACTTGAAAAAGAAGTATAGTTTGGAAGATAATAACCTCCGATTGCATATTTAGTATATTTTTCATAACGCACATTTTCAGCTGCATTATAGTAATTCGCAAATTCTCCATCACCTTGGAAAGCCAATGTTGTACCAACCAGCCATTTTCTGGCTTTCCCAATACCAGCACCAAAGGTTACTTTATTAGGAAGTTTTAATTTTTGAGAAACATCCGGATAAGGGTAAGGATCAGGATCTCCCGATACTGAAATCACTCTTGTATTATCAGAATTTAAAGTACTTGAAAAAGTGTAGCTTAAACTCGTAAACAAAGACATTTTGCTGTTAATTTTTGTTTGATACATTGTACCTACATTAAAACTTACTCCGGATAATTCTGAAGTATTAACTTCTGAAGTCGTGTTTTGCACGCCTGTAACAGCTTCTAAACTTGTTGTTGTAATTTCACCAAAATTATATTGCACATCAGCACCAATATTCCAATTTGGTCTGATTTTGTACCCTAGCCCCAAATATACTTTATTAACACCGCCTTTTCCGCTCAGCTGCGAGCTTGTTGCTCCTTCTGTTGCTGAATTATCGTTTAGAATTTTATACCCCACAGAAGTTACAGGAACCAAACCAAACGATGCCCCAAATTTTCCCATTGGAATTCCTATTGCTATATAATCAAAAGTAGATCTTTGCGCATTGGCAGATTCTGAACTGGTTTTTAAGGCTGAACTTCCAAAAGTCCCTCCAATTGTAAAAGTTGTTTGTCTCAAACTAGCATAACTTGAAGGATTTTCGATATTCAAGTGAATACTGTCCTGCTCTACTGAAACTCCTGCCATAGATCTATTCTCGAGAGTTCCTTTAAATCTTACATCACCAATTCCATAAAAAGAATATGGTGAAGCAGTACCTTGTTGAGCAAATGAAACGAACGATATAAGCAAACAAGCGCTTATTATAATTTTTTTAATCATTGTCGATTTTATATTGAAATGTTTGGTTCAAACTCTCCAAAAGGAAATTTGAATTGGCAAATATGGTATTTTTTAATCGTTTAGCCAAAAATTCTGCGTCTCCACCAGTTAAAATTATTATAAAATTTGCAAAGTTTGCCTTATATTCATCGATAAAACCGTCAATCTCATAGACGAACCCATTGACAACTCCGGAGTGTATGGCCTGTATTGTTGAGTTTCCGATATATTGTTCAGGCATCTCCAAAGCGAGCAAAGGCAGTTTAGCCGTGTAGCTGTGCAGTGATTCATACCTAAGTCTTAGACCTGGCGAAATAGCTCCGCCCAGATAATTATCATTTTCGTCGACAAAATCGTAGGTTATACAAGTTCCGGCATCAATCACTAATCTGTTTTGTTTAGGATATTGTAATGTTGCCCCAGCCGCCAGAATCATTCTGTCAATTCCTAAAGTTTTTGGTGTCGCATATTTATTATTGAAAGGGAAACTATCTTCATGTGTGAAAAAATGAATATTTGTCTCACTTTCGAAAGTCAAAAATGATTGTTTTTCGATATTTCCCACCGATGCAACGACCAAATCAGTACAATTTTGAAATTTTTTTAAAATTTTTTTAATTTTTTTTTCGAGCTCATTTTTCTCAAAAACAAAATTTTCAAGAACAGTACTTCCCTCAAAGACAGCTGCTTTAATTCGAGTATTTCCAACATCAACCGCTAAAATCATGTTTGCTTTTTTATAAATGCAAAGATACTAATTCATTTTTTTTAAAAAATGTTTTGGATAAACGAAAAATGATTCTATCTTTGCACCCGCAATCAGCACGGTGCCTTAGCTCAGATGGTAGAGCAATGGACTGAAAATCCATGTGTCCCTGGTTCGATCCCTGGAGGCACCACCAAAACCCACTCACCGAGTGGGTTTTTTGTTTTTAATAGTTTCCAGTATGCATTATCTATATATACTTTATTCAGATTCGACTCAAAAATTCTATATAGGTGAAACTAACAACCTGGAAAATAGAATATTGAAACATCAAGATCATTTTTACTCAAATTCATTTACTAAAATTGCCAACGATTGGAAAATTGTTTTCACTCTTGACTGCTTTGACAGAGAAGAAGCGCTTTATCTGGAAAAATTTATTAAAAGGATGAAAAGCAAAACTTTTAATAATAAAGTAATTAAAGACCCTTCTATATTAAAAGATATTTTAGCCAAAAGAAATTCATAATTGTACCTGGTTCTCCCGAAGCCTCGGGACTGGAGGCACCACCAAAACCCACTCACCGAGTGGGTTTTTTGTTTTTAATAGTTTCCAGTATGCATTATCTATATATACTTTATTCAGATTCGACTCAAAAATTCTATATAGGTGAAACTAACAACCTGGAAAATAGAATATTGAAACATCAAGATCATTTTTACTCAAATTCATTTACTAAAATTGCCAACGATTGGAAAATTGTTTTCACTCTTGACTGCTTTGACAGAGAAGAAGCGCTTTATCTGGAAAAATTTATTAAAAGGATGAAAAGCAAAACTTTTAATAATAAAGTAATTAAAGACCCTTCTATATTAAAAGATATTTTAGCCAAAAGAAATTCATAATTGTACCTGGTTCTCCCGAAGCCTCGGGACTGGAGGCACCACCAAAACCCACTCACCGAGTGGGTTTTTTGTTTTTAATAGTTTCCTGAAAGATTTTACCGCAAAGGGCGCGAAGATTTACGCAGACACACAGTCTAATAAACCCTTATAAACTTTTGCATTTTCTGAAATTCTATCATTTAAATATAGCTCACGGTTTCAACGGCGCGATACGCATCTTACACATTGGGCTTCAACGGTTGAAACCGTTGGCTATATTTATTAAACATTGTATTTGAAAAGAGGTATTGTTAAGCAATCTGCAAACCTGTTAATTTCAATCTGTATCAATCAGCAATTTCAGGCATTATTTATAATAGTTTTGATCCAATATTCCAATCAACTCCTGAATTGATTTAATAGAACAATCTGTTGCTTTTATTCCATAAGGAGAATGAAACGGAGAATAATATTGCACGATCTTTTCATTATTATACCTTATTACAAGTAAATACATTGATGCATGTCCATCATTAACCACACAATTTTGATAATAACTTTCTTTTTTCAACCCTTCTATGATATGTTTTAATTGGTCTTTATCTTTAAGGGAGAAATTGACATTATTATTAAAGCCTTCCATTTTTTTAGAAGCAATAAAGTCGTTATCAAAATCAACAATCAAAAAAGTCCCCTTCCTTAATTGTTCCTGCCCTTTATAAAACAAAACTCCATTTTCTATTTTATCAAAATCCGTCAATTGTTTTGTATTAAAAGCAGAAGTTGAAGTAAAAAACATTTTGTAATTGGCAGCCAAATCTTCCTCTGAAGCAATTATAATACTGCAATTATTTTGATGTGACATTATCTTTTTCTGACTGCCGCATCCTGCCAAAATCAAACACATAAAAAACGAAATACTACCCTTTTTTATCATTTTATTATTATTCTAAAAAACACTTATTTCTTATAATCCGGCGATTTAAATTTGTAAAATATCGTAGTAATCCTGCAAAAATTCAATTGTAAACAAATTATGTATTTTTGTTAAAAAAGTATCAAATAAATAAAAAAATATCTTTTATATTCGTAAAAAAATATTTTTAACTTTTATTTATTATTAAGAATACAAAGCTAATTTATGGATAAAACTGCTACAAAAGGTATCTGGAAAGTAATTTCAGCCTCCTCAATGGGAACAATGATTGAATGGTACGATTTCTATATTTTTGGAAGTTTAGCCGTTGTAATTTCAACTAAATTCTTTCCCGGCGACAATCCAACTGCTGCTTTTTTATCGACTTTAGCCACTTTTGCCGCCGGTTTTGTAGTGAGGCCTTTTGGTGCTTTATTTTTTGGAAGGCTAGGCGATATCATTGGCCGTAAATATACTTTTATGGCTACTCTACTATTAATGGGCGGTTCGACATTTTTAATTGGCTGTATTCCGAGTTATGAAACTATCGGATTTATGGCTCCTTTACTTGTCCTGATTCTTCGCTTACTGCAGGGACTTGCGCTTGGAGGAGAATATGGCGGCGCGGCCACTTATGTAGCAGAGCATGCTCCTGTGGGACAAAAAGGATATTGGACTTCCTGGATTCAAACAACAGCGACAGTTGGCCTATTCATTTCTTTAATGGTGATATTAGCTACTAAAAATGTGCTTTCGGCTGCTGATTTTGATTCCTGGGGATGGCGTGTTCCGTTTTGGGTTTCTATCGTAATGGTAGGGGTTTCTTATTTGATTCGAAAAAACATGGATGAATCTCCTGTATTTGCCAAAGCGAAGAAAGAAGGAACTACGAGTAAAAATCCGTTAAAGGAAAGTTTTGGAAACCGATATAATTTAAAATTCGTTTTACTGGCATTGTTTGGTGCCACTATGGGACAAGGTGTCGTATGGTATACCGGGCAGTTTTATGCCATGAGTTTCATGAAAACGGTAATGAATATCGATTCTTCGCAAGTGGACGGTTTATTAGGAATTGCACTTTTACTTGGAACTCCGTTTTTTATTGTTTTTGGATGGCTTAGCGACAAAGTAGGGCGAAAATACATTATGATGGGCGGTATGCTGCTCGCTATTTTATTTTACAGGCCAATTTATAAAATGATGTACAATACTACAGATGTCACGTATAAAACCGAAATCGCAGCGGCTGCAAAACAAACTGTCGAAAAAACAAAAAACAATGATGTAATTACCACAATTTCAAAAACCTATACAGACGGAACCACTTATATAGTTAAAAAAACAGATTTTGCCAATATGAAAGAATCACAAAGCAGTATAAGTATCAACATCAATTCAGCTGACGAGTGGACTTTAATTTTACTGGTTTTCATTCAGGTCTTATTTGTTACTATGGTTTACGGACCTATTGCAGCATTTTTGGTGGAGATGTTTCCAACGAAAATCAGATACACTTCGATGTCGCTTCCTTATCATGTTGGAAATGGTATTTTCGGAGGGCTTCTTCCTGCTATTTCAACTTATTTTGTAACGCATTCTAAAGAAGCAGGAAAGCCTGAATTTTATCTTGACGGACTTTGGTATCCTATTATTATTGCATCGGTCTGCTTTGTAATTGGAATGATTTACATCGATAATAAAAACAAAACTACTCACCTTTAATAATTATATATATGAATACAATCAAACAGGCATTAGGTGTTTTATGGGTTTTATTGGCAGTTGCTGCTGCTTATTTCTGCGTGTTTGAATTTGGTTTACCCAAACTGCTTTCTGACAAACAAGACGATTTGGTGTTTGGTATTATCATACTTTTCATCCTGACGCCGCTAATTGTTTTAGGATTGGGCACTTTTGGTTATTTTGCAGTTGTTGGCGAATATAACGACCGAAAAAAATAACAAAAAAATAAAAACCAGAAAAGGGCTGTTCTATGAAAATAGACAGCCCTTTTGCAATACTAACCAAACCAAAATTTTAAATGTATTAGATTTAAAATTTATCTTTTTATACACTTCATCTCCTGAATCTTACCACTTTGAGGCATAGTTTTGAATTAAAGCTTTAATATTTTTGTCGAATAAAAAAGGCTATCCTGAGACAGCCTTTTATTATTTAGATTAAAAATTAATCTACTGTTATCGTTTTTGCAACATTGTCAATTTTAAAAACTCTTGATCCTGTAGGCCCTGTGTATTTAAAATTATGATCACCATCTGCATTATCTACTAGTTCAGAATCGATCTTATATCCTTTATCTGCATAATATGAGTAATTGTGACTTGCATCCCAGTTACCATCATTTGTAAAGTTATTTCCTAAAAACTCTCTAAAAGCTTCTCCGCTTTTAAGTACAATTGTTACTTGGTAAATGTTGGTTTGTCCAACAACCAAAGGAAATTCAGTCTCTGCATCACCTGCCCATGTCCATCCTCCCGGAGTAGCAGCACCTACTAACCAGTGAGAAGAAGCTAATGGTACATGATAAGGAGTAGCTTTGATGGTAAACGAATTAGAATATTGAGGAATTCCTGAGGCTCCTACAACAGATTTAACTCGAATGTCAACATTGTTTACTTCCTTCTCTACAAAACCACCATTAACTAATGCAGAGTTTAATTCACTAACCGTAACGGGCTGAGATACTGCAGTAGTATTTGCCAAGGTTACTGGACTTGCAAAATTAGTTCCGGCTTTTGCAATTTGAATTGTATAATTAACGATTGTTTGAATTCCGGTATAAGTTGCTTTATTCCAGGTTACGGTAGTCGCAACCTCTTTCTCCGTCTCCTTTGAAAGCACAATACTAAAATTAGATTGTGGTGTTAACAATACAGGAGCAGTTCCTGCATCAATAACCGGTCTATTGTCTACATCATCAGCATTACATGAAACTGCTAATACACCAATAAATGCGATTAAAATTTTATATATGTTTTTCATTTTAATTTCTATAAGATGTTAGTATCCTGGATTTTGCTTTAATGTTGGATTTGCCTGAATATTTCTGGCAGGAATTGGCATTAAATCTCTGAATGATTCTGTAGCGTTACCGTTGACAGAGCCACCTTTCCATTGCCAGATTTTAGAACCGCCTGTGAATCTTCCAAAACGAATTAAATCCGTTCTTCTGTGACATTCCCAAAACAATTCTCTACCTCTTTCATCCAAAATAAAATCTAGTGTCATCTCCCCAAGAGTGATTGGCTGAGCTTCTGCTCTCTTTCTAATCTGGTTGATGTAACCCAAAGCTGTTCCCAGATTTCCTGATGCTGCTCCTCTCAAAGTAGCTTCAGCATACATTAGGTAAGCATCAGTTAATCTAAACATTGGGAAATCGATATCCGGAATATCATTTCTTTGAGCTGCAGATCCGTCAGCCTTTTTGTTGATGTATTTTGTTACAGCATAACCATCTGTAAAAGTAGAAACATTGCTTATGTCTTTTGACTGGCCATTGGTGTAAAATGTTCCTCTTTTGTCTGCGGCTGCATCAGCATCCGGAAAAAGATTTACAAACTCTCTACGAGTTCTAATTCCTTGCCATCCACCATCCATACCTCTTGATGAAGCATCCATGCTGCCTCCAATAGAAGCATGCATAATGAAACTCATTCCACCACCAGTAGCTCTAATGGCGTTACCATCACCAACAATTGGGAAAATAACTTCTGTTTGAGCGCCATTGGTATTATTATCTGCAGAGAATAAATAACGGTAAGGAACATCTGCGAATTTATAAGCTGAGCTGGTAATGATTTCACTACATAAAGCAGCTGCCTCATTATTTTTGTCTGTACCTGTATATACTTTAGCATTTAGATAAACTTGCGCCAATAAAAATTTTGCAGCAGTTTTGTCTACTCTTCCATAT
>Ga0247810_10002198_pt1 | contig 11034 bp, 7 predicted proteins | sample UWRJL119311C1_FD_179918 | JGI IMG/M metagenome (GOLD analysis project Ga0247810, IMG submission 179918) | Plant litter microbial communities from Arlington Agricultural Research Station in Wisconsin, United States - UWRJ-L119-311C-1 | ecosystem: Environmental > Terrestrial > Plant litter >...
AGTGACCAATCTATGTATTTATCGATAGTAAGGTCAAATTCGGTATGGAACCTGTTTTGTTGGGAAGCCACTAAATTCGAGATAATATCCGGCAAACTCTTATCTTCAAATAAAAGGTTACTCGTCAGATCATGTGAAACTCTCCTTATTTCCTTTTCGGCATTTTCTAATTCGGTTACCAACCTATCCCTTTTATCGGTTTCATCCGCATCAAGCTGCATTAGATTAAAACGTGTAGTAAAGATACTATTCACTATACCATCATGCAGTTCCATCGCGATACGATTCCGCTCTTCGGCCCTTGCCCCTTCCTTTTCTGACTGTTGCTTAAGCAATAATTGATAAATCTGTTCATTCGATTTTTGTTGCTCCTGCTCAAATAGCAATTCTTTGTTTCTTGACCTAAATCTAAACAGCACTAATAATATAGAAAACACCACTACTCCAATTACAGCCGCCAATGCCATTAAACTGTTCTTTTTAAGCAATAGGTCATTGTTTTCTTGTATTTGATCAGTCTCATAAGCAATCCTTGCAAATTTATTCTTCCTGATCCTCTCTGCTTTTTGTATACTATCAGTTGCCTTCAATACCAGATCTGAATAATAGGCTTTGTTTTTAATATCGTTTTCCGCCAGGAGCTTTAATGAATAAACAATATCGTAACTGTTCTTGTTATTTTTGGAGAGCTTATAACTATCCCTAAAATAACCAATCGCTTTTAAAGTATCTTTCCGCAATAACAAAAACTCGCCCATCTTTAGCTTAGCTGATACTATTCCAGGTGAAGACGAAAGGATATTCCTAATCCTTAAGGATTCTTTTAATGAGCTATAAACTTCGGTGGTATCCCCTAATTTCATTTTTGCATATGCCATATTAGCCAATAACATTGCATATAAATTAGGTTTATTCTTTTTCAAATCAGTAGTAAGTAAACCTTTTTGATACAGCTTTTTGGCCTCAGGATATTTCCCTAGGCCTTCATAAACATAAGCAATATTATTATAGCAGGAAACTTTAGAGTTTATGATTTTGGCTTTTGAATAATCCTCATTTTCCAGTTTATCCAGCTGTGCTAATGCCATATTGAAATAGTCCAGTGAGCGCTTGTATTCGTTCAGCTCCTTTAACGAAAGTGCTATTAGATTATAACATTCGTAAATCATCCTGGTTGTACCTTTATTGGAAAGTAGCCGAAGCGCTTTTACAGTTTCTATCTCGCTTTCGTCAAAACTACCTGCATCATAGAAAATACCAGCTTTATACAACGACATTTTGCCGGCATTTAGAGTATCATTTAGTGAAACGTACATTTTTTCTGCATGAAGATAATAATATAAGGCACTGTCAATTTGAGTTTTGGAATCGTGGTAATCGCCAATATAACAAAGTGCTTTAGCAATATGGGCCGTGTCTTTTTTCACGATCGCCATCTGATGTATTTTCTCAGATACATTATGATACTTTTCAATATCCTGTAAATCATAATAATTGGCCGCTACTTTAAAAAGTATAACCCTTAAAGATGAATCATTTTCGAATTTCAATAAGGTTTTTAATGATTCCTCTAAATATTTTTCTCTTTCATGAACGTTAACCTGGGATAGTGTGTCCAAGCGTGCACTAATTTGAATAGCCTTATTTTTAGCACAGGCATCATCCTTTTTCTGGCAGGAGAAAAAGGTTATAACGAGCAAAACCAACACTATTATTTTGGGACTTGATTTCAATTAGTACAATAATTTGAGAGATAGATATCAAAAATAACGTTTTATTCCAAATGCTGTTTAAATAAAAAGCCGGAGTATGAAAATTAGTATCTCATACTTCGGCTTTATTATTTTCTGCAAACCTTAGATTCTTTAACTTAAGGTTTGGTTTTAGTTTTATCAATATCCTTATCTGTATCTCCGCCAGTATCAACTGGTGGTGGAGGTGGTGGGTCAACCGGCGGGTTAATCACACTATCATTGTGAATCGGGAGAGTAGACTCGTCATTATCTGTTGTACACGCTGACATTAAGATCACAGCAGTGAGGCAGCTGCAAAAAAGTAATAGCTTTTTCATGATAAATAATTTAAGATTAGGCAATGGATTTTGGCTGTAATCTGCATGGGCAGTTACATTTCCAGAAAAGCCGGGAGTGGCTGTCCTAGTCTAAAAGAATGACAATACCGAAGTATATGTTCCCCCATCCTTAAAGATTATTTATGAAGCTTCAGTTGTTGTATGCAATTATAATCACTACAAATTAACAGCGAAAATGGAAGCAAATCCACATTTGGGTATTGCATATTGTAGAATCAATCATTACGGTAGTTTGATTGGCAATCTAGATGGTAAAGTAGTGGTATTTAAATATTAAAGCGAAAGCCCTCCATAGTGACTACACATTTATCTTGTTAATTATCGCATCTATATTGTTGCGATAACTCAATGAGAAAGGGAGAATCTCATTATAGTTTAGAAAGCATTTGGATTTGCTAAAATGGATTCTGGAGACATGATTGATATTGACGATATAACTTTTATGAATTCTCAAAAAGTAAAAAGGAAGAGTTGCTTCAAAATGTTTGAGTGTTTTGAAAGCATTGACTGTTTTATTGTTTTGTAGCCTAATATCTGTAGTGTTATTGTCGGCTTTGAGATAAACGATGTCCTGTAGCGATACAAATTGGTAATCACTATAGGATTTGATGCAAATAGAAGCTGGGCTAAGTGGCGGAATTCTCTTCTCAAACTTAAAAAGACATTTTCCGAGTTGATGCAGTTGTAAAGGTTGTAATACATAATCGGCAACACCCGCCTGTATGGCTTCAAAAGCAAATTCCTTAGAACCTGCCAATCCAATAAAATATGGAAAAATGTCAAGATATTGGTGTAACTCTGATATTACGGAAAAGGATAATCCGTTATCTTTGTTAGCAAACGGTATTCCCATAATAACTAATTGGGGTTTCAGTTTACACAGTTCGTTAATCAAATTGTGATCATTCTTAAAAACACCGATACAGAAGTAACTGGGGAAGTTGGCAAAAAGATTTATTGTCTCCTCAACAGAAAAGCTGTTATCATCAATTATTATAAAAGAATAACGCATATTTGTCAGAGTAAAATAAGGTAGCGCAATCTAGTCCAGAAAAAATATTTATTGGGGTCGAAAAACTGCCTATTTTGTTAAAATTAAATACTCCATTAATGAAAATATTATTAGTTGACGATCATCCCATGACTGTTGATGGTTATTTGAGCGCTTTAACCAAAGATAAAAGCGTGTTGTTTGCGCCTGTTTTCACCAAAGCTTACGATTGTGAGCAGGCGTATAATATCATATTGGCGGCAGTTGATGAGGGTCAGCCGTTTAACTTGGTTATAATGGATGAGGGTCTGCCACAATACGGAGCAAAAGGTATAAAATCTGGAAGTGATTTAGCACAATTTGTAAATAAAATAATGCCTAACTGTAAAATAATTATGATTACCGCACACACAGAAGTGCTGTTAATTTATAATATAACTAAAAATATTCATCCTAATGGCTTGGTTATTAAAAATGAGATTACACCCGATAATTTACTCGAGATCGTACGTGAAGTCATAAAGGGAAACCAATACCAAAGTCCAATGGTCAAGAACTGTATCCAGGAAATATGGAAAAAAGAACTGATGATTGAGGATTATAACCGTCAAATCCTTTTTTACCTGTCTAAAGGATTTAAAATAAAGGATATAGAACAGACTATGGCTATTTCTTCGAGTGCTGTACAGAAAAGAATTCTAAAAATGAAAAAAGCATTCGGTATCAGCGATGAAACTGGTCTAGTCAAAGAAGCTTTTAGGCTAGGATTTATATAAAATGAACAATTTGATTATTGGTCATCGTTAAAATTCCAATCGATAGTTTCAAACTCCAAAGCATTTAATATGCCGGCCTTACTTGCTGTATTGTTGAAGTAAACATAAACAGTATCAAATGTATGCTTTGCTACTGTATCATAAAGCTGTTGCAATTCTGCCACACTATATTGTGAATAAAACAATTTGGGATTGCCATGAAGCCTGATATACCCGGTAGCTGCTGTTTTTATGACATCATCAGGCAAATCGGGATAGTTCACACTACAAAAAGTGATATTGTGTCTGGTCAGAGTTTCATATACATGGGAAGTCCACCAACTTTTGTTTCTAAATTCAATCACATTGCAAAAAGTCGGATTCATATAGCCTAGTATAAGTTCAAGCCGTTCTTGGCTGTAATCATAGCTTGGGGGAAGCTGGAACAATATATTTCCCAACTTATGCTGTAAACCTTCCTTGCAAACCGCGTAGAAATCATCTACTTCCAGTTTACAATCATTAAATTTTTTAAGATGCGTAATTACTTTGGGCGCTTTTACGGCAAACAGAAAATTCTCCGGGGCTTTGGCATACCAGCCTTGTAAACTTTTAACAGTTGGGAATTTATAAAAGGTGGCATTGAGTTCATACGTATTAAAAAATTCGCAGTAGTAGCCAAACCATTTACTGCGCGGCATTCCTTCTGGATAGAAAACGGGTTGCCAATACGAATTATAATAACTTGAACATCCGATAATTATTGTTGGTTTTTTCATGAATATAATATTTGACAGTTTTCACAATAAAAGCTGCGGCGCTTCTTTACTCCCGTATAATTTTTAATTATTGGAAGATCACATCTGACACATGTTTTTCTGGTATGTGCCAGCCAGTGCTTTTTAAGCTCATACTTTTTCTTCCAATCCAAAAACTCAAAACTGTAGATTCTTGACTGTTCAATAAGACTGTCAATTTGGCTTTCCGGGATACTGCCCGTTTTAGATTCAGGATGTATGCGTACCCGATATAATATCTCATTTTTAATAATATTGCCCACTCCTGAGAAGATATCCTGTTCAAGCAGTCTATCACAAATCAATTTATTTGGAACTTCTAATAACTTGGCCTTTGCCTTTTCAGGGTCCCAATTGTCATTCATTACATCTTCGGTCCAGTCATAATGCGAATTGATGTCGCCTTCCAGAAACTTTATCGAACAAGAATAAAAGTTAATTTCCCCATCGTTAAATGTAAGGCGCATCCTGACCTGGGCATCTTTCCGCTCATTGATCCGGTAGGTGCCAAACAAAAGAAAATGGATTCTTACTGTAAAGTCGTCAAAGCAGATCAGGAAATGTTTTCCCCAACTCTTAAACGCAATTATTTTTTTATCCTGAAGCCTATCAATATCAAGTTTACTATTTCCCTCAACACCAATAACTTTCTTTCCTGTAAACTGCTGTACCTCTTCTTTTAAGATTACTATACTGGGTCCCTCTGGCATATTGACAAATATTATGTTACTAATGGTTTTTGATAACAAAACTCCTGAATATAGCCTAAATCAAATTATACTTTTATGCTTATAGATTTCAAAATTGCAATAACTGCTTTGTAATTCCAAAAAATCTATAAATGGTGTGGAAAGAAAAAAATAAAGGCCTATAAATTACTTATAGGCCGGTGTGAATCAAACAAATTAACTAACTCAATTACCAACTATCTGTCCTAAACGGAGGTGTTACAAGACCTTCGCTATTATACAGCATTACTTTTCCTGGTGCATCTGCCCATAAATATCTTACCGCTACTGGTTTCTGTACTTCAGGACAACTCAATTGTATTGTTTTCATATCATCCATAAGCACTGCTTTGGCCGAATAGAACTTCTTGTCACTTCCTGCTATTGTAAATCCGCTTATTCCTTGTTTTGGGGTAGCAGGATCAAATGTCCCATTTTTAAAACGTATTAGTACATTCACTCCCTGTATTTTAAAGTCTTCATACATTGGTGCCGAAACAGCAATATTTTTTTCTCCATAAGCAAGGCTTGAAGCGATTGTTGCCATACGCTTACCTACAATCTGTTTGTGTATAGGGTGTATATTATCATTTTCTCCTGCATCAATCAATACAGTCATTCCTACATTAGGCAATTCCAATGCTTTCTGCTGTGATTCCCTAACTGCAATCCACCTGTTATTCTGTCCGTCGTAATTGGGAAGTTGGGCAAATATAAACGGATAGTCTACATTCCATCTTTTTCTCCAGTCTTTGATCATATCAACAAATAGGCCTGCATATTCTTTCGCATTTTTAGAATTTGCTTCGCCCTGATACCAGATAATTCCTTTGATTTTAATTCCGAAAAACGGATTGACCATTCCATTAAACAATGAGGTTGCGTACTTGGTAGGATGTTGGCGGACAGGCACTTCTTCCAAGTCCTTTGTTCCTGCAGCATATTTCCACTCTCCTGCAAGCGACTGCTTTCCAACAGCAGTCTCTACGTATAGAGAAGGAGCGGCTCCCCGGAAACCACCAATATCTCCATTGTTTTTTATCCGGATAGTAATTATATTTTTTCCGGCCTTAAATTTGGCAGCAGGCACCTTATAAAAACGGTCGAGGTCCTTATTAGTGCTTTCACCTACCTTTTCCCCATTCAGATACGTAATATCCTCATTGTCGACGCGGCCAATACTAAGGGTAAGTTCTGGCTTTGCCAAATCTTTAGCTGTAAGTTCAAATGTACGCGTTACCCAGATTATTCCCTCATTTGGAGTTACCTTCGCCTTACTCCAATATACAGGCAGCTGTATAGGTGTCCACGAAGATGTATTGCAATCTATAGCATACCATTTTTGCTGAAGCCCCACATCTGCAGCATCCGCTTTTTTATCCCATTCATCAAAATCCTTTTTATAGGTTTTAACTACATCATTAAAGTCCATGGTTTTCATTTCGTCTATAACTTTCTTGGCCGATGCATGTCTTCCCATTAGATCCTCACTCATCCAGGCTTCTATATTTGTACCTCCCCAGGATGAATTGATCAGGCCAATAGGAACCTGGTATTTTTTGTAAAGTTCCCTGCCAAAAAAGTAGGCTACCGCAGAAAAGTCTTTCGAACTCTTAGCGCTACAGGTTTCCCATTGTCCTTTTTCTATGTCCTTTTGTGGTAAGCCGGCCATAGTCCTCGATACCTGTAAAAGTTTGACCTTCTCATAATCGGCATTCGCGAGTTCGTTTTCAGCATCTCGCACATCTTCCAGCTTAAATCCCATATTAGATTGTCCCGAGCAAAACCAGACATCTCCTATATAGATGTCCTTAAAGCTGATAGTGTTGGTTTCGGTAATAGTCATATCATAAGGCCCGCCTGCTTTCATAGCAGGAAAATCAACGGTCCATTCTCCAGTATTATTCACTTTTGCCTGCCTGTCCTGGCCATTAAACATCACTTTTACAGTTTTACCTGCATCAGCCCAACCATAGACTGTAATGACTGATTCTCGTTGGATAACCATATGATCCGAAAAAAACTTAGGAAGGGTGACTTTCGCAAATCCATTGCTGTAAATCACTATAATAAGCATGCAGATTACTGTTCTCATTGTCAATAGTTGAATTAAATAGTAAGGCGAATGTATCAAATAAAAATTGGTTGACCAAAAACAAATTACGATTTATACAAATTTAACAAAGTATAATTATTATATCCCTAAAGTATATACCAAATAAAAACAGATTTGACATTCCAATTCTACTAACTGGATTCCAAATGTAATATAAAAGATAAAGGAGCCATTCATTGCTGAATGTGCTCCTTTTTAGGTATTCTCTATAGCATCATGTGTAAAGTTGCATCGCTTGTGGGAAGTGAAAAATGGTTTTACCTTCTGAATGCAGTATAAATTGTACCTGTTGAATAACAAAAATACGTATTATATCCTTACTGTTATAGCTGTAATATCATTAATTCGGCTGCTTTTTAGAAATATCAAACTGTAAGATAAGCGAAAACGTTTTAGTCTCTATGATAAAATTTAATACTTTTTGAGTCTGAAATGTTAAATTTAACTTTAAAATTAATTTAAATGCATCAAAATTGCGTTGAAAATAAATAATACAAAAAAAATACTCCCCTATTTGGCAATATAAAAAAATGCGTATATTTGGTCAACCAATTATTATTCGAAATGCAGGAATTTGGATTAAATGGATATAAGTCTTCCGAAGAGGAACAAATTATATCAAAACTACGGGATCTTATTACTTCACAGAAACTAAAACCAGGTGACAGACTGCCATCTGAACGTAAACTGTCAGAAGAATTTGGTGTGAGTCGTGGCAATGTAAGAGAGGTCATCCAAAAACTCGAATTCTACGGCCTTTTAAAAACATTACCACAAAGCGGAACTTTCGTGGCTAATCTTGGTGTACCCGCCCTAAGTGGTATGATAACCGATATTCTCCAACTTAAAAAACCAGACTTTAAATCCTTAGTAGAAAGCAGGATCATGCTCGAAATGCAGGTAGTGGCTCTTGCTGCTGAAAGAAGAACAGAAGAACATCTTATTCATATCGAGGAAGCTCTGGAAGCCTATCGCCTCAAAGTGGAATCCGGACAGGAAGCAGTAGAAGAGGATTTGATGTTTCACCTTAAAATCTCTGAGGCAAGCTGTAATCCGGTACTCAATACGCTAATGCTGATCATAACGCCAGAGATTATTACCAACTTTGAGAAATACCATGTCTGTAAACAGTCAATGACAGGAGATAATATTATAGAACACCAACAAATATATGAGGCAATAAAAGAAAAAAATCCTGAAAAGGCAAAACGTGAACTGCAGTTCCATTTTAAGACGTTATATGAATACTGCAATAAAACGGATACTTTGGTTTTGGACCAAAATATTTTTTAAGGTTTCCATTGGGGAAATAAGACGGTTATGACCATTGTGTAAAGTTGCATCGCTTGGGGAAGTGGATTTTTACTACACATTTAAAGTCAAGGATTAATATCTGGTTTTTCAGATTATTTACTAAAAAGCATATACTGGTATTTCTACTGGTAAGGATGCTCTTTATCTTAATGTTACAGAATGTTAGCTATAAATTTTATGAAATTAAAAACATTATTTTTGTTCTTCGCACTACTCCTGACCGGAATTACCTTCGCTCAGGATACTTATACATTAAAAGGTACAATTCTATCCGAAGAAGATAAATTGACCCTTCCAGGTGCAACCGTAATGGTGCTTGGTACAAAAACTGCCGTGATGACCGATGTGGATGGTAATTTCTCCATTCCCGTTAAAAACGATAGTTCCATACAGGTTTCCTTTATGGGTAAGCTTACCAGGGTGGTACTTGTAGGGGGTAAAAAAGAAATTACTGTCTCTCTGTCTGACGAAAGTACTAAACTTGACGATGTAGTAGTAATTGGTTACGGGACCCAAAAGAAATCTTCTATCACCGGATCGGTTTCTAAACTGGAAAATACCAACCTCGATGAAAATACGGTGTCCCGTGTAGACAAAGCCTTACAGGGTAGAATTGCCGGTTTACAGATCCAGAATACCTCATCTGAGGTAGGTGAAGCTCCTAAAGTTAGTATCCGTGGAATGAGTTCAATAAGTGCAGGTGGAGACCCTCTTGTAGTTGTAGATGGCTTCCCGGTACAAAATGGACTGGAGTTTATCAATCCAAGTACCATTGAATCTGTAGAAGTACTTAAGGATGCAAGTTCTACCGCAATTTACGGTTCCAGAGGGGCCAATGGTGTAATCCTTGTAACTACCAAAATAGGTTCTGAAACAAAAGCCTTATACGAATTCAAAACTTTTTTTGGTGTAAAGTCAGTGTACGAGAAAATAGATATGTATGATACTTACGGTTATACAGATATGCTTCGTAGCGAACGCCAGCAAAATGAAAATTACGTTGCAGGACTTGCCGGTACTGCACCCGCTACAATCGCATTTACTGCTCGTGAAAAAGGAATGAGACAGGTAGCCAGCAACTCTAACGGCGGTACTGATTGGCAGGATGAAGGCGTACGCAACTTTGCTACAATCAAAAACTACCAGCTTAATGTTTCTGGTGGTGGTAAAAATACCAACTATTATATTTCAGGACAATATATAGAGGATGAAGGCCTAATGACGGACAACTATTTAAACCGTGTGAACTTTCAGAGCCGTGTACGTACCAAACTTAGCGACAAACTCTCCCTAGATGTAAATATTCGCCCTTCATATACTCAAAAAAGAAGATCGTCCATCTCCTATTCTGACCTTACGCGCTCTTTAAGCTTTATGCCTGCAAGACACAATGAATACACTTCTGAGTTGACAGGTTATCCGGTTGGTGATTATGCCCACGGAAGACACTTTAACAACGTACATTTCAATTATATCGATGAGGATGGGGTACAACAGGATTATACGACCTCTCTATGGGGTACCAATAATAACAATCCTATTTCTAGAATGGACAATGAAAAGAGGATTGTAAACGATTATCGATTGCTTACCAATTTCGCATTGGAGTACAAAATCACCAAAGACCTAACTTTTAAAACAACTGGCGGTGTAAATACAGAATATTCAAATGCTGAACGTTTCCGCAACTCACTTGCCGACCAGACTGGACAGGCAATAGGTGAAGATGACAGTTCAATGACTGTAGATATGCTTACCGAAAATACATTAAACTATAAGTGGAAAAACGACAAACACAATATTGATGTATTGGGTGGTATGACTTACCAAAAAACAAACATTAAAGGAACCGGGATCTACGGAACCCAATTTCCTTCAGATTATATTGAAACCCTTAACGGGGCTAACGTTTTTGATACCAATGAAACATTTACCAGAAAAGAACAGATCTCCCTATTGTCATTTCTTGCGAGGGTAAATTATTCCTATAAAGACAGATACCTGCTATCTATTGCGGCACGTGCTGATGGTTCATCGATGTTTGGGCCTGAAAACAAATACGGCCTTTTCCCGTCTGCTTCCATCGGATGGAATGTAAGTGAAGAGAACTTCTGGAAAGAAAACATCAACTTCATCAATAAGTTTAAGATCAGGACAAGCTTCGGTGTAACCGGAAATAATAAAATCAACAATTACTCTTTTACTAACCTATTATACACTTCAAACTATTCTCTTGGGGAA
>Ga0247810_10002199_pt1 | contig 11033 bp, 11 predicted proteins | sample UWRJL119311C1_FD_179918 | JGI IMG/M metagenome (GOLD analysis project Ga0247810, IMG submission 179918) | Plant litter microbial communities from Arlington Agricultural Research Station in Wisconsin, United States - UWRJ-L119-311C-1 | ecosystem: Environmental > Terrestrial > Plant litter >...
GAAGAGCTCGGTTCCCGGTTCGGTCTCGGCCCAGGTCGTCGCCGCGCTGTCGCGGAGGTACTCGGTCTCGCCGACAAAGCCGCTGCCGTACGAGGTGGAGAAGTACACGGACTCGGGGCTGTTGTTGACGAAGGTCATGTCGACCTTGCAGTACTGGCCGTTGACCGGTGTGGACGACAGGGTTCCTTCACCGACCTGCGGGATTCCGCACTCCACGGCGTCGACGCGGAAACCGAGTCCGCTGTCGGTCGTGCCGAGCTCGCCGAGGGCGACCGAGTAGGCGGCCGACTCGGACGTTCCGGGAGTCGTGCCTTCGCTCGCTTCTTCAACGGCTTCGGCGATTCCACCGACGGCAGATGCTGCAATGACGAAGGAGATGATGCTCGCGATAATGGCGATGATCGAGCCAATCGCGGCGATGATCGAGACGATCAGGCCGGCGAGGGCCAGTCCGCGTCCGCCACTGCCGTTCTTCTTGATCTTGGACAGCGCCATCGGGTTGATGACGAGGCCGGCGGGCCAGAAGATGAATGCAGCGATGATTCCGATGATCGCGAGCGTCTCGGTCGGTGCCGCTGCGGGTGCGTATGCGGTCTGAGCACCGTAGCCGGGCTGCGGGGTGTACCCGGGCTGAGCCGGGTAACCGGGCTGTGCGCCGTAGCCGGGCTGCTGCGGAGCGGCGGGTGCGCCGTACTGAGGCTGCTGGCCGTAGGGATCGGGCTGCGTGTAGGCGGGTTGCGCGGGCTGCTCGGGCACCGGGGGCTGCTGGCCGTAAGGCGGCAGCGGGGGCGCAGCAGGAGCGACGGGCTGAGGCGGCAGCGGCTGGGGAGGCTGTGGAGCGCCCGACTGGTCGGGGTTCTGAGGCTCGGGAGGCTGCGGGATAGTCACGTGTTCTGCTTTCTGAGTAATGCGCTGTCTCTGCCTAATAACTGAGACATCACCAATTTACCCAACAAACGCCGAAATACCGAACATTCATTACTTTGCATCGGATGTCACAGGTTCCCAGCCGCACATCCGCCGAGCGTTCTCTTCTCAGCTTGACGGTGCGTCGCCCGCAGACGAGCGTGGGGAGGGAGCTACATCACCACAGGCAAGGAGCACGTCATGTCAGCCAAGGGCAAAGTCGTCGTCGTCACCGGGGCTTCGAGCGGAATCGGTCGTGCGACCGCTCTCCGTTTCGCCCGCAAGGGTGCTCGCGTGGTCCTCGCCAGTCGGCGAGAAGAAGCGCTGAACGAAGTCGCCGAGCTGTGCCAGACCATCGGTGCCGATGCTCTGGTCGTTCCGACGGATGTCAGCGATGAAGCCGCCGTCAACGCCCTGGCCGCTGCGGCGCTCAACCGCTTCGGACGCATCGACGTCTGGGTCAACTGCGCGGGTATCTCGGTCTTCGCACCGTTGCTGACGGTCCCGCTCGCGGACTTCCGGCGCGTGCTCGATGTCAACGTCATGGGCTACGTCTACGGAACCCGGGCGGCGCTCGCGCCGATGATCGAGCAGGGTTCGGGGGACATCGTGAACGTGGCATCCGTCATCGGCGAAGTGTCGCAGCCGTACAGCTCGTCGTACGCGATGTCGAAGGCCGCGGTTCGAGCGCTCGGGGCATCACTTCGGCAGGAGCTCGACCTCGACGGTCACAAGAACATCCACGTCAGTACGGTGCTGCCGGCGACGGTCGACACCCCGTTCTTCCGGCACGCCGCCAACTACACCGGGCGCGAAGTGCGTGCGCTGCCTCCCGTGTATGCGGCGGACGAGGTCGCCCGCGCGATCGTTGCGGCGAGCGACAAGCCCGTCGCCGAGGTCGTCGTCGGCAAGACCGGGTCGGCGCTTGTGCATCAACACCGTCGATCGCCGCTTGTGGTCGAGAAGCAGATGGCGAAGTTGACTAATGCCGTCATGCTGCCGAAGAAGACGGCAACCTTTGACACGACCGGCAATCTCTACACGCCTCCGCCAACGGATGACGCGGCGGTGGTTGGGGGATGGGACGGCAAGTCCCGCTCGACGTTCCGCCGGTTGGTGGGCGGGACACTCGCCGTCGGCGGGGTGCTCTTCACCGTCGCCTCCCTGGTGCGGCCCCGTTCGAAGTGAGCGCACTCATCGGCGCGGCAACGGCGCCGGACCTGCACGTCATGAGTTTCAACGTGCGTCGGCGGATGACGCATGTTGTGCCGCGTGGTCCCGATCTGTGGTCACACCGTCGTCCTGCCGTCCACCGACTGCTCGCGTCGGAGTTACCCACAATCGTCGGTGTGCAAGAGGCCCTGCCCGACCAGGCGCAGTTCATCGCTGCGAGCCTCGGCCCGCGGTACAAGCGCATCGGCCGTGGCCGTAACGCCCACCAGCGCGGTGAGGGCTGCCCGGTCTTCTTCGACAGCGGCCGGCTGCGGCTGATCGGGTGGCGGCAGTTGGCGCTGTCCGATACCCCGGATGTCCCCGGCTCCCGGTCATGGGGCAACTTCGTGCCACGACTCATCGTCTGTGCGTCCTTCGCCGACCGTGCGACCGGGCTCGAGTTTCGCTTCTTCAACACGCACTTCGATCACTTGTCGCGTAAGTCGAGACTGCGGTCGGCGGACATGGTCACCGAGCTGGTGCGTGCGGGGGAGACACCGGTCGTGCTCACCGGGGATTTCAACACGAGTGTCCACACCTCGCCCTATGAGCGGCTGACCACCGATGGCCTGTTCGCGGATACCTGGTTCCGGGCGGAGGAGCGTCTGACTGAAGCATGGGGAACGTTCCCCAACTACCGGGCGCCGAAGCTCGCACGCAAACGGATCGACTGGGTGTTAGCGACAAGAGACATCGAGGTGATTGCGGCGGCGACGAATCCGGCTCGGTTCGAGGGGATCGCGGCATCCGATCATCTGCCTGTGTCGGCGCTGTTGCGACTGACGGAGAGCTGACCCGACCGGCGGGCTGGCGTGTGGATCAAGCCGCCTACTACTCTCGGATTCATGAGCTTTCAGGCATACATCGACACGATCAAGGCGAAGACCGGGCTGGATCCTGAGGACTTCCGCGCGCTCGCCGAGGAGCGTGGTCTGCTCGCCGCCGACGTCAAGACCGGCCAGATCGTCGAGTGGTTGGCGGCGGATTTCGGGCTGGGGCGCGGCCACGCGATGGCGCTCGTCAGCACCTTCAAGAACATCCGGTCAGCGGATGCCGACCCGGTAGACGTCATGGCCGCGCACTTCGCGGGCAAGAAGGCGCACTGGCGCCCGGTTTACGATTCGCTGCTCGCCTCGGTCGGCGCGTTCGGTCCGGTGCGTACGCAGGCGACCCACACCTACATCAGCCTGCTCAAGGGCAAGGCAAAGTTCGCCGTCGTCGCGGTGACGGCGGATCGGCTCGATCTCGGCATCAAGTTGAAGGGTGTTGACGCTGCCGGGCGACTAGAACAGTCCGGCAGCTGGAACTCGATGGTCACCCATCGCGTGCGCATCGCTGATGCGGCGCAGATCGACGCTGAGGTGCTCGACTGGCTTCGTCGGGCCTACGAGGCGGCGTAGCTACTTCTTTTCATTCCGGCGCTCGCGGCCGACGGTGTCGTCTGAGTCGACGCCCGGCTGAAGACGGTGGATGATGTCGACGTCGTCGTTGTCGGCATCCGTTCCGAAGATCTCGGTTGCGTCGACCTGTTCCTTGCCCGTCGGCGAGTCAGGATGTCCGGCCGAATCGGTCGCGGACGTTCCGTCGTCGCTCGTGGCGTTGGTCATTCCGGAGTAGTGCAGTCGTTCTGGCTGTGAGCCATCGGCGTTGCTCATGAGAGGCCTTCCCGTTTCGTTCTTCCTAGGCCACACCCCCGGGCGTCTTTGCGCCAGAGGAATCACCGCCCGCGCAGCAGTTGCTCAGGGTGGAGTGAGAACGTGCCGACAGTGTGATCAGCGCTTTTTCTTGCGGCCCCAGCCGATTGAGTCGGATGCGGCGACTCCGGGTTGAAGGCGGTGAATGAGGTCGACGCCGTCGTGGTCGGCCTCGTTGCCGAAGAGTGCGCGAGCATCAACCTTTTCGTGGCCTGTCGGAGCATCGCCGTCGCAGGCGCGCATGGTCTCCGGGGTGCCGTCGTCAGTGCTGGCGTGGGTCATTCCGGAGTAGTGGAGTCGTTCTCCCTGTGAGGCATTGGTGTCGGTCATGACGCGCCCCTCCTTTGCTCGTGCGCTAACAACGTTGTTTAGAGCACAGTTCAAGAGGACACCCGATTGCCGGTTTTGTCTAGTGGACCCGCTGGTTGAGCCTGTCGAACCGTCTTCCTGGCCGTCACATTTGCAAAACTCAGGCGGCTGGGCCTACCCAGCCTCGTATAGCTGTTGGGTGGCCTCTGGAGCCTGAGTTTTGGAGAGGGTGGAGCGGGGTGGGTGGCGCGGGGATTGGCGCGGGGCGGGGCTAGATGAGGGAGCGGAGGAAGGCTTCCTTGGCGAGACCGGCCTGGCGAGCGCGAGCTGCGAGGCGTGAGTTCTCGGCGTCGGAGAGCGTCAAGGACAGAGTGTGGGTGACCGGCTCGTCCAGGTCGAAGAGGCTGGGCGCAGCTTCGGCTTCTGCCGCAGGCGCCGGGTCAACCGGCTCGACCGCGGGAGTCGCGCCACCACGCACGCCGCCGTACCCCGGACCCGAAGGCACACTGGCCCCGCGAGCGAAGGCCTCTGATGCGGCGCGAGCGCGGACATCCGCTGCTTCGTTCAGGGGGTGTCCGGCGTGACCCTTGACCCACTCGAACCGGAAGCGGCGACCGAGGATGGCCTCGTCGATCTCCTTGAGAAGTTCGACGTTGAGGACGGGTTTGCCGTCGGCTTTGCGCCAGCCCTTTTTCTTCCAGCCCGGCATCCACTTGGACACACAGTTGATGACGTACTGGCTGTCGCACAGGATGAGCAGGTCGTCGTCGAGGTGCGCGGTCGCCCGCAGCAATTCGAGTACGGCAGTGAGTTCACCGATGTTATTGGTGGCGTGCTTCCAGCCGCCGGCGTCCCAGTTGTCGCGATCGACGTACCAGGCCCAGCCGGCGGGGCCGGGGTTGCCGAGGGCCGAACCGTCAGCGGCGGCGGTGATCGTCATGCGAGTCCTTTAGCTGTCGTGCACCGGAAAAACGTGCACGTACAGCGTATGGGGTCGGGTGCGACCGATCAGGCCAGCGACGCGACCTTCGCGCTGAGTTCGGCGTCGCTCGGCTCGACAAAGTGCGTGCCGTCGGCGAACTGGATCACCGGGATGTTCATCCGACCGCTGATGGCCTTCGCGCGATCCGCGCCATCCTCGACGGCCTCGATGTCGACGTACTCGTAGTCAACGCCGAGCGAGTCGAGCAGGCGCTTCGAACGACGGCAGTCGCCGCACCACTCGGCGCCGAACATGGTGATGTTTTCTGAAGTCATACCCGAGACAACGCAGCTGGGGCTAGACGAATTCCGGAACACCGGCGACAGCCAGCTTCACAGCGTCGACAAGCCGCACTCGCAGCGCATTCGAGCGTTCGGTAAACCCGCGCTGGTAGCGCACGTACTCAGCCTTGCCCTCGGGCGTCTCGATCTGCACCGGCTGGTATCCCCAGTCGCGCAGCTCGTAGGGCGACGCCCGCATATCGAGCTGACGGATGTCACGACTCAACTCGAAGGTATCGAGCAGCAGCTCGCCCGGCACCAGTGGCCCGAGCTTGATCGCCCATTTGTACACATCCATCCCGGCGTGCAGGCAGCCCGGCTGTTCGAGCTCAGGCTGGTTGTCGCGAGTGGGGGAGAGGCGGTTAAGCGCGATCGCGTCGGGCGTGAAGAACCGGTAGGCATCGAAGTGGCTGCAGCCGATCTTGCTCGAGTTGACGACGGCATCGGTGCCGTCGCGGCCGAGGCGCAGGGGAATGTCGTGGCGCGGTTCGTCGGTCTTGTAGGCCATCGCCCACTCGTGAAGTCCGAAGCATCCGTAGTTCGCTGCCCGCGCCGCGGTGCGCTCGAGGAGCGATGTGATGAAGCGGATGCTGTTCGCCTTCGCTGCGGCGAATCCGGCGGTGTCGACCATGAGGGAATTGCCCTCGCGGAGGTACCACTTCCAGGCTGCTCGCTCGTCGTCAACAGCATCCGCGAGCGCGATACCGGCTCCGGGGTGCCAGCGGCGGAGGAGCCCAGGGCGAAGTGGATAGTAGGTGAAGAGGAAGTCGTCGACCGGGTGCTTCTCGCCGCGCTGCTGGCGGTCGCGCCAGCCAGCGGTCAGGGCATCGGCGCGATGTTGGTGGGTTTCTTCGAGCGCGGTCCACTCGGAGCGCGCGAGCAGCACGCGCGTCTCGGGGTGAAGTGCAGAAGAGACCACGGTTCGAGGGTACTCGCGGTGACTAGCGATTGAGGTAGGCGTGCACCGCGACGACGATCGACGCTCCGATGATGATTGCGAAAAGCGCAAGCCAGACCGGCGACGGAACACCGGTCGACCGGTAGAGGAGGTAGGCGTCGGAGGTGCGCAACTGGTCGCGGCGATGCGTGTGCACGCTGATCACAGTGGCCAGTCCGCGCACCGATCCGACGAGCAGCGCGATGCCGATCACGAGGAGCGCGTAGCTCTGCACGTCGGGAGTCGCGTAGAGCCACAGCACCGCGCTTGCCGCCGCGGATACCAGCACCACGAGAATGCCGAACGCGTTGCGGATGACGAGGATGGTGAGCAGAAGAATGATTCCGCCCACGAAAAGCGCGATCGCGGTGTAGCCGTTGAAGACCGCCCACAGTTGGGCCGCCCCGACGATTGCGGGTGCCGGGTAGCCGAAGACGCCGCTGACAACGCTTCCGAAACCGCCGCGTCCGCTGCTCACCGCTTCACCGGAGTGATTACGGCGAATCCGGATGCCGTGCACGACTCGTCCGGTAAGCACCGCGGCAAGCGCGTGGCCGAGTTCGTGCACGAGCGTCGTGAACAGCCCGAAGACCTGCCAGGTCACGCGCGGAATGCTGACCGCTGCGGCGATCGCCAGGATCACGAGCAGCACCGTTCCGGAGACGTCGAGCGGTTCGGTCCGGGTGAACAAGGTTCCGAGGTCGATGTCGAAGTTGGGGGTGAGGTCTGGAGTATCGATGCGCACAGTCTGGCAGTACGCGGCTGGATAACCGCGCAGCTAGCGGCCGTCGCGTGGCCCGAAGGCGCGCAGCGCGTCGACGTCGCTCGCGGGCGAGACGAGGTACTCCTCGATCCACTCGTCGATGCGGTCGAACCCCGAGCGCGCTCGGAGCTCTCGCGCTGCCCCCTCGACGTCGATGGGCGTTCGGTGAATCGTTACGCTGCCGCCCTCGAGGTGTGCCCAGGATGCGGCGCCGGTTCCGTACGGCATGCCGATGCTGCCGGAATTCACGACGAGTCGCCGGTCGACGAGGCGCACAAACGGCATGTGAGTGTGCCCGCCGACCATGGTCCGCACCGAGCGCGGGAGTTCCGCGAAGACCTCGCTCCACCGCTCGATGCGGGTGTCGACGAGCACAACCTCGTTGATATCGCGCGGGGTGCCGTGGCAGAAGACCACGTCGCCGAATCCCGCGACGTGGAGAAAGACCGGATGCGGCATCCGCTCGAGAAGGTCGACCTGGTCGGGCCGGAGTTGTGTTGCCGCCCACTCGGTCGCCCCGGGGGAGTCGGTTGGCTGGCCGCCTCGCGCGAGCGCCACCATGTCGCGATCGGCGTTGCCGGCGACGAACACAACCCGGTCGCCGAGTGCTACCAGTCGGTCGAGGGTTTCGACGGGCAGCGGACCGGCGAGGTGGTCACCCGTCACGACGATGAGATCGGCGGTGCGAACGAGCGGCTCGGCGAGTACGGACTCGAGCACCGGCAGCACGCCATGGACGTCAGACAGAACGGCGACGGTCTCGATCATGCGGCTATCTTGCAGCCGCGCGCCCGCGACCCGCAATACTCGGAGGATGAACGATGTCATCCTGCCCATTCCGTCCGGCACGATTCTGCTGCGTGATGCGCGTCATGGCGATCTGGATGCCATCCTCGAGCTGCTGGCGGATGATGCGGTGAGTGCCTCCCGCGGCGACGCGAACCGACCCGAGGACCGACCGGCTTACGAACGAGCGTTCGACGCGATTGCCGCCGATCCAGCTCAGCAACTTCTGGTTGCTGAGAATGCGGAGGGCGCCGTGATCGGCACGATGCAGCTCACACTGATTCCTGGGCTCGCGCGGGCTGGTGCGCTCCGCCTGCAGATCGAGGCGGTGCGGGTTCGGTCCGCCCAGCGCAGCAGCGGCATCGGATCGGCAATGATTCGATGGGCGATGGACATTGCGCCCGAGCGCGGGGCGGCGCTCGTGCAGTTGACGTCGGATGCGGCGCGGGTGGACGCGCACCGCTTCTACGAACGGCTCGGGTTCAGCGGATCGCACGTGGGGTTCAAGTACCGGGTCGCTGGTTGAGCTTGTCGAAACCCTTGTAGCTGTTGGGCATCCGGTTTCGACAAGCTCAACCGGCGAGGGGGCCGCTCCCTGAGCTTGTCGAAGGGCTGAGGCGGTCAGTTGCGCCTTCGTGAAAAAGGAAGGCGTCATGCTTGTCGGACTGCCCTTCGACAAGCTCAGGGATCGGAGTTTGCCGAGTTCCCTGAGGAACGCGGCGAGTGTATTGAGAGGTGCGACGGTGGCGTGGGGGTTTCGATACGCGCGCTCGTTCCTCGCGAGCTACTCAACCAACGGGTTGGGGTACCTCCGCTGGTCGAGTGCCGACCGAGGAACGAGGCCGGTGTATCGAGACCTGCGACGGTGGCGTGGGGGTTTCGACAGGCTCAACCAGCGGAGTTCTCCGCCAACCGAGGGCGGTGGGATCAGGGGTTCACGTAGGTGGCCAGGTGCTGGCCGGTGAGGGTGGAGTGGGCGGCGACCAGGTCGGCCGGGGTTCCCTCGAAGACGACGAGGCCGCCGTCGTGTCCAGCGCCCGGGCCGATGTCGATGATCCAGTCGGCGTGAGCCATGACGGCCTGGTGGTGCTCGACAACGATGACCGACTTACCGGAGTCGACGAGACGGTCGAGCAGGCCGAGCAGCTGTTCGACGTCCGCAAGGTGGAGGCCGGTGGTCGGCTCATCGAGAACGTAGACATCACCCTTGTCGCCCATCTGGTTGGCGAGCTTGATGCGCTGGCGCTCGCCTCCCGACAGCGTGGTGAGTGGCTGGCCGAGGCTGATGTAGCCGAGGCCGACATCGGCCAGACGCTCGAGGATGGTGTGCACCGCAGCAACCTTGCCCTCGCCCGAGCCGAAGAACTCGAGAGCTTCGGCGACGGACATCCCGAGCACTTCGCTGATGTCCTTTCCGCCGAGGTGGTATTCGAGCACCGTCGCATCGAAGCGCTTTCCCTCGCACACCTCGCACACGCTCGAAACGCTCGCCATCATGCCTAGGTCGGTGAAGACCACACCAGCACCGTTACAGTTCGGGCAGGCGCCCTCGGAGTTGGAGCTGAAGAGCGCGGGCTTCACGCCATTGGCCTTCGCAAACGCCTTGCGGATCGGCTCGAGCAGGCCGGTATAGGTCGCCGGGTTGCTGCGACGAGACCCCTTGATGCCGGTCTGGTCGATCGACACGACGCCCTCGCGCCCGGACACCGAACCGTGGATGAGTGAGCTCTTGCCGGACCCGGCAACCCCGGTGACCACGACGAGCACGCCCAACGGAATGTCGACGTCGACCTTGCGGAGGTTGTGTTCGTTCGCGCTTCGGATCTCGAGCGCTCCGGTCGACGTGCGAACGGCATCCTTTACCGCAGCACGGTCGTCGAGGTGGCGCCCGGTAAGAGTGTCGCTCGCACGCAGACCCTCGACCGTTCCCTCGAACATGATCTCGCCGCCGTGTGTCCCGGCGCGCGGGCCGAGGTCGACGACGTGGTCGGCGATCGCGATCGCCTCCGGCTTGTGCTCGACGACGAGCACGGTATTGCCCTTGTCGCGCAGCTGCAGAAGAAGCAGATTCATGCGCTGGATGTCATGGGGGTGAAGGCCGATCGTCGGCTCGTCGAAAACGTAGGTGACGTCGGTCAGTGACGACCCGAGGTGGCGGATCATCTTGGTGCGCTGGGCCTCGCCGCCGGAGAGCGTTCCGGCCGGGCGGTCGAGCGACAGGTAGCCGAGCCCGATCTCCGCGAAGGAGTCGAAGAGGTGCTGCAGTGCGGCGAGCAGCGGGCGAACCGATGGCTCGTCGAGGCCGCGCACCCATTCGGCGAGATCGCTGATCTGCATCGCGCACGCTTCTGCGATGTTGATGCCGCCCACCTTGGAGGAACGCGCACCCTCGTTGAGACGTGTTCCGTCGCACTCCGGGCACACGGTGAAGGTGACCGCACGATCGACGAAGGCCCGGATGTGCGGCTGCATTGCCTCACGATCCTTGGAGAGGAACGACTTCTGCACCTTGGGGATGAGTCCCTCATAGGTCATGTTGATGTCGCCGACCTTGACCTTGGTCGGCTCCTTGCGCAGGAAGTCGTGTAGCTCTTTCTTCGTGTAGTCGCGGATCGGCTTGTCGCCGTCGAGGAATCCGGAGCCGGTGTAGATCTTCACGCCCCAGCCGTCGGCGGTGTACCCGGGGATGGTCAGGGCGCCGCCGTTGAGCGACTTGGAGTCGTCGTAAAGCTGAGTGAGGTCGATGTCGTTGACGGTTCCCATGCCCTCGCAGCGCGGACACATACCGCCCGTGATGCTGAACTCGCGGCGTTCCTTGGTCGTCTCACCACCCTTTTCGAAGGTGACCGCGCCGGCTCCGGAAATGGAGGCAACGTTGAAGGAGAACGCCTGCGGAGACCCGATGTGGGGTTCGCCGAGTCGGCTGAAAAGGATGCGCAGCAGTGCGTTGGCGTCGGTGGCGGTACCGACCGTCGAGCGCGAGTTTGCGCCCATGCGTTCCTGGTCGACGATGATGGCCGTCGTGATGCCCTCGAGCACATCGACGTCCGGGCGGGCGAGCGACGGCATGAATCCCTGCAGGAACGCGCTGTAGGTCTCGTTGATCATGCGCTGCGACTCTGCGGCGATCGTGCCGAAGACGAGCGAGCTCTTGCCCGATCCG
>Ga0247810_10002202_pt1 | contig 11030 bp, 9 predicted proteins | sample UWRJL119311C1_FD_179918 | JGI IMG/M metagenome (GOLD analysis project Ga0247810, IMG submission 179918) | Plant litter microbial communities from Arlington Agricultural Research Station in Wisconsin, United States - UWRJ-L119-311C-1 | ecosystem: Environmental > Terrestrial > Plant litter >...
CACCGGTTTATTTAGAAGGAAGTGTACCGGAAGCAATGGTAATGGTAAATGACTTAAGAGAAAACTACGGCATTTTCTTGTCTATCGTAATTTATCCGGTTATTCCAAAAGGAATGATTTTATTACGTGTCATTCCTACCGCTTCTCATACATTAGAAGATATTGCTGAAACACTTACTGCTTTTGAAGCGATTCGTGAGAAATTACAAAACGGAACATATAAAGAAATAGCAAGCAGAACTAAAGTTGATTTAGATGCTTAAATTTTATATTCTAATATGGGAATTATATAAAAAAATCCACTCCTAAAAAGAGTGGATTTTTTTTGTTTTGAGCTAAATTTATACTCTAAATCACCTTTAAAAAAAAGAATTATGAAAAAAATATCAGCAATATTAATTATGTGTAGCGTTTTTATTTCCTGTAAAAAAGAAACAACACTTCCGCCTCCTCAAATAACTCCAAATGCTCCTAAGGAAGCTGAAATTGTTGAGCCTGCAGGAGATCAATGTTATGCATGGGGTGAAAAAGGAAGTGCTATTGAAATGAGTTTTAATGTAAATTCTCATCAGGAAGTAAACGGAAAACTAAAGTATAATTTAGTTGGAAAAGATAAAAACGAAGGAACTTTAATTGGAAATATTTACGGAGATACTATTATAGCCGATTATACTTTTGACTCAGAAGGTGTTTCATCAGTTAGGGAAGTAGCATTTTTACAAAAAGACGGAACTTACATTGAAGGCTATGGAGATGTTGTAGAAGCAAATGGAAAAGTAAGTTTTAAAGACAGAAAAAAGTTAAAATTTGATGTAAAGAATACATTGACTAAAATAGATTGTACTGAGTAGATAGTTTTTTAGATAAAGCAATAACAAAAAAACGCCCGAAATTTTTCGGGCGTTTTCGGTTTTATATATTTTGAATTTCGTTTTTCTCAATCCATTTTATCTCTTGGAGTTCGTCTGTGACTATTAATTACTTAATTAGGGATTACTAACAATTGAAAACGCGAATAATTCTATATTTATTTTAAGTGGTCGAAGCCTTTATTGTACGTTATAATCCTCGTAAATTTTTATTCTTTCCCCCATCAAAAACATTTTTTTCTTAACAAAGTGAATAGAAAACTGGCTGTACATCCATTCGTCGCTGTCTTCTGTTCTGTACCAAAATGTATACGAAGCGCTGTTGTATCCTTCCTTCAGTATAGCAGTACCTTCCCAGTTGCATTCTATGCCCCAATTTATTTTTTTCTTGGTTAGATCATCATATTGTATTACTCCGGTTCCGTCTTCATTTAAAACCGTGCTTGGCTCCTTTTTGTCCGGAGGCAAGAATGTACCGGTAATATGATAAGGAAGGGTATTGGTAATATAGTGTTCTTTTGATTTATATACAATTTTATCAACCTGAACTTGTGAATGTGATTTTATAGTAACAAAAAATAAGATAAAAAGGAATGCTTTTAGAATTTTCATTTTACGTAGGTTTTAGGTTTTGTAACTTTTTTTAAAATGGGGGCATTTTCTTTGGCTAATATACTTTAATTTTTACAAGAAAATAACCATTCATTTTTGAATTTAAATTAAAAATTAAAACTCAAAAAAATAATTATTTGAAAACCTTAACTGGTGCTCGTTTGTGATGAGTATCTACTTAAATCTAAAGATAAAACGTAGCGTTCTGTACGCGGTTAAACCACAAAAGCCACTTCATTACGGAGTGGCTTTTGTGGTTTATAGTTACTAAATTTTTAGTTTTTCTCAATCCATTTTCTGGCATTAATAAAAGCTTCGTGCCAAGGCGTAAACTCGTCATTTCTGTCTTTTGGATAATGCGCCCAGTTCCATTGAAAAGTTGAACGCTCAATATGAGGCATGGTAACCAGATGTCTTCCTGTTTTGTCACACATCATAGCTACGTCGTAGTGCGAACCATTAGGATTTGCAGGATAACCTTCATAAGCATATTTAGAAACAATGTTGTAGTTTTCTTCACCCATTGGTAAATTAAATTTACCTTCTCCGTGAGAAACCCAAACTCCTAAAGTAGTTCCGGCCAATGTCGATAACATAACCGAATTGTTTTCCTGAACTTTTACAGAAGTAAAAATACTTTCGTGTTTGTTACTATCATTATGAAGCATTTTTCCGTGTACTTCATGCTCCGGATTAATCACTTCTAATTCCATGAACAATTGGCATCCGTTACATATTCCAACAGATAGAGTATCTTCTCTTTTAAAGAAATTATCTAATGCTGTTTTTGCTTTTTCATTGTATAAGAAAGCTCCGGCCCAACCTTTTGCAGAACCTAAAACATCTGAGTTAGAGAATCCTCCAACAGCTCCTATAAATTGAATATCTTCCAAAGTTTCACGACCTGAAATTAAATCGGTCATGTGAACGTCTTTTACATCAAATCCAGCCAGGTACATTGCATTTGCCATTTCGCGTTCAGAATTACTTCCTTTTTCACGGATAATAGCCGCTTTTGGTCTTGGTTTTGAAGTATCTATTACAGGCGCTTTACCAGTAAAGTGCGTTGGGAAAGTATAGTTTAAAGCCTGGTTTTTATAATTTTCAAAACGTGCTTTTGCAGTTCCGTTTTTAGATTGTTTTTGGTCTAACAAATAAGAAGTTTCAAACCAAACGTCTCTGTATGCAGGAATGTCTAAAGTCCAAAGTCCAAGGTCTAAAGTCTCCGTAGTTGTCACTTTTCCTAATTTGAAGAATTCTATATTGTTAGCTTTCAACTTAGCTTCAACAGCTGCGTCTTCTTTCGCCTGGAAAACGATTCCGATGTTTTCTGCGAAAAGGATTTTCAATAAGTCTTTTTCTGCGAAAGCTGAGAAATCAATTTTAGCTCCAAGATTGACATCAGCAAAACACAATTCTAATAAAGTAGTAATCAATCCACCGCTTCCGATATCATGACCTGCTAAAATTTGGCTTTCGCCGATTAATTCCTGAATCGTATTAAAAGCATTTTTGAAGAAAGAAGCATCTTTTATAGTAGAAGTTTCGTTTCCGATTGTATTTCTGATTTGTGCAAAAGAAGAACCTCCTAATTTGAAATCATCCTGAGACAAATTGATATAATAAATTGAATCTCCGTCTTTTTGTAAAACAGGTTCAACTACTTTTCTGATATCCGTACAGTTTCCTCCAGCCGAAATAATAACCGTTCCCGGTGCAATTACTTCGTCATTTGGATATTTTTGTTTCATTGAAAGTGAATCTTTTCCTGTCGGAATGTTGATTCCCAATTCAATTGCAAATTCTGAACAACCTTCAACGGCAGCGTACAAACGAGCGTCTTCACCTTCGTTTTTACAAGCCCACATCCAGTTAGCAGATAATGAAATTCCTTTTAACCCGTCTTTAATTGGAGCCCAAATAATGTTTGATAACGATTCTGCAATCGCATTTCTGCTTCCTGCAACCGGATCAATCAAAGCTGCGATAGGAGCGTGGCCAATAGAAGTTGCGATTCCTTCTTTTCCTAAATAATCCAAAGCCATAACCCCAACATTATTCAAAGGCAATTGCAAAGGTCCTGCACATTGTTGTTTGGCTACTTTTCCACCAACGCAACGGTCCACTTTATTCGTTAACCAGTCTTTTGAGGCAACCGCTTCTAAACGTAAAACGTCTTTTAAATATGATTCAAAATTTGCGTTATCATATGAAACAGCAGCATATTTTCTGTCGATAGTTTTATCATTCATAACCGTTTTAGGAGAACTTCCGAAGAAATCTTCTAAAGCATAATCCATCGGTTTTGAACCATTTGATTGTGATTGAAAAGTAAAACGGTGATCTCCCGTTACATCTCCAACCTGATACATTGGTGAACGCTCTCTGTCTGCGATTCTTTGCAAAATATCAATATCTTTTTGACCAATAACCAATCCCATTCTTTCCTGAGATTCGTTACCAATAATTTCTTTTGCAGAAAGTGTAGGATCTCCAACAGGTAATTTATCCAAATCGATTAATCCACCAGTTTCTTCCACCAATTCAGAAAGACAATTTAAGTGTCCACCAGCTCCGTGATCGTGAATAGAAACAATTGGGTTGTGATCGCTTTCTACCAAACCGCGAATGGCATTAGCAGCACGTTTTTGCATTTCAGGGTTCGAACGTTGGATTGCATTTAATTCGATTCCTGAACCAAAAGCGCCAGTATCTGCTGAAGAAACCGCAGCACCACCCATTCCGATTCTATAATTTTCTCCACCAAGAATTACGATTTTATCGCCTTCTTGTGGTTTCTTTTTGATTGCTTGGTCTAATTTTCCGTAACCAATTCCGCCCGCCTGCATGATTACTTTATCGTAACCAATTTTACGGTCGTTTTCTGAATGTTCAAAAGTTAAAACGGAACCTGTAATAAGCGGTTGTCCGAATTTATTTCCGAAATCAGAAGCTCCGTTTGAAGCTTTGATCAAAATATCCATTGGCGTTTGATACAACCATTTTCTTTCTTCAACTGCATTTTCCCATTTTCTGTCATCATTCAAACGAGAATAAGAAGTCATATAAACTGCAGTTCCTGCTAATGGCAAAGAACCTTGTCCTCCTGCTAAACGGTCACGAATTTCTCCTCCAGAACCTGTTGCAGCTCCGTTGAAAGGCTCAACTGTTGTCGGGAAATTGTGAGTTTCTGCTTTTAAAGATAAAACCGAATCAAATTCTTTTATCTCGTAATAATCAGGCTTGTCAGCTGTTTTTGGTGCAAATTGCTGCACTTTTGGTCCTTTTACAAAAGCAACGTTGTCTTTATAAGCAGATACTATATCGTTAGGATTTTCCTGTGATGTTTTTTTGATTAATTTGAAAAGAGAAGTTTCTTTTTCTTCGCCGTCAATTACAAAAGTTCCGTTGAAAATTTTGTGACGACAGTGTTCTGAATTCGCTTGAGAGAAAGCAAAAATTTCAGAATCAGTAAGTTTTCTTCCAAGTTTAACGGCAAGATTATCTAAGTAATCTACTTCTTCCTGACTTAAAGCCAAACCTTCAACTTTATTATAAGTTGCAATATCATCGATTTCCAAAATTGGTTCAGGCTGAACATTAATTGTAAAAATCTCCTGATCTAATTGATTGAATTTTTGAAAAAGCATCGGATCAAAATCAGTGAAATCTTCCGTTGCAGGATGAAATTCTTCAATTCTGATGATGCCCGGAATACCCATGTTTTGAGTAATTTCTACAGCATTTGTACTCCAAGGTGTGATCATAGTGGCACGAGGACCAACAAAAAAATCCGTCAAAGCGGATTTTTCGATCTTATTAGAGTTGGCAAAAAGCCAGTTTAATTTTGAAATGTCTTGAGCCGAAATTTCGTTTTGCGTTTGTACGGCAAAAACAGTTTTGCTTTGGTTTTCAAAGAAATGGATCATTTTGTGTAGTTTGTTGTATTGAGGTGCAAATTTAGTGTAAATAAATAGTAAGCGCAAATTTGAAAACAAACTCTTTTGAAAAAAGATATAACAGTTTTAAATAGGGTTTCAAGCTGGATATTTTAATCTAACAAAGACTTAAAGTTGCCATGTTTATTGTTTTTGAGAAATCTTTTTTAGAGCTTTTTTATATTCTTTTTCAGATTTGACACTGCCATCATCAATTATTTCAATGTTATAATCGTAAACTTTATAATTTTTTATTTTGTAAAATGCAGCCCAATTTTTACCAGAATTAACATGGCTTTCAATGATTTTATATTTTGTGTTATATGTTGGATTTTTTATTTCTTCAAAGCCAATTACTTTTTTAAAATTATTTGTTTGAGAATTGTACAAGTATAAATTGTAGGTCCAATTGCTCCTTACATCAGAAATATTTTGGACTAAAATATCTTTAATTTTATCGCCATTGAAATCTTTAAACTCAACTTCCTGAACCCGGCTAAAAATCGAGTCCTTTATTAAAACTGAATTTTTTCCATTTAGTTTTTGATTGATAATTAGAATCGAGTTTTTCTCACTGTCATAACCATCTCTCTCATCATCAAAGTTTATAAGTTTTATTGTGATGCTCTTGTCTTTATAGATTGAATCGCATTTGATTATAGTTATTTTTTGAGCAAATGTAATACTGGAAATTAATAGAGAAAATATCAATAAAAATTGTGGCTTCATATTATGTAAGGCATAATAATATTTAAGTTTAAAACTTTATTTTTTCGGAAAATCTTTACTCTGATAAGCTCCTAAATCCGGTGGAGAAGTTCTGGTGTTTCCAATAATATCCAACGGAATAATATACGTCTGTTTTCCTTTCGCGAAAGCGGCAGAAGCATTGTCAATATTGAGTTTGTTTTGAGAAACGTTAAAAAACTTCGGGTTCTCGTTTAAAATAATCTGATTGTAATGAGCTGTGTCTGTTCCAAATTGATAATCAGGATTGGAACTTGTAGCGTTAAATTTTAATAAACAATTGTTCAGTTGATAGGTAAAAGTAGCATTTGTTTTTTTATCCAAATTGAATTCATTTGTATTAGAACCATAAATAATACAATTGTTAAAAGTCGCCTGAGTCAAAGCATTAGTTTCGGGAGTTTCTCCAGCCTTACTATTGCTGAGGTTAACGGCAAATTGTTCATTCCCTGACCAATTATTATTGAAAGTGCAATGCGTAAATTTATAATTCCCTCCATAAACACATGATAAACTTGCGAATCCGGCATAATTAATGACCAGATTTTCTCCGTTGACACGAGCGTTTTCAGCCAATATTCCGTAATTAGAACAATTGTAAATCTGTGCGTTTTTCAATTGAACTGTTGTTGCATCCTGACCCTGAATCGATAATCCAATCGTGGCATTTTTTAAAGTCAAATGATTAATGGAATGATTGGTACTTTCTTTAGCTAAAATAATAGAACCCCATTGTCCCGGAACATCCGAAAAATCGGGTTCTAATCGATCTCCTTCAAAAATAACTTCATTTTCAAGCTTAGCTGTTAATGAGGTATTTCCATTAATTTGCAGAGAAGCCTTTTTATCCACAAATAATCCGGAATTGGAATGGAAATGAACTCTTGAACCAGCTTCAAAAGTCACGATTTTATTTTCAGGAACTCCTGCATATCCATAAATTACATAGGGTTTCTGTTTGGTAAAAAGTAACTCATTTCCGTTTATGGCATCATTTTCATCCAGATAAAATCCATCAATATCTTTGCCGTCAATCTGAATTTTTTCTTTTGTTCCGTCAGGATTTTGCTTCGGATATAAAAAAATGGCGTCCTGAATTAAAGTAACCAAAGCCACTTTTTGAAGATTTGCACCACTGTCAAACTGAATTTCATCAGTATATAAAAAATCAGTCGGGTTAGCATCAGTAATATCTGCTGTCGTTTCAATAAAAATATACAGACTGTCCTTGGCTAACAAAGTTACGTTATTGAATACTTTGCCGTTATTTCCGTTCATTCCGTCAACAGTCATTCTGTATTTTGAGTTTAATCCGTTCTTCAATTGAATGGTTGGAATGTTAATGTCTTCCTTGCTGCGGTTGTAAACTTTTAGATTGTAGGTGCTGGAGCCAATATTTTTAAAAACAGTATCTAAATATACGGTGTCTTTTGAAAATTTTAAATCTCCGGTACTGGCAATGGTATCAAAATCAGTTCGGCATGAAGTGGCAGCTAAAAGTATTCCGAAAATAAAGAGCACAAAATATTGACGCATTTGAATAGTTTTTTTGTAAAAATAGCAAAAAACTTATATGCGAACAGTTGATTTTTAATTTTAGAATTGCTTTTTCTGATTTGTAACTTATCTTTTCTTTAATTTTACGATTTTAAAGCTGATTTTAATGAATTACACCAAAGAACAAATTTTAGCCTACTGCAATGAGTTTTCGAAAAACACGTTGATGGAAACACTAAAAATAGAATATATTGACGCAGGAGAAGATTTTTTAACCGCTAAAATGCCTGTAAATCCATCTGTTCATCAGCCAATGGGATTATTACACGGAGGGGCTTCTGTAGCTCTGGCTGAAAGCGTTGGCAGTGCTGCATCGCATTTTTTTATCAATCCAAAAGAACAGGAAGTACGCGGAATAGAAATTTCAGCAAATCACTTGAAAAGTATTCGTGAAGGAGTCGTTTTTGGAACCGCACGTATTATTCATAAAGGCAGAAGCCTCCATCTTTGGGAGATTAAAATTACAGACGAAGCCGGAAATCTGATTTCACTTTGCAAACTGACCAATATAGTTTTAGAGAAAAAGAAAACCGAGTAAAAATATGAATGACTTTTTTTCTACGATCAGAAAACATCAAACACAAAATTTACCTTTTGTTATTTATTCCAAACCTGATTCCAGCTCTATTTTTGCTTTTTTACAACAAAATGATAAGTTATATAACGTATCAGATTATAGTGAAAAAGGTTTTGTTTTTGCTTCATTTGATGAAAAACAACTCGTTTTAATTCCTGAAAAGCAATCTAAAATCATTAGTGCGAAACAGACGGAAGTCATTTTTGAGGAGATTGAAATTGATGAAGTGAATTTGGATTTGGAAGCCCAAAAGCAATACGAGGATTTGGTTTCAAAGGGAATTGAAGCGATTCAAAACGACGAATTCAAAAAAGTAGTTTTGTCCAGATGTGAATCGGTTGATTTAGTCAATTTTGATTTTATCACGACCTTTCAACGATTGATTCATTTATATCCAGCTACTTTTACATATTGCTTTTTTCATCCAAAAATCGGACTTTGGATGGGTGCAACACCGGAACAATTACTGAAAGCAAAAGGGAATGTTTTTGAAACAACTGCTTTGGCTGGAACGCAAAAAGCAAATTTAGAAACTGAAATTCGTTGGGAAAAAAAAGAAAAAGACGAGCAGCAATATGTAACTGATTTTATTGTAAAGCGATTACGTGAAGTTGCAAATTCAGTTGTCGTTACAGAACCTTATAGTATGAAGGCGGGATCAATCTGGCATATTAAAACAGATATTTCGGGAGTTTTAAATGAAAATTCAACCTTAGAAGAAGTAATTGATACGCTTCATCCAACGCCGGCAGTTTGCGGTTTGCCAAAGAAAAAAGCAAAAGCATTTATTTTGGAAAACGAAAATTATGACAGAACTTTTTACACAGGTTTTCTGGGCGAACTGAACAGCAGTTTTGCAAATGATACTATAAGTTCTGATTTGTTTGTAAATTTACGAAGCATGCAGATTCAGGAAAATAAAGCGACTTTGTACATGGGCTGCGGAATTACAAAAGAAAGTATTCCTGAAAAAGAGTGGGAGGAAAGTGTCAATAAATCGATGACAATGAAAAGGGTTTTGAGAATAGAAAAATAGACTTAAGAAAATAGAGTAAAGAATATAGATCAAAAATCAATTTAGTTTTGAAATTGAAATTGATTTTTGATATTGAAATTGATTTTTGATATTGAAATTGATAATTATGAAATTAGACATATTAGCTTTTGGGGCACATCCGGACGATGTGGAATTGGGTTGTGCGGGAACCATTTTAAAAGAAGTATCACTTGGAAAGAACGTTGGAATTGTAGATTTAACCCGTGGTGAATTAGGAACACGCGGTACTGCAGAAACGAGAGATGAAGAAGCAAAAGCGGCTGCAAAAATATTAGGGGTTTCCGTTCGTGAAAATCTGGCTATGCGTGATGGTTTTTTTGTTAATGATGAAAAGCATCAGCTGGAAATTATTAAAATGATTCGGAAATATAAACCTGAAATTGTGTTGTGCAATGCAGTTGATGATCGTCATATTGATCATGGAAGAGCAAGCAAATTGGTTTCGGACTCATGTTTTTTATCAGGATTAATGAAAATTGAAACGGTGATTGATGGAGAAAAACAAGAAGCCTGGAGGCCAAAAATAGTATATCATTACATTCAGTGGAAAAATCTGGAACCTGATTTTGTTGTGGATATTACTGGATTTGAAGAAAAGAAAGTAGAAGCAATTTTGGCTTATAAAACACAATTTTATGATCCTGCTTCAAAAGAGCCTGCAACACCCATTACAAGTAAAAACTTTTTGGAAAGCTTAAATTACAGAGCGCAGGATCTGGGAAGGCTGGTTGGTAAAGATTTCGCTGAAGGTTTTACTGTAGAAAGATGTTTGGCTGTCAATAGCTTAGAGGATTTGATATAAAAAGATAGATTTTTTTTTAATTTTTTCTTTGTAGAAGTAAACCTTTGTCATATATTTGCAACCGCTAAGCGAAAGCTTAGGTAAATGGTGGTTGTAGCTCAGTTGGTTAGAGTAGCGGTTTGTGGTGCCGCGGGTCGCCGGTTCGAACCCGGTCAGCCACCCAGAAATTTAAAGCCTTGAAGAAATTCAGGGCTTTTTTTGTGGATTGAATTTATTGATGATTTTAATCCGTAATTTTTAAGAAAATAATTCCCTTTCCCAAATGATGAGATTTAGTTATAAAGGACAATTGCAAAAAAAATATCCTTCCAATTTGTAGAGCTATACCATCATTACCAAACAAAAAAAAGACTGTCTTTTCAGGCAGTCTTTCTTGTTTATACTTTTACTAATAGCAAACATTCTTTTAATTCTGGTTTTCCAACTATAAAGGTTGTTAGCCATTCTTGTAATTGTTCCATTTCGTAAGGTAACAGTGTTTTGATAGCTTTTTCTAATTCTTTATAGAAAAGTACCGGGTCGAAACTGACTCTTTCGAGTATTGATTTCGTGTAATCAAACATCATTTTTGACATAATAAATAAGATTTTGGGGGGTTATCTTTATTTTTAAACTCGAGCCAAATTTAAACAAATATCATATATAAAATATATTTTTAACTTATTTTTTTAAAAAATTAAGAACGAATACGTTTTCTTAATAAATATAAAACAATATAGAATTATTCTAAATAACTCATTTAAACCTTTTTAGTAGCTCTGAACATTTCTCTTTTCCCAGGTGGACCCGCTAATTTTTCTACGGTAAATCCTACTTCAATCATGCTTCTTTTAACAACACCACGCGCAGCATAAGTTACCAAAATTCCATT
>Ga0247810_10002207_pt1 | contig 11012 bp, 6 predicted proteins | sample UWRJL119311C1_FD_179918 | JGI IMG/M metagenome (GOLD analysis project Ga0247810, IMG submission 179918) | Plant litter microbial communities from Arlington Agricultural Research Station in Wisconsin, United States - UWRJ-L119-311C-1 | ecosystem: Environmental > Terrestrial > Plant litter >...
TGTTTCATAAAGCAGGACATCGGGGCGCCTGCCGGCAAAACGCTGGTCATCGGTCATGTATTTTCTTGGTGTAAAGCCCTGTCTGATATCTTCAGTATACGGCACTGGCTTTTTAGGATCACTTATATATTCTTCAAACGCATTGGCATCAGCAATTTTGGCTAACTTCTGGTCTTTCTGAAGGTAAAAGTCCTGTTGCTGTGTATTGGCTGGCGGCCAGGAATTAAATGTCTTCCATTCTTTATTACCTGTATCAAAAACATAGGCTTCCGGAAGCTGGCTATTCCCTTTTCCATTTTCTTTAAGGAAGTGGCGAAAGAATTTTGCCTCTATATTCTTTTGAAAGAAACCGGAAATACTGTCTCCAAAATTGATATTTCCTATAATCTGTTTGGCGGAATTCCTTGCCCAGTCGCCATGGCTCCATGGTCCCATTACAATAGTGTTATAGTTTTTACTGCTTTTTTCAACAGCGTGATACGTGTTTAGGGGACCATAAAGATCTTCAGCGTCAAACCAGCCACCTACAAACATTACTGCAGGTTTGATGTTTTTCATATGCTGGATTATTCCCCTCTTCTGCCAGAAATCGTCATAGCTTGAGTGGTCTTTTAGCTGTTGCCAAAACTCATTGTCTTTGTCATAGTATTTATCGAGATTTGTAAGTGGCCCGGCATCCAGATAAAATTGATAATCGTCATTAGTACCAACATTAGGAAAAGTAAACCAATTCTCAGTAGTCCGTTTTGTTTTCTGTGGTCCAAATAGAGGCGTTACTTTCCAATAACTTAGTAGATATGCCCCATTGTGATGGAAGTCGTCAAAAAAGAAGTCACTGATACTTGCCTGTGGGGAGACTGCCTTTAGTGCAGGATGACCGCTCAACAGAGAGTAAGAAGCATAGAATCCAGGATAAGAGATTCCCCAAGTTCCTACATTACCGTTATTGTTAGCTACATTCTTAACCAGCCAATCAATGGTATCGTAGGTATCTGAAGCTTCATCAATATCACTCTTGCTCTTTTTGTTTGGAATATAACCGCGCATATTGTCATATAAACCATCGCTCATATATCTTCCACGTACATCTTCATATACGACTATATAACCTTCCTTCATCATGGTCTCATTGGGACCGATATTATTTGGAAACTGGTTTTCTCCATAAGGTCCGCAAGAGTAAGGTGTACGCTGCATGACAATAGGATATTTCTTTGAAGTATCTTTAGGAGAGTATACAGAGGCAAACAATTCGACCCCATCACGCATTTTAATCCGCACTTCCTTTTTGGTATAATTTTCCGCAACATAATTCGCTTTCTTTTCTTGTGCCCATGTAATCGAAACGATAAGCAGGAAATAGACCAGGATCTGTTTTTTCATAAATTGTCTTTGATTTTAATAATTGCTAAAGATAAAAAAACCCGGCAGTTTAGCCGGGTTAATTATTATTTTTTGAAGTTGGCGATCCCTGTTTTAAGCCAGGCCAGATATTCGTCACGACCTACATAACTGATAGTCGGTATCTGACTGTTAAGACTGTTACCGTCATGGTCGGTCAACACATATAACGGCTGGGTGTTGGTCTTATATTGTGAGATCATAAAGTCAGTCCACTTATCTCCTATAGTTTCAATTTCTGAACCGGTCGTTTTGGATATAAATTGCTGTTCTTTAGGTAAATCCCTTTTATCATCCACATATAATGAAATCAAAACAACTTCATTTTTAAGCAATGGCAGGATATCCGTTTCAGGCCATACATTATTTTCCATTTTACGGCAATTTACACAGGCAAAACCGGTGAAGTCCAGCATTATTGGTTTGTTTACCTTTTTGGCGTAAGCCAGTCCCTTTTCATAATCGTCAAAACTGATGATGTCGTGTGGACCGAACTTGGCACCTTCAGGCAGGGTTATAGCTGCACCGCCTGTTCCTTCAGCATTTCCAAGTCCGCGTGGGCTTTCGCTATATTCAAGTCCCGGAGGAAAAGCGTTGATCAATCGCAAAGGTGCCCCCCATAAACCCGGAATCAGATAAACGGTAAAAGTCAATACTAACAATCCAAGCATTAGTCTTCCAACAGATATAAATGGTAATGGGCTATCATGCGGCATTGTAATTTTTCCAAATAAGTAAAGGGCTAAGGTTCCGAAGATCGCAATCCATACTGCGATAAACACTTCTCTTTCCAGAAGATGCAATTGCAATACAAGATCGGCATTGGATAGAAATTTAAATGCAAGCGCCAATTCTAGAAAACCAAGGAATACTTTAACTGTATTTAACCAGCCACCAGATTTCGGTAATGAATTTAACCAGCCTGGAAACATAGCGAATAACATAAAAGGCAATGCAAGGGCAAGTGAGAATCCCAACATCCCAACTATAGGCCCTATTCCTCCCTGAGAGGCAGATTCAAATAATAGTGTTCCTACAATTGGTCCGGTACATGAGAAAGAAACTATGGATAGTGCAAGTGCCATAAATAGAATTCCTACTATACCACCTCTATCTGCCTGTCGGTCTACTTTATTTGCCCATGAGTTGGGAAGCATAATTTCGAATGCCCCAAGAAATGACGCTGCAAATACCACAAGCAGGACAAAGAAAATGATATTAAAATACACGTTGGTTGCAAGTGCGTTGAGTGCATCTGCTCCAAATATTCCGGTAACCAGCGAGCCTAAAAGAACATAAATTACAATAATCGAAATTCCGTAAATAATAGCATTTCTTATACCGGCAGCCTTATTTTTACTTTGTTTGGTAAAATAGCTAACAGTCATTGGGATTAAAGGAAAAACGCAGGGCGTCAGCAAAGCTGCAAAACCACCTAAGAAAGCAAGAAAAAACACAGATAACAATCCTCTTTTTTCTGCTGGTTTTGGTGCTGTTGCAACTTCTTTGGAATCGGCTGCTTTGACGTCTGTAGCTGTATTTAAAACATCTGTAGAAATAGCTACAGTTTGGGCAGTATCTGCAAGTGTAGTAGTCGTTGCAGTTGTCGTTGCAGGTAATACAGCAGCTGCTATTTTAGGTATTGCAAATTCAAACTTTTGATTATCACTGATACAAACTTCTTTACATACCTGATAATCCAGCTTAACCGTAATCCTGGTAGTGTTTATGTTGGTGATTTTTACCTTTTGCTTTAAAACTACTTTCTTTTCGAAGAAAATTTCATCTACCTCAAACACATCATTAAATTCTTTTCTGGTTTTGCTTTCGGAAGCTTTACCTACTAGCTCATAATTTCCTTTTTGGTTTAGGAATTCGAGTTCTATAGGATTTGGACCGCCAGACGGAGTAAACTGTGAGTATACATGCCAATCATCTTCTATTATTCCTTCGAAAACAAGATTAAATTCGGTATCCGATACTTTTTCAGTCCTGCTGCTCCAGGTTACTGGTTTAAGGATTTGGGAACTGGCATTTGTAAAAGCCATGAAGGCAAGAAGTAAAAAGCATATTTTTTTACTTATAGAACTAATCCCTGACTGGGAAGATTGCTGTAGCATAAATTTCATAAAAGTGCGATTTGTAGTATAGTTTTGGTTGTTGTTTGAATTTTAAAGCGTTCGTCTTGCCTGATGCCGATAATCCAGACAATTTTGTTATCGGAGCACAGAAGCCATGTATTCTCTTTGGCAATCAGTGAGAGCTTTTCATCTTTGAAGAGTTTGCTGACTTTTTTTGTCTTACCCTGCATACCCAATGGATAAAAAACATCGCCTTCCTGCCATTTACGCAAAAGTAGTGGGAAGTTTATTTTTTTTGCGTCCACAAATATAGTGGTATTTGAAATATCTGAAATACCTGCGACCTCAGAAATTCTTAATCTTAAGGGAAAATTAACTTCTTTAGTATCTTCTGTTATAAGATATTGCTTATAGTCAAAACTACTTTTAGGAGCAAGAATTAAGAATTCACGGTCTTTTAGCAACCTGAAATCTTCCGAGAAAACCTGCTTACCGGATGTTGCATCGGTTAAGGCATAGATATCTTCCCAAGCAGTAAAACCAAAAGGTTTGAGCCATTGGTACAAATAAGCTTTGTAATTAGGCAGTATTAATAGCTCTTTTAGGTTGATTCTTTTCTGCTCTTCCGCCTCTTCTACAACTTTGCGGTATACTATCCTTGAGGCATCATCTGCCATCGAAAGTGCCTGTTGCAGATATAGTGAGGTGTTCTGAAAAGATTCATTAAAAGAAGGATTCAGTTCTTTTAATATTGGCAGAACGAAATGGCGTAACTTATTCCTTACATATTTGGCAGAAGCATTACTGCTGTCTTCTCGCCACTGAAGTTGCTCTTCATTAGCATAGGCTTCAATTTCATTTCTTGAAAAGGGAAGTAATGGCCTGCATATTTTATCGTTTAATGGAGGAATCCCTGTGAGGCCTTCCAATCCAGTACCACGGCTAAGATTAATCAGGAAAGTCTCTATATTATCATCGGCATGATGGGCGGTCAGTATATAATCGAACTGTTCCTCTATCGCTAGTTCATAGAACCATCGGTATCGGAGTTCGCGGGCGGCAATTTGTATAGACATTTTAAAATCGTCTGCAAATGCCTTGGTATCGAAATGGGTAACGAATAGTTGAATCTGATGGTTTTCTGCATACTGCCATACAAAATTTTCATCTCCCAGACTTTCATCTCCCCTTAAGTTAAAATTGCAGTGGGCCATAGCAATCTGAAACGGCAGCTGTCGAAATAAATCGGTAAGAACCATACTGTCAATACCACCGCTAACGGCAAGCAGTAGTTTTTTGCCTGTAAGGAATGGAAAGTTTTCCTGTAGATGGATTCTTAATTTTGTTATCATGGCAATATACATTAGTTGTTGTTAGCGAAGCACCTCGAACATCGCTCTAGCTTTTAGAAGGCATTCTTCGTATTCGTTTTCTGGTATAGACAGTGAAGTTATCGCACTACCAACAGAGAACGAGACATAGTTTTCAAGCGAATTGTAAAGAATGCTACGGATTACTACATTAAAATCAAAATCAGACTCTGGTGTAAAGTAGCCTACTGCACCGCTATACAAACCTCTTTTAGTTGCTTCAAGTTCTTCAATAATAGTCATGGCTGATATTTTTGGCGCACCCGTCATACTTCCCATAGGAAAGGTCGTACTGAGCACATCAACAGCTACATGGCTGCTATTGAGTTCTGAAGTTACAGTTGAGATCATTTGGTGCACCTGAAGAAAGGAATAAATGCCACAGAGTTCCGTAACTTTTACACTTCCTTTTTGGGCAGTTTTGGACATATCATTCCGGACAAGATCCACTATCATTATATTTTCTGACCTTTCTTTGGGGTCGGATGCGAGTTGCTGTTTTGCTAGTTCATCTTCGGTTTCATCTGCATAGCGTTTCGCTGTTCCTTTTATAGGCTGTGAAACAATCGTTGTACCCGTCTTTTTAATGTAACGTTCAGGTGAGGCACACAGTAAAAAGTGTTGCCTGTTTTTGAAATAGGCTGCAAACGGCGGCTTTGAGATAGAATTTAGTTTTAAAAAAGTGTCCAAAGGTTTAATAACGGCATCTTCTGCATAAAATTCCATACATAAGTTCGCTTCATAGATATCGCCGCGATTGATATAGTCCAGCATTTTTGAAACCTTATTGACATAATCTGGTTTGGTAATACGCTGCTGTATATCTAGTCCGTTATCTTCTATAGAAATGGATGTCATTAGCTGTTCTAATATTACCTTCTTGTCAACTTCCATTTCATCATCACACATCCTTAAGTAGTGCATTTCCACTAAATTTTCTCTAATAAGGAATAATTTCTTTGGTTGGAAGAAATAAAGATCAGGGAAACCGAGTCTGTCGAAGTTATCCGACTTCAAGGCTTCGGTATCATTTTTTAATTCATAAGAAAGATATCCAAAAAGCCAGTCCCTCGTTGTTTGCTGATAGATCTTAAGATCTTCAAATGCATTATAATAATCGGTCTTTATTGAAGTAAAAGCATCTACCGCAACTAAACAATTCCATGCGGCAGGCTGTTGAGAATGTTCATTGCTGTCCAGAAAAGTAATTTCATCAAACTGCTGCGACCACTTTAGGAGCTGCTGTTTAAATAGTGACGGGTTGTCAATTGTAAAAGTAATGGAAGTTCTCAAAAAGTTTAATTTGAAGCCAAATTTACAATAAAATGTGCAGTTAATATTGATTTTAAATTGGCAGTAGAATTAAAAAGACATTCTTATTTTTTTTAAATTTAATAAAAAAAGAGATGACTACACATGACTGGCCAAAGGAACTAAAACCTTTAATTGCTAAATATAAAAACGAAAAGCATCCATTGGACTACCAAAACATTTATCAATTAATGGTAATGGTAGTACTTTCAGCACAGGACTCGGATGCACATATCAATAAACTGGCTCCTGAATTATTTAAGAAGTTCCCCGATATGAAAGCTTTGGCGAAGGCTCAAAAGGAAGACTTGGAACCTTACATCGGCAAGGTTCGCTTTTTTGACAATAAGGCAAATTGGCTATTGGATATTGCAAGTACATTAAAAGATGATAAAAATATTCCTCGCAATATGAAGGAGCTGACTGCATTGAAAGGTATAGGTAGAAAATCTGCCAATGTAATTATGCGGGAGGCCGAAGTTGAACCATCCGGGATTATGGTTGACCTGCATGTTGTACGTGTTGCTCCGAGGTTAGGTATAGCAACTGGGAAAGATGCTAATAAAATTGAACAACAGCTGATGGAAAAACTTCCAAAGAGTATGTGGGCAGATATCGGAATGTCTTTATCCTTTCTTGGAAGGGAAACCTGTAGACCAACCAATCCAAAACATTCTGAATGTATCTTGAATGACATCTGTGAATACTGTAAGGAACACAAATCTTAATTAATTAGACTGTATGGGCCGTTAGCTTATATTGCGGGCAGTTTTTAATATATTTACATTCGAAATTCTATCCGATGAAAAAAATAATATTAATTGCCTTCCTAGGCATTCTAAGTTCCTGTAAACAGCAGCACAAGTTGGGGGCTGCAGTTACAACACAAAAAACTATAACTGTTAAAGATGAGCATTCGTTTGCTGAGCCACAGAAAGCAGTTGTAAAACATCTTGATCTTTATATCAATGTAGATTTTGCTACTCAAACTATTTCAGGAAAAGCGTCCTGGATTATAAATAATACCAGCAATGGCAATGAGATCATTTTTGATGAAAACACGCTGGATATCAAGAAAGTTACTTTAGGAGATGATGAAAAGGAAACTACTTTTAAACTTGGTGAGGAGGTAGAATTTCATGGTCGTCCACTTCATATTGCTATTGATAAAAACACAACCAGGGTCAATATTTATTATTCTACTACTAAGAACGCTATTGCATTGCAGTGGCTCAATCCTCAACAGACTGCTGATAAGAAGCATCCCTTTCTATTTTCTCAGGGAGAAAGTATTTGGTCCCGTACATGGATTCCATGTCAGGATTCTCCATCGGTGCGTTTTACTTACAGCGCTAAAGTTACTGTACCAAAAGAGCTTATTGCATTGATGAGTGCTGTAAACCCGCAAAAGAAAAACAATACTGGTATTTATACATTCGAACAGGATAAAGCTATTCCATCGTATCTAATGGCGATTGCGGTTGGAAATCTGGAGTTTAAATCTATAGATGACCGTACGGGGGTATATGCTGAACCCAGCCTTATAAATAAAGGGGCTCATGAATTTGCTGAACTTGGACACATGGTCAATGCAGCGGAAAAACTTTATGGACCTTACCGTTGGGGCCGTTATGACGTATTAGTATTGCCTCCGAGCTTTCCTTATGGAGGAATGGAAAACCCTAACCTGACTTTCCTTACACCTGGGGTTATTGCTGGAGACAAGTCACTTACAAGTTTACTTGCGCATGAATTGGGACATAGTTGGAGCGGTAACTTAGTCACTAATGCTACCTGGGATGATATTTGGCTTAACGAAGGCTTTACAACCTATGTTGAGCATCGCATTGGCGAGGCCATATTTGGCGTAAATGAAGCCAAGATGAAGGATGTGTTAAGTCGTAAGGTATTGACCGACAATATAGCAGAATATGGAAATACTAGTCCTGACACCCGATTAAAAGTGGCTACTAAAGGAAGAAATCCTGATGATGGATTGAGTGATATTCCGTATGAAAAAGGGTATGCATTCCTTCAAGTAATAGAGCAAGCTGTAGGACGTGAAAAGTTTGATGTTTTTATCAAGAACTACTTTGATGCACACGCTTTTCAGTCCATAACTACTGAAGATTTCGTTAACTATATTAATCAAAATTTGATTAAGGGTGACAAGGTACTTGCTGATAAAATAAAATTGGATCAGTGGATTTATAAGCCTGGAGTTCCGGCTAATGTTACAACAGCAGTTTCAGAGGACTTTGATAGAATTGACAAAATACAGGCCAGTTGGCGTAAAACAGGTGTGAAAGGATTAAGTCAAAAGATAGTTTCCACAAATGAAAGGCAGCACTTTATAGACTATTTGCCAGAAGATATTACCACAAAGGAAATGGCAGCAATTGATGCAGAATTCCATTTTACTGATAAAGGGAATTATGTAATTAAGCGCCAATGGTTTGTTGTTGCAATACGTCATAATTATGTTCCTGCTTATCCAGCTATAGAAGCATTTATTATTGCAACCAGTAGGACCGGCTCTTTATTGACCTTATATAAGGAGATGGTTAAAACTACTGAGGGTAAAGTGTGGGCTGAGAAGATCTTTGAAAAAGCAAAATCAGGCTATCACCTTACTACAGTTGAAGCAGTGGGTAATTTGTTGAAAAAAGAATAGAAATTTCTTAATCAAAATAGGTGTTTCAAATAACTATTTAGAATAACCTTGGACAAGGTATTAAAAAAAAGAGGCTACATCTAGTGATAGCCTCTTTGATTTTGAATTAATATAACCTATTTTATTGGCCAATACTTATTGTTTTGGACTTAATACACTTCCCTTCCACTTTGAATTAGCGGTAAGTGGAAGTATATCTCCAAATACATGGCTTAGTTGACCCGGCAATAGTGTAGGGCCTGTTTTAGCAAAATCGTGATGGCAATAAAAGCAGGAGCCATTTGAATTATATCCTGTACCATTTTGGATATAAGTTTCCATTGTCGTGTTGGCAAGCTGACTTGTACCAATTGCAACCCCATTTTTTGTATTTGTTGCTGAGTAACTTGTTCCATCGGGTGCCGTTCCACTGGCTGTCCATGTTGACCCGATGAAAAGGTAATTCTTACGTACATCATTTCCTTTTAACAAACTGTGGATTGAATTATTAATTGAAATAACCTGGCTGTTAGATGCTGCCACTGATGCATTTTCTCCATTTGGTATGCCACTGTCCGCTACTCCCCATGGTTTTACTCTTGTTGAATTACTAGGGCTTACAGTATTTCCTTTGGGAGCATCGTCGAAGTTGGCATAAATGCTGTCTACTTTAAATTTCATATGCGAGATATTAATATCAGCTTCTGACGTATCTGAAGGATTCGAATTTAAGATCCATTGCTTATCTGTATCCGCCTTAACCGTTTTTAAATTGCCTTTGGTATCCAGGTAAGTATAAGACAAATTTGGCGCCGTTTGTTTATGTTCAAATGTCGACCATACCATTTCAGGATGCCCAGCAGTACTTGCTACTATGTGTACACCAAGCATGGCTAATTTGGCTTTTCTTTGTCCGGTAATTGTCCATTTTGCAGCTGTCTTTGTATAAGTTGGAATTATTGCATCGATAGTTACATACGAGCTAAGATCCTTAATTGTTTCGGCATCAACCCATGAAGACTTTATTTCCATTGCCAATGCATTAGCATCTGGCAATTTTACATTATTACTTTTTGCAAACGCGACTATACTGTCCAGGGCTGGCTGTGAGGTTGGAAATTCCTTTCCTGACATTTTACCGTTTTTAACCGCAGTAAGAAATTGTGCATACACATCATTAACCATAGTGATGTAATAAACAATAGAGCCATCTTTAGACATCAGTGCATCACCTGTTGCCTGACCTTGCTCGCTATCAAGGCCTACACTTTTTTCCAGACTGGGAACAGCACTTAATAACAAACCTTCTTTATGTGCTATAAGTATTCTTTTACCTCCAGCATCTTCGGGAGAAACAGTATAGAAAACTGGCGATTCAAATACTCGTTTTCCATCTCCATAAGAGCCATCTCCTTTAGAAGTAAGCCACAGAAACATTTGTTCTGACCATTGGTAGAATTCACAGTCGTCTTTATGCGTAAAAGTTACGCTGTTAACAGGATTTACAGCACCATTTTCGGTTGCTTTCCCACTGACAAACCAAGAGTCAAATTGTGAGGATGTTACAACACATGAAGGCTGGACATCAATCGGTAAGTAAGCTGATGCTTCTTTCTTAGATTTGCAAGCCCAAAAGACAGCTAATGCAAGTAGCATTAAGGCCGTAAATTTTAAAATAATACTTTTCATACGTTTTGTTTATAGGTTAGAGAACAAATATAAATGTTCGTCTTCTAATGATACCACGTATAAATACCTGTTTTTTAATTATTTGGAAATTACAATATTGAGATTAAATACATGTAGAATCCTGTTAATCAATGTCTTTTCAAGTAAATTAAAAGTATAATGGATAAATGGAATAGGCACAACCAAAAAATCCCCTGCAGTTAAGCTGACCGCAGGGGATCCGGTATAGGATACCGGTATAAAACAAAAAACCCCGTCCGTATGGACAGGGTTTTCAAAAGAAAGGCGACGACATACTCTCCCACATAACTGCAGTACCATCTGCGCAGGCGGGCTTAACTTCTCTGTTCGGGATGGGAAGAGGTGAGCCCCGCCGCAATAACCACCTTAAGCCGTTATATTGCCTTGGGCAACATTGCATTCGTGTCTTTCCCCTTTCGGGAACGACCGGATGCCAATATCTTAACACACTGGGATAAAGAAATACATGTATTTGAAGAAAGAAAG
>Ga0247810_10002208_pt1 | contig 11006 bp, 9 predicted proteins | sample UWRJL119311C1_FD_179918 | JGI IMG/M metagenome (GOLD analysis project Ga0247810, IMG submission 179918) | Plant litter microbial communities from Arlington Agricultural Research Station in Wisconsin, United States - UWRJ-L119-311C-1 | ecosystem: Environmental > Terrestrial > Plant litter >...
ACACGGCGATCACCCCGCTCGCCGCCGACCAGCGCGACACCTTCGCCCTCTCCCTCGCCCTCGCCGGCGAGGAGGGCGACGTGCTCGAGTTCCGCACCACGCAGACCTGCGAGGTCGGCGAGGTCGTCTGGGAGGGTGAGGACGTCCCGTCCGTCACCCTCACCGCGGCGACCGAGGGCGATGGCCACGGCCACTCGACCGACGACGGCGCAGCCGCCTCGGAGGGCCACGACGAGCCCGCCGCCGGTGAGGACGTGCTCGCGCGCGTCTTCGGTATCGGTGGTCTCGCGCTCGGCGCCGCCGGTCTCGTCTTCGGCCTCACGGCACGCCGCAAGGCCTCCGCGTGAAGCGCGCGGCACTGATCGGTGCCGCGGCCGTCGCGCTCGTGGCCATGGGCGCTGCGGCGCCGGCCGTCGCCCACAACTACCTGACAGCGTCCAACCCCGTCGCGGGCGAGACGCTCACGGAGTTGCCCGCCGAGTTCTTCGTCACGACGAACGACGCGCTGCTCGACCTCGGCGGTGACGGCTCGGGCTTCGGCATCGAGGTCATCGACGCGGACGGGCTGTACTACGGCGACGGCTGTGTGACGGTCGGCGGTTCGACGATGTCGACGGTGCCCGCGATCGGCGAGGCGGGCGAGTACACCTTCGTGTACCAGTTCGTCTCGGCGGACGGGCACACCGTCTCCGACGAGTTCGCGTTCACGTGGGCCCCCACCGGCGAGTTCGACGTGGCCGAGGGATCCGCGACGCAGCCCGACTGCGACGGGACCCTCGCTCGCGAGGACGCCGTGCAGGAGAGCGCCGACGAGTCCGCCGAGGCTGCCGCCGTCGACCTGGGCCCCGTGCTCTGGATCGGCGGAGCAGCCGTCGCGGTCATCGTCGCCGTGGGAGCAGCCCTGCTGCTCACGCGACGCCGGTCGTAGACACGACGCCCTAGGCAGACGAAAGGCCCGCACCCCTCGGGGGTGCGGGCCTTTTTCCGTTCGGTCTATCAGCCGAGCGCCGGGACGTTCTTCCGGCTCGTCAGCACCTGGTCGATGAGGCCGTACTCGAGGGCCTCCTGCGCCGACAGGATGTTGTCGCGGTCGATGTCGGTGTTGACCTGCTCGACCGTGCGGTTCGAGTGGTGCGCCAGCGTCGTCTCGAGCCACTCACGCATGCGCAGGATCTCACGCGCCTGGATCTCGATGTCGCTCGCCTGGCCGCGGCCGGCGTCACCGGTCGACGGCTGGTGGATGAGGATGCGCGCGTTCGGCAGGGCGAGACGCTTGCCCGGCGTCCCCGCGGCGGCCAGCACGGCGGCGGCGGAGGCCGCCTGGCCGAGCACGGTCGTCTGGATCTGCGGACGGATGTACTGCATCGTGTCGTAGATCGCCGTCATCGCGGTGAACGAGCCGCCGGGTGAGTTGATGTACATCTGGATGTCGCGATCCGGGTCCTGCGACTCGAGCACGAGCAGCTGGGCCATCACGTCATCGGCCGAGGCGTCGTCGATCTGGACGCCGAGGAAGACGATGCGGTCCTCGAACAGCTTCGCGTACGGGTCCTGACGCTTGAAGCCGTAGGCCGTGCGCTCCTCGAAGCTCGGGAGGATGTAACGCGACTCGGGCATGGGGCGGGCGCCTCCGGAGGTGAAATCGAACTCGTTCATGGTTACTTGGCCTCTCCGGTGTTGGTGCCGCCGCCGCCGACGACGTCCTCGGCGTACTCGCGGAGGTGGTCGACGAAGCCGTACTCGAGCGCCTGCTGCGCCGAGAACCAGTTGTCGCGGTCGGCGTCCTTGTTGACCTGCTCGACCGTCTTGCCGGTCTGCTCGGCCGTCAGCTCCGCCATGCGGCGCTTCATGTCGAGGATGAGGTTCGCCTGGGTCTGGATGTCGGCGGCCGTGCCACCGAAGCCACCGTGCGGCTGGTGCAGCAGCACGCGAGCGTTCGGCGTGATGTAGCGCTTGCCCTTGGTGCCGGAGGAGAGCAGGAACTGCCCCATCGAGGCGGCCATGCCGATGCCGACGGTGACGATGTCGTTCGGGACGAACTTCATCGTGTCGTAGATCGCCATGCCCGCGGTGATCGAGCCACCGGGCGAGTTGATGTAGAGGAAGATGTCGCGCTTCGGGTCCTCTGCCGCGAGCAGCAGGATCTTGGCGCAGATCTCGTTGGCGTTGTCATCCCGCACCTCGGACCCGAGCCAGATGATGCGGTCGGCGAGGAGTTGGTCGAAGATGCTGCTGACCAGTGCCGGTTGGGCCATGTGTTGCGCTCCGTTTCAGTTGTCGCTTGTCCACGAATCTATCGGAGCGCCCTCGCCACCACGGGCCTGTTCGCCGTGGGCAGACTCCGTCTGCTCACGGCAGACCGACGAGCACAGTGCCGTGGGCAGACTCCGTCTGTCCACGGCGAACCAACAAGCACAGTGCCGTGGGCAGACTCCGTCCTCGGTCCCGCTCCCCTCCCCCCTTTCGGAAAATCAGGAACCTTGAGGCTGGAAAGCCCTCAAGCCGCCCGACACCACGTCCCGGAGCGGGGATCTCCTGAGTTTCCGAATACGCTCGCGGGATGGATGTGGAGTGGGAGCAACGGGTCGCGGAGGCCTGGTCGGCAGCGGGCGAGCTGGAGGACGCGGAGCTCGTCGCACGCTTCGAGGCGTTGGCGGCGGAGCGGCCGGAGGGCGACGCGGCTGCCCTGTTCGAGCTGGCCGGAGCCCACGACAGCACGGGCGACGAGAAGGGCGCCGAGGTGCTCTACCGCCAGGCCATGGCCGCCGGACTCGACGACGTGCGTCTCCCCCAGGCGGTCATCCAGTTCGGCAGCACGCTGCGCAACAACGGGCGCTACGAGGAGTCGATCGAGCTCATCGGCGACTGGCTCATCGACAACCATGAGCACGAGTACGCCGACGCGGCCCGGGCCTTCCTCGCCCTCTCGCTCGTCAGCGCCGGACGCCCGGTCGACGCGACCAAGATCGCGCTCGATGGGCTGCTCGGGCACATGCCCCGGTACCACCGCTCGCTGCGGGCCTACATCGCGGAGCTCTGACTTCCGGTTCGGGGTACAGGAAAGGGCCCGCCACCACCGGTGACGGGCCCTTTCCTGAGGCGACTAGTGCGAGTGTCCCGCGTGGTCGTCGTGGTCGTGACCACCGTTGGCCGACTGCAGCATGGCTGCGGCGTCCGACGGGTCGAAGTCGTCATCGCCGTCGCCGAAGGCCTCGGTGAAGGCGGAGACGTCGACCGTCTTGCCCTTCGAGTCGACGACGGTGGCCTTGCCGAGCACGACGGCGAGAGCCTTCGAGCGGGCGACCTCGCCGATCATGCCGGGGATCTGGCCGTTCTTGTCGAGGACCTGGATGAACTCGCCCGGCTCCATGCCGTACTGGGCGGAGGACTGGATCAGGTACTGCGTGAGCTCGTCCTGGCTGACCTTGACGCCCTCGGCCTCGACGACTGCGTCCAGCAGGATCTGCGAACGGAACGCCTTCTCGCTGGACTCGGTGACCTCGGCGCGGTGCGTGTCGTCCTCGAGGCGGTTCTCGTTCTCGAGGTGACGGTGCACCTCGTCCTCGACCAGCTTCGGCGGGACGGGGATCTCGACGAGCTCGAGAAGCTTGTCGACGATCTGGTCGCGGGCGGCAGAGGCCTGGCCGAACTCCTTCGACTTGGCGAGCTGCTCCTTGATGTCGGCCTTCAGCTCCTTGATCGTGTCGAACTGGCTCGCGATCTGGGCGAAGTCGTCATCGGCCTCGGGAAGCTCGCGCTCCTTCACGGCGACGACGTCGACGGCGATGAGGGCGGTCTCGCCCTCGTGGTCGCCACCGAGGAGGGTCGACTCGAAGGTGGTGCTCTCACCGGCGGTGAGGGTGTCGATGGCGTCGTCGATGCCGTCGATCAGCTCGCCCGAGCCGAGCTCGTAGGAGATACCGTTCGCGGTGTCGACCTCGGTGTCACCGATCTTGGCGACGAGGTCGAGCTGGACGAAGTCGCCCTTCTTGGCCGGGCGGTCGACGGTGGTCAGCGTGCCGAAGCGGCCGCGGAGGTTGTCGAGCTCGGTCTTGACGTCGTCGGCGGAGACCGTGATGGCCTCGACCTCGAGCTTCAGGCCGTCGTAGGACGGAAGGTCGAACTCGGGACGGACGTCCACCTCGACGGAGACGATGAGGTCGCCGGAGAAGTCCTTGATGTTCGGCCACTCGGCGATGTCCGCCTCGGGGCGACCCAGGGTACGGATCTCCTCGTTCTGGACGGCCTCACGGAAGAACTTGTCGAGCCCGTCGCTCACCGCGTGGTTGAGCACCTCCTCGCGACCGACGCGCTGGTCGATAAGGGCCGCGGGGATCTTGCCCTTGCGGAAACCGGGGATGTTCACCTGCGAGCCGATGTGCTCGTACGCGTGGGTGATGCTGGGCTTGAGCTCCTCCGGGGTCACCGTGATCGTGAGCTTCACACGCGTGGGGTTGAGCTTCTCTACCGTGGTCGTGACCAAGGTGTTCTCCTATATGTGTATCTGTGAGTGGTCGATGGTTGTGCTGTGTCGGGGCGACAGGATTTGAACCTGCGGCCTCTCGGTCCCAAACCGAGCGCTCTACCAAGCTGAGCTACGCCCCGGTTTAGCGAACCGCTGTTCCGACTGCGTTGTCCGAGAGTGTCGGATGAGCGCCAGTGGCGAAAATCGGCCTCCGCAAGTCTAGCCGCTTTCCCCTCTTCGGCGACCGCCGTGTGCCGACAGTCCAAGGTGGGTTGGCTAGAATCCGTCTGGGCCGAGCTTTGCATGACGACCAGGAGGTACACACATGTCGGACACATCGGGAGCACTCCCTCCCGCCGGTTGGTACCCCGACCCTTATGGCGCACCCCTTGAGCGCTGGTGGGATGGCGCACAGTGGACGGATCACACGAACGTCCCCGCCGCCCCCGAGCCCCCCGTTGCGGAGCCGGAGCCCGAGCCGATCGCGCCGGCAGAGCCCGTCGCACCCGCAGAGCCCATCGCGCCGGTGTGGCCCGAGCAGCAGGAGACTGCTCAGCCGTACGTCGCGCCCCAGGATTACACGGCACCTCAGCAGTACACGGCTCCGCAGGAGTACACCGCCCCGCAGGAATACGTGGCTCCGCAAGAGTACGTCGCACCGCAGGAGTACACCGCCCCGCAGGAGTACGTCGCCCCGCAGCAGTACACCGCTCCGCAGGAGCCGGTCGCCGAGCCCGTACAGTCCGCGTCGTGGAGCCTCTCGCCCGAGTCCGAGCCTGAAGCGGAGCAGCCGGTCGTCACCCCCGACCTGCAGGAGCCGCGACGCGGCGAGCAGCCCTGGTACGACGCCCCGTCCTTCGAGCAGATGAGCTTCACGCAGCCCGGTTACAGTGCCGCGAGCTACGAGACCCCCTCCTACGAAGCCCCGGCCGTCGAGACGCCCGCGTACGAGGCTCCGGCCTACGAGCCCCCGGCCTACCAGCCGCAGGGATATGCCGCCGCCGCTGAGCCGGTCGCCGTTCCGCTCGCGGCCGCGCCCGTCGACGCCTCCTTTGATTTCGGCCGCCTCGTCTCCGGCGAGGGTGTCGCGCAGGGCGACGGCGCCTACTGGTCGAACGACGACTTCGAGGAGCCCGCCACCAACGCCGCCGCGACGGCCGGTGTCGCCTTCGGTGTGCTCTCCTTCATCCTCCCCGCGATCGGCGCGCTCCTCGGTGTCGTATTCAGCGTGCTCGGCCTGCTGCGCTCGAACCGCCTCGCCAAGGACGGCGACGGCCCGATCGGTCGCACCAAGTCGATCGTCGGCATCGCGCTCTCGGTCATCGGTGGCGTCGTTTCCGCTGCTCTCGTCCTGTGGGCACTGCAGACCTTCGTCGCTCCCGACGAGACCACCGCCGACGGCGGTGAGGTCGACAACGGCGTCACGCTGTACGACCAGCCCGGACTGACCGAAGGCGGGACCATCCCCCTCGCGATCGGCGAGGCCGGAGTGATCCGCTTCTCGTCCACGAACGAGCCCGCCCTCCAGTTCGCGGTGACCGGCGTCACGTCGCTCGCCGAGTGCACGGCGGACGACGGATCGGTGCTCACCCCGGACAACGGGCAGTTCCTCGCCGTGACCGTCGACATCACCACGGCCGCCGACTACCTCTCCGTCATGACCACCGGCGTCCCGCTCCGCGTCAGCATGGGCGACTGGCTCGGCCAGCAGGCGGACGGCACGGTCATCCCGAACAGCGACGTGGCCTCCAGCTGCGTCGGAGAGACGATGCTTCCCGACGAGATCGCCGCCGGCGAGACCGCCTCCGGCGTCATCTTCGTCGACACGGCCGCAGGCACCCCGGGTGTCTCCTTCTCCCCCGCCAACGTCTCGGGCATCGACCAGCAGTCGGTGCGCTGGGAGTGGCCGGTCGCCTGACCGATGGCCTTCTCGCTCGTCACGGAACACCCCCTCGACCTCGAGGGGGTGTTCCGGTTCCTGGCGGCGCGCGCCATCGCGGGGGTCGAGGTCGTGGAGACCCACGACCCTCAGCGTCTCCGCTATGCCCGGACCCTCGCCCTGCCCGGTGGTCCCTCCGCCATCGACGTCGTCGCTGCGCGGGGGCCGGGAGGCTGGACGGTGCGCCTCGACCTCGAACTCGCCGCTGCGGACGATGAGGAGCTCGTCGTGGCCCGGGTGCGCCGGCTCCTCGATCTCGACACCGACCCGATCGAGGTGGATGCCAGCCTCGCCGGCGACCCGCTGCTTGCCCCGCTGATCGCCGAGCGGCCCGGAATCCGCGTGCCGGGCGTCATGGAGGCCCACGAACTCGTCATCCGCGCCCTCGTCGGCCAGCAGATCTCGGTGGCTGCAGCGCGCACCCACCTGGGCAGGCTCGCCGCGGGGCTCGGGACGCCGTACGAATCACGATTCCGCGGGCTGGAGCGCGTGTTCCCCGCCGCGGCCGACATCGCGGGCGGACTGACCGCACCGGCCGCGGGCGAGGCCCTCAACCCGGATCGCGTCCTGCGCCTGCCGGGGCGGGCCATCGCCTCCATCGCCGACACGGCCCGGGTGCTCGCCGTCGGCGACCTCCGGGTGGATGCGGACGTCGATCCCGTCCAGCTCCGGGCTGCCCTCGTCGCCCGGCCCGGCATCGGCCCGTGGACGGCGTCGTACATCGCGATGCGCGTCCTGGGAGACCGGGACGCCTGGCTCATCGGAGACGTGGCGCTCATCGCCGGGGCCCTCCGGACGGGCGTGCTCGACGCCGACCTGACACGACCCGCCGCCCACCGCGCGCTCGCGCGGAGGGCGGAGGCCTGGAGTCCCTGGCGGTCCTACGCCGCCATGCACCTGTGGCGGGTGGCGGCGGTCAGTCCTCCGCGAGCACGATGATCTTGTCGCCCGGCGCGAAAGCGACGCGGGCGGCCTTCGCCGGGTTCACCCGGACGCCGTAGGCCTTCGTAGCATCGCGCGCGTCGGCAGCCACGCGGTATCCGATGGCCGTCTCGCCGCGTCGGCGGGCCGCCTCGAGCACCGTGTAGAAGTCGACCGTCGCGCCCTCCGCGATGTAGAGCTCGACCGGGCGCAGGTAGATCTCGCTCCCCTCGGCCGAGAACAGGGTGTCGAACACCTCGGTGAGGCGGCGGTTCTCGGAGACCTGCGAGAGCATGAGGCTGATCAGCTTGTCGCTGACGATGAAGTCGTCGGCCTTCGTGACCTCCGCGAGCTCGCGGTTGCGGTCGTCGAGCATCTCGCTGACGATCGTTAGATCGACGCCGGCGCGCGCCTCGATGTCGCGCAGGTGCAGCAGCGTGATGAGGGTCCGCGTGTCGGCACGCTGGGCGTCCAGTTCCTCCTTGTAGGCGAGCACGATGACGTGATCGTAGGAGGGGACGTCGAGGCGCTCGAGCAGCACGCGGCTCGACGAGTCACCGCGCTCGAAACTGATCTCGAGGTTGTCGTAGTGGACGAACTTCGGCTCCTTGTGGTCGGCGAGGACGGTCACGCTCGAGCCGGGGGCGACATACTCGGCGAGCTCGCGCACCATCGTCTGCAGGCTGGCGTTGTAGCCGAGCACGAGCGTCCGCTCCGGCGCGGCGGCGGCGGGCGGGGCGACGCTGATGGCCGTCTCGTCCGGGACACCGGGAGCCGAAGCGCGGATCGCGCTGTCATCCTGCGCGATGACGATGAGCTGGTCACCCGCGACGATGACGGTGTCGGCCGGCGGATTGATCGCCACGACACCGTCGTGGAGAAGGCCGATGACGGTCGAGTCGGCGAATGCGAGCTGCGCGTCGAAGTAGGTGCGGCCGATGACGCTCGACTGCGCCCAGAAGTAGATCTCGTCGCCGTCGAAGTCGAGCAGCTCCTGGTAGACGACCGAGAGCCCGCTCTGGCGGCAGGTCTGCACGGTGATCCGGCTGATGAGGTCGCTCGCCAGCACCCAGTGCACCTCGTCACGCCCGATGAGGTGTGCGGCCTCCAGATAGTCCGGATCGTCCAGTTCGGCGACGATGTGGAAGCGCTTCTCGCCGCGGTTCGGGTTGTTCGTGATCGCGAGCGCGGTCTTCACGACGACGGAATCGGCATCCTCGTGATCATCCGGGGCGAGGATGATGATGCTGCGAGCGGAGTGGGGGCTGACGATCTCGAGGTCGGCCAGATCCATCGGGTCGCCCGAGCGCACAATGATCCGGGTCCTGCCGGGCTTCGGGACGTGCGCGTGGATCTCATCCTCCATCTCCACCTTGTCCTGGTCGGCGAGGATCACGATGACCGGTCGACGACGGGATTCGTTGGCGAGGACGATCTCCTGGATCACCGGAAGGACCTTGCTGTTCCAGCCGAGGATGAGGGTGTGATCCTCCTCGAGGACCTTGGAACGCCCCTTGCGCAGGCTCTCCACCTTGCCGTCGAAAGCATTCGACACGACACCGATGAGACCCGCCACGATGATGAGTCCGACGATGGTGACGAGGAGCATGGCGGCACGGAATCCGGGACCCTGATCGCCGCCCATCGTGCCAGGGTCGAGCGTGCGCATGAGGCTGGCCCAGAGGGCCTCCCCGAAGTCGAAGTCCTTGTCGTCGGGCGGAGAGAGTGCTGGGATCAGAGCCACGATGGCCCCGATGATGAGGACGAAGACGAGGGTGATCACGCCGAGGAGGCCGATCAGGGCGATGAGGCCCTTGGACATGACGGTGTCGAACCAGTAGCGGAAACGCTCGGTGACGGTGGGCTGGGACACGGGTTCCTCTCGGGAAGAGCGTGACGGGGTGTCGCAATCCTAGAGCCGGACACGTGCCGACCGGATTCCCCCGTCCGGGGCGGCGGTGCCCCCCGTAGACGGGCGTGTGCGCCCCTCCTGGATGGCTACCGTCGAGTGGTGACCTCGACCCCAGCCGCTGGATGGTACGCAGACCCGTCGGATCCGTCGCTCGAGCGATGGTGGGACGGAACGCAGTGGAGCGCTACACAGCGCCCCCTCGCCACGACCGTCCTCACCGCTCCAGTCCCGGTCGCCACCCCGGCTCCCCCGAGCTATTCCACCGACGCCGATTTCGGCCCGGCTGGTTTCGCCTCCGCCGGATTCGCCGTCGCCTCATCCTCGCTCGACTTCTCGCGCGTCGAGACGAGCCCCGCATCGACCGGCCCCGAGGTTCTTGACCGGCCTCCGACAAACGGGATCGCCATCGCCGGCTTCGTCCTCAGCCTCGTCGGCGGCGGACTCCTCAGCCTCATCCTCAGCATTTTCGGCCTGCGCAAGGCGCGGGAGGCGGAGTACGCCGGTCACGGCCCCGTCGGTCGCGCCTTCGCACGCTGGGGCATCGCCCTCTCCGTCCTCGGCCTGATCGCAACGCTCATCGCGGCGCTCTCCGTCCCCGCCTGGCTGCGTAGCCTCGAATCCGGTTTCTACGACCCGGCGGTCGTCGAACAGCAGCTCACGGCTTTCTTCCTCGAGGAGGATGCGCCCGTCTCCCTGGTGGAATGCCCGGAAACCGGCTCCTTCAGCCCCGGAACCGTCCTCCCCTGCGCCGTCACCTTCCAGGACGGGACCACGGGTATCGCCACCGTCACGATGGGCAGTTCGACCGAGGACTCGACGGTCGAGTTCGTCCAGATCTGACGTCGTCCGCTACAGTTGTCCAGTCGGCTTTCGAGCCGCCGGTTTAAACCGAATCTTCGTCGGATTCGGGGCTGTAGCTTAGTGGTAAAGCCTCTGTCTTCCAAACAGATGATGCGAGTTCGATTCTCGTCAGCCCCTCCACATCACGATCACCGCGCGGCGATCACCCGCCGGTAGACCTCGAGGTACTCCTCGACCATCCGGTCGACGCCGAAGCGACGGACCGCGACCTCCCGAACCCACCTCCGGTCGAGAGCCGCCGCCGCGGGGACCGCCGCGACCGCCGTGGCCGCATCCTCGACGAGAAATCCCGTGACGCCGTCGTCCACGATCTCCGGCATCGACCCGCGCCGGTAGGCGATGACGGGGGTGCCGCAGGCCATCGCCTCCACGACGGCGAGTCCGAAGGGCTCCGCGAAGTGGATGGGGTGCAGGAGAGCCGCCGCCCCGCCGAGGACCCGCGACCTCTGGTCGGCGCCGATCGTGCCGAGATGGATGACCCGGTCGTCGCCCAGGTGCGGGAGCACGCGCTCCGCGAAGTAGGCCTCGTCCGAGATGGGCCCGCAGATGACGAGCCGGCGTCCAGCAGCGGCGGCGATCGCGATGGCGTCCGCGGTCCCCTTGTCCGGATGGATGCGCCCGAGGGTCGCCAGGTAGTCGCCCGCGTGGAGGGTCGGCTCGAACTCCGCCGCGTCGATGCCGTGGTGGACGGTCGCGACGTACTCGAGGCCAGGGGCGCGGTCGCTGTCCGAGATGGACACGTAGGCGGAGGCCGCCGCGCGGTAGGCAGGCAGGATCCCCGGGCCGGAGAAGCCATGGACGGTGGTGACGAGCGGCGCACGCCACTCGGCCGCGAAGGCGAGCGGCAGCCAGTCGAGGTGGTTGTGGACGATCTCGAACTCCCCCGACCGAGCGATGGCGGCGGCGGG
>Ga0247810_10002210_pt1 | contig 10993 bp, 10 predicted proteins | sample UWRJL119311C1_FD_179918 | JGI IMG/M metagenome (GOLD analysis project Ga0247810, IMG submission 179918) | Plant litter microbial communities from Arlington Agricultural Research Station in Wisconsin, United States - UWRJ-L119-311C-1 | ecosystem: Environmental > Terrestrial > Plant litter >...
ATGGGAGCGTAAGTGATTTCTTATCTCAAAATATTGAAAGGGTCAAGACTTGGTTTATTACCAGCTTTTGGCCCTTTTAATAGGTTTCCAGTACTTTAAGCTTATTTCTGTCATTGATTTGAATAGAGGCAAATGAAAGTTTATAACAAACAAATCCGGCTGCCATTAGTGCTCCGCCAACAATAAATGCGGATGCGTCGGTAGTAAAACGTTTGTCGTCAGCGCCCTTATTAATGAAATCTGCACCGATGTAAAGCAAACCAGCTATGGGGAAGTAATAGGAAGCTTCCGTGATGAAAGGAATGCGTTTGGAAACTTTAATAAGCCGTACATCTTTCAGCATAATTTCCCTGTAATCCATTTTGCCCGTCACTTCATTAGCGATTGTAAAAGAAGTGTCAGAGATACTTACAATCGATGATCTGAACCGGATATTCTCATTATTCATTCGAAACCTGACCACATCTCCCGGAAAAAATCGATAGCGCCTGAATTTGCCTACTCTGGGTGCAGCATCTAAAACAAGGTATTTCCGGCCTGCATTTCCTGAAATATTTTTGTTCCCATTTTGTTTGAAAAATAGTTCTTCGCTGGTTAATGCTTTTTGGCGGTTGTATACGTCTTGCGATCTGGCGAATGAACTAATGAAAAGCAGTGCAGCAGCAGCAGCTAAAATAATGTTTTTCATATAGATGGTTTTACAGAGAGGTATTCGTTAAAACGAATGGAATTGTTGCATTTGTTATAATCCGGTTTTAGGGATTGCGCCAGGTTTGGGCCAAGCTGAAACTGTACTTTATATGAAACTTAACTATTCCGGCATGAATTAAGTTATCTTTAAAAAGTATCTCCTTAATAACGAACTTTGTAATACTTAACTAAAACACGTGATTCAGGTAGAAATGGATAAAAAACCACTTGTCGATTTTATTCAGAATACAATGCCTGTTTCGATGGAAATTGTTACAGAAATTACAGCGCATTTTGAAGAAAAAGCTTTTAATAAAAACGACTATTTTCTCAAATCGGGAAACATCAGTAATGATTATTATTTTCTGGCCGCCGGACTTATGCGCGCCTTTACTTTCGATACGGATGGCAATGAAGTTACTACGTATTTCTATACCAGAAACCGGGTTGTATTTGAGGCATCATCATTTTTTATGCATACCATTTCGACGGAGAATATTCAGGCGCTGACAGCGTGTGAGGGTTATGTAATCACGTTCGAAAAGTTAAATATGCTTTTTCATTCGATACCGGAATTCAGGGAGTTTGGCCGGGCGATGCTGGTCCGGGAGTTTGTGGCTTTCAAGCAGCGGACACTTGCTATGATCAATAAAAGTGCCGAGGAGCGTTACTCAAATTTGATTGATGCTGAGCAGGAGATCTTTAAATATGCGCATCTCAAATACATTGCCTCTTATCTGGGGATTACCGATACCTCATTGAGCAGAATTAGAAGGGAATTTGCAAAAAGAGATGTATGAGAGCTCATTTCTTGCCATATGGTAAGTAGATTCCGTTTGGCAATGTAGTCCTTTGGGTATAAACTTCTGCGAAATGGAAAATCTACCTTTTTACGTTTATCTGGTTTTTGGAATAACAGTTTTTGTTGGCGTGTTCCTATTTTACAAAGCATCACATGATTCCAAAATATTTCTTGTTATAATTAGTTTGTGGATTGTAATTCAAACTGTTACAAGTGTTTCCGGTTTTTACACCATTACCGATTCTGTGCCCCCGAGAGTTGCATTACTACTGATACCACCCTTGATCATGACCATTATACTTTTCTCAACCCGAAGAGGAAAAATATTTATTGATCGTTTGGATATCCGGACATTAACTCTGTTTCACATCATCAGAATTCCTGTCGAGATAACCTTGTTCTGGCTTTTTCTTCATAAAGCAGTCCCCGGGCTGATGACTTTTGAAGGCCGGAATTTTGATATTCTTTCCGGTATTTCCGCGCCAATTGTTTACTACCTGGTTTTTATAAATATGAAGCTGAACAGATATGCGCTTCTGATTTGGAATTTTATTTGTCTGGCATTGCTGTTAAATATTGTTTTCAACGCGATTTTATCCGTGCCTGGCGTGTTTCAAAAGTTTGCTTTTGATCAGCCTAATTTGGCAATTCTTGCATTTCCGTTTGCACTTCTGCCATCCGTACTTGTGCCTTTGGTATTGTTTTCACATCTCGCATCGATCCGGTTGATTTTGTTGGGTAAAAATTTGAACTTAAAAGAATAATTAAATTAATGTTTTTTTGGTGACTAGCTTCCTGGTACATTCCAGGCTCGTTGTTGTAGTCGAAGGGTTTTAAAATTAATCTGGAAAACTCGCAGACTTTAGTCATATGAGTTTTCCAGACATAATATCGTCAAACCGTCTGATCATCAACCGTCCCGCCCGGTCCGTTTTTCTTCACAGATTCAATTCCGTTATCTCTGCCTGATGTACTCTCATACATTTCACTACTACCGATAATCTGGCCGTTGGTAGCTTTTAAGCTGAAAAAATATTTGCCGTTTGAAGAAGTTTTCTTTTCATAACGTGCATCTTCCGGTGAGTTTTTCTTCACAGATTCGATCCCGTTTTCACACGAACTTTTGGTGCTGTATCCCTCACTGGCTAAAATTATCTGACCATTATCCGCCTTAAGGTTAAACTGAAACTCACCATTTGTACGCTTGGTTATCACATATTTTCCCATAATAAACTGGTTGTTAGTAGAGAATTATTTTACGGAGGTAAGTAAACGTTTTGATTCTGAAAATGCAAATCTGTTACCGAATTCAACATTTTCCGGAAACGAAAACGTGTTTCGGTACATACGTTTTAATATGAATTACACTTTCGCAACATCCATTTTCCTGAATTCCGTAGGCGTAATACCGGTATATTTTTTGAATTGTTTACAAAAATGACTTTCATCCGTATACCCAAATTCGTCTGCGATCTCCGAAAGCGTCAACTGGCTGTATAGCAGGCGTGCCTCAATGAGCTTGATCTTGTGTTTGATGATGTATTGTTTCAAAGATTCGCCGGTTTGCTTCTTGAAAAAAATGCTGATATAAGCAGGAGCGTAGTTGAAAACTTCTGCAAGATGTTCCATAGTCAGATCGGCCGGATTGTAGATATGCTGCCTTACGTATAGTAGTATAGGTTCCACAGAATCTTTTAAAATCGGTCTCGTACGGGTTTGTCCAAATAAGTTGCGGGCAAGAATCACCATCATACTTTGCATCAGACTGTCACGAATGACTTCAAAATGCTGGGATTGATGATTTTCATATTCTGCTTCCAGGATCGTCAGCAGACTTTGCAGTTTCTGTTTTTCCAGTAAATCTTCAACAATGGAGCCGCGACTTTGTGAAGACGTATATAGCAAGGCCTTCATATTCTGTTGCCATGGACTGTCTTTTTCCACCGAAGGATTTTGGTTGAATAATTCATTGAAACGAATAAAACAGAACTCGGTAAGATCTTCAATTTCGAAATAGTGAAAATCTTCCGGCCCCAAAAGAAACACATCGCCTTCTTTGTACCTGAACGTATTCCCGTTGATATTGTGAAAACCTTTTCCTTTCAATACAAAAATAATCTCGAAGTAGGTATGCTTATGCACGGAGTGCAACCATTTTTCAGCCTCAAAGTGATAAATGTTGAAAGGAGTATGAAGTATGTATCGTTTCATAAAAGTCATAGCAGAGCGACAAACGTACCGATAAATATTAGATTTTTACAACGAATCGAAATTTGTCCGGAACTAGTTTTGTATTAGCATAAGCGGTTATGCCTATAACGGTCATTACAATATGAAACATATTTTCCTATCGATTGTCATTTTATTATGCGTTCTCATCCTCCCGTCCATGAAAAAGGCCGACGAGTGGACAATATTGCTTGACAAAGATCTTACGCAGTGGGAAACCTATTTAAGTTATCGTCATAAAAACGGATATAATGGAAAAATACCGAAAGACGAATCGGGGAATGACATAAAGCCCATCGGCTACAATAAAGATGATTCACATGTATTTTCCGTCTTGAATGAACCGGGTGGGCCCGTACTTCGGGTAAGCGGTGAAATATATGGCTGCCTGATTTCGCGTAAGACATATGAAAACTATCATCTGAAACTCCTTATGAAATGGGGCAAGGATAAGTTTGAGCCGCGGAAAGATAAGTTGCGGGATTCGGGTATTCTGTATCATTCCATTGGACCGGCAGGTGCGGAATACTTTCGCTCGTGGATGCTTTCGCAGGAATTTCAGATCATGGAAGGGCATATGGGCGATTTCTGGTGTCAGGCCAATTCAGCCATTGACATCCGTTCGTATCCTTCGGAAGGTGTCATGAACAGGGTGGCCGATGAAAAACAGCCTTTCGGAACGTTCAAATCGGGAGGAGATTATTTTTGTCTGCGGTCGGTGGATTATGAAAAACCTGACGGAGAATGGAATACGCTGGAACTGATTTGTGTCGATGGGAAAAGTCTGCATATCGTGAACGGGCATGTGGTGATGGTTTTGAAAAATTCTCGGTACATCGAATCGGATGGAAAAGAAATACCGATGACCAGCGGAAAAATTCAATTACAAAGCGAGGCGGCCGAAGTTTTTTACAAAGACATCCGGATCAAACCGCTCTCAGCCATGCCGAAAGAATATGAGAAGCTGTTTCTTTAAAACCGTCGCGCATCGTCGCTCGCTCCGGTTTGCAATCGGGGGCGTAGCTGGTTTAGCGTTTGTAACGCTATTTTATTTGATCGCGTTACAAACGCTAGACAATGCTACCCCGATTGCAAATCGGGGTTAGCGGCAAATCAGCATTTCGTTTTTGCCGAAAAATTTGTTTCTTGCATAAAGCTGAATAGCCTGTGCGGCCCAGCTGACCGTCGAAAGCCGATAGCCCAAAAATGACCGACCTCGAACAATACCTCCATTCCTATTTCACCTTCGACCAGGACGACCTCGTGAAAGTGTCCATGCTGTTCAGAAGGAAAACTTTGAATAAAGGTGATTATTTCCTGAAAGCGGGCAAGCAGTGTAATCAGCTGTGTTTTATCCAATCGGGGATGTTGCGGGTATTTGCCGATGTGGACGGTAAGGAAGTGACGCAGTGGATATCTACCAAAGGTTATTTTGTGGCGGATCTGTCCAGTTTATTGTTTCAAACGCCGTCGCGGTGGAATATGCAGGCGCTGACGAATCTGGAAATATTTGTGATCGAGCGGGCGGAATACAACCGGTTGGGAGAGATTATCCCGAAATGGCCGGAGACGGAAAAGTTGTTCCTTGCGCATTGTTTCACGATGATGGAAGACCGGATTTTTTCATTTATCTCGATGACAGCCGAGGAACGTTACCATTTTTTCTTTGAGAAAAACCGTGAATTATTCAATCAGGTGCCTTTGCAATACCTTGCTTCCATGCTGGGCATGACACCCGAAACCATAAGCCGTATCCGGAGAAAACAGTTGCAGTGATCTCATAACGTAACTTCTCAAAGTTTTAAAATTTTCCTCCAAATCCATTTTCTTGATTTTTGTCAAGTAGCCTGGCCTGGCCGACCGGTACTTTTGTCATGTACCAAACCAAGTCAGAAATCATGTTTTTAGGACATTATGGTCTCGCCCTTGCCGCGAAGAAAATAACACCCAAAGTTTCGCTTACCATGCTTTTTGTAGCCGTGGAATTTGTAGATATCCTGTGGCCGTTTTTATTGCTGTTCAATATTGAAACTGTGAAAATACATCCCGGTTTCACCGAAGTCACACCTTTCGAGTTCGTCCATTATCCCTATACGCACAGCCTTTTTATGGGAATTGTTTGGGGAATTATCGTTGGAGGCGGCTACTGGTTTTTCAAAAAGGATGTCAAAAGCGCTGTTATTGTCGGTCTCGCGGTGACGAGCCACTGGTTTCTGGACGTTGTTGTCCATATCGCGGATTTGCCTTTGACGCCTTTTGGTGATTTCAAAGTTGGGATGGGTTTATGGAATTATAAGATAATCACCGTATTGCTGGAAAGCATTATCTTTTTCGGCGGCGTTTATATTTATGCAAAAAGCACGAAAGCCATCACCGCACAAGGTACTTGGGGATTATGGATCATGACCGGCTTTTTCGTTCTCGCCAACGCCTACAATATGTTCGGCCCGCCACCGGAAGATAATATCATGATGTTGTTTGTTTCGTTTGTGGTTTTGCAGGTGATTGTGCTGGGATTGGCTTGGTGGGTTGATGGGAATAGGGTTGGGGTAAATTAGGTGAAAAAGCTTGGTTATTGTTGCTGATATTTTGCGCGATGTTGTTGGGGGGCATAGAGCAATATTGTTAGGCGTAGTCTCCAGACTACGTCCGTGCGTTATCGGTCTCTGACCGAACTTCAAGCAAAAGATATTATTCATATTCGGCGGTCAGAGACCGCGTGACACGAAGACGTAGTCTGGAGACTACGCCTAACAGGGGTATTAATTTAATTTTCGTTCCGTAGGAACGTTTCACGGCCATGTAGAAATTTAAACCGATTTTCTATCAACGAAATATTCTATCGGAATAAAATGCCTAAATATTTTAGTGTCATTGTCCCATCGGGACATTTCGTCGGTAGAAATTAGGATATGTTGATGTGGTTTTCGTTCCTTAGGAACGTTTCGTGAAATTCACGCTGGCAACCCCTACCGCTTTCTGTAAATTATTATCCACATCACGGATTTCCCCTGACACCTTTTGGTGATTTCAAAGTCGGGATGGGTTTATGGAATTATAAGCTGATCAACCGTATTACTGGAAAGTATAATCTTTTTCGGCGGCGTTTATATTTATGCAAAAAGCACAAAAGCCATCACCGCGAAAGGTACCTGGGGATTGTGAATTATGACCGGCTTTTTCGTTCTGGCCAACACCTACAACCTATTCGGCCCGCCACCGGAAGATAATATCATGATGTTGTTTGTTTCGTTTGTGGTTTTGCAGGTGATTGTGCTGGCTTGGTGGGTTGATGGGAATAGGAGTGGGGGAATGTATTGATATATAAGATTTGGCTTATATGATTTTGGTTGCACTTAGGTTGTTGTTGGGGGTAGTCTCCAGACTACGTCCGGGCGTTATCGGTCTCTGACCGAACTTAATGCAAAAGAAATTATTCATATCCGGCGGTCAGAGACCACGTGACACGAAGACGTAGTCTGGAGACTACGCCTAACAGGGGTGGTTTTAATTTGTATGGTTTTTGGTTGATTGAATTTCAGTCGTTAAACGTGGTTTTCAGACTACGCTCAGCATCAGCAAATATGAGCCGTTCCGAAGGAACGGTTCCAGGAAATTGAATTTTACTTCCTACCAACAAAATGTTCCTATTGGAACAAAAACACCTTAATATTCCAACATCATTGTCCCATCGGGACATTTCGTTGGTAGAAAACGGAAGGTATTAATTTGATTTTCGTTCCGTAGGAACGTTTCGTAAATTTAAGAGGTGACCGTTAAATAAATAAAGTTTAATTACTTATTATTTAATTTCTATTATTGCCACCAACATTACTCAACTACCTCCTCTTCAATGAAAAAATATTTACTTCTGATTGTTCTCTCATTTTTTGTTTTCGGTTGCAGCCCTTTCTATTTAACCCGTTACGAATTAGTCACTACCGAGACTTTACCCAATTATGGTCCTAATGGAATTGGCGACAAAGAATATACTGACATCCCACAAGGAGATACAATCTCAATCGTATCTGAAAGTTTATTTCCAAAAATTAAAAAAAGTACTCGCGCCAGACATTCGAAACGGCTTGTATGGATTACTGGTTTTGCTTCTAAAACAAGACTTATTTCTAGGGCTAGAATATCAAGAAGAAGCTACCGGAGTTTATACCGAAACAGATCTAATGATGAAATAGCAAGTTCTTCATCCACTTCTTCCTATAAAAATACTCCTTCGAATGGTGCTACAATTTATACTGGGCCTCGAGGAGGAAGATATTATATTAATTCCAACGGAAATAAAACTTATGTTAAAAGAGGCTCTTCGACCTCGTCATCAAGAACTGCAAAGTCCAATTCTTCAAAAAAGTATAGCACACCGAAATCTTCTAGTTCAAGTAAATCTTCAAGTTACAAATCAGGGTCATCAAAAAGAATCGCCAATGCGAATTTTTAAGTATTTAAGTCCAGTTAGGATAGACGTTCTTCAAAATTTATCAATAAGATTCACTCAACCAAGTGATTTAAATGACCCTTTTGAACAATTGCTTAACATTTCTTCTTTAATGACAGATAAGAGTTATGACAATTTCTTCAATCTTATTACTGATACATCAAGTTTTCCTGATTTGATAAATGAACATCTACCAGATGTAATAAACGAGAATCTGGAATTTTTACCGGATTCAGATAAGAGAATCTTAAAAGACATATTATCTGATTCTAAAATGCTAAAACATATTTTTGATGCCATTTTACACCCTTTAATCCGTCCTGAATTAACGACATATAGGGATGGATTGGATATGACTTTAAAAAATAGCTTCGATAAAATAATTGGAATTCTCAGCTTGACACAGCGCAATAACAACATAACAATGTGGAGTCATTATTCCGATAATCATAAAGGTTTCGTTATTGAATTCAGTCCAGAAAGTGATCTTTTCAAAAATAATAAATCAAAAATAAGGCAATTCCGAGGTGTAAATAAGGTTAAATACACAAGCCAAAGACCAATATCTTCCATTGTTGATACGGAAAAATTTGATATACTGAATATCACGAATATGATTTCCAAAATATTTTTCACCAAAAGTCCGGATTGGAAGTATGAAGAAGAAATTCGAATGCTAACCACTTTTAATCCTCCCAACGAGAATTTAAACGAGGTTAATCCTGGCATTTATGTTTACCAATTTAAAGCAGACTCGATACTAAATATTTTTCTGGGTTACAATGCCTCTGAAAGTTTAAAAGAGGCCATCATTTGCATTCTCAAACAACATAACATTTCAAATGTAGGTTTGTACAAAGCAATTCTGAGTAAAACAGAATACAAGTTGGAGTTCCAAGTTCTTAATTTTTGATATCCATTTTAAAGATTCTATTCCCCCCTCACCTCCAACAACCCCTCACTCTCCAAATAATCCTCCTTTAACCCCTGCAAAACCTCAGCAGAAAGCTCGGCCCATAAGCCTCTTTATGCGGCTTCAAGTAATCTTTCTGCAATGGCGTGTAAGGCCCCATGGGTTGCTTTCGGCGAAAAACCGTTGCATGTTGGCGTCCAGAACATAGGTTTCGGCTACTTTTTCGTACATCCAATTTTCAATATTTGTATAAAATTTTTGTAACCGTTTAATAAGTAACCCTTTACAACGGATTATTTAATTTCTATCATTGTCATAGACATTACTTTCATTGTATCGTCAGTGATGTGTGATGCGGTTTAAAATATCAGTATATATAACTATATGAAAATGAGATTATTCCTGTTTCTGTTTTTGGGCCTGGTCAATGTTACTTTTGCTCAGAAGAATGTATTTAAGCTTTATACGGATTCTGTGCTTTTGAGAAACGACAGTGATCTGATCATCGCGGATTTTGAAAGTCGGGTAAAAAAAGTGGACAGCCAGGTGAGTTTTAATGGACTGAAAACGATAGTCAAAGACAATCTGTTTAGTGGAAATTATCTTGAAAGAACAAATCGTATTTACCTGCCTCACTGGCCCACGGCACCAAAACCGATCAAAGATTTTAGTACCCAGGTAATGGGTGGAAAAAAGGAAGGTGAGCAGTTGGCTGCTATGTATTTTTATGGATTTTTCCTGCCGCATGAAGTAGGGCATGGGTTGCAGTTCAATGCACATGTCCGTAAGGATAATGAATATGACAATGAATACGATGCCAACCTGATGGCTTTATTATATTGGAGGGCGAAGGGAAAAGATAAGGAACTGGCGGAGTGTTACAGGATCGCTAAAATCGTGCTGTCAAAATTAAAGAATCCGATTCCTGAAAATGCGGATGAAAAAAAGTATTTCACCGAGCACTACGAAGAAATGGCGCAGAACGCCGACCAATATGCGTACATGTTGTTCAAGCAGATTGTTATCATTTTTGAGGATAAAAATCTGCCTGATTTTAACACATACATCGGGCAATATTTAGCTAAAAAGCCCGGAAATTAACATAACAAATTCAAGTTTACTCCCCCCGAACTTCCAACAACCCCTCACTCTCCAGATAAACCTCCTTCAACCCCTGCAAAACCTCAGCGGAAGGCTCGGCCCATAAGCCTCTTTGTGCGGCTTCGAGTAATCTTTCGGCGATGGCGTGTAAGGCCCATGGGTTGCTTTCGGCGAAAAACTGCTGCATGTTGGCGTCCAGGGCGTAGGTTTCGGCTACTTTTTCGTACATCCAGTCGTCGATCACGTTGGCTGTGGCATCATAACCGAAGAGGTAGTCAACGGTAGCAGTAAGTCCCAGTCCGCCCTTGTAACCGTGTTTTTTGATGCTGTCGAGCCATTTCGGGTTCACAACCCTTGAACGGAAAACACGCAACGTTTCCTCTTTCAGGTCGCGCACCACCGGTTGGGCCGGGTTTTGCGAGTCGCCGAAATAATGTTTTGGCTGCTGTCCGGTAAGGCTGCGTATGGTCGCAATCATCCCGCCATGGAATTGCAGATAATCGTCGCTGTCGAAAATATCATGTTCGCGGTTGTCCTGGTTGTGCAGCGCCACCTCTACGCCGGAAAGACATTGCTGAAATTCACTGCGGGCATCCACACCCTGCGCGTTCTTCGTATAGGCATAACCGCCCCAGTTGACATACGCCTGCGCAAAATCCGCATCGGCATGCCAGTTTTTTTCATTGATCAAAGGCAAAATCCCCGCACCATAAGCTCCCGGAGCCGCTCCGAAAATCCTGTAACTGGCCCGTTCCTCGGCATCTTCAATCGATAATTCATTGTCCTTTTGCAGTTCAGCCAGATCTTT
>Ga0247810_10002212_pt1 | contig 10988 bp, 10 predicted proteins | sample UWRJL119311C1_FD_179918 | JGI IMG/M metagenome (GOLD analysis project Ga0247810, IMG submission 179918) | Plant litter microbial communities from Arlington Agricultural Research Station in Wisconsin, United States - UWRJ-L119-311C-1 | ecosystem: Environmental > Terrestrial > Plant litter >...
GCAAGAACTTCGGCTGCGGCTCGTCGCGCGAGCACGCGCCATGGGCACTCGACCAGTACGGCTTTCGCGCCATCATCGCTCCGAGCTTTGCCGACATCTTCTTCAACAACAGCTTCAAGAACGGCCTGCTGCCGATCGTGCTGAGCGAAGCGGAGGTGGCCCAATTGTTCGACGAGACCTTTGCGTTTCCTGGCTACAGCCTGACGGTCGATCTGGAACGCCAAGTGATCGTCAAACCCGACGGCACCGAGCTGGGCTTCGACGTGCAGGCGTTCCGAAAGTATTGCCTCATCAACGGGTTGGACGACATCGGATTGACGCTGCAGAAGAAGGACAAGATCAAGGCCTTCGAAGCCGAGCGGCTGGCGACCAAGCCGTGGCTGGCAAAGGCCTCGCTGGTCTGAGCACGCACATCATTCCATTCAACTGAACCACAAGATCGACCCATGAAAATCGCAGTCCTCCCTGGTGACGGCATCGGCACAGAAATCATTGCGCAAGCCATCCGCGTGCTCGACGCACTCGAACTTCCGTTCGAAATGGAAACGGCGCTCGTCGGCGGTGCCGCGTACGACGCGCACGGCCATCCGCTGCCCGATGCCACGCTCAAGCTTGCAAAAGACGCCGACGCGGTGCTTTTCGGTGCCGTGGGCGACTGGAAATACGACACGCTCGAACGTCAATTTCGACCGGAACAAGCCATCCTGGGTCTGCGCAAGAATCTTGGACTTTTCGCCAACTTCCGCCCGGCCATCTGCTACGAGCAGCTGGTGGACGCGTCGAGCCTCAAACCCGAACTGATCGCCGGGCTCGACATCCTCATCATTCGCGAGCTGACGGGGGACATCTATTTCGGTCAGCCGCGCGGCCGCCGCACCGCGGTCGATGGCCACTTCCCCGGCGCCGAGGAAGCGTTCGACACGATGCGCTACTCGCGCCCCGAGGTCGAACGCATTGCGCGCGTCGCCTTCGAGGCGGCCCGCAAACGCAGCAAGCGGGTGACCAGCGTCGACAAGGCCAACGTACTCGAGACCTTCCAGTTTTGGAAAGACATCGTGACCGAGGTCGGCAAGGAGTATCCGGACGTCGAACTCGACCACATGTACGTCGACAACGCGGCCATGCAGTTGGTCAAGGCGCCAAAGAAATTCGACGTGGTGGTCACCGGCAACATGTTCGGCGACATCTTGTCGGACGAGGCGGCGATGCTCACCGGCTCCATCGGCATGCTGCCGTCGGCGTCGCTCAACGCGAGCAGCCAGGGCCTGTACGAACCCAGCCACGGCAGCGCACCGGACATCGCAGGCAAGGGCGTGGCGAACCCGCTCGCCACCATCCTCAGTGCCGCGATGATGCTGCGCTACTCGCTCAACCAGGAAGAGGCCGCCGTGCGCATCGAGACCGCGGTGAAGAAGGTTCTGGCGCAAGGTCTTCGGACGCCCGACATCTTCAGCAAGGGCACGACGAAGGTTGGAACGGTAGAGATGGGCGATGCAGTACTGAAGGCGCTGGCCTGACGACAAAGACCTCGCAGCGCCGGCGGTTCCGGGCCGCTGCGGGAAGTCACCCCGGAATTTCCGGTTCGACCAGTTGCGCGAGTTGTGCGAGCGACTCCTGCCAGCCGAGATAGCACATTTCGACAGGAATGACCTCCGGAATCCCTTCTTGCAGGATGCTCAACTCGGTACCGCCAAGCACTGCCCTCAGTTCCACGCACACCTTGATTTCACCGGGCAGGCTGGGATCGTCGAACCGGTCCGTATAACGGATGCGCTCGTTGGCGACCAACTCAAGGTAGACGCCGCCAAACGCGTGCGATGCACCGCTGGAAAAGTTCTGAAAGGACATCTTGAAGGTCCCGTTCGTTATGGCCTCGAGGTGATGAACCTTGCAGGTGAATCCATAGGGCGGCAACCATTTCGCCATGGCATCGGCATCGAGGAACGCCCGGTAGATTTTTTCGGGCCGGGCCTTGAGAACACGGTGAAGTCGGACTGTGCCTGTGGGCATGGAAGGCTCCTTGTTGTGGAACTGGCTCGGTCGGCGTTCATACACCATCCTGCTCTCGTCCGCTACAATCTCGCGCTATGTTTGCAGCCCGCCCGTTCACGCTGAACACCTCGCCCGCCGTCAAGGCCGCCGGGATCGCGCGCGCAACCATCATCAAAACCACGACCATCAAGGGCTGACCAGCCTGGTTCGTCGTGCGCCCTTCCCCGGCCAGACGAGCCGGGCACCAAGTCCTGATTGATCGCGGCAGTTTTTATCTACTGAAGGGCGTTGACATGAGCAAGTTGGTGGGCCTCGTCGGCTGGCGTGGCATGGTGGGTTCGGTCCTGATGGACCGCATGGTGGCCGAGAAGGACTTCGACCTGATCGAGCCGATGTTCTTCTCCACGTCGAACGCGGGTGGCAAGGCCCCCGCCATGGCGAAGAACGAGACCACGCTGCAGGACGCGTACGACATCGCGGCCCTCAAGCGCTGCGACATCGTCATCACCGCGCAGGGCGGCGACTACACCAGCAGTGTCTTTCCCAAGTTACGCGCCTCAGGCTGGAACGGCCACTGGATCGACGCGGCGTCGACCCTGCGCATGAACGACGACGCGATCATCGTGCTCGATCCTGTCAACCTGCCCGTGATCCAGAAGGCCCTCGCCAAGGGTGGCCGTAACTGGATCGGCGGCAACTGCACCGTCAGCTGCATGCTCATGGGCGTAGGTGCGCTCTACAAGGCAGGCCTGGTCGAGTGGATGACCAGCATGACGTACCAGGCGGCCTCGGGCGGCGGCGCGCAGCACATGCGCGAGCTGCTCACGCAGTTCGGCACGCTCAATGCCGAGGTGCGCACGTTGCTGGACGACCCGAAGTCGGCCATCCTTGAAATCGACCGCAAGGTGCTGAACAAGCAGCAGAATCTGTCGGCCAGCGAGACTGCGAACTTCGGCGCGCCGCTGGGCGGCTCGCTGATCCCCTGGATCGACAAGGACCTCGGGCTGGGCAAGCAGTCGGACGATGCCGAATGGGGCATGTCCAAGGAAGAGTGGAAGGGCGGCGCGGAGACCAACAAGATCCTCGGTCAGGGGCCGGGTTTCGACATTGCGCCCGTTCCGGTGGACGGCTTTTGCGTGCGCATCGGTGCAATGCGCTGCCACAGCCAGGCATTGACCTTCAAGCTCAAGAAGAACGTGCCGCTGGCCGACATCGAGGCGTTGATCGCCAACGACAACGCGTGGGCCAAGGTCGTGCCGAACACCCGCGAGGCGACGGTGAAGGGCCTCACGCCAGTGGCCGTGACGGGCACGATGGACATTCCAGTCGGCCGCCTGCGCAAGCTGGCGATGGGCCCGGAGTATCTGGGCGCCTTCACCATCGGCGACCAGCTGTTGTGGGGCGCGGCCGAGCCGCTGCGTCGTATGCTGCGAATCCTGCTGGAAGCCTGAGCGGGTCGAGCGCGGGCGGCGGTCCAAGGTCGTTGCTCGCTCACAACGGCCTGGCCGCCGCGAAGTTGGCGCGCACTGGGGTGAACGGGCCTGTCGCCTTGTCAGTGCCAGTTGATGGTGTTAACGTCCTCTTACACTTTTGGGCCGCGGTGCCCCCTTCAGCATGACCAGTCATCAGTTGCCTGCGGCCCGCGTTCCGGCCACCCGTTCGATCCCGGTGTCCCCGGTGCGCGCACGGCTGTCTGTACTCAGTGCGTCCATCGTGCTGGCGCTCGGTGCTGCCGCGATCGACGCACACGCCTTGTCGCTGGGGCGGCTCAACGTGCAATCGGCCATCGGCGAACCCTTGCGCGCCGAAATCGACGTCACTGAAATCACTGCCGCCGAAGCCGAGGGGCTCCGGGTGAACATCGCAACCGCCGATGCGTTCCGCGCGGCTGGCGTGCCCTACAACTCGGCGCTGTCGGATGTGCGCAGCATCTTGCAGCGACGTGCCGACGGGCGCTACGTCGTGCGGCTCAGCAGCACCCGCTCAGTGTCGGATCCTTTCATCGACCTGCTGCTCGAAGCGAACTGGAACACCGGCCGGATCGTGCGTGATTACACGGTGCTCCTCGACCCGCCGGGCAGCCGTCAGGCGGCCGCTGCAGCTGCATCGACCGCCACTCCGTTGCCGCCCCAGATCAGCGTGAGCCCCCGTTCTGGCGTGATTCCTGCCGAGGCGGCACGCCGCGCGCGACCGGCCAACGCCGCAGGCGCACCGCCAAGCCCGGCGCCCGTCGAATCCAACACTTTGCGCACGGCAGGCGCAGGGGGCAATGGCCAGCAGATCACTGTCCGTGCCGGCGATACCGCCAGCAAGATCGCCGGCGCCTACAAACCAGCGGATGTCTCGCTCGATCAGATGCTCGTGGCGCTGCTGCGCGCGAACCCCGATGCGTTCATCGGCGGCAACGTGAATCGCATGCGCTCCGGCGCCGTGCTCAACTTGCCGGATGAAGCACAGGCCAGTGCCACGCCAGCCACCGAAGCGCGCCGCACGGTGACCGCCCAAAGCCGCGACTTCGGCGACTACCGACGCCGCCTGGCCGACAACGCGCCGAGTTCGCGCGTTGCCGACGCCGATCGTCAAGCCGCTGGCAAGCTACAGGCGAACGTGCAGGATCGCAACGCGGCGGCAACCTCTCCCGACAAGCTGACCATCGCGCAGGCGCGCGCAGCCGATGACAAGCTCGCCCAGGCTCGGCAGACCCAGGAAAGCAACGCCCGTCTGGCCGAACTGTCAAAGAACATCAACGACCTGAACAAGCTGCAAGGCACCGGGACCGCCACGCCTGCACCCGCGACGCCTGGCACCCCTGCTGCCGCAACAGCCGCACCAGCGCCGGTCGCTCCCGGCGCGACGCCAGCCGCAGCGCCTGCGACCCCGACGGCATCCACCGCTGCGCCAACCGCGCCAACCGCGCCAACCGCGCCAACCGCGCCAACCGCGGCCGCGGTACCAGCCAGCGCAGCTTCCAGCGCATTGCCGGCCGTGATTGCAGCTGCCGCAGCGACCGCATCAACGCCCGCCGTCGCACCGCCAGCAGCCGCGTCCGATGCGGCAGCCAAGCCTGCGGCACCGCCGCCACCGGCGGAGACGAGCTTCCTCGACGAGCTGATGGGCAACCCGCTGATGCTCGGCGGTGGCGCACTGATCCTGTTGCTGCTGGCGCTTTTGCTCTACCGCACCGCGAAGAGCCGCCGCCAGGATGCAGGGGACAGTGTGTTCCTCGAGAGCAGGCTGCCCAAGGACTCCTTCTTCGCCGCCAGCGGCGGCGAATCGGTCGACACCAAGAATCGCTCGATCATCTCCTCGCTCTCTTATTCGCCGAGCCAACTCGATGCCGGCGACGTGGACCCGGTCGCCGAGGCCGACGTCTACCTCGCCTATGGCCGCGACCTGCAGGCCGAGGAAATCCTGCGCGAAGCGCTGCGCATCAACCCGGAGCGCGCCGCGATTCACCTCAAGCTGCTCGAAATCCACGCCAAGCGTCGCGACCTGCGCGCCTACGAAGCGCTCGCTGCCGATGTGCACAAGCTCACCGGCGGCGTCGGCAACGACTGGAACCGCGTGGTGGAAATGGGCAAGGAGCTGGACCCGGGCAATCCGCTGTACGAGGCCGGGGTCCGCCCGGTCGGTGGCGACGTGGCCATTCCAGTGGCGGCCGCGGCGGTCACGGCCGCAGCGCTGGCACCGACCCCTGCGCCGGTGACGGTTCCGCCCCCCCCGGCTTTTGTGTCGTCGGTCGCTCCTCTCGATTTCGACCTCGATCTTCGCGGCCCCGATGCGGGCCCGACGACGATGCCGGCGCCTTTCACAGCGGCACCGGTGGCTCCGATCAGTGCCACGCTGCCACCAGCGCCGAGCCCAGCGCCCGAACGCTTCGTGCAGACCATGCGCGATGCGCCGCGCACACTGCCGTCTGCGAGCTACCCACCTGCCGACTTCGACACCGACTTCAACACCGCACCGGGCGCCCTCGAGACGCCGGGCATCTCGGCACCGATGCCGCTCGAGGAACACACCCAGCCCGCGCCCCTGCGCGCCGGCGTGCCGGGCGACTCGGGCTTCATCGAGTTCGACATGAGCGCCCTGTCGGGCCTGAGCGGCCGCGATCCGACCGACACCGAACCCGGACGCCTCGAGCCACTGGACGAAAGCGCCGAGAACCCTCACGCGATCAAGCTGTCTTTGGCGCGCGAGCTGCAGGCGCTGGGCGACACCGAGGGAGCGCGATCGTTGGTCGAAGAGGTCGAGGCCGAAAGCACGGGCGATCTCAAGACCCAGGCGAAGCAGCTGCTCGCCCAGCTGGCCTGAGCAGGCCACCGGCCCGTTCGTTTCCGTGAGGCTGGCCCTCGGCGTTCGCTACAACGGCCAGGCCTATCAGGGCTGGCAGAGCCAACTCTCGCGCCAGACGGTGCAGGACAAGCTCGAAGCCGCCCTCTCGCGCTTTGCGGCGCGTCCCGTCACCACGCTGTGCGCGGGCCGCACCGACGCCGGCGTGCACGGGCTGATGCAGGTGGCGCATTTCGACACCGACATCGAGCGCACGCCCTTTTCCTGGGTGCGCGGAACCAACCGCTACTTGCCGGCCGACATCGCGATCCAATGGGCGCATCCGGTGCCCGACGCCTTCCACTGCCGCGCCAGTGCGGTGTCGCGCCGCTACCGCTACGAGCTGTCGCAGTCTCCGGTGCGGCCCAGCCTGGACGCCGGACGGGTCGGCTGGTCAATGCGCCGGCTCGACGGCCACGCCATGCGCGCCGCAGCACTTCTGTTATTGGGCGAGCACGATTTCACTTCCTTCCGCGCCTCGGCGTGCCAGGCCAAATCGCCCGTGAAAACGCTGCGTCGCATCGCGATCACGCAGCACGACATCTCGCCGGACGGCGAGCGCTGCCGCTGGTATTTCGACTTCGAGGCCGACGCGTTTCTGCACCACATGATCCGCAACCTGATGGGATGCCTGGTGCGCGTTGGTCAAGGCGATGCCCCGCCCGAGTGGATGGCCGAGGTGCTGGCTGCACGCAGCCGCAAGGTCGCGGCACCGACCTTTTCTGCCGATGGGCTCTACTTCGTCGGCCCGCTGTACGACGCGGCATGGGGCCTTCCGCCCGAGGCGACCTGGCAAAGCGAGGCGGCGCCGTATGATGGTTCGGCATGAACTTTGCCAAGGGCGCACGCACGCGCATCAAGATCTGTGGCCTCACGCGTGACGCCGATGTCGATGCGGTCGTAGCCGCAGGTGCAGACGCCGTGGGCTTCGTGTTGTACCCAGCCAGCCCACGCGCGGTGAGCGCCGAACGCGCAGCCGCACTGGCATCGCGCCTCCCCCCCTTCGTCATACCGGTGCTGCTGTTCGTCAATCAGGCACCGGCCGCGGTCAGGGCGGCGCTCGACAGCGTTCCGGGGTCGATGGCTCAGTTTCACGGCGACGAGTCCCCGGCCGATTGCGTCGAATCCACCGGCCATGGTGCCCATCGCTTCCTGCGCGCGGCCCGAATTCCACTCGGCGCAGCGGGCGCGGGCTTCGACCTCGTAAAATACGCTTCCGATTTCTCCCACGCCCAGGCCATCCTGCTCGACGCCCATGTCGACGGTTATGGCGGAGGCGGCAAGGCATTCGATTGGTCACTTCTTCCAACCGCCGTCGACGCTCACCTCGTCTTGAGTGGTGGACTCACACCTGCAAACGTGGCCGATGGCATTCGCCAGCTCCGGCCGCGATGCAAATCGCTGGCCGTTGACGTGAGTTCCGGCGTCGAGATGTCCAAGGGCATCAAGGACGCCGGAAAGATCCGCGATTTCATCGCTGCCGTTCGCGCAGCCGACCTCGCACCCCTTTGACCGGCCGCGCTGTCTCGTTCGACGGGCGTGGCCCCATAGATCGAGAACCATGAATAGCTACCAACAGCCCGATGCCTCCGGCCACTTCGGCACCTACGGCGGCAGCTTCGCGAGCGAAACGCTCACCCACGCCATCGCCGAGCTGCGCGAGGCCTACGCAAAGTACAAGGACGACCCTGAGTTCCTCGCCGAATTCCACTACGAACTCAAGCACTTCGTCGGCCGCCCGTCGCCGGTCTACCACGCAGCCCGCACCAGCCGCGAGATGGGCGGCGCGCAGATCTACCTCAAGCGCGAAGACCTGAACCACACCGGCGCCCACAAGATCAACAACGTGATCGGCCAGGCCATGCTGGCCCGTCGCATGGGCAAGCCCCGCGTGATCGCCGAGACCGGCGCCGGCCAGCACGGCGTGGCGACGGCCACCATCTGCGCGCGCTACGGCCTGGAATGTGTGGTGTACATGGGCAGCCAGGACGTGAAGCGCCAGAGCCCGAACGTGTACCGCATGAACCTGCTCGGTGCGACCGTGGTGCCGGTGGAAACCGGCAGCAAAACCCTGAAGGACGCGCTCAACGAAGCAATGCGCGATTGGGTCACCAACGTCGAGAACACGTTCTACATCATCGGCACCGTGGCCGGCCCGCACCCCTATCCGATGATGGTGCGCGACTTTCAGAGCGTGATCGGCACCGAGTGCATCGCACAGATGCCGGCGCTGCTGGCCGACGACGGCATCGCCCGCACCCAGCCCGATGTGGTCGTGGCCTGCGTGGGCGGCGGGAGCAACGCGATGGGCATCTTCCATCCGTACATTCCGTTCGAGGGCACGCGCCTTGTCGGCGTCGAGGCCGCCGGCGAGGGCCTGGACAGCGGCAAGCATTCGGCGTCGATCCTGCGCGGCAGTTCGGGCGTGCTGCACGGCAACCGCACCTACCTGCTGCAAAGCGAGGACGGCCAGGTGACCGAGACCCACAGCATCAGCGCCGGCCTGGACTACCCCGGCGTCGGTCCGGAGCACGCCTTTTTGTCCGACATCGGCCGCGCGGAATACGTCGGCATCACCGACACCGAGGCGCTGGAGGCCTTCCATTACCTCTGCCGTACCGAAGGCATCATTCCCGCCCTCGAATCGAGCCACGCCGTGGCCTACGCGATGAAGCTGGCCAAGACGATGCGCCCCGACCAGTCGATCCTCGTGAACCTCTCCGGACGCGGCGACAAGGACATCGGCACGGTGGCCGACCTCTCGGGCGTCGACTTCTACGACCGGCCTTCGATGCGCGGCCTGAGCGTGAAGGGAGGCAAGGCATGAGCCGGATTGCCGCGACCTTCGAGGCCCTGAAGAAAGACGGGCGCCGCGCACTCATCCCTTATGTCACCGCCGGCTTCCCCTACGCAGACATCACGCCCGAGCTCATGCACGGCATGGTCGCCGCAGGCGCCGACGTGATCGAGCTCGGCGTGCCCTTCTCCGACCCGATGGCCGATGGCCCGGTGATCCAGAAGGCCGGCGAGGCCGCGCTCGCGATGGGCGTGGGCACGAAGCAGGTGCTGGCCATGGTCGCCGCCTTTCGGCAGAAGGACGACCGCACACCGGTCGTGCTGATGGGCTACGCCAATCCGGTCGAGCGCTACAACGGCGTGCATGGCGCGGGCAGCTTCATCCGCGATGCGGCGGCGGCCGGCGTCGACGGCCTGCTCGTCGTCGACTATCCGCCCGAGGAATGCGAGGGCTTCGCCGCCGAACTGAAGGCCGCAGGCATCGACCTGATCTTCCTGCTTGCCCCGACCAGCACCGACGGGCGCATGGCGCAGGTCGGCCGCATCGCGACCGGCTACGTCTACTACGTGTCGCTCAAGGGCGTGACGGGCGCCGGCCACCTCGACACCGAGGCGGTCGGCCGCATGGTCCCGCGCATTCGCGAGCACGTGAGCGTGCCGGTGGGCGTGGGCTTCGGTATTCGCGACGCGCGCACGGCGCAGGCCGTCGGCTCGGCCGCCGATGCCGTCGTCATCGGCACCCGGATCATTCAACTGATCGACGGCCAGCCGCGCGACCAGGTGGTGCCCCGGGTCGCCGAATTCCTCGGCGAAATCCGCCAGGCGCTCGACGCCTTGCCGGCCGCCACCGCCAAGAACGCGGCTGGCCGATAATCGCCGCTCTCCAGGAGATCCCATGAGCTGGCTAGAAAAACTGCTACCCCCGAAGATCGCGCAGACCGACCCGAGCGAGCGCCGCCAGGTGCCCGAGGGCCTCTGGATCAAATGTCCCAGTTGCGAGACGGTGCTCTACAAGACCGATCTCGAGCACAACCAGAACGTCTGCCCGAGCTGCAGCCACCACCACCGCATCGGCGCGCGCGCGCGCCTCGACGCGTTCCTCGATGCCGAGGGCCGCTACGAGCTGGGCCAAGAGGTGCTGCCGGTCGACGCCTTGAAGTTCAAGGACAGCCGCAAGTACCCCGAGCGGCTCAAGGAAGCGCTGGAAAACACCGGTGAGACGGATGCGCTGATCGTCATGGGTGGCTCCGTCCACAGCATCAGCGTGGTGGTCGCGTGTTTCGAGTTCGAGTTCATGGGCGGCAGCATGGGCAGCGTGGTGGGCGAGCGCTTCGTTCGCGGCGTCGAGACGGCCATCGAACAGAAGGTGCCCTTCATCTGCTTCACCGCCACCGGCGGCGCGCGCATGCAGGAAGGCCTGCTGTCGCTGATGCAGATGGCCAAGACCAATTCGGCCCTCACGCACTTGGCCAAGAAGGGCCTGCCCTACATCAGCGTGCTGACCGACCCGACCATGGGTGGCGTGAGCGCGGGCTTCGCCTTCGTGGGCGATGTCGTGATCGCCGAGCCCAAGGCGCTGATCGGCTTTGCCGGCCCGCGCGTGATCGAGTCGACGGTGCGCGTGACGCTGCCCGAAGGCTTCCAGCGCGCGGAGTTCCTGCAGACCAAGGGCGCCATCGACTTCATCAGCGACCGCCGCGAGCTGCGCAAGACCATCGCCAGCACCCTGGCCATGTTGCAGCGTCTGCCGGCAGACGCAGTGTCCTGAAAAAAGCGGCGACTCAGCGACCCAGCGCCCAGACCGACCCCATCAGGCTGCCCAGCACGATCGCCACGACCTGCAGCAGCACGATGGCGGCCAGTGGCGACAG
>Ga0247810_10002216_pt1 | contig 10979 bp, 8 predicted proteins | sample UWRJL119311C1_FD_179918 | JGI IMG/M metagenome (GOLD analysis project Ga0247810, IMG submission 179918) | Plant litter microbial communities from Arlington Agricultural Research Station in Wisconsin, United States - UWRJ-L119-311C-1 | ecosystem: Environmental > Terrestrial > Plant litter >...
GCGCAGGAAGTTCGCGATTACGCCATCGCCTCGCAATGGAAAAGTGACGCATCCAGCCGTGCCAGCGGGCTGTTGTTCCAGTTCGGCATCGATATCTTTCGCGCGGCGGCAATGCTCACCGTGCTGTTTTCCGATCTGTCCATCGGGCAGATGCTCGCGGTATTCAGCTACCTGTGGTTCATGATCGGTCCTGTGGAGCAATTATTGAACCTGCAGTACGCGTATTACGCTGCGGGCGGTGCGCTGAAACGGATCAACGAGTTGCTGGCTCGTGCTGACGAGCCACAGTATCCGGGTGGTGCCGATCCGTTCGCAAAGCAGGAAACCGTCGGCATCGAGATTCGCGGCCTGAGTTTCGCCTATGGCGAAGAGAACGTTCTGGATCAACTGAACCTGACCATCGCTCCCGGCGAAAAAGTTGCCATCGTCGGTGCCAGTGGCGGCGGTAAAAGCACGCTGGTGCAACTTTTGCTGGGGCTGTACACGGCGCAATCCGGCACGATCCGTTTCGGTGGGGCGAGTCTGGAGGAAATAGGTCTGGAGACCGTCCGGGAAAACGTTGCAGTGGTGCTGCAACATCCGGCGCTGTTCAACGATACGGTGCGCGCCAACCTGAGCATGGGGCGTGAGCGCAGCGACGAGGCCTGTTGGCGGGCCCTGGAGATTGCTCAACTGGCGCCGACGATTCGTGCCTTCCCCGATGGGCTGGACAGTATCGTCGGGCGTTCCGGGGTGCGCTTGTCGGGCGGCCAGCGCCAGCGACTGGCGATCGCCAGAATGGTGTTGTCCGACCCCAAGGTGGTGATCCTCGACGAAGCCACTTCGGCGCTGGATGCCGCGACTGAATACAGCCTGCATCAAGCCTTGTCGCGCTTCCTTCAAGGGCGCACGACGCTGATCATTGCGCATCGCCTGTCAGCGGTTAAACAGGCAGATCGAGTGCTGGTGTTCGATGGCGGAAGTATCGCCGAAGAGGGCGATCATCAGCAGCTGATTGCCGATGGCGGGCTGTACGCCAGGCTTTACGGCCATTTGCAACATATCTGACAGGTGCCGATTCAAAAGCGCTGCGGATTATCCCGAAAATACCCGGAACCCACGTTTTCCTGAGCCGTCTTCTTGTCGGCGCTGCGTCAGGATCACGACGCAGCGCCCGCCTGTTTCATCGTTGAGAAAATCCTCCTACCTTTTCATGGAATTGGCCTAGTCTGAGGCAAGGATGAAATTGATCAGGCCGCTTGTTGAGCATCTGGCAACGCTAACGCTTATGAAAGGGAAACCATGAGGCAAAAGCGGATACTCGAAAAGCCCCGGCTGTTGGGCATTGTCTGGCCATTTATTGCTGTGGCGTTGTTCCAGGCGTTGCTTGGCTGCGTCAGCTTGTACACGCTGTCAGCCGTACGCAGCTATGTCGCCGGCGAAAGCCTTTGGTCCAAGGGGCAAAAGGATGCCATCTTTTACTTGAGCCTTTACGCCAACAGCCGCGACGAACTCGATTACCTCAACTATCAACAGGCCATCGCCGTGCCCAAGGGCGGCCAGCTGGTCCGACTCGCATTGGACCAACCCAAGCCTGCGCTGGATCTTGCGCGCCAAGGCATTCTGCAAGGCGGCAATCATCCTGACGATGTCTCTGGAGTGATCTGGCTGTACCTGAACTTTCAGCACTACGGCTATATGCAAAAGGCTGTGAAACTGTGGGTTCAGGGTGACGAGTACCTGATGCAGCTGGATGATATTGCCCGCCAGATGCACGAGCGCATCAACTCGGGCGAAGCAACTTACAGCGATGCAGTGCGCTGGCGCGCCGAGATCAGCGCGATCAATGAACATGTGACACCTACGGCGAAAGCTTTTTCCGACGCGCTGGGCGCAGGCTCCAGGAGCATTTTGCGGCTGTTATTGATCGTCAACCTTGCGACTGCTGTGGTGTTGATCATTCTGGCCTTGTTGCGCACCGACAAACTGCTCACCCAGCGCCACGCCTTCGCCGATGCCCTGGAAATCGAGAAGGAGCGGGCGCAAATCACCCTGGAATCCATCGGCGAAGGGGTCATCACCACTGACGTCGAAGGCTCCATCGTCTACATGAACCCGGCGGCTGAAAGCCTGACCCACTGGAAGAATGGCCAGGCCAGCGGATTGCCTCTTGCGGCGTTATTCAGCCTGCTTGACGAAAATGACCAGAAGGACAGCCATAGCCTGATCGAACGCATCCTCAGCGGCAAATTGATGGGCGGCAGCGAACACTCCAAATTGATTCAGCGGCTCGACGGCAGCACCGTCTCGGTCGCTCTGGTGGGCTCGCCGATCCAGACCGATGGCAAGGTCAGCGGCACCGTGCTGGTGCTGCACGACATGACGCGAGAGCACCAATACATCGCCAATCTGTCCTGGCAGGCCACCCACGATGCATTGACCGGGCTTGCCAATCGGCGTGAGTTCGAGCAGCGCCTGGATGTTGCGCTGATCGGTCTGGCCCGCCAGCCGAATCGGCATTCGGTGATGTACCTGGATCTTGATCAATTCAAATTGGTCAACGACACCAGCGGGCATGCGGCGGGTGATGAGCTGTTGCGGCATATCTGCGCGTTGTTGCAGCAAGGCCTGCGCGAAGGCGACACGCTCGCCAGACTGGGCGGCGACGAGTTCGGGATATTGCTGGAAGACTGTGCGCCGCAACGGGCGGAAGACATCGCCGAGACCCTGCGCCAGACCGTGCAAAGCCTGCATTTCGTCTGGAAAGGCCGGCCGTTTGTCACCACCGTCAGCATCGGTCTGGTGCATATTTCTCACGTGCCGACCACCCTTGAGGCTGCGCTGCGTGCCGCTGACATGGCGTGCTACATGGCCAAGGAAAAGGGCCGTAATCGCGTGCAGGTCTATCACGCCGATGACTCAGAGGTTTCCGTGCGCTTCGGTGAGATGGCCTGGATCCAGCGTCTGCATCTGGCCCTGGAGGAAAACCGCTTCTGCCTGTATGCCCAGGAAATTTCTGACATCAGTCATGGCGGCGGGCAAGCGGGACATATCGAGATCCTGCTGCGTTTGCGTGACGAGTCCGGACGGATGATCCAGCCCGACAGTTTTATCCCGGCCGCCGAACGCTATGGCTTGATGACGACACTGGATCGCTGGGTGGTGCAGAACGTGTTCAAGATCATCGCGCAATGTGCCGAGGATAAAAGCTACAGCGGCCCTCTGGTGGTGTGTGCGATCAATCTTTCCGGCTCCAGTATTGGTGACGATGCGTTTCTCGAATTCCTGAAGCAGCAATTTCGCACCCATGGGATCGCGCCTTCTTCGATTTGCTTTGAAATTACCGAAACCAGCGCCATTGCCAATCTGGGAAGTGCAATTCGCTTCATTAGTGAATTGAAAAGCCTGGGATGCCAGTTTTCACTCGATGATTTTTGCGCCGGTATGTCGTCGTTTGCTTACCTCAAACACTTGCCTGTGGACTTTTTGAAGATCGACGGAAGTTTTGTCAAAGACATGCTCGACAATCCCATCAATAGAGCTATGGTCGAAGTGATCAATCATATTGGTCATGTCATGGGCAAGCGCACCATTGCCGAGTTTGTCGAAACACCGGAAATTGAAGAGGCGTTGCGGGAAATCGGGGTGGACTTTGCGCAAGGATTTCTGATCGAACGTCCAGCAGTGTTTACCTGTGAAAGTCTGCGGCCCCGGCCGGTGCGGACCCAGACATTGCTGTTCAGCACGCCCGGAGTATTTCGCTGACCCCTACTGAAACCTACACCAAAAAAGGAGCCACACAGTGATCGAAGTTTTCAGCAGAACCGGTCCGCTTATGGAAGCCAGTAGTTATCCAGTTTGGGCGCAGCAGCTAATCCAGGAGTGCAGCAGTGCCAAGGCCAGGGTCGTCGAACATGAGCTTTATCAACGTATGCGTGACGGCCAGCTTAGTTCGAAGATCATGCGCCAGTATTTGATTGGCGGTTGGCCGGTCGTTGAACAGTTCGCTGTATATATGGCCAACAATCTTGCCAAGACCCGCTTTGCCCGTCATCCCGGCGAGGACATGGCGCGGCGCTGGCTGATGCGCAATATCCGCGTGGAACTCAATCACGCCGATTACTGGATCAACTGGAGTGAGGCCCATAGCGTTTCCCTGGACGACCTGAAAGCACAGCGGGTATCGCCGCACTTACATGCGTTGAGTCATTGGTGCTGGCATACCAGTTCGGCCGATTCGCTGATCGTGGCAATCGCGGCCACCAACTACGCCATCGAGGGTGCCACGGGGGAATGGTCGGCAGTGGTGTGTTCCAGTGGCGAGTACGCGGAGTCGTTTCCGGAAGAGTCAAGAAAGCGCGCCATGAAGTGGCTCAAGATGCACGCGCAGTACGATGATTCGCACCCATGGGAGGCGCTGGAGATCATCTGTACCCTGGCGGGTAACAACCCGAGTCAGCAGTTGCAGGCTGAGTTGCGGCAGGCAGTCACCAAGAGTTATGACTATATGTTCCTGTTTTTGGAGCACTGCATGCAGCTGGACAAGACGGCAACGCATCGCGTGCGGGCGGTCGAGCTCCAGAGCTGAGGATTAACTGGCCATGGCCAGCCGATTACGGCCTTCGCGCTTTGCGACATAGAGGGCGGCATCGGCACGGCGCAACAGGCTGTCGGCGGACTCCGCTGGCAGCAGTGTCGAACAGCCGAGGCTGACGGTCAGCTCCAGCGGATGGTCCAGTATTGGGTAGATCAGGTCGTGTGCAGCCTGGCGCAGGCGCTCGCCGATCAATGCTGCGGATTCGCGCCCGGTGTTCGACAGCACAATCAGGAACTCTTCGCCGCCGTAGCGGAAGACCCGGTCGATATTGCGCAACTGCCCTTTGATCGCCAGGGAGATCGCCTTGAGCACTTCATCACCCGAGGAATGCCCGTAGGTATCGTTGACCTGCTTGAAGTGGTCGATGTCGAGCATCAGCAACGACAACGGCTGCTTGTGGCGACGGGCAACCTCGATTTCCCGCGACAGGGTCTGGTCCATCGCAATCCGGTTGCCCGCGCCGGTCAGCGGATCGCGCAGGGCGCTCTGCGTGGCCGAACGGTACAGCAACGCATTGCGCATCGGGAACAGCAGGCAGGCCAGCAGCGACTCAAGGTCTGCGAGCTCTTGCTCGGTAAACCGTTGGTTACGCTGGAACAGCAGGGTTCCCAGATATTCGCCTTCGTTACTCAGGCTGTAGTTCGCACTGTGATGGGAGCGCTCGCCAAGCTGCAGATGCAAATCGCTGTCACGATGGTCATAGGTCAGTGCACTGAGGGACATCCAGCGCTGTACGCCCTGGAAAAAAATCGACAGAACCCGTTCTACTTCCAGACTGGTCTGTAAATGCAGGCCGAGTTGGTGTATCAACTGGGGCAGGTCGACAGGCGGCGGTACGATGTGTTGACTTTGCCTATTACAAAAACCCAGTCGTTGCAATTTGGCGGCGTCGAAATCAATAGCGTTGGTATTGTTGGTCTGGGTAGGAGAAATCATGGTCTCACTCCTCAGCACATATTGCTGGCTTGGCTCGGTTAGAGCGAAACTTATGCAATCAAGTTCATTTATATATATGACTTTGAGTTCAGATAGATATTGAACCGAATTGCCAAATGCTGGTCGGCCGGCGACAGTTAAATGACAGTAAGAGTGAGCCAGATATTTGACTGGCACTTGCCAGGGTAATGTGCACCCTGGCAAATGCCTGTAACCATTGTTGATCAAACAGCTTATTGGGCGTTGTAAGCCTGGCCGTTTACCCCTGTGCTGTCGGGGCCCATCAAGTACAGATAGACCGGCATGATTGCTTCCGGCGTCGGGTTGTTCAGCGGGTTTTCAGCCGGATAGGCATGAGCGCGCATGCTGGTGCGGGTCGCGCCGGGGTTGATGCTGTTGGAACGCACTGCCGCGACGGTGTCGAGTTCGTCGGCGAGGGTTTGCATCAGGCCTTCAGTGGCGAACTTGGACACGCCATAAGCGCCCCAGTAAGCGCGACCCTTGCGTCCGACGCTGCTGGAGGTGAACACCACCGATGCATCCGTGGACAGTTTGAGCAGCGGCAACAGCGTGCTGGTCAGCATGAACATCGCGTTGACGTTGATCTGCATGACGCGCATGAAGTTCTCGCCGGACAACTGCTCCAGAGGCGTGCGCGGGCCGATGATCGACGCGTTGTGCAGCAGTCCGTCCAGGTGACCGAATTCAGTTTCGATCATTGCTGCCAGTTCATCGTATTGATGCGGCTGGGCAGTTTCCAGGTTGAACGGGATCACCACCGGCTGAGGATGGCCCGCCGCTTCGATTTCGTCATAGATCTGGGTCAGATTGGCTTCGGTCTTGCCCAGTAGCAGCACGGTCGCGCCGTGGGCTGCGTAGGTTCTGGCAGCCGCAGCACCGATGCCGCGACCGGCACCGGTCACAAGAATTATCCGACCAGTCAGCAGGTCAGGGCGAGGGGAGTAGTCGAACATGGGTTACCTCTTTAATTCGTACGCGACGAAATTACTCCGTTGGAGCAAGGCTGCTGCAGGACCGACTTTAGCCGGGAGGGCAATTCACGCCTTCGCGACTAAAGTCGCTCCTACGGCCGATTGGCGGGCAAGCCTCGCTCCAACGGATCCTGCATTCAAATGAGTCTCAGCACCCGCACAGTGCGTTATCCAGCACCTTGCGCAGGTCCAGCGGATGATCGACCACCACATCCGCACCCCAATGATCGGGATTGTCATGGGGATGGATATAGCCGTAACGCACCGCTGCAGTCTTGGTGCCAGCATCGCGACCGGATTCGATGTCGCGCAGGTCGTCACCGACAAACAGCACGCTGGCCGGGTCGAGGTCGAGCATCTTGCAAGCCAGGATCAGCGGTTCCGGGTGGGGTTTGCTATGGGTGACGTGATCCGGGCAGATCAGCAGCGCCGAGCGCTCGGCCAACCCGAGCTGCTCCATGATCGGCTGGGCGAAGCGCACCGGTTTGTTGGTGACCACGCCCCAGATCAGATTGGCTTTTTCGATATCCGCCAGCAGTTCGGCCATGCCATCAAACAGTTTGCTGTGGACCGCACAGTCCCGCTGGTAGCGCTCAAGAAATTCCAGACGCAGCGCCTCGAACTCTTCGGCATTGGGGGAAAGGGCGAACGCCGCCGCGACCATCGCCTTGGCGCCGCCGGAAACTTCATCACGAATCAGTTTGTCGTCTACCGCCGGCAGGCCTCGTTCCGCCAACATCGCCTGACAAATGGCGATGAAGTCCGGAGCGGTGTCGAGCAGGGTGCCGTCCATATCGAATAGAACCGCTCTCAAGCGCATGGTTTACGCCTCCCGCAGGGTCTGGATCATGTAGTTGACGTCGACATCCGCAGCCAGCTTGTAATGCTTGGTCAGCGGGTTGTACGTCAGGCCGATGATGTCCTTGACCTGCAGGCCGGCAGCCCGGCTCCAGGCGCCCAGTTCGGAAGGGCGGATGAATTTCTTGAAGTCGTGAGTGCCGCGCGGCAGCAGGCCCATGATGTATTCGGCGCCGACAATGGCGAACAGATACGCCTTGGGATTACGGTTGATGGTCGAGAAGAACACCTGGCCGCCGGGTTTGACCATGCGGAAACAGGCACGAATGACCGACGATGGGTCCGGCACGTGCTCCAGCATCTCCAGACAAGTCACTACGTCGAACTGCTCAGGCAGCTCTTCGGCCAGGTCTTCGGCGGTGATCTGCCGATATTCGACGCTGACTCCGGATTCCAGCTGGTGCAGTCGAGCCACCGCCAGAGGCGCTTCGCCCATGTCGATCCCGGTAACTGTCGCGCCGCGCAGGGCCATGGCTTCGCTGAGGATGCCGCCGCCACAGCCGACGTCGAGCACTTTCTTGCCCGCCAGATTGACGCGCTCGTCGATCCAGTTCACGCGCAGTGGATTGATATCGTGCAGCGGCTTGAATTCGCTGTTGCGATCCCACCAGCGATGGGCAAGGGCTTCGAATTTGGCGATTTCAGCGTGGTCGACGTTGCTCATGGGAAGTCCTCTCAAACTTGGAAAATCGTGTCGCCGGGCTGGCAATGGGTGTCAGCGTGGCTTTAATCGGTGTGGCCTGAAATGCGCTGGCCCCAGGCTTTGGCGGTTTCGCACAGCGCCTGTTCATCCATGCGCGTCAAGCTGCGGTTTGCCAGCAGCTGCTTGCCAGCCACCCAGACATGGCTCACGCAGTCGCGGCCGGTGGCATATATAAGCTGCGATACCGGATCGTAAATCGGTTGCTGGGCCAGGCCGCTCAGATCGAAGGCGACGATATCGGCCGCCTTGCCAATCTCCAGCGAACCGGTGACCTGCGCAATGCCCAACGCACGCGCGCCATTCAGAGTCGCCATGCGCAAGGCGCGATGGGCGTCCAGCGCCGTGGCAGAGCCCGCGACCGCTTTGGCCAGCAGCGCTGCAGTGCGTGTTTCGCCCAGCAAATCCAGATCGTTGTTGCTGGCCGCACCATCGGTGCCTACTGCTACATTGACGCCAGCCTGCCACAGACGTTCGACCGGGCAGAAGCCGCTGGCCAGTTTCAGGTTCGACTCAGGACAATGAATGACGCTGGAGTTGCTTTCTACCAGCAAAGCCAGGTCTTCATCGCTGATTTGCGTCATGTGCACGGCCTGAAAGCGCGGCCCGAGCATGCCCAGGCGACTCAGGCGGGCCAGCGGCCGCTCGCCGCTCAGCTCAACAGCTTGCCCGACTTCAAAGGCCGTTTCGTGAACGTGCATCTGAATCATCGCGTCGAGTTCATCAGCAATGACCCGGATCTTCTCCAGGTTGTCATCGCCGATGGTGTATGGCGCGTGGGGGCCGAATGCGACTGTTATGCGCGGATGATGGATCAGGTCGTTGAACAGCTCGACGCCGGTGTGTAGCGCTTCGTCGGTGGTGCGGGCGCCGGGAATCGGGAAATCCAGCACCGGTACGGTAATTTGCGCACGCATGCCGCTGACATGCACGCGATCGGCGGCAACTTTCGGGAAGAAGTACATGTCCGAAAAACAGGTGATGCCACCTTTTATCTGCTCGGCAATCGCCAGGTCGGTGCCGTCGCGGACAAAGTCTTCGTCGACCCATTTACCTTCGGCGGGCCAGATGTGTTCTTCCAGCCACGTCATCAACGGCAAATCGTCGGCCAGGCCACGAAACAACGTCATCGCCGCGTGGCCGTGGGCGTTGATCAGGCCGGGGCTGAGCAACATGCCCGGCAACTCCAGGGTTTCCAGCGTCGCTTGCCTGATCGCTTCGGCGCGTGGACCGATATAGACGATACAGCCGTCACGAATACCCAGGCCGTGCTCCTTGAGCACCACGCCGGCAGGTTCGACCGGCACCAGCCAGGTGGGCAGGAGCAGGAGATCGAGAGGCGCTGAAGGGTTGGGCATGACGGGTTTTCCAGAGCTTATTACAGGGACGGCGAAGTATACCCGAGCGTCTTCGCAGGCGGCTCGCTATAATCGGCGGCTTTTGGTGTCCGGCATTGGTTTTTAGTATGGGGTGTGCAATGCGCGATCGACTTATGGCTGCGGAGAAGGTGAAAGCCATCGATTGGCGGGATGACGCTCTTCATCTGCTGGATCAGCGGGTGCTGCCGTTCCAGGAAATCTGGCTGGCCTATACCTGTGCCGCGGGAGTCGCCGAGGCGATTCGTTCGATGGTGGTACGCGGCGCGCCGGCAATTGGTATCAGCGCCGCCTATGGCGTGGTGTTGGGCGCGCGCGCGCGGATGGCGGCGGGCGGCGATTGGGTGGCTGCGCTAGAGGAAGATTTCCAGGTGCTGGCGGATTCGCGCCCCACGGCAGTCAATCTGTTCTGGGCGCTGAACCGCATGCGTGATCGGCTGCAGCGCGTCAAGCACAGCGATGATGCGCTGCAGGCACTGGAAGCCGAGGCGGTGGCGATTCACCTGAGCGATCGGGAAGCCAACCTGACCATGGCGCAATTGGGCGCCGACCTGATCCGCAAGCATCAAGGCAATCTGCAGACCGTGCTGACTCACTGCAATACCGGCGCACTGGCCACGGGTGGTTTCGGTACGGCCCTGGGCGTGATCCGCGCGGCCTACCTGGAAGGCATGATCGAACGGGTCTACGCCGATGAAACCCGGCCATGGTTGCAAGGCTCGCGACTCACCGCCTGGGAACTGGCCAACGAAGGCATTCCGGTAACGCTCAACGCCGATTCGGCCGCGGCGCACCTGATGCGCACCAAAGGTATCACCTGGGTGATTGTCGGCGCGGACCGGATCACCGCCAACGGCGACGTGGCAAACAAGATCGGCACCTACCAACTGGCCGTCGCCGCCATGCATCACGGCGTGCGCTTCATGGTCGTTGCCCCGAGTTCGACCATCGACATGGACACCGCCAGTGGCGAAGACATTGTCATCGAAGAGCGCGACGGTCGCGAACTGCTGGAAATCGGCGGGCAGCGGGTCGGCGCGGATGTCGATGCGTTCAATCCGGTGTTTGATGTGACCCCTGCTGATCTGATTGACGCGATCGTGACTGAAAAGGGCATCGTCGAGCGCCCGGATGCTGCGAAAATGACTCAATTGATGTGTCGCAAACGCCTGCATTGAGTGCTTTGTTGCGCGATCAGTCGTTTGTCTTGAGTGGGCTATGCGGTCCTGTAAGCGTTTCTCAGGCGTCTTACAGTAGCGTGGCTCATTTTCAGGGCTTTCAAAGGATAGGTGCGTAGCGGCGTTTGTGGTAACATCCGGCGGTTTCCAAGGGTGCTATTCGTAGCCGCCCTTACTGCGCAGATCCAGAGCTTAACTCGTTGATTTGTCGTAAGTCGTTGCCAGGCAAATGCCAGCAGCGGCGAGCTTCGTTCGTCCCGCATGGATGTGACGAAGTTTCACCAGAAAAAGGAATCAGGCTTCTCATGGGCGAACTGGCCAAAGAAATCCTCCCGGTCAATATCGAAGACGAGCTGAAACAGT
>Ga0247810_10002220_pt1 | contig 10957 bp, 6 predicted proteins | sample UWRJL119311C1_FD_179918 | JGI IMG/M metagenome (GOLD analysis project Ga0247810, IMG submission 179918) | Plant litter microbial communities from Arlington Agricultural Research Station in Wisconsin, United States - UWRJ-L119-311C-1 | ecosystem: Environmental > Terrestrial > Plant litter >...
TTTCTCGGTGCGATGTATGTGAGCTACGGCATGACGATCATCGAAATGCTGACGGTTTTCGGCCTGACGTTCTGGTATGTTCCGCTTTCCGTTTTTTTCGTGATCATTTTCGGAACGCTCTTCCTGTTCAGCTTATTCAATTACAGGATTGCAAGAACGCTCTGGATCAATATGTTCCCTTATTAAGCTTTTTCAGATCAGCGGACAGGATTCCTGAGAATTCTTTATATTTAGGTAAAATTCCTACTATGAAGCAGCTGATCCTGTCTTTACTACTCGCGTCGTCCTGCAGCGTTATTGCGCAAACACAGGATCCGGCGCCGATCTTTAACCAGGCTTATTCCAATCATCCTTCCATTCCGCGCGGTGTGCTGGAAGCCGTGTCTTTTATACAAACACGCATGACCTACCTGGATGCTTCCGTTATGGAATCATGTACGGGAATGCCACGTGCATGGGGATTTATGGGAATGATAGCCGATGGAGAAAATTATTTTATCAGTAATCTGAATCTCGTTTCCCAGCTTTCTGGCCTTCCGGTGGAACAACTGCTGAACGATCCGAACAGTGAGATCGATGCGTATGCTTCGGCATGGTCGAACCTGGCTGATCTGAAAGCTCAGCAGTCTGGTTTGGGTACGAACGATCCCGCTTTGATCAGGGATGTTCTGCTGGAGCTTACGTTTATCCCAAACTCGGGGATGGTGAACGATTTTGCCCGTAACAGTGAGCTGTATGAGGTGTTTCGCTTCCTGAATAATCCCGTTTACCAGCAGCGGTACAATTTCCCGGCCTATCATTTCAACCTGCGTGCGCTGTTCGGAGATGCGAACTACGAAGTGCTCCGGTCTTCGAAAATAGAACTTTCGGAAACCGGTATTTTGACCGAAACGGGTTATTCCTACGTTCAGTCCACTGAAAAATCGACCGAATACGGTCCTGCGATCTTCAATCCGGCTGCCAGCTGTAATATCAGTTCCCGTAACGGGACTGCCATTTCAGCAATTACCATCCACACGATCCAGGGCACTTATGCCGGAGCGATCTCGTGGGCCCAGAACTGCAATTCCAGCGTTTCTTATCATTATGTCCTGCGCTCTTCCGACGGACAAATCACCCAGATGGTGCTGGAAGCGGATAAAGCCTGGCATGTTGGTTCCGAAAATCCTTACACGATCGGGTACGAGCACGAAGGATACGTTACGCAGCCTCAATGGTACACAGATGCTATGTATATAGCTTCGGCAGGATTGAGCCGGGATATCAGCAACTCGGGTTACGGAATTCCTGCTCTTCGAACTTATTACGGAGCTTCCAGCGCTGGAACACAAACGCTCGGCGGATGTACGAAGATCAAAGGCCATCAGCATTTCCCGAATCAATCGCACACCGATCCTGGGATCAACTGGGACTGGGAGAAGTATTACCGCCTCATCAACAACGCTCCGGCCATTACAACTGTAACGGCTGTTTCCGGAACACTTTACGATTCGGGTGGGGCAGCTGGCAATTACACGGATGACGAACGTCGTATATGGGTGGTCGAGCCCGCGGGAGTTTCTTCCGTTTCGCTCACATTCTCTCAGTTTTCGGTGGAATCCGGTTACGATAAGTTGTTCATCTATGATGGAAATTCGATCAATGCCAGCCTGATCGGTGTTTATACCGGAACCACTTCTCCGGGAACGATCAATGCAACGGGTTCGGCATTAACGCTTGAGTTTCGATCCGATTGTGCTACGACAGGAACCGGCTGGTCTGCGGCCTGGACAAGCACGGCACTTGATGCCGTTCCTCCTTCGACAGTAGTCGGTGAGCTAACTGGTTATCAGGTCGAAAACTTTACCGTTCATTTCAACGATTCAGATATCGGAGCTGGAGTTGCCAGGCAATATGCGCTGGTTTCCGACAGGGTTAATGCTGCTTCCGACTGGCATGGAAATACGGACTTCGGTTACCTTGACGAGGATTTCGATGTGGATGCAGCGGTCTGGACGGAGCAAACGGGCAACTGGAATCTTTCCGCACAGGGTTATCAGATGACTGATATTACGCAGACGAATTCTAACGCTTGGGTGAACCTGGTTCAGGACAGTCTCACAGAATATCTTTATCATTGGAAGCAGACGATCACAACTGCGGGAACCGGTCAGCGTGCAGGCGCCCATTTCTTCTGCGACAATACAGCACTTCCAAACCGGGGGAATTCCTATTTCGTTTACCTGCGGGAAGGCTCTAACCTTGCGCAGATCTATGAGGTAGTTTCCGATACCTGGACTTTAAGGGCCGAAGACACAGTAGTCATCAATGAGCAGACAACTTACGACGTTAAAGTAACGTATGATCCAGAGAACGGATTGATCCGCCTGTTTGTAGATAACGCATTTATAGTGGAATGGACAGATCCGGCTCCGTTGAAGTCGGGTAACGGATTTTCTCTGCGATCGGGCAGCTGCGGAGTGCTTTATGACGATGTGCGAGTATTCCGGTCGCGGTTTAATGAGCTGGCTGTTTCCATCGGACAGGATTCGCTGGCCCGTTACCAGAGCGATCACGGTGCGGATGCAGCGAAAATAAGCTCTGTTATTGTTGATTACATGGGCAACTGGTCCGCCGAAGATGAAGCGGGTTACCGGATCGATTGGACACCTCCGGCGATGATAGCATTGAAAGACGGTATCTCGGGAGCAGACACAGATACCATATACAATCCTGTAATTTCTGCCAACTGGAGCTTCTCGGATATTCATTCGGAGGTCAGCGAATACAGTTATGCCGTAGGAACTTCGCCGGTGCTCCAGGATCTTCTTCCATGGACGAATGCCGGAGCTGTACAATCCGTTAATTACGTTCTGGGAGATCCTGTGATCGGTCAGCTCTACTTTGTGCATGTAAGAGCGGAGAACGGCGCAGGAATGATCTTCGAAGCTGTTACGGATGGCCAGCGTCTGGTGGAAGCGCCGTTATCAACAGCCGGCTTAACAACCGAAGAGCCGGATCAGGTCTTCATTTACCCCCAGCCTGCCGATGAAAGCGTAACCATCTCCGGAAACTGGAAAGAAGCAGCTGTTTCACTGGTAGATGGAACGGGAAGGCTGGTGCAGGAACTGAAAGTAGTCGATGGCGAAGCGGAACTGTCGTTGATCCGGCTACCGGCCGGAGTTTACCAGCTGATCATTCAAACCGGGAACAAGACCATTTCGGAAAAACTGATGATTCTTCACTGACCTTAAAAAATTGAAAACTGCATTTCAGTGACCAGTATGTGCCGTTTAAAAAGTGCGTCTATTACGATCAGAATGAATGAAGCATCTTTGTAATACCACACACGGAGACGCCGGTATTTTTATAGATATGGTAGTACCTCCACCTAAAATCAGTTAAGGCTCCGTTACCAGCGGAGTCTTTTTTTTGTCCTGGATTTTTCTCGGCAGGCGCGGGATGCATCAGGGGTATATGTATTAGATGCATCCAAAAATAACTAAGCGTAATAATCTTACGGTACTGAAGTGAACTCTTACCACGAATGCACGAATTAAGTAATACGTAAAATTTTAGCGAATGGCGTAAACGTTGTTTACATCGCGAACCTGAAGATAAGTGAGCCCGCTTTGGCGGTATTCGTCCTATATAACACTTAGTTTATCATTTGTGCATTCGTGGGAGAAATACCATAGATGTCAATGCTGATTCGTCCTGGACAGAAATCCAAAACAAAAAAGGTCCCGGCGTAAACCAGGACCTTTCAATTCAATTATAAGAATAAGATTATGCTTCTTCTTCCTCTTCGTCATCTGCCTCGGCTGCTTTAGAAGCACCACGAGCCATTTTAACTGAAACTACAACTGCCGATTTAGCATCTGTAAATTTCAATCCCGGGATATCGATCTCTCCAACGCGGATAGAGTTTCCGATACGCAGTTTAGTGATGTCAAGAGTAATTGCTTCCGGAAGGTCTTTCGGCAAAGCAACAACTTTCAGACGACGGAAAACCTGTAACAGTTTACCTCCGGCAAGAACACCTCGTGAAGCACCTACCAGGCGAACCGGCAATGCGATCTTCACTTCTTTGTTCTCATCCAATTCAAGGAAATCGATGTGAACAACTTTATCCGTTACCGGATTCTGCTGAAGCTCCTGGATAATTGCAGTAGCTTTTGTGCCTTCGATATCCAGCTCAACCTTGAATACATCCGGGTTGAAAACCAATTTCTCAACTGCGATGTCTTTTACGGAGAAATGCGTTTGAGTACCATTACCGTAAAGGACACAAGGAACCTGTCCTGAGTCTCTCACCGCTTTAGCATCCTTTTTCCCTACGCTCGCTCTAAGCGAACCGCTCAATTGTGATACTTTCATGTTTATTTATGTTTGTTTATTACGAAATTATAAAGTGGCTGCTGATAGACTCGTTGTTGACCAGTTTGGTGAAAACGTCGGCAAACAATCCTGTCACACTGACAACACGTATTTTCGAGCTCTGATGCTTCAGCGGAATAGTATCCGTGACGATCAGCTCGGTTAGTTTTGAATTTTCGATGCGCTCGTAAGCCGGGCCGGATAATACAGCGTGTGTACAGAAAGCGCGAACCGATAAAGCTCCTTTTTCCATGAACAATTCTGCTGCTTTGGTCAGCGTTCCTGCGGTATCGCACATATCGTCAACGAGGATAACGTCTTTACCTGCCACATCACCGATAACGGTCATTTCGGCAACTTCATTCGCTTTCTTGCGGCTCTTGTGACAGATCGCCAATCCTGTATCCAGTTTCTTGGCATAAGCATTTGCTCTTTTCGCTCCGCCTGCATCCGGCGCTGCCATGATGAGGTTCCCGGTATCGAGCGCTTTCATTTCGTTGAAGAACAAAGTCGATGCAAACAGGTGATCAACCGGAACTTCGAAAAATCCCTGGATCTGGTCTGCATGAAGGTCCATCGTCATAACGCGGTTCACTCCGGCAGCCTGCAGCATATTGGCAACCAGCTTGGCACCGATAGCAACACGCGGCTTGTCTTTACGATCCTGGCGCGCAAATCCGAAATAAGGAATAACGGCGATGATCTTCCGGGCAGAAGCGCGTTTGGCAGCATCCACCATCAATAACAGCTCAAACAGGTTTTCTGTCGGAGGCATCGTTGACTGAACGATAAAAACATCCTGTCCGCGGACAGTTTCCTCAAATGAAGGTTGAAATTCGCCGTCGCTGAACTCCATCACCTTTACGTCACCAAGCCTGGCGCCGAATTTCGTTGCGATCTGTTCTGCAAGCTTTTTGGAAGCTCTTCCTGCGAAAATTTTTACTCCGGTAGACATAGTTCTTTCCGTTTTGGAGGGGCAAAGATAGTGTAAACAATTCAGAATGCGCAACTCAGAACGGAGAAACCTCGACACGGCAGTGTATTTTCTGCTTTTTGAGTTACTCTTTTCTCCGAAGCCAGCGCGGCAGGATCACTGAACCGATGAACAGGTAGGGGAAATAGCTGATCAGTCTCCACAAAACGGCCATTCCGGCGAGTAAAACCGCGCTGCTGCTGAAATCTGCAAGCAGCTCGCTGAACGCCCATTCCGCAACGCCGCTTCCTCCCGGAGTGGGGGAGATCCGGAGAAACATCCACATAACGAGCTGTTTTGCCAGGACCTGTATGTGCTGCAGCAACCCTAAGCTGATGAAAGCCTGGAGAATAAAATTGATCACCAGGTAGCGCGATGTCCAGGACGCGATGGTAGATCCGAAAGCTTTCAGCCAAAAGGAGAATTTTTCCGATTTGAACTCGATAGCGGTAAGGGCCACATCGTCGCCGACTTTCAGAGCGCCAACCCGGAATCTTTTCAGGAAGGGAAGACGGGTAATTCCTGACAGAATTCCTCTCAGCAAGTACGGAAACCGGAAAATGCTCAGGTAAAGCAGCAGGCAGAGTCCGCCGAAAACACCGAAACCGGTCCAGAAGATGACTTCTGTGGCTTTCGAGCCGCCCGTATTATCAGGGAATAAGAAATCGGAGGAAATGAAGATGAACACGAACGGGATCATCAGTACGTAAAAGAGGTTGTCGAAGAATGCGGTAATGATCACGATTGCGGTTGATCTTCCCATGGCTATTTTTTCCCGGTTCAGGATGAACATGGCCACGGCTGCGCCGCTCAGAACGCCGGGAGATAGTGCCGAGGCAAATTCCCAGAGCATGATCACCGTAAAAGAAGTTTTCCAGCTTAATTCCTTGTGCGTCAGAATGCGGATGCGCCACATATAGGCCAGGTCGCGGCCAACCATTGCCAGTAAAGCCATTCCTATCCAGAAGAAGGTCGTGCCCGACCACTGAATGTTTTTAATGATCTCCCAGGCTTTTTGTTTGCGGTAATTGCCAGCCTGCGGATCGGAAACGAATTCGTGCTGATCATGAAGATCGACTTTCCCGTTTTTGTTGAAATCAATCCAGGTATGTGTTCCTGTGCCAGGCTTCACCGCTGCAAACTCGGCCTGCTGCATGCTGTTATAGAAAAGCCATCCTGAAATTCCCAGGCCGAAAAAAAGTGCCAGGTAGATCTTCCACCTGCTGAACGCTTTCTTTATTTCAACCTCGCGGTTCATGGCTCACGCTCCAGCGTTTCTTCCACATCCCAGTTCGGACGAAGCTTTTGTGTAAGTGTATACCTGCGGATCTCTTCGGGTTGTTTTCCCGCTTCGAAATCTCCGGTGTCCCAGGTGCCGTTCCTGTTCTCGTCGGCAATGCAACGGGCATTGTACATTCCAGGCTCTATTCCTTTAAAAACGACCGAAGTATCTCCTGCCGGCTTGATAGCGGAATATAGGACACGATCGTTCTGGGTCAGCTGCACGATCCACTGGCCTTCGAGGTCGGCGCAATTCAGTTTAAGCGTGCTCAGATCTGCCGAAAGCAGCGAGTTGTACTTAAATCGGATCGTATCTGAGTTCACAGTTCTTCCCGAAACCGCCCCTTTACCGAATTCAACTGTAAAATGATCTGTTGTCTTAGGATCGGGAATAAGCGTGATTCTGTTCTGCTGCTGGAAGATGGAATAACCAACATACGCTCCTTTTTCGGTCGTAATGTTGATCAGTGTCGTGTCGGCAATGGCAATCCGGTCGTTGATTAAGAATGTAAGACTATCGCCGCTTCGCCATTTCCTGGATTTGCTTTCCTGCCGGATGAGCAAAGGAACGGATCGTTCTGCTACAGTGAGCGGTTTGGAGAAATGAACGGTATCGTAAGCAAACAGGTAATTGGATCCTGTATTCGGCGGAAGCGCAACGGCAATGGAGTCATGACTGTAAGTCTGAAGCAGCTCGGCTTGTTCCCCGTTAATAGTAAGCTTTGAAATATCAATGCTGTCGAGATTGTGCATCACAGCAATTCCCGGGGGAACAAAGGTCGCTTTCAGCGCGTTGTGCGGTGCTTTCCTTGAGAATACGCGGATCCGGGCGGGAATGGTGTCTCCGGGAGAAACAGGCTCGTTCACAAAACCGATTGATTCGTCCGGCTGTACTTTCTGGTCTTTGTTGCTGTCCTGGAAAGCAAAAAGCCGGTAGCTTCCCGGTTTCAGGTAACTGAACTCAAAATCTCCGATGGAAGTGGTTCGTGTGGCGTAAACCGGTTTGGTTTGCAGCGGATTGCTGTCGGCAGGATAAAGACCAATAGTGAGGTTACTCTGGGTAGAGTTGGAAAAAGCACCTATCGCTTTACCGGAATAAGAGAGGGAATCGATGAAGGGCCCGGTCGAAAAAACGAATTGCATAATAGAATCGTTGCTTTCGTTGATATCGCGTACCGTTCCGTTCAGCTGAATGATGTAGGTCGTACTTTCCTTCAGGTTTCCGTCCCAGGAAAGGATCAGCGTTTTGTTTTTCAGCTCGCTGTTAATTTTGGTCCCGGAAGGATTGATGCTGATGGTGGAATTCGGATCGTTGATCTTGACGTATTCGTCGAAGGTCACTTCAATCGAATTTCCTTCAAAATTGGTAGTTCCCTGTGGCGGATACTGGTTCTTTACGGCCGGTGCGGAAAGGTCTTTTTCGCCACCGGTAAGCGGAACAATCTCTGCACAGCTCTGCACCAGCAGAACAGACAGCAGCAGGATCAGAAACAGTTGGAACCGAGCCATTCGCAGATTTCAGTTAGGTAGTTTGCATCGGTTTGGTCGAAATCGGCCAGTTGAGTGCTGTCCACATCCAGTACACCTGCAACCGTTCCGTTTAAAACGACCGGAACAACTATCTCGCTCCGGGAATCTCCGCTGCAGGCAATATGTCCGGGGAAAGCATCCACGTCCGGAACAACCAGTACTTCGTTCCTGTCCCAGCTGGAACCGCAAACGCCTTTTCCGCGGGCAATTCTCGTGCAGGCTATCGTTCCCTGGAAAGGCCCGAGTACCAGCTCGTCCTGCTCGACAAGGTAGAATCCTACCCAAAACCAGCCGAATGTCATTTTAAGTGCCGAAGTTACATTGGCAAGATTGGCCACCAGGTTCGGTTCTCCTTCGATCAGCGCTTTGATCTGGGGAATAACTAGCTGGTATTTTTCCGCTTTTGTGCCTTCTGATATGGAAATGGTTTCAGCCACTGAATTTTTTACTGCAAAAATAAGGAATACTATTCCTTAGAGCCGGTTTTCGTTTTTTTCGTTGTCTTTTTTTAGAGGTTTGCTTGCAGGAAAGCGGTAATTATTCCTAACTTAATTTAGAAAACGACAATTATGCTTGATTTAACGCAACTTGACAAAGTACTATTCTTAGACATTGAAACTGTTCCCGAAACTTACCGGTTTTCCGATGTGGACCCCGCAACCGCGCATCTTTTTGAGATGAAGAACATGCGCTACAAAACAGACGATAAAACATTCAGCCAGGTGTACGATGAAAAAGCCGGGATTTATGCCGAATTCGGAAAGATCGTCTGTATCTCAGTTGGATTTGTACGTTCGACGGCGACAGGCAGGGTGATCCATATCAAATCCTATGCTCACGACGATGAAGAAACGCTGCTGAAGCAATTCATCCGACTGCTGGAAGACAATTACAACACGATCAATCACCGCCTGTGCGGACATAATTCCAAAGAATTCGACATTCCTTTTCTGTGCCGGAGAATGCTGATCAATGGTCTGAAGCTGCCGAATGTGCTGAATCTTGCCGGTAAAAAACCCTGGGAGATCCAGCACCTGGATACGATGGAGCTTTGGAAGTTCGGCGACTACAAAGCTTACACTAGCCTGGCGCTTCTCTGTAATGTGTTTAAGATCCCCACTCCGAAGGATGATATTTCCGGTGCCGATGTGGCGCGGGTTTACTACGAGGAAAACGATCTTGGCAGGATCAAAACCTACTGTGAAAAAGATGTTGTTGCCTTGATCCAGCTTTTCCTGCGCATGAACGGCGAAGACCTGATCCATGAAGGCGATGTTTTCATCAAGGAGTAGACCAGTCTCGCGGATTATCGCAGAGTAATTGAGAACCTCTGCTCCTTGTGTCTGTCGCCGGTTGTTTGAAATCACTCATTTCTAAACAATGCAAAAGCAATCTGCGTGATCTGTGGGAGCCACCTCCATAAAAGAAAATCTAACGAATTCGCGAGATCTGCGGGAGCTAACCTATATTTATAACCTGTTACTCAAAGCACTACTTATGTTTAAAATGATTTCTACTCCATTCCCGACCCGTTTTCTGTTTGCTTTACTGGCAACCGGATTTTCCACGGTGATCAACGCACAAACGGTATTTCCGCACGATACAAGAAGCGATAGTATTTCTATTGAGCATTACGAGATTCATCTTGACACAAGAGATTTTACCACCTTCATCCTGAAAGGCCATGCGAAGATCAGCGTGGAGCCGCTGGTCAATACAATTTCTGCTGTTCGCCTTGATCTGATGGGACTTACTGTAGACAGCATCAAAGATCCTTCCGGTAATTTATTAGCATTTACCACCCAGCCGGAAAGCTTTGTGTCTCAGCTCGGCGCTGTTTATAATCTGGGCGATTCTACTTCTATAGACGTTTATTACCATGGTGATCCGGTAGAAGATCCTACTTTCGGCGGATTCTATTTCAATGCTTCTTTCGCGTACAATGTGGGCGTTTCCCTCGAGGATATTCCGCACAATTACGGGAAAACCTGGTTTCCGTGCTTTGATAATTTTACTACCAGGAGCACTTATGACCTTTTCGTAACCACTTTGCCGCAGCACAACGCCGCATGCGGAGGTGTTTTCCAGTCAACAATCATCAATCCGGATCTGTCGGAAACGCATCACTGGAAGATCAACCAGACCATTCCGACTTACCTGGCCTCCGTTGCCGTTGCGAACTACGTATTTGTGGAAGACGAATTCACCAATTATTTAAGCAATCCCGTTCCGGTTCGGCTGGCAGCACTGGCCGGAGATACAACCGACATGAAAAATTCCTTCACTAACCTGGAGGATGCTTTTGATGTTTTCGAGTCGAAATGGGGGCCTTACCGCTGGGACAGAGTGGGCTATGTGCTGGTTCCTATGACAGCAGGGGCGATGGAACATGCCATGAACATTGCTTTTCCCATGGCAGCAGCAGACGGAACACTCGGCTGGCAATCCGTTATGGCCCATGAACTATCCCATCATTGGTGGGGGAATCTCGTAACCTGCAGAACCGCGGAAGATATGTGGATCAACGAAGGGAGTGCCGTTTACAGCGAGCATGTTTTCAGGGAGAATCAGGTGAATAGAGCTGCTTACGAATCCGACGTACGTTCAGCACATAAAGACCTCCTCCGGATCTGCCACATCGACGACGACGGTTACTGGCCGCTCTCCGGCGTGCCGCAGGAACACACTTACGGCAGTACGACCTATACGAAAGGTGCCGACATGATCCATACACTTCGCGCTTATCTCGGTGACGCACTTTTCTTCAATGGCTTGCAAGCGCTCCTGGAGCAGAATAAGTTCTCCGATATGGAT
>Ga0247810_10002221_pt1 | contig 10954 bp, 9 predicted proteins | sample UWRJL119311C1_FD_179918 | JGI IMG/M metagenome (GOLD analysis project Ga0247810, IMG submission 179918) | Plant litter microbial communities from Arlington Agricultural Research Station in Wisconsin, United States - UWRJ-L119-311C-1 | ecosystem: Environmental > Terrestrial > Plant litter >...
TATAGTTTAATTAGTTATATTTGAAACGATTATGAACCCCAAATTCTATCCTAATGAAACAATTTCTAAAATTATCTATGTTAACCTTTTTTGTAACTCAAACTGGTATTGCTGAAAAATTTAATGATGCTTTAATTTCAAAAAACTCAGAAATTAATTTTGCGAAAACACAAAAAAGAGGAATTAAAAAAAACAACATTGTTTATTATGTTGAAAACGACCTACAAACAATATCTGCCTACAAAAGAAGCAAATTGAAATGGCAAACTAATGTTATTTCTGTTTGCGGAAAACCAAAAGTGGGAAATCCTGAAATAAGATATGTTGGATATAATACAGATAAACTCCTTATCGTTATGGGAAAACATAATTTTGCGGAAATTGACGTAAATAGTGGTATAACAACACTTGTTGGTTAAGATTTAAATGTACAAAGCGATATTTTATCTAAATCGCATGTAACATTTAAATCTAATGAAACTCACAGCTTGGAATTGCAATATGACATTCAGGAAAAAGGCAGAGGTCATTCTGCCTTATAATCCTGATATTGTCATGTTTCTGAGTGTAAAAAACTGCAATTTGCCAAATTAATTTTACACAAACACGTAATTATTATATTTAATGCTTATTAAAAGCATCTTGAATATATTGGTAAAAAATAATAAAATTGACGATTTAAAAAAGAACATGTATTCTGCGAAATTATCAACAAAAAACACTATTTGATTAAAAAACAATAATTTAAAATACAAATCATATTTTTTAATTTGTATTTTCGTAAAGAAAAAGACTATCTACCACCAACAGCCTGAAATTTTGAAGGATGTTTCTCATTTTGCATTAACCATATTTTAAATTAAAAGAATACCTAATTTAAACAAATTATATAATGGCAAAATCAAAAACAATCGTATTAGTACACGGTATGTTCGTTAACAATAACAGCTGGTCTGAATGGGAGACTTATTTCCAGCAAAAAGGATTTACCGTTTATGCCCCCCCAAACCCCGGACATGAAGGAGATCCTTACAGACTAAGAAGAACTCTTCATCATGAACTTGTCGGAACAGGTTTTGTTGATGTCGTAAAAAAAATAGGGAAATTCATTGATAGATTGCCGGAAAAACCGCTTGTTATTGGACATTCGATGGCAGGACTAGCAGTACAGAAATTACTGGATCTCGATAAAGTGGCTGCTGCGGTAAGCATTAACGGGGCACCTCCAAAAAATGTTTATCCACCATTTTCTACAGTGAAAATTGTCTGGCCAGCCGTAAATTTTTTTTCTACAAAAGGGTACTATTTAGGAACGAGAGATTGGTATAATAGGGCGTTTTTCAATACACTTCAAAAATCAGAACAAGATAAAGCTTACGATTTAATTGCAGTACCTGAAAGCAGAAAAATCGGAAGGGAAACATTATTGAAATCTTTTTCAAATGCAGATTTTAAAAAACCTCATCAGCCGATTTTATTTATTGGAGGAGGTCAAGACGCTATATTTCCACCAGAATTGACTAAAAAAATTGCCAGTTTATACAAAGATGCTGAGAGCAAAGTCGATTTGAAGATTTTTAATGATAAAAGTCATTATATCTGTGGAGAAAAAGGTTGGGAAGATGTCGCTGATTATATTTTGAATTGGTACGAAAAGCTATAAAATTCAAAAAAGCAGAGACGAACAATTGAGCCTCTACCATATAAATCGACTAAACTTAAAATATTACAGTTCATTCCCATATTTTCGATAGAGTTTTATCGGTAATTAATGTAATAATTTATCTCTTAAGCAATATTCGGGTGTTTTTACAATTTCGATTTTATTACGGGGTCTTGGTAAGCTTACTTCAACGATTTAAAGAATAGTGGATGCAGGAAGATTTGTTTTATGGTTATGACAATGACTACCAAATAACATCAGTAGCAACCATTCCCTATTTGAAATTATTTTTTGAATCTTTCTAAAAAAGCAGGTAAAAAATACCGGAGTCCCGACTGGAAGAAAATAATTTATGGCAATGATGATTCTTATCTAAAGAAAAATAGTAAATACCAGATGGAGCTTATTTGGTGATCAAGAAGCTTTTGAGTTTTATGAATGAGGGAAAAGCCCCACCTCAGATAGAAAAATTACAATTTTAGCATTGAAAAATATTTAATAAAACTGTTGCATTTTTTGCAATTATCATTTCAATTATGAAAAATTAACTAATTAATAAAATCAAAAATGCTTTTATACTGATAATGTAATAATACTATGTAAATGTGCTTTTAGCTGTAAATAGCTTGGTGTGAAATTTTTCATTTTATAAATTTGAAAAAAAAAATACTATGACAGAAAACAAAAACTTCACTAAAAAACGACTCATTTTATTGCTTTTATTGTTACTTGTAGGAGGCTATTCCTATTACCTATATGAAAGTAATGCTAAACTCAATACTGAAAAAACAGCATTAATTGACAATCTTACCAAATCAAGAGATTCAATTGCATCTGTAATTAATGAAAACAGTTCTATTAAAGAAGAGTTATTGGTAGAACAGCAAAAAATCACCAATCTGATTGATGAATTAAAAGAATCAAAAGCAACGGTAGAAGAACTGAACAAATACAAAACAGAAGTTATAAAACTTAAAAAACAGGTAACACTTCTGAAAAGCGATAAGATGGAATTGGTGGAGAAGTACGAAGCTTTGAAAAACAAACAGGACAGTACATTGACTGTTTTAAAAAATAAAGAAGAAAGCAACGGCAATGGTTACGATAATACTAAAGTTAATTTGTCATCCAATCGTGGTACAAGCCTTTCTGAACACCTTAATATTACTAAAAGTAAAAATGTAGTTTTTGCCAATTTGAGAGTAGAAACTTATTCGGCAAACAAAACGTTGACCAAAATGGTTACAACGGATAAATCGGATATGGTGAATTTTTGCAGAATCAAATTTTTGATACGTGGGAATTCAAATGTAAGCGATTCAAAAGGAAGATATTATGTTCAAATTATTAGTCCTGAAGGAGATGTAATAGGATACAGACTTTCACATAAATTTGGTTCCATTGTTTTAGATTATAGTTACCACGAAGACTATAGTTATGCAGGAGAAAATTTAGAGGAAATATCAGGTTTGCCTTTGTCAGCTTTATCAAAAGGAAATTATACCATCTATTTGTTTAAAAACGACAAAATTGCCTTGAAATCAGGTTTTACTTTAATTTAATCCAAACACTCCCTTCCATCACAATGTATTCAAAACAAATTCAAATTCTAAAAAGGTCTATCAGCAATTACAATATCAATGAATCAAGCAAATATTTGGACGAATTTGAAAATAGTGTGTCCAAAGCTATTGATTTGTCTTTAGAAATAATTGTAAAAAAAATAATTGATACTACCGATAGCTTCAAAATAGACTTGTTTTATAAAGACGCCTATAAAATAAGAAATACCTATGAAAATATAATCCAAAATATACCTGCTGTTTTAACCAATGATACTTCATTGGATGAACTTAGTGAAAATTTTGAATTGAATTTTTCGCTTGATTTGAATGATATCGCAGAGACTATTGCTCAAAAAACCTTCATTAAATTAGATTCTGCTGAAAGGATTTTTAAGATGTCGATTATTGCAGTAATTTGTTATTTTGTTGAACAAAAAATAGATAAAGCCCATATCAAATCCCATTTTGAAGGCGAGGTAACAGAGAAAGAACCCGAACAGGATATTCAGGAAAAAGCAATAGAAGAAACGACTAAGCCTAGTTTGTCTAAAAAAATGATGTTTGCCATAACAGTAATACTTCTGTTGGGTTTATCATTGTTTTTTATGACTGGTTCCAAACAAGCAACAACCCCAACAGAAACCTCTATCGATGCCGAAAAGCAACCTCAGAACATCGAATTTAAAGATATTAACAAACTCGGCGACTACATCGATTATATGCTGCCAAGTGACGATATTATTACCATACCGGAAAAAGGAAGTGAGAAAGCTATTCTGGATTTTATTCTCGATAATTCTAACAGTCTCAATGGTTCAGGATACTGGATTGTTTTAGACAGAGTCCATTTTAAAGACAGAGATCCTTCGTATTTTATTGATTCTGAAGAACAAATAACCAATATTGCCCTGATTTTATCTTCTTTTCCAAAAACCAAAATAGAAATTGCAGGTTACACCGATAATTTAGGTAATCCCAAAAGCAATGAAACTTTGAGTTTGAAAAGAGCAAATTCAATAAAAGATGCGCTGATAAAATTAAAAATTATGGAAGATAGAATTACTACAAAAGGCTATGGGCAGGAATTTCCTTTGTTTAAAAATGATAATGAAGCGAATAGAAAAGAAAACAGAAGAATTGCTGTTAAAATAATTAAATAAATAAAAGGCCGAAGTGAAAGCTTCGGCCTTTTATATTTTAAACACGGTTATTAAATGTTAGCATTTTTAAACTGATCCAATACTCCATTCTTAGTGGCTGTTTTTTTTACTTTTTGTATTTACTTCATAAACTAATTCTCTTGCTTTTTCTGTCTTCGATATTTGATTATAAGGCTATAAATATATAGGTGTCGTTTTTTGTTATAGTAATGTTAGTTACTTTATTATAATTAGCGGCTACTTAATTTCAACTTATTATAACTTTGCTTCAGCTTAGCACGGAATACTTTCAACTAAATTAAAGTTTTATCAATTATTGAGATTTTAGCTCAATATAAGTTCTTTTGGTGTTTTATTATAAGCTGTTCTGTCACCCATTTACCAAACAAAAAGCCACTATTTATCATTGGTTAGAATGACAAATAATGACTTTAAATAAAAGTGGCTTACCGCAAAAAAGGTTTTATTTATTAATGAACTGGTTACCATCCAATCCATCAATCTCCTGTTGTTCACTTACTTTAATAGGTGAAATGGCATTGACGATAATAAATAGCAAATAAGAAACCGCAAAAGAAAATACAGAAACAATTACTATGGCAATAATCTGGTTTACGATTAATGTTGAACCACCAAATAACAAACCAGACTCAGTAATGCCAGGATTAATCGCCTTATTGGCAAAAACTCCGGTTAATAACATACCTGAAATTCCTCCTAAGGCATGACAGCCAAATACATCCAGTGCATCGTTGATGATTTTGAATTCACTCACAATAATATAACTGATGATGCTGGCAATACAGCCTATCGAAACGGCATGTTCAATACTTACATAACCGGAAGCAGGTGTGATGGCTACTAAACCAACCAGAATCCCCAGACAGGTTTCGACAGCAGTAATTTCATAACCTCTAATTTTATCCAGAAACATCCAGGCAAATCCACCTGCTGCAGCAGCTACAACCGAATTGGCTATGGCTTGTGCCGCCAGACCATTCGCCGCTAAGGCTGATCCTCCGTTGAAACCCAGCCATCCAATCCATAAAATTCCTGTTCCTAAAAGTACATACGGAACCTGCTCCGCTTTAGACACATGCAGTTTTCGTTCTCCTAAATAGATGGCTCCTGCTAATGCAGCCCAGCCAGCACTCATGTGTACAACTGTACCTCCGGCAAAATCCAAAACTCCCAGTTTAAAAAAGAATCCATCAGGATGCCAGGTCATGTGTGCAATTGGAGCATACACAAATAATGAAAATAAGGCGATAAATAATATATAAGGGAGTAAATTGATACGTTCTGCAAATGAACCTGAAATTAAGGCAGGCGTAATAATGGCAAACATCATTTGATAAACTGCAAAAATAATCAATGGTGTAGTGGGTGATAAAACCCAGCTGGATTGTATTCCAACGCCCTGAAAAAAGAAGTGGGTAGTCGGGTCTCCGATAATTCCTCTAATAGAAGGTCCAAAACTTAAACTGTAACCTACGATTAACCATAAGACAGCAATCACAACCATAGCCAAAAAACTTTGCAGCATAGTAGTAATCACACTGTTTTTACCCACTAAACCTCCGTAAAAAAAAGCAAGTCCCGGAGTCATTAATAATACTAAGACACTCGCAACAATCATCCAGGCTGTATCCCCGGAATCAAACTTGGGAGTAGTGACAGGAATGACCTGATCGACAAAAATTAAATTAGAAAAAATAGGTACAATCATTACCAATAATAAAATCAATGTTAAAAAAATTCTTTTCATGTTATATTGTTTTGAGTTCATTTCAAAAATATTGATTTATTAATTATTTGTTAAAAACTGACAGGATCGTTAACCGTAAAAAAGGACGGTTTTTGACAGGATTAACTGTCTAAAAATAGTAATCTGCTTTTTTTAGACAGGCTAATTTTAATAATTCCATAATTTAGGTATATAAAAAAAGTAGTCAGATTATAAGATACATAAAAATGCATGAATTGAAAATATTCATCAAAAAATGTATTTAGCTGAGAATTGTATTACGTTTTTGTTAATTTTAACTTATTGATTAAAAAATACTTCTTAAAAACACGAAGTTGTAAAAATTATGCTAATTTTGCAAATAAGCCAAAATGATATATTTATTGATTAAAAAAATAAGAAAATGGGAGCGGAAGAATCTAAATATAATATAAGTCCAATGATGTCAGATGATAAAGTATTTGAATTGACACAAAGACCAACACCTTCTGACCGAGAAGTGATTTGGGATAAAACAAAGACTTTGCTTTGTAAAACCGATTCTAAAGGAACTATAATGTATGCCAACGAAGCATTCATTGACGTTTGCGGTTATGATGATTTTGAATTAATTACCAAAAGCTGCAACATCACCAGACATCCGGATATGCCCAAAGTGATATTCAAAATCATGTGGGAAATTATTTCTGAAGGAAAACCTTTTATCACATTAGTTAAGAATATGGCAAAAACCGGACGATATTATTGGGTAATCAATGAAATCAATACGGCTACAGATAAAAACGGAGAGTACACGTATACCAGCAGGCAGAATTCTTTATCAGAAGAGAGCAAAGCTTTGAAGAAAGTGATCACATTATATAAAAAACTGCTGCATATTGAACAGGCCAGCGGTGTTGTGGCCAGCGAAAATTATCTGATTGGTTTTCTGGAAGAACGTAATCAAACATTTGTAGAATACATCAGCAGTATTTTGGAATCCAATAATTCAGATGAAAACGAGGTTGTAGAAAATAATGTAGAAGCCACCATGACTTCAAAAGTTATTGAAAAGACTGTTTCTGAAAATTCAGATACAGAAGGTTCCGATATTATTAAGATTAAGAAAAAAGGATTTTTTACAGGTTTCTTTGCCAATGAAGAACAAAAATAAAATCTCAATAAATAATAAAAAAACCTCAATCTCTTTATAAATTACTTAAAAGAGATTGAGGTTTTTTTTGCCTCAGTATTTTAATTGATTTTAACATATTCAAATATTCCCATCTGATCAATCAATATGAAATTGATTGAAAAAACAAGTACAGAAATAATTGTCAGTTTTGAGTTGTTTTTGGAAAGTTTTAGATTGATTTTTTAACAGAAAATCCACACAATGCATGTAATTACAGGGATCTTCTGCTAAATAAAATTAATTAAAAACTAACTTTTGTATACCATTCCCATATCTTCTATAGAAAATTTATCGGTTAATAAATGCAATAATCGGTCTCTTAAAGCAATATATTCGGGCATTTTTACAATTTCGATTTTATTACGCGGTCTTGGTAAATTTACTTCTACGATTTCACGAATAGTGGATGCAGGACCATTATTTAAAACCACAATTCTATCCGATAAAAACAAAGCTTCTCCAATATCATGTGTAATCATGACAATTGTTTTTTCGCGGTTGTTTAAGTTCCATAATTTTAACACTTCTAATTGCATAGAGCCTTTTGTAAGGGCATCCAAAGCGCCAAACGGTTCGTCCAAAAGCAATACTCCAGGATTTATGGCAAACGCTCTCGCAATAGCAACACGCTGTTTCATTCCGCCTGAAAGCTGTCCCGGTAATTTATCTTTGTGTTCGAATAGATTCACCATTTTAAGATTCTGAATCACGATTTCATGTTTTTCTTTTTTAGAACAATTCATCACAGAATCAACTGCCTGAAAAATATTTTCTTCAACTGTCAGCCAAGGTAAAAGCGAATAATTTTGAAAAACGATTCCGCGATCAGGTCCCGGTCCTTTTATTTTTTGGTTTGCCAATTCAACTGTTCCTCCGGTTGGTGTTAACATGCCGCCAATGGCATTCATAATAGTTGATTTTCCACAACCTGAATGTCCGATAATCGAGATTATTTCTCCTTTTTGAATAGACAAATTAATATCCCGAACGGCTACATATTTTCCTTTTGGAGTTGGGAATGATATTTCTAAATTTTTTATTTCTAAATAACTCATGATTTTTTTATTTAATGATGGAAAAATTTAATGATTGAAAGATTTGAGATTTGTAATCTTACTTTAAAACTTAGAATCTTTCTTAAGCTTTGTAAGCCACTTTACTTTCAATAAAAGTGAATAATTTGTCGAAAAGAAGTCCCACAATTCCAATGATGATAATAGCTGAGATTACTTTTTCCAGACTTAGGGCATTCCAGCTGTCCCATACAAAAAATCCAATTCCGGCCCCTCCTGAAAGCATTTCTCCGGCAACGATTACCAACCAGGCAACACTGATGCTCAAACGCAAACCGGTAATAATATGAGGTAAGCTGTATGGAATTAAAATTTTGGTTAAATAACGCATCTTTGAGAATCCAAATGCTTTTGCCACATTCTTATGATCTTGCGGAATCGATGCCACTCCAAAAGAAGTATTGATCAAAGTAGACCATAATGAGGTAATGAAAACAATAAAAATAGTCGCCATTCCGGTATCTTTAAAAACCACCAATCCGATTGGGAACCACGCCAAAGGTGAAACCGGTTTTAAGAGCTGTACAATCGGGTAAAAAATTTGTTTGCAAATGTTGCTCGCTCCCATTAAAATCCCAATAGGAATCGCGATTAAGGATCCCAACAAAAATCCAAATAAAACGGTTTTTATAGAGTTGAACAATTGCAATCCAATTCCTTTGTCATTAGGGCCATAATCATAAAAAGGATCGCTCAGCATTTCTTTCAAAACCGTAAAAGTGGCTAAAGGTCCGGGCAGCGCATCTTTGGTATAAATACTGAGTAAACTCCAAAAACCTATAAAAACAAGCACTCCAATTCCGGCTAGCACAGTCGATTTTAATTTTACTGCAAATTGACTGATGATTAATTTAAACTTCTCACTTTTTACTGAATCATTGATAGTTTCCGAAGTCAAAACCTCGGCTTGACCGGTAATATCACTTAGTGTTAATGTATCTTTATCTGACATGGCATTGTATTTTAAATTTGAAAATTATATTTATGAATATCTGTATGAAGTTAATTTTACCACAGATAAATGATTCTTTAGGTTAAAGAGCTTCAAGTAGGTTTAAAGAATTAATCCTTTACTATCATCAAATCTGTGGTAGAAATAAACTTAGTAAGTACTTTATTTTTTAACTACTTTTAAATATCCTGCAGGATTGGAAGGATCAAAAACCGTTTTGTCCATGGTTAATGAAAAAGGTTTCATATCATCATTTGGCACTTTTACCTTCATGCTTTTCGCAACTTCTTCATATAAATCCTGTAAAATCAGTTTGTCTGCAATTGCTTTGTAATTAGGAGCCTCTTTCAAATATCCGAATCTTACAAACTGAGCCATTGCCCAGATAGCATGTGATTTACGAGGATAATTCACCGCTCCGCCTTTGTGAAACAACATATAATCTTTGGCATAAACCTGAGTTCCCTGATTACAGCCTAAATCATAATTACCCATTAATCTGTTTTCAATAACATCTGCAGGAGCGTTTACATATGGCGCTTTACCGATTATGGCAGCTGCCTTTTTACGATTGGCCGGATTGTCTAACCAGATACAAGCCTCTAAAACTGCTTTCATGACTTTTACAAGGTCTGTTCTGCGTTTTTCACTGAATTCTTTATTGACAACCAATGCTTTTTCAGGATGGTCTTTCCAAATATCCTGAGATGCCACTTGTGTAAAACCAATTCCCTGTTTTACTGCAACGCCTCCCCAAGGTTCTCCAACACAAAATCCGTCCATATTGCCAACTTTCATATTGGCCACCATTTGCGGTGGCGGAATCGTAATAATTTTAGATGTTTTTTGATTAACACCTGCAATTGCCATCCAGTTACGCAGCCACAAATCGTGTGTTCCTCCCGGGAAAGTCATGGCGAAAGTCACTTCTTTCTCTGCTTTTAGTTTTGCTGCTACAACCGGTGCCACTTTGTTCATTTGCTTGAAACCCACTTTTCCGCAAAAATCTTTTGAAAGTGTAATCGCCTGACCATTTACGTTTAGCATCATGGCGATTTTCATTTCAGAACCTGCTTTTCCTCCTACCCCTGTGTAAACCGAAAATGGCATTGAATACAGACAGTGCGCTCCATCTAATTCTCCGGTTAAAATTTTATCACGAACATTTGCCCATGAAGATTCTTTGGTGACTACAACTTCAACACCATATTTTTTAAACAATCCCAGTTCTTTTGCCATTACAATTGGCGAGCAATCCGTAAGCGGAATAAATCCTAATTTTACCGGGTCGTTCTGAGCTGACATTTCCGAAATGGAAGCTATTATGACTACTACTAGAGTCAATATGGTTCTTGTGAATGTGTTTACTTTTTTCATTTTAAATAGATTTAAAAGTTATTTAGAATTTATTTTTTGGCTAGAAAATTGGGTTTGATATTTAGCATTACATAAGCAAATTGCGGAGTTAAATCGGCATTGGTAACATTTTTAACTGGAGCAGAAGCCATTGAATTTGTTGCTTTCATGATAGAATAACCCGCTTCAAAATTGATGATTTTTGTTAGGTTGTATCTTACCGTCAAATCAATTTCGGTACCTAAATAAGAGTTTAATTTTCCT
>Ga0247810_10002223_pt1 | contig 10948 bp, 9 predicted proteins | sample UWRJL119311C1_FD_179918 | JGI IMG/M metagenome (GOLD analysis project Ga0247810, IMG submission 179918) | Plant litter microbial communities from Arlington Agricultural Research Station in Wisconsin, United States - UWRJ-L119-311C-1 | ecosystem: Environmental > Terrestrial > Plant litter >...
GCGCAGGAAAATGGCCCACTGGCAACCCTCGGGAATGTCGGGCGTCTGCTGAAGAATCTCGATGATCGGATCGCGGTCTTCCTGCGCGATGGCCATGTACATCCGAGGCATCAGCGGGAAGTGGTACGCCATGTGGCATTCGTCGCCGTTGCCGAAGTATTCGCGCACGTCTTCGGGCCACATGTTGGCCTCGGCCAGCAGGAAGCGGTTCTTGTACTCGGCGTCGATGGCGGTGCGCAGCTGCTTGATGACCGTGTGCGTCTCGGGCAGGTTCTCGTTGCTGGTGCCATCGCGCTCGACCAGGTACGGAATGGCGTCGAGCCGGAAGCCGTCGACGCCCATGTCGAGCCAGAAGCGCATCGTCTTCAGGATGGCCTCCATCACCGCTGGGTTGTCGAAGTTCAGGTCGGGCTGGTGGCTGAAGAAGCGGTGCCAGAAATACTGCTTGGCTACCGGGTCCCAGGTCCAGTTGGATGTCTCCGTGTCGGTGAAGATGATCCGCGTGCCCTGGTAGATCTGGTCGGTGTCGCTCCACACGTAGAAGTTGCGCTCGGGCGAGCCCGGTGGCGCCAGGCGCGCGGCCTTGAACCACGGGTGCTCGCTCGACGTATGGTTGATGACCAGCTCGGTGATGACGCGCAGGCCGCGTGCATGCGCGGCGTCGAGCATCTCGCGGAAGTCCTCGATCGTCCCGTACTGCGGGTGGACGTTCTCGTACTCGGAGATGTCATAACCGTCGTCGCGCAGCGGTGACGGATAGAAGGGCATCAACCAGATGGTGTTGACGCCCAGTTCCTTCACATAGTCGAGCTTCGCGGTCACGCCCTTGAAGTCGCCCATCCCGTCGTTGTTCGAATCGAAGAACGCCTTGACGTTCAGCTGGTAGATGACGGCGTCGCGGTACCACTGCGGGTCGGCGCTGGTGTCGATCTCCGGTGTCTCCAGCTTCAACGCAGGGACGTTGACCGGTGCGCCAGCAGCGCTCTGCGGCGGTTGAACGGGCTGGGCTGGCTGAACGGAAAGCGATGCATTCATGGCCACGGTGCCTTTGTTATTCACAGAAAGTACTCAAAGTCGTTTTCGTCCCGGGTGCGGCGCCGCACACGCAGGACATGCGCGGGCGTGTGCTGCGGGTCGAGCTGCACGTAGTGCCATTCACCCTGCCACAGGAAGCGCTGATCGCTCAGCAAGTCGTGTACCTGGAACGACTGACCCGGTGCCACGCCGATCGATTCGGCCGTGAGGCCGATCCAGCCGGACTGCGTCTGGTGGGGGTCGAGGTTGACGACGGTCACGACCACGTTGGTACCGTCGTCCGACGCCTTCGCATAAGCCAGAAGCTGGTTGTTCTCGACCGGCAGGAAGCGCAGCGTGGCGTTGGTCTGCAGCGCCGGGTTGTCCTTGCGAATGCTGTTCAAGCGTGCAATGAACGGTGCGAGGCTTTGGCGATCGTCGTGGTTCCAGGTCCGCAGCTGGTACTTCTCGGAATCGAGGTATTCCTCACTGCCTGGGTTGCGCGGCAGATGCTCCAGCAATTCGTAGGCGGGGCCGTAGATGCCGTAGTTGGCCGCCAATGTCGCGGCGAGCGTCAAGCGCAACCGGAACATCGGCGCCTCGCCACCTTGCAACTGCTCGTGCAGGATGTCCGGCGTGTTCGGCCACACGTTGGGCCGGAAGTAGTCGTGGCCCGGGGGCTGCGACAGCTCGGTGAAATACGCCGTGAGCTCTTCTTTGGTGTTGCGCCAGGTGAAGTAGGTGTACGACTGAGAGAACCCCAGCTTGGCGAGCCGATGCATCACCTTCGGCCGCGTGAAGGCCTCGGCGAGGAACAGGATTTCCGGGTGCTCGCGCTTGATCTCGGTGATGCACCATTCCCAGAAAGGGAACGCCTTGGTGTGCGGGTTGTCCACGCGGAAGATCGTCACGCCCTCGCCGATCCAGTGGTCGATCACGCTCTTCAATTCGGTCCAGAGCCCCTGCCAGTCGTCGCACTCGAAGTTGAACGGGTAGATGTCCTGGTACTTCTTAGGCGGGTTCTCCGCGTACTGCACCGTGCCGTCGGGGCGCCAGCGGAACCAGCCCGGATGCTCCTTCACATACGGGTGGTCGGGGGCGCACTGGAACGCGATGTCGAGTGCGATCTCCAGCCCGTGCTTGCCGGCCTCGGCCACCAGGTGACGGAAGTCTTCGGGCGTGCCGAGCGCGGGAAGGATCGCCTTGTGGCCACCTTCGTCCGAGCCGATGGCCCACGGGCTGCCGACGTCGTCGGGCTCGGTCACCAGCGCGTTGTTCTTGCCCTTGCGATCGACCCGGCCGATGGGGTGGATCGGCGGAAAATACAGCACGTCGAAACCCATCTGCTGGATGGCGGGCAGGCGCGCTTCGACATCGCGAAAGGTGCCGTGCTTTCCAAGCTCGGTACCGGCGGAGCGCGGGAACAGTTCGTACCAGCTGCTGAAGCGGGCGCGGGGGCGGTCGACCACCAGCGACAGTTCGGCGCCGTAGCGCGCCTCCAGCCGACGGTCGGGATAGCGGCTGGCCAGCGTCTCCAGCGACGCATCCAGCGCCATCGCCTTGAGCCGGGTGCCCTCGACGCTGCGGTCGGCGGCGGCCTGCTGCAGCTCGGTGGCAAGGCGCGCAAGCACCTGGGCGTCCTCGCCGGTCGCGCGCTTTGCCGCTGCATCGACCTCGAGCGCACCCACCTGCACGGCGATGCGGATGTCGTCTTCCTCCACGCGCCGCGTCAGCTCGTGCCGCCATGAGGCGAACCCGTCGACCCAGGCCAGCACGGTGTAGATGTAGCGACCCGGGACCTCGGGCAGGAAGGCGCCTTGCCAGATGTCATTGTTGAGCAGCGTCATCGGCGTCTCGTACACCGTGGTGTCGCCCTCGCGCCACCATTGCAATTCCACGCGCAGCACATCGTGGCCATCGGTGAAGCAATGCGCCGTCACCTCGAAGCGTTCGCCCGCGATGCGCTTGACCGCGAAACGCCCGCCATCAACCGACGGCAGCACTGCGTCGATCACGGCTCGCACGCGCCCTTCACGAGGCATGCCGTGTGGAAGGCTGAGCAACGCGGCGACCTGTGTCTCCGGCATCGCTGGCGCGGCCGGGATCGCCGTGGCCTGTGGCGGCGGCGCCACCGTGCTCGGTGCGGTCTTGGGCGTCTTCACGGTCTTGGCGGCCTTCACCGTCTTCGCTGGCGCCGGTGTCTTGGGGGTCGGGGTGCTTTTAGGCATGGGGCTCGTGCTTCAGGATCAGGGTGGACAGAGGCGGCAGCGTGAGATTCAGCGAATGCTGGCGGCCGTGAGATGGCAGCGGGGAGGTACGGGTGCCACCCAGGTTGCCCCAGCCGGCACCGCCGTAATCACGCGCGTCGCTGTTGACGATCTCGCGCCATTCGCCGGCGAGCGGCACGCCCAGCGTGTAGTTGGTGCGGGGCAGGGGCGTGAGATTGCACACGACCAGCACCGGCGCACCATCGACGGGCTTGCGCAGAAACGCGAACACGCTGTTGCGCGCGTCGTCGGCCTCGACCCATTCGAAACCGTCGGGCGAAAAGTCGACCTCGTACAGGGCGGGCTCGGCCTTGTAGACACGGTTGAGTTCGCGCACGAAGTGCTGGAGCCCGCCGTGGCCTTCTTGCCCCGTGACCCACCATTCGAGTTCGCCGTCGTGCGTCCATTCGCGGCGTTGGCCGAATTCGCCCCCCATGAAGAGCAGCTTCTTGCCAGGATGCGCCCACATCAGGCCGAACATCGCGCGCAGGTTGGCGAACTGCTGCCACGGGTCCCCCGGCATCTTGTTGATGAGCGAGCCCTTGCCGTGCACCACTTCGTCGTGCGACAGAGGCAGAACGAAGTTTTCGTTGAAGGCGTAGACCAGCGAGAAGGTCAGCTGATGGTGGTGGTGCTGGCGATGGATCGGGTCTTTCGCGAAGTACGCGAGCGTGTCGTGCATCCAGCCCATGTTCCACTTCATGCCGAAGCCGAGCCCACCCATGTCGGTCGGGCGGGACACCATCGGCCAGGCGGTCGATTCCTCGGCGACCGACACCGTGTCGGGTTGTTCACGGTACACCGCGCGGTTGAGGTCGCGCAGGAAGCCGATGGCCTCGAGGTTCTCGCGCCCGCCGTCTTTGTTGGGAATCCACTCGCCCTGCTTGCGCGCGTAATCGAGGTAGAGCATCGACGCCACGGCGTCCACGCGCAGGCCGTCGAGGTGATAGCGCTCGAGCCAGAACAGCGCCGATGAAATCAGGAAACTGCGGACCTCGTTGCGGCCGTAGTTGAAGATGCTCGAGTTCCACTCGGGGTGAAAGCCCTGGCGCGGATCTTCGTGCTCGAACAGGTGCGTGCCATCGAAAACCGACAGGCCATGCGCGTCGGTCGGAAAGTGCGAGGGCACCCAGTCGAGCAGCACGCCGATACCGCGGCTGTGCATGTGGTCGACGAAGGCCATGAAGTCCTGCGGCGTGCCGTAGCGCGCGGTCGGCGCGAAATAACCGGTGGTCTGATAGCCCCACGAGCCGTAGAACGGATGCTCGGTCACCGGCATCAGCTCGACGTGGGTGAAGCCCATGTCGACCATGTAGTTGCCCAGGCGCTCGCCCAGTTCGCGCCAGTCGAGCATCTCGCCACCTTGGCGCTGCCAGGAGCCGGCATGCAACTCGTACACCGACATCGGCGCGTTCAGCGCGTTCTTTGGGCCGCGCGTCGCCATCCAATCCGCGTCCTGCCATTCGTACTCGAGCGACCACACACGCGAACCGGTGGCGGGCGGGTGTTCGGCGTAAAAGGCGAAGGGGTCGGCCTTGTCGACCGAATGCCCGTTCTGCGCGAACACGCGGTACTTGTAGACCGCGCCGCGTGTCGCGTCGGGTGAGAAACCTTCCCAGATGCCGCTGCCGTCGCTACGCGGTTCGAGCTTCAGGGTCTGGTCGTTCCAGCCGTTCCAGTCGGCGACGACCGACACGGCACTGGCGTTGGGCGCCCACACGGCGAACGAAGCGCCCCCGTCGGGTTGCATCTGGCATCCCATGGCTTGGTGCATCTGCGCGTGCGTGCCCTCGCGGAAAAGCCAGACGTCCTGATCGCTCAGGCGATGGTGATCTATTTGCACGGGTGAATTCCTCCTGCGCAGCCGGCCCGGAGAATTCCGACGGCGACTTGCGAGCCATTCATTGGAGCCTACGCATGTCGTCGACCTCGTGCTGCCGAGTGCCCTTTGCGCTGTCGGACAGGAGCTACGTCGGGCCGGCATCCAAACGCACTTGGCCAACGGGGCCCGTTCGCCGCGTGAATCGCCTCCCGTCCCGAAGCAAGCCGCACGCCGCTGCACGTGATCGAGCGCGCAGCGTAACCGGCCTTACTTCAGCTTCTGTGCGAAAGGCAGCATGCGCTCGCCGTCAGCGTCGGTGAACACCACTGCCGGGGTGAGCCCGACGTAGCGGCCGCCTTCATGGGGCCTGGCCTCGACGAGTTGCAGCCCGACGAGCTTGCCCGACTTGACGTAGCGGGTCTCGATGTAGATGCCGGTCTGCCCATTCTTGTTGATGGGCAGCTGGGCGATCGCCGCATAGTCGTCGGCCTTCATCAGCTGCGTCAATCGTTCCTTCAGGTGGAAGTCGTACCACGCCTGCTCGTACACCATCGATTCGCCCGTCTGCACGTGCTTCAGCATGAGGACCAATTTGCGCTTGAAAAGCTTGAGCTCCTCCATCAGGAATTCGAACAGATCGCCGTATTCGCCGGGTGCTGTTTCAGAGGTTCGAAAGACTGCCATGGACCTGTGCTCCCTTTTCAGTTGGATGTAACTAATGGTTCGGCTCAAACTTTACCGCGCCGCGCCGCGCCCAAACCTCTCGACAGACCATCGGGACTGTATTTAAATACAGTGCCCATGCCAGACTTTCACATTCCCCTTCATGCCCTCAAGGGCCGCGGTGCAGCCACCCAGATGCCGCATCGCTTCGAGCGCGACGTGCGTGATGCTTTCGACGATGGCTGGGGGACGCTGGAAGAAGGTGCGGCCGAAGCCACAGCGCCGCCACAGACCGAGGTGCGTTTCGAGGACGTGAAGTCGGTGCTCAGCGAGAACGACTCGCCCGACATCCCGTTTGACCGATCGCTCAACCCCTACCGCGGCTGCGAGCATGGCTGCATCTACTGCTTCGCGCGGCCGACGCACAGCTACCTCAACCTGTCGCCAGGGCTCGACTTCGAGACCAAGCTCATCGCCAAGCGGAACATCGCCGAGGTGTTGCGCGCCGAGCTCGGGCGCAAGGCCTATCGGCCGAGCCACATCGCCATCGGCACTGCGACCGATTGCTACCAGCCGATCGAACGCGAATTGCGCCTCACGCGCTCGGTCATCGCGCTGCTGTCGGAAACCAACCATCCGTTCGGCATCGTGACCAAGTCGAGCGCGGTCGAGCAGGATCTCGACCTCATCGCGCCCATGGCGGCCAAGCGGCTCGCGGCGGTGTATGTCACCGTGACCACGCTTGACGCCGAACTCGCCCGCAAGCTCGAACCGCGCGCCGCGGCGCCGCACCGTCGGCTGCGGACCATCCGCACGCTGGCCGAAGCCGGCGTGCCGGTGGGCGTGAGCGTGGCACCGCAGATTCCGTTCATCACCGACGACATGGAGCAGGTGCTCGAGGCGGCATGGGAGGCCGGCGCTCGCTGCGCTTTCTATACCGTGGTGCGCTTGCCCTGGGAGGTCGCGCCGCTCTTCAAGGAATGGCTGGAGTTGCACTACCCCGATCGCGCGGCCCGTGTCATGGCGCGCATCCGGGAGATGCGTGGCGGCAAGGACTACGACGCCGATTTCGCCACCCGCATGAAGGGCAGCGGCCTGTGGGCCGACCTGATTCGCCAGCGTTTCGAGAAGGCGACGAACCGCATCGGATTCAACCGGCAGCGCATCGCGCTCGACCTCGGCGCCTTCCGTCCGCCGGGCGTGGCGGGGCAGGGCAGCCTGTTTTGATCCCGTGCGGCCGGTCGCGGGCCGCCATGTCGCGGCCGCGGGCTAGGACGCGGCCGAGCAACCAGCCGGCTTGAACACGCGCTCGGTCGAGGCCGGCGACTTGGCCAGTTTCTCGGCCGGCCGACGGGGGCGTTGAAGCAACTCGCCACCGCAATTCGGGCAGCGCCCGGCCAGCCGCTGCGTGGCGCAGTCGCTGCAGAAGGTGCATTCGAACGAGCACACGCGGGCATCGGTCGAATCGGCGGGCAAGTCGCGGTCGCAGCATTCGCAACCGGGGCGCATTTGAAGCATGGTGAAACCTCGTCGGCGTGGGGGATGGGTGCTGGGGTGAAAGGCAAGCCGGCCGTCGCGGTCGGTGTCAGGCGCCGATGCGCAGCGCCGCGAGTTGTGCCCGCAGTTCCGCGTTCTCTGCCGTGAGCGTGGCCACGCGAGCGCGCAGCGTCTGCAGTTCGTCGCCGTGGTCGGCAGCATCCGCCGATGAGGCCGATGACGCCGGTGCGTCGCCGTCGTCGCGCGGTCGTCGCTTGGCGTCGCGCACCCGCTTGGCAGCCTGCTTGAGCTCGTCCTTGCCAGCCATCGCGGCAGCCGCCTGCTCGTCGGCCGGCAGACTCGCGACCGCGGCGGCGGCATTGAGCGAGATGGCGCCGGACTTCAACGCGGCGACCAGTTCGGGCGCGGCCTGCTTGCGGATCTTCTCGATCATCACGACCTGGTTGCTGCTCAGGCGCGCAGCTCGCGCGATCGCCTCGCGGCTGTCGAGTGGCGCGGCAGGCGGCACGGCGTAGGGTGCGTCGTCAGCGTCGAAGGGCGGGCCTTCGTCGGCATCGCCCTGCGAAACAGCAGGTGCCGTCGCGGCGCGGGCGCGCTGCTCGGCGACGATCTCGCGCTTGCGCAGCGCGAGCACGCCGCGCTGAAAGTCGGACACGCTGCGGCGGCCCAGGTGCTGGTCGATCATCCAGAGGTGCACGTCCGCGATCGTGCGGAAGCGCGCGTTCTGCACCGTCTGAAAAGGCAGGCCGTGCTTCTGGCAGATGCCGTAGCGGTTGTGGCCATCGACCAGCACGTCGCCCCACAGCACCAGCGCGTCGCGGCACCCTTCGGCGAGCAGGCTGCGCTCCAGCGATTCGTATTCTTCCGGCGTCAGCGGATCGATGTAGGCCTTGAGTTCTTCGTTGACGACGATGTCCATGGGGTGCGGGATTCCGGGTAACTGGCAAAGGGGCGGGATTGTAGTGACGCCACGCCCGCGCCGACTCGGCGCCGGTCGGCGTTGCGCTCGCAGCGCGCAAGCGCTCTCAGGCCGACAGCGGCATCGGCGTGAGCTTGGCTGGGTCGAGCCCCAGCGCGTCCATCACCCGCATGGCCGCGTATGCGTCGTTGGCCGCATAGCGCACCTGTGCTTCGGTGAGCTGGCGTCCGGCCCAGTTCGACGTGGTCTGCTTGCGCGACTTGACGAAGCGCTGGCCGAACACCACCGCCACCGCCGTCTTCACGCCCACCGAGTTGCGGTAGCCGCGGCGCTTGAAGACCGTGTCGAGGTCGACGATGGCCTGCGGCTCGATGCCGAGCGTGTGGCGGATCTGCGTGCGGTCGCCGGCCAGCCCGAAGCCGACCTTGGTGAGCGCGCTCGACGCCAGCAAGCTGGCCGCTGCGGCGCGACAGACCGGGTCGTGCAACTGGAACACCCAGGCACGTTCGAGCGAGGCGAGCTGCACGGTGTGCGGGCCGGTCGACACCTCGTTCTTGAGAAAGGTCGGCTTGGACTCGGTGTCGAAGCCGACCACGCGCAGCGCACCGAGCGCCGCCAGCGCCTGCTCGGCCTGCAACGCCGTCGACACCACCTCGATGTCGCGCAGTTCGAGACCGGCGAAGGTGTCGAGCAGGGCGATCTCCTCGCGCGTGGGGAGGGGCGGGGGCGCGGTGTTCATCGTGTGTCCTGGGCAGAGTTCGAGCGGTGCGGCGTGTCGTCGGGCCTTCAGCCCTTGAGCACCGCGGCGTGGTGGGCCAGGTGGTCGGCCATGAAGCTCTGGATGAAGTAGTAGCCGTGGTCGTAGCCTTCGTGGCGGCGCAGCGCCAGCGGTTGCCCGATGGCCTGGCAGGCGGCCTCGAAGAGATGCGGGTGCAATTGCTCGAGCAGGAATTTGTCGGCCAGCCCCTGGTCGATCAGGATGCCCGACGGGAAGGGCGCCACGGGCTGGTTCTCCATCAGCACGGTGGCGTCGTGTTCCAGCCAGCGCGAGCGGTCGGCGCCGAGATAGCCGGTGAAGGCTTTCTCGCCCCACGGGCAGCGCGTGGGTGCGCAGATCGGCGCCAACGCCGAGAGCGACGCGAAGACGCCCGGGTGGCGCAGCGCGAGCGTGAGCGCGCCGTGCCCGCCCATCGAATGCCCGAACACGCCGATGCGCTGCGGGTCGATGGGAAAACCGGTGCCCAGCAGCGGCAGCAATTCATCGATCAGGTAGCTCTCCATGCGCCAGTGCGCCGACCACGGCGCCTCGGTCGCATCGAGATAGAAGCCGGCGCCGACGCCGAAGTCCCAGCTGTCCGATTCACCCGGCGCATGGGCGCCACGCGGGCTGGTGTCGGGCGCGACGAGTGCCAGGCCGAGCTCGGCTGCGAGGCGCTGTGCGCCGGCCTTCACCATGAAGGTCTCTTCGTTGCAGGTCAGGCCGGCGAGGTAGAGCACGGCCGGCACCGGGCCTTCTGCGGCCTGGGGTGGCAAGAACACCGAGAACCGCATCGGCAGGCCGATCTCGCGCGCGTCGTGTTCATGGAAGGTCTGGGTGCCGCCGAAGCAGCGGTGTTCGGAGAGGGTTTTCAAGGATTCGGTCATTCAGGGGAGGGGGTGGCGCGACGCAGTGGCGCGGTGAGTTCGAGCACCGCATCGGAGAAGCGTTGTGGCGCCTCCTGCGGCATGTTGTGGCCGACGCCCGGCAGTCGGTGGTGCGTGCGCGGGCCGGTGAAGTGGTGGCCCTGGTCGGCGGTGCCTTCGGGCGCCATCACGCCGTCGTCTTCACCGTCGAAGGTGATCGCCGGGACGCTGACCGTGGGCATCTGCGCGAGCCGCGCCTGCAATTCGGCGTAGGCCGGGTCGCCTTCAGCCTGGCCGTAGCGGTGCCGGTAGGAGTGGATCACGATGTCGACGAAGTCGGGGTTGTCGAAGGCCGGCGCGCTGCGCTCATAGGTCGCGTCGTCGAAGGCCCAGGTGGGCGACCACAGCGTCCAGAGCAGCCGGCACAGCGCGCGGCGGTTCTGTGCCAGGCCGGCGCGACCGCGCTCGGTGTGGAAGTACCACTGGTACCAGTAGCGAAACTCGTTCTCGGGCGGCGCGGGCTCGCCGGCCTGCGCGATGTTCTGCACCTTGTAGCTGTTGAAGGACACCAGGCCCGCGCAGCGCTCGGGCCACAGCACCGCGGCCACGCAGGCGGCGGTGCCGCCCCAGTCGTAGCCGGCCAGCACCGCCTGCGGAATGCGCAGTGCGTCGAGCAGCGCCAGCAGGTCGCTGGCGAGCGCCGCCTGCTCGCCGGAGCGCGGCGTGGCGTCGTCGATGAACTGCGTCGGGCCGAAGCCGCGGAGATAGGGCACGACCACGCGGCAGCCCGCGTCGGCGAGGATCGGCACCACCTCGGCGTAGGCATGCACGTCGTAGGGAAAGCCGTGCAGCAGCACGACGGGCGGGCCGCTCTCCGGGCCGCTCTCGTGGAAGGCGATGTCCAGCACGCCCGCACGCACGCGGCGCAGCGGGCCGAGCATCGCTTCAGTCATACAGCACGACGCCGCGGATCGACTCGCCGCGCTTCATCAGGTCGAAGCCCTTGTTGATGTCTTCGAGCGGCATGGTGTGCGTGATCAGGTCGTCGATGTTGATCTTGCCTTCCATGTACCAGTCGACGATCTTCGGCACGTCGGTGCGGCCGCGCGCGCCGCCGAAGGCCGAACCTTCCCAGTGGCGACC
>Ga0247810_10002224_pt1 | contig 10947 bp, 10 predicted proteins | sample UWRJL119311C1_FD_179918 | JGI IMG/M metagenome (GOLD analysis project Ga0247810, IMG submission 179918) | Plant litter microbial communities from Arlington Agricultural Research Station in Wisconsin, United States - UWRJ-L119-311C-1 | ecosystem: Environmental > Terrestrial > Plant litter >...
ACGGCAATTGCAAGGCATAAAAAAAATCCTGTTCATTCATTTGAACAGGATTTTTTATTTGGAGTAGAAAAGAATTATTTTCTCTTGATTACTTTTTCAACAGCTTCCACAATCGCTTGGTTGTTCAGCTTGTATTTTTCCATCAATTGCGCTGGAGTTCCTGATTCGCCAAAGCTATCATTTACGGCAACAAATTCTTGTGGCGCAGGATGATTCAATGCTAAAACTCTAGCAACGCTTTCGCCTAAACCGCCTAAAATATTGTGTTCTTCAGCGGTAACGATGCATCCGGTTTTAGCCAAAGATTTTAGAATTGCTTCTTCGTCTAAAGGTTTAATCGTATGGATATTGATTACTTCTGCTGAAATTCCTTTTGCTTCTAAAAGTTCTGCCGCCACTAATGCTTCCCAAACCAAATGTCCGGTTGCAACAATGGTTACATCTGTTCCTTCGTTCAACAAAATTGCTTTTCCAATTTCAAAAGTTCCGTTTTCTGGAGTGAAATTTGGAACTGATGGACGACCAAAACGCAAGTAAACTGGTCCGTGGTGGTCTGCAATGGCAATTGTAGCCGCTTTAGTTTGGTTGTAATCGCAAGTGTTGATTACAGTCATTCCCGGCAACATTTTCATTAAACCAATGTCTTCCAAGATTTGGTGAGTCGCACCGTCTTCGCCCAAAGTCAATCCCGCGTGAGACGCACAGATTTTAACGTTTTTATCTGAATATGCCACTGATTGACGGATTTGGTCGTAAACCCTTCCGGTAGAAAAGTTAGCAAAAGTTCCTGTGAAAGGTATTTTTCCACCAATAGTCATCCCTGCAGCAATTCCAATCATGTTTGCTTCCGCAATCCCAATTTGGAAGAAACGCTCTGGATGATTTTTCTTGAAATCGTCCATTTTAAGTGACCCAATCAAATCAGCGCAAAGTGCCACTACATTTTCATTCTTTTGACCTAATTCAGTCAATCCCGCTCCAAAACCAGAACGAGTGTCTTTATTTCCTGTATTTGTGTATTTCTTCATAATGAATTTAAAAATTGAAAGATTTAAGAATTTAAAAATTACGAGAAGAACTCATAACTCATAATTCATCGTTCTTAATTAATAGTCGCTTTCGCCTTCGCAATAATTTTGAGTCAAAGCTGTTGCCAATTGCTCATCATTCGGCGCTTTTCCGTGCCAAGCGTGGCTGAACATCATATAATCGACACCATTACCCATTTCAGTATGAAGCAAAATACAAACTGGTTTTCCTTTTCCTGTTCTTGATTTGGCGTCGTTTAATCCTGCGATTACTGATTCGATGTCGTTTCCTTTTTCAATTTCTAAAACATCCCAACCAAAAGCTTCAAATTTTGCTCTGATGCTTCCCATGTGTAACACTTCGTCAGTTGGTCCGTCGATTTGTTTACCGTTCAAGTCGATTGTCGCGATATAATTGTCAACTTTATAAGCCGACGCATACATCATTGCTTCCCAGTTTTGACCTTCTTGCAATTCACCATCTCCGTGAAGACTGTAAACTAAATGTGAGTCATTGTTTAATTTTTTGGTCAAAGCAGCACCAATCGCCACAGACATTCCTTGTCCTAAAGAACCAGAAGCCATGCGGATTCCTGGCAAACCTTCGTGTGTCGTTGGGTGTCCTTGAAGCCTAGAATTTAATAAACGGAAAGTGGCCAATTCTGCTACCGGAAAGTAACCGCTTCTTGCCAAAACGCTATAAAAAAGCGGTGAAATATGTCCGTTTGAAAGGAAGAATAAATCTTCGTCTTTTCCGTCCATATCAAAACCTGGCTTTCTGTCCATAATGTTTTGATAAAGCGCCACAAGAAATTCAGTACAGCCCAGTGAACCACCCGGATGCCCAGAGTTTACAGCGTGAACCATTCGAAGAATATCTCTTCGCACTTGAATAGTTAAGTTGTTTAATTGTTGTGTGTTAGGTTTCATTATATGTGATAAAGTTAAACTGGCGCAAAGATAATCAGATATTTCGATTTTGCGGGATTGGATTTTTAGATTTTTAAAAAGTTATGAAGAGGGACAGTCACTGAGGTAGATTGTACAGGTTCCCAATCTTAACCCAAAAACAAGTATTTATGGCGTCAATCAGTTATCTTTAATAAAAAGTAAATTATGTCAGAGAAAAACAAAAAGCAGTTTGGTGTTTGGATGGATTCGCATCATGCAACGGTCGTAGGAATAAATGATAACGGTGAATTTGAGGTAATTGGTCACGTCAACAATGCTGGACCTGAGGGAAATTCCAGTGAAAATGCTGCCAATAATCATGAAATTATGCTAACGCAGAAGTTTTTTAAAGAAATTGCGAGCTTGATGCCAAATGTAGACGATATTCACGTAACGGGAACAGGGCAGGTGCAAGAGCAGTTTATCAAATTTCTAGCCGAAACCCCACAATATAAGAATGCTGTTTCAACCGAAAGCACGGCTAACAAAATGAGCGATGAAAATTTTGTGGCATACGTGGAGAAGCATTTTAATTAACGAAAAATTCCACGATAAAAAAAGCCATCTGAAGGTTCAGATGGCTTTTTTTATTTTTTCTTACTCCAATTTTCCTGCATCTCTTTATTAAGATTTCTTCGAAATAGTTGATTTTCGTTTGCTTCTAGATTTGCCTTTCTTCTTTCGAGCGTTGATGTTGTTCACCAGCGAGTTTTTTACGCCGAGCTTGTTTTTCTTGCTTCGCTTTTTTGCTTTTTTGACACGTTTGCTCATTGAATTTACATTTTGTCTTTAAAATTATTCAACTTCTTCACGCTCAAAATGATTACTAATAAAAACACCACAATCAGCAATACGCCTACGCCCACAACAATTGTTGGGTTGAAATCAGTGCTGTCATTCGCTTTTTTTGTGGTCAAATAAATTCCAAGCAGGATGAAAAGAATTGAGAGCCCTATGTTTCTTTTCAGCTTTGATGTTGTTCTGTTATTTTCTGGAGTCGTCATAATAATTGGTTTTAGTTTCTTAAATTTAAGAAATCAAAATCCTAATTTCCTTAAACTCATTATAAAATTGACAACGACATAATATTTATTTTAAGGTTTTGTCAATTGCTTCTTTCAGCAAAGGTTCCATTACTTTGTAACCGGCTAGAGTGGGATGGACGCCGTCATTAGTGAATTTTTTATCCAAACCTTTTTCTGAATCCACCATTTTTGGATAGTAATTGACAAAAGTAATTTTGTTTTCGATGGCATACTTTTCCAATAACGCATTCAATTGAATCACCTTGTCAGCAGGTTCCATGCCTTTTTTCCAAGAAAAATCATTCGCTGGCAAGACAGAAGAAAGGATGACTTTGATGTTATTTATTTTAGCCAATTCTACCATTGACACAATATTTCCGAAGATATCTTTTAATTCGATTGGCCCGTTATTTTGGGCGATGTCATTGATTCCTGCTAATATGACTACGAGTTTTGGCTTCAAAGCAATCACATCGGGACGAAAGCGAACCAGCATTTGTGAAGTAGTCTGACCGCTGATGCCTCGGTTGATATACTTGTTTTTTGAGAAAAATTCTGGACTGGCTGATTTCCAACCTTCGGTAATGGAGTTTCCCATAAAAACCACTCGGTTTTCGTTTTTTGCAGGGATTCCTAAGTCTTGGTTTTCATTAGAATATTTGGAGATATTGGCCCAATCGGTTTTCATTTCTTGGCTGTACGTTTTTGATGTGAGAAAAATTAGGGCAATTAGAACTAGATTTTTCATAGTGCGATATTTTTGATAAAAGTAATGATTTTTCGGAATTTGGAACAACTTCAAAGCTTTTTCCAAGCCTAAAATCGGACACAAATGATGCCGAACTTCCACAATTTCAATTCGATGTTAAATTAAATCATAAATCACAATTGGTAAATCTTAAATAAATTATCTTTGCCTCCGTTCCGAAATTTCGGAATTTCGATAAAAAGACAAGAATGAAATTTGAATTATTACATACAGACCCTGCTTCAAAGGCAAGAGCTGGAAAGATTACCACAGACCACGGCGTTATTGAAACACCAATTTTTATGCCTGTTGGGACGGTTGCTTCTGTAAAAGGAGTGCATCAAAGAGAGCTGAAAGAGGAAATTAATCCGGATATTATCTTAGGAAATACCTATCATTTATACCTTCGTCCACAGACTCAAATCTTGGAAAAAGCGGGCGGATTGCATAAATTTATGAATTGGGATAGAAATATTTTGACCGATTCAGGTGGTTATCAAGTGTATTCTCTTTCCTCCAACAGAAAAATTAAGGAAGAAGGAGTGAAATTCAAGTCACATATCGACGGTTCTTATCACGTTTTTACGCCGGAAAATGTAATGGAAATCCAGCGTACCATTGGCGCCGACATCATCATGGCTTTTGACGAATGTACGCCGTATCCATGTGATTATCGTTACGCACAGCGCTCGATGCACATGACACACAGATGGCTGGACAGATGTATCAGTCATTTGGATAAATTGCCATACAAATATGGTTATGAGCAGACATTTTTCCCAATTGTGCAAGGAAGTACATACAAAGATTTGCGTCAGCAATCCGCGGAGTACATTGCAAATGCAGGCGCTCAGGGAAATGCCATCGGCGGACTTTCTGTGGGAGAACCGGCAGAAGAAATGTATGCGATGACTGAAGTGGTGACGGCAATTTTGCCAGAAGATAAACCGAGATATTTGATGGGCGTTGGAACTCCGATTAATATTTTGGAAAATATCGCGTTGGGAATTGACATGTTTGACTGCGTAATGCCAACAAGAAACGCCCGAAACGGGATGCTTTTCACGGCATACGGAACGATTAACATCAAAAATAAAAAGTGGGAAGATGATTTTTCTCCAATAGATGAAATGGGCCACACTTTCGTGGACACCGAATATACAAAAGCTTATTTGAGACATCTTTTTGCCGCAAACGAATACCTCGGAAAACAGATTGCTACCATTCATAATCTTGGATTTTACATGTGGTTGGTTCGTGAAGCGAGAAAACATATCTTAGCAGGAGATTTCCGTCAATGGAAAGACATGATGGTGAAACAAATGGATAACAGACTTTAAAAAAGATAAGTAAATACACGACTGAAGCTGATGAAGATAATCGATAAGTATTTGTTAAAGAGGTATTTGGGTACGTTTTTCGTAATGCTTTTTTTATTCATTCCCATTGGGATTGTTATTGACGTATCTGAAAAAATCAATAAGATATTGGCCAATAAAGTTCCCTTTGCTGATGTCGCCCTGTATTATTTGAATTTCACGATTTATTTCGCAAATTTATTGTTCCCAATATTTTTGTTCCTGTCCGTGATTTGGTTTACATCAAAACTGGCAAACAATACCGAAATCATTGCCATCTTAAGCTCAGGCATCTCATTTACCCGATTTTTAAGGCCGTATTTGATTGGCGCTACAATTATCTGCGTTTTTGCCCTGTTGATGGGATTTTTTATTGTTCCAAAGGCGAGCGAAGGCTTTAACAGCTTCCGATACACGTATCTGAAAAGCAACAAGCAAACTCGTGAAACCAATAATGTGTACCGAGAAATCAGCCCAGGAGAGTTTATTTACGTGAGCAATTTTAATGCGGAATCTAAAACCGCTTTTGATTTTTCGCTTAAAAAATTCAACAAAGAAAAACTCGATTTTATAATTTCTGCCAATAGAATCAGGTTTAACGAAGAGGATACGACTTACACGATGTTTAATTATTCCAAAAGAAAGGTGGGAGAATTGGACGATAAATTAGAAACAAGTACCAAAAAAGACACCGTTTTTAAATTCGATTTGGAAGATTTGACGCCCGTGATTTACATCGCAGAAACGCTTACCGTTGGAGAACTAAACAGTTTTATCGACAAGGAAAGAGAGCGAGGTTCATCCAATATCAATACGTATTTGGTCGTTCTGTACAAGAAATTCAGTTTGCCGGTTTCCGCATTTATCCTGACGATTATTGCCGTTTCGGTTTCGTCAATGAAAAGGCGAGGAGGAATGGGAATGAATCTTGCCATCGGAATTGGGCTTGCTTTCACCTTTATTTTCTTCGACAAAGTATTTGGAACATTGGCTGAAAAGTCAAGTATTCCGCCTATAGTTGCAGTGTGGTTGCCAAATATTGTATTTGGAATCTTAGCGGTTTATTTACTTCGAAATGCAAAAAGATAATTTATTAAAAAGCTATTTAAATCTTCATTTAATCGTTTTTATTTGGGGATTTACCGCTGTGCTGGGCGAATTGATTACCATCAGGGAAGCTTCCTTGGTGTGGTATCGAATGCTGGTTGCCGGTATATTCATGCTTTTGTATGTAATAATCACCAAAAAACCTTGGAGACTTCCTGCAAGAGCACTTTCTAAACTAATTGGCGTTGGCTTTTTAATCGCACTGCATTGGCTGTTCTTTTTCAAGGCTATCAATGTGTCAAATGTCTCGATAACGCTGGCGGTCTTTTCCACAGGTGCTTTTTTTGCTTCGATTTTAGAGCCTATATTTTTTAACCGAAAAATGCTTTGGTACGAAGTTTTCTTTGGATTGATCATCATCGGAGGACTTTTGATGATTATGCAAGTGGAATCTCATTATCTCGAAGGCATGCTGTATGCGCTGCTTTCGGTATTTATCGGGGTGACTTTTACGCTATTTAACGGAAAGCTGATTTTAGAATATGACCCTTCGGTTATTACGCTGTACGAGTTTTTTGCAGGTGTGTTGCTGATAACCGGCTATCTTTTTTATGAGGGCGCCTTTACTCCAGAATTTTTTCAAGTTTCTGCCGATGACTGGACATTAATTATCGTGTTATCTTCCGTATGTACTGCTTATGCTTTCACAGCTTCGGTAAACGTAATGAAAAAGCTAACGCCTTACACCGTGATGCTTACCACGAATATGGAGCCGGTTTATGGCATTATCTTGGCCTTTTTTATCTTGGGAGAAAAAGAAAAGATGAGCTTCGGTTTTTATATTGGTGCGGTAATAATTCTGGCAACGGTGATTTTAAATGGCGTTTTGAAAAACTACAAAAAGCCCAAAGAAATCATCGAAAGCGAAGCTATCTAAATTTTTGACATCCAGATATTGGTATCGCTCTCTGAAGGAATATTCAATTTTTTCCTAAGCCTGTATTTTTTTGCCTCCACCGCTCGTACCGACATATTGGTGTATTTTGCGATTTCTTTTGTCGTAAAATCAAGCTTGATGTATGCTGCTGTTTTTAATTCAGAAGGCACCATCGTGGGAGCAATTTCCAGCAATGTTGCTATAAATTCAGGGAAAGTTTCTTGAAACTTGATGTAAAAACTTGGGTCGTTATTGATGGCGAGCATGACAATTTCTTGCAGGTTTTCGGTGGAAGCACTTTTGTCCAAATCTTTAGATTCTTGCTCTATCAGCTCCATTTTCTCTTTTAAAAGGTTTTCCATCTGCAACTTGGTTAACTTTTCTTTCTTGAATTTTTTATAAAGCAGAATAACGGCGGAAACGCACATCAGTACAAAAATGGTAATGATAATGATGATTCGGGAGAGGTTTTTATTCGAATTTTCAAGTTTTGTCCCTTTTTCAGATAAAAACTTTTCAACGGAGTTGCCTACTATTTTTTGATTTGATATAGCTACTTCCTCTTGAAGCAAGCGGAGTTGATTAGCATAAATTGATGCATTTTTGTAATCTTTCATCTCGTGATAGACAATGGACAGTCCATCATAAGCATAAATTAACATTTCTTTATTGTTGTACCTTTTAGATATATCTTCGCTTATTTTATAGTGTTTTACGGCTTCATCGTATTTCGCTTTATGCGCAAATCTCCATCCTATATTGTTGTGAATCAAAGACGTGCTAATGTTGTCTATGTACTTTGGGCGTAATTTTAAAGCTCTGTCGAGATAATAATCCACGGAGTCAAAACCATTTTTCTGCGCCATGAATTCGTTTGCTAAAAACGCATAGTTGTTATATAAAAGATCATCTTTTGTATACATCACAAATCCATCTTCGTTAAATTCCCGAACTTTTTTAAATTCATTTTTGGCACTTAAAAAATAGTGAAATACGCTATCACGACTTTCTGCATGAAATTGTTGCAAAAATCCAATCATCTGATACGTTAGTCCCTGATGGATAATTCTCGAGTTTTCAGAATCAATATTTTTGACAATGGCAAATGCCTTTTTAGCTTCTTCTAATCCCCTTTTATAATGCTGAATTCTTCCCAATGTTCTTGCTTCTAACAAGACAGCAATTGTTAAGACCTCATAATTTGAGTGCTTAGTCGCGAGCGCTTTTAACTTATCAATGTCTCTGATGATAAAATCAAATTTACGAGAGTTAAAACGTCCAAAATTCAACAGCAATAAGCCATAATCTTGCCCTTTTGCATAATTGTTTTCTAAGCTTTTTTTGTAAGCTTCTTTTGAAATCGTAATGGTATTTTCTGGATTTGTTACCAAAGTAGCTCGCGCAGCAACCAGCATGCTGTCAATTTTTTGAACAGAACGATGCTGTGCCTTTGCCGTTAGGCAAAAAAACAACAAAATAAATAGAAAGCTAAATGTGGTTTTTGAGGAAATCATTTACAAATATAAATTAAATAAATTTTTTTTAAAAAGACAACACCCAAAACTTTACACAGAAATAAATCTTGGGTAATTTTACGTGTGGTTTAAAAATGAAAATTCTATCTTTGCAATTCGAACAAAAAACTAAAACGCACAAGTCCTATGGAATATTTAGATTTTGAGCTCCCAATAAAAGAACTTGAAGACCAGTTAGACAAATGCCAAGTGATTGGACAAGAATCAGACATTGACGTCACCAACACTTGCAAGCAAATCGAAAAAAAATTAGAGGAAACTAAAAAAAGCATATATAAAAACTTAACAGCTTGGCAACGCGTTCAACTGTCTAGGCATCCAAGCCGTCCGTACACAATGGACCACGTGCGTGCCTTATGCGGCGATACTTTTTTAGAACTTTTTGGAGACAGAAGTTTTAAAGATGACAAAGCGATGATTGGCGGATTAGGCAAGATTGGCGGACAGTCTTTTATGATTGTAGGTCAGCAAAAAGGGTATAATACAAAAACACGTCAGTACCGAAACTTTGGTATGGCAAATCCAGAAGGATACCGTAAAGCCTTGCGTTTGATGAAAATGGCAGAGAAATTCGGGATTCCTGTGGTGACTTTAGTGGACACTCCGGGAGCCTATCCAGGACTGGAAGCAGAAGAAAGAGGACAAGGTGAGGCAATTGCCAGAAATATCTTTGAAATGATGTGCTTAAAAGTGCCAATCATCACTGTAATTGTGGGTGAAGGTGCTTCAGGTGGTGCATTGGGAATAGGCGTTGGAGACAAAGTGTACATGATGGAAAACACATGGTATTCTGTAATTTCTCCAGAATCTTGTTCTTCAATTTTATGGAGAAGCTGGGAATATAAAGAGCAAGCAGCAGAAGCGTTGAAACTGACTTCATACGATATGAAAAAGCAGAAGTTAGTGGACGATATTATTCCAGAACCACTTGGCGGAGCACACTATGATAGAGAAACTGCATTTGCGGCTGTGGAGAAATATATTTTAAAAGGGTTTAACGAATTAAAAGACTTATCAACAGCTGATTTAGTGGCCAAAAGAATGGACAAATACAGCAAGATGGGCGAATTTAAAGAGTAATTCTTTATAAACAGATATTAAATCCGAAGCCCCGTGGTTTCGGATTTTTTTTTGGTTATTAACAAAAAATCATTACTTATAAACAAAACTAGCTAACAAGTCAAGAGTTATTTTTTTTATTTTTTAGTTACTTTCGCACTATGGAAAATCTCAAGAATATAAACCCAGTTAGAGTAGATAAAACTACGATAATCAATCTCGAAAAAGGAAAACTCCCGCCACAAGCGCTAGACTTGGAGGAGGCAGTTTTAGGTGCGATGATGATTGATAAAAAAGGGGTAGATGAGGTTATTGATATTCTCCAGCCCGACGCTTTTTACAAAGAAGCACACAAGCATATTTTTGAAGCCATCGTGACACTTTTCAACGATTCGCAGCCTGTTGACTTATTAACAGTTTCGGCGCAGTTGAGAAAGACGGCAAAATTGGATTTGTCTGGTGGAGATTTTTACCTTATTCAGCTGACGCAAAAAATTTCTTCTTCGGCACACATTGAATTTCACTCCAGGATTATTCTTCAGAAGTTTATCCAAAGAAGTTTGATTAAAATTTCTTCAGAAATCATCGAAGAATCTTACGATGAATCTACGGATGTTTTTGATTTGTTAGACAAAGCCGAATCCAAATTATACGAAGTTACCCAAGGAAATATCAAGCGTAGTTCTGAAACAGCGCAGAGTTTGGTTATCCAAGCAAAAAAACGAATTGAAGAAATTGCCGGAAAAGAAGGTTTGAGCGGAGTTGCCACCGGTTTTGAAAAATTGGACAAGATTACTTCTGGATGGCAACCTTCAGATTTGATTATCATCGCGGCACGTCCGGGTATGGGTAAGACGGCGTTCGTACTTTCGATGGCTCGAAATATTTCCATTGATTTTGGTCACGCCGTGGCGCTTTTCTCGCTTGAGATGTCGTCCGTTCAGTTGATTACGCGTTTGATTTCTTCTGAAACCGGACTTTCTTCCGAAAAATTACGTACCGGAAAATTAGAAAAACACGAGTGGGAGCAATTGAGCATCAAAGTTAAAAACCTAGAAAAGGCTCCGTTGTATATTGATGATACGCCGTCGCTATCGATTTTCGATTTGCGTGCAAAGGCAAGACGTTTGGCTTCTCAATACGGAATCAAGCTGATTATTGTCGATTATCTTCAGTTGATGACTGCCGGCGGAAACGGAAAAGGAGGCGGAAACCGTGAGCAGGAAATCTCAACCATTTCCCGAAACTTAAAAGCTTTG
>Ga0247810_10002225_pt1 | contig 10946 bp, 2 predicted proteins | sample UWRJL119311C1_FD_179918 | JGI IMG/M metagenome (GOLD analysis project Ga0247810, IMG submission 179918) | Plant litter microbial communities from Arlington Agricultural Research Station in Wisconsin, United States - UWRJ-L119-311C-1 | ecosystem: Environmental > Terrestrial > Plant litter >...
GATGATATAATCTCTCTGATCTGCCACTGCCATACTTTGGTACGGATCTTTGGGCTGATTTCCTACTTTACCATAACTGGCTCTTAATTTTAAATTGCTCAAAACAGGAACGTGTTCTTTCATGAAACTTTCGTTCGAAACATTCCAGGCAGCATTTACAGCCGGAAAAAATCCCCATTTATTGTTTTTACCAAATACTGATGATCCATCGGCTCTGCCCGAAACTGTAAAATAATACCTGTTATCGAAATCATATTCCAGTTTTCCTGCAAATGAAATTAGCGATCTTTCATTTCCGCCAATTTCAGGTGTATTCAAAAAAGCACTTTCTAAACCGTAAATTCCCAAAATATCACTCGGAATTCTGCTTGCGGAATTTTTAAAATCATTATATTCTGATGATGTTATTTCGTAAACTCCTGTTGCGTTAAAATGGTTTTTCTCGGCCAGTTTAAAGTTGTAATTCAAAATATTACTAAACTGATATTCTACATTGTCTTTGAAAAGAATACTGCCGCTACCTTGTCCTGAATTTGCGATTCCTGAAAGTGATCTCGAAGAATTAAAATTCATTGCTTTGTAATTCCACGATCTTCGGCTGGCATTCAATTTATAGGTAAAGCCTTTTAGAATGTTGATATCCAAAAACACATTCATAATGTCGTTTCTGTTTAGCTCATTTGTATTGGTTTCATAAATATCAATAAGCGGATTTGGTGTTTCCTGAATTCCGCCCGGAAGATGGCGGAACGAACCATCATCATTGTAAATTTTACCCAGCGGTGATGTATTAATGGCATTATTTAAAATATTACCCACATTTGGACGATTTGACTCTGAAAACTGAAGCGAAAGATTCATTCCCACTTTAAGCCAGTCGCTAATTCTTTGGTCAACATTAATTCTCATGGCTACTTTTTCGAAGTCGGTATTAGGTACAACTCCAGAAGTGTTGATGTAATTTAAACTCGTAAAAATGCTTGTTTTATCTGTTCCCGATGAAACACTCAAACTGTGGTTGTTGGTAACGCCGGTTCTTAAAGCGTATTTTTCCCAATCGATATATTTTCCTGATTGAACTGATTCTAATTCAAGCGGAGAAAAAACCTGATTATCCGGTCTGTAAACACCATTATTACTTGTTCGATACGCTTCTCTTTTTAATTGTGCAAACTCTTCGCCGCTATAGATATCAAAATTTCGGTTGATGGTCTGTACTCCGGAGAAACCATTGTAGGCAATTTTTGCCTTTCCTGTTTTTCCTCTTTTCGTTGTAATTAAAATCACACCATTTGATGCTCTTGCTCCATAAATAGACTGCGCAGCGGCATCTTTTAAAATTTCTAATGAAGCAATATCATTGGCATTAATATCATTAATACTTCCTATAACTATACCATCTGCAATTACAATAGGTTCGTTACTTCCGTTGATTGATTTTTTTCCTCGAATTTGAATTGAAGACGAACTTCCCGGTCCGCCATCGGCCAAAGAAACCTGAACTCCCGCTGCTTTACCTCTCAGCATTTCTGCCACATCAGAAGTCGCTACTTTTGTCATGTCACCGGGTTTTACCGATGCAACAGAACTAATTACGTCACTTTTCTTTTTTGTTCCGTATCCTACCACTATAATTTCATCCAGCGCTTGGGAGCTTGCTTTCATGACTACTTTTAGATTCTTTTTATTTTCGGTTGGAACCGAAACTTCATCCATCCCTATAAATGAAAATACCAATACGCTGTTGGCCGGAACATTGATACTGAAGTTACCATCAAAATCGGTCTGAACGCCTTTTGATGTTCCTTTAGAGAGTACATTTACTCCCGGTAAAGGCAGGCCTTGATTATCGACTACTTTTCCTGTGATTGAAGTTTCCTGTGCATTCGTTGTGGTAGCGAGCATACACACAAATAGCAGTAAAATTAGTTTTAGATAATTTCCTTCAAGAAAAAACATCTTTTCATGTTTGTTTTTTTTCATAAGTTATTTTTTGGTTAGTTAGTGTAAAATCAGTCATGATTTCATTGCAAATGTGACCAATAAATGATGGTTTTAGGGGAGGAAGATATTCGTTTTTAGGGGGATTAATGTGTTTGTTTGCGGTTTTAAGCTTTAAAAAAACGGTATTCGTAATAAAAATCTTAAAAAATTGAAGTTCGATTAATTTGACAAAAAAAATTAACCGCAAAGCGCGCAATGAAGTGAAAACGCAAAGTCCGCAAAGCTTAAATTAAACTTTGCGGACTTTGTGTATGATTTATTTTGAGGGTATATGCAAATAAAGCAAACTCAAATTAGACGCGGATTTTACTGATTTGCTTCGCAAAGACGCGGATTAAACGGATTTAAATTTATAATAAAAGATCTGTGTCGATCAGCGTTTTCGCTATAGCGAATCTGTATCATCAGCGTTCAATAAACGTTACATCTAATTATTCAAATGAGAGCTTTTATATTCAGTAGGCGATAAATTATAAAACTTTTTAAATTCTTTGCTAAAATGTTTTCTATCATTAAAACCCACCATATATGTCACTTCAGACACTGAATAACTGGTATTTGTCAACAAACTGGCTGCTTTCTTTAATCGCATATTTTTTATCAAACCAGCAACGGATTGGTTGGTAAGCGTTTGTACTTTTTTATAAAGAACGGTTCTGCTCATTCCTATTTCCTTAACCAAATCATTGACATCAAAATTAGTATTATCGATATTTAATTCAATGATATGTATTAGTTTTTTTACGAATAATCCTTCGGGCGTGTTGACATTTTCCTGTTCGGCATCTGTAATAAATCCTTCCCCGTACTTCTGACGCATTATCTCTTTGGCTGATAATAAATTTGCAATCGTAAGTTTCAATTCCTCAATACTAAAAGGTTTCGAAATATACGCATCTGCTCCTGTCGAAAGTCCTTCGATCCTGTTTAAAGTAGACGATTTTGCGGTTAAGAGAATAACGGGAATATGATTGGTATTGAGATTGGTTTTTAAAATTTTACACAATTCAAAACCGTCCATTTCAGGCATCATAACATCACTTACAATAAGATCCGGAATTTCTTTTTCCATGTATTCCAAAGCCTTTATACCATCTGTAAATTTCAGGACTTTGTACTCGTGATATAAAATATCATATACAAAGGACAATACTTCTTCGTTGTCTTCTATAACGAGAATTGTTTTTTTTGCACTGTTTTCCTGTTCCTCATGATCTTCTGCTTCATAGGTTTCAATTTCAGTTTTCACATCCGAAATTGGACTTGCGTTCTCTTCTATTTTTATGGCATTTTCAACGATCTGTGATTTTTTAAAATGATCTTTTCCTTTCTTTAAAGTAATGGTAAATATGGTATTAAAGTTGGCATCGGCTTCTGTTTGTACTTTTATTTCTCCGTGATGCAGTTCTACAATACTTTTGCTTAAAGCAAGACCAATTCCGCTTCCCAAATTTGCGCTTCCACGATCGTCTAATTGAAAAAAGTTTTTAAAAATTTTCTTTTTCCTGTTTTCCGGAATACCAATTCCGTTGTCTTTTACTTTTATTTCTATACAATCTGAATCTTCTTTTTGTTCTACAGCTAATGTGATTCGGCCATTTTTACTGGTAAATTTAAAGGCATTCGAAAGCAGATTATAGATGACTTTCTCCATCTGATTTTTATCAAAATAAATCAAAGCGGTATTGATATTGAGTACAAATTTGTAATCGATTTTTTTCTCGACGGCAAATCCGCGAAACGATTCGTAAATATCAAAACAGAAGGAAACGATGTCTTGCTGTTCGCAATAAATTTTCATACTGCCTTTTTCGGCTTTCCTGAAATCCATTAATTCATTGACTAATTTTAATAATCGGTCAGAATTATTTTTGATGACTTTGAGTTTGTGTTCGAGATTCGAATTCTTTTCGGCACTATTTAAAAGTTCTTCAACCGGCCCGCTTATCAGTGTTAATGGCGTTCTGATTTCATGCGAAACATTCGTAAAGAAGTCCAGTTTCATTTTATACAACTCTTCTTGTCTTTCTTTTTCAACCTGTTCGAGATAAAATGCCTGTTTTAATAATTCCCTATTTCTAAAAAATCGGAATAATAAAACAGAACCTGCAAACAATAATCCGAAATAGAAAATATATGCCCACCAGGTTTTCCACCACGGCGGCAGCATGATAATTTTTAAGGTTTTTACGGCTGGATTCCATTTTCCGCCGCCATCTGAAGTTTTAATTTTTAAAAGGTACGTTCCTGAATTTAGATTGGTTAGATTGATATAATGCTGTGAACCAATAGTATGCCAGTCATCTTTATTAAAAGAACTTTCCAATTTATAGGCATATTCATTTTTCTCTGGCGTTACAAAGTTCATCGCACTAAATTCAAGACCTACATAACCCTGATCATGACTCAAAGTAATTTCCTGAGTTTCACTGATATCTTCTTTTAAATCTACCTCTTTATTTCCTGGTCTGATTTCCTCATTGTTGACAATCAGTTTTGTTAGAACAATCTCGGCATTATCCGGAGTCTTGATGAGTTTGAACGGATTAAAAACGATCAATCCGTTTGAAGATCCGAAGATCAACTCATTATCATTTAATCTTAAGCTGCTGTTGTTTGAAAACTGTTTTACCTTTAAACCATCTTTTGAGGAATAAGATGTAATTTCAAAATCTGAAATATTGGGAATCGTTTTAAACTTCTTTGTTCTTATTTTATACAATAAATTATTATCGCTGACCCAGATATTTCCTTCTCCATCTTCTGAAATGCTTTTTATGGTTTCATCTGTAAAACCCATTGCGCGGTTGATTTCGAAAAAATGTCCGGATTTTTCATTCAACAAATTGATCCCCCCGCTTTCAGCTCCTACCCAAAATCTTTTCTTCGAATCGGTAAACATTACGGTAAGACTGTTATTGGGCAAGCCGCTCGCTTTACCTGATTTATAGATTTTGGTAACTCTTTTCAGTTTTTTGTCGAAAAAATTCAGACCGTATTGGGTGGCGATCCATAAACCATTTTCGCGATTTGCGATATCTGTAATAAAATTATCGCTGAGTGCGTTTGAAGTCCCGTCGGCCATGTAACTTTCGATAGTACCGTCCGGAAGTATTTTTTTTAACCCGTTTCCGTTAGTTCCCACCCACAAATCTCCGTTATCAATCAATAATGAAGTTATCGGTCGGTTACGTTCTTTTGGATTTGGAGAAAGTACTATTTTACTGAATGTTTTGTTGCTTTTATTGAATTTAAAAAGTCCGTTAAAAGTTCCGCAGAATAAATTCTCATTTTGATTTACCAAAGCCGTAATCATGTTTACGCTTTTATCAAAATCATTAGTATCAATTAAATAAGCAGTATTGCTGTTGCTCCTGAAATCCAGAAAGTTCAAACCTCCGCCATTTGTTCCTACCCAGACAGCATTATTATTTTCTTTGGAAATGGCATTTACGAGTGCACTGTTTAATCCGAAATTAGGTTTTATAACCTCTCTTACATTTGCAAAATTGGTATTGGTTTTCTGGAAAAAGTTCACACCTCCGCCATTGGTTCCAATCCAGATATCATCGTGGCGGTCTTTTAGAAAACATTTTACATCATCATCAGATAAACTGTAACTTGCAAGCGGATTGTGCTGGTATTTTGTGAATTCATTTTTATCCTTTTTAAAAACGCACAAACCGTTTTTTGTGGCAAACCAAATGGTATTGGCATCTACAGCCACAATATCGTTGACCCAATTTGAAGATAAACTTTTCCCGTTACCAGAATTCTGAAGATAATTTTTTACGGAATTTCCGGCCACATTATAATGAAAAACTCCGTTTGCTTCTGTCGCAAACCATAAGTCGTTGTTTTTTTCCTTTATTATCTTCCAAATCTTTGATTTTAGTAATGCTTCATTTTCTTCTAAAGCTTTAGGAAGTTCTTTTTTTGATCCATTTTTGGGATCAAAGCATTCCAGTCCTTTTGCCGTGCCCACTAAAACACCGTACTTACGATCGTAAAAGAGTGATAAAACCCTGCTTTTTCTAAAAGGAGAATTATGATCGTTGGAGATTTCTTCTAATAAATATTGTTTTTTATTAAGGCGTTTGACACCACCAAAAGTTCCAATCCAGATTCGGTTTTGATCGTCCTGAATGATCGATGAAATGTAGTTTCTCCCGCCTTTTACTTTTTGAACATCGACTCTTAAAAAATCACGTTCTTTTTTCTTAAAAAGATTTAAGCCATTATTGGTCCCTATCCAGAGTTGTCTTTCGTTATCTTCTAAAACAACATTGATGTGATTGTTGCTGATAGTATTTAAAATGTCTTTATTGTAGGCATATCGTAAAAAACTGTAACCGTCGTAGCTAATTAATCCGTTTGCAGTTCCTATCCAGATAAACCCTTTTTTGGTTTGATGAATACTTGAGATCATGCTCTGCGAAAAACTGACATCATAATCGATATGATCAAAATACAAATCTGAACTCTGGGCAAGAGAACTCAACGAAATCGAGTACAATAAAATACAACTTAAAAGATACTTCTTAATGCTTTTCATATATAGAATAAAATAAGAGCTCAACAATAAATTTTGAATGGATTTGATACAAAAGAGGTGTCAAACGTCCTGCAAGGTAAATCTAATACAAAAATCAGCAGTCTCTATATTTTCTTTTTAAGGGGTGTATTTGTACTTATTGATAGCAAAAAGTATTCTTCGAAGCTTAACTACTTCTTGAAGGTTCTTTGTATTCTAAATAAAAAAGCTATCTGTCATGATAGCTTTTTTATACTTTTTTAATATTTTTTTTATTTTTAATTCATTTCATCATTTAAAAAACCATATTTCGAAGGTTTAGTAGAAATACTATTTTTTAAATCAAAAACTTCACTGCTGATATAATATTTATCTTTTAATTTTACAATTTTCACTTCAGGGATCTGCTTATTTTCCATATATTCTGAACCTGAAAGAAGATTTTTTTTATGATATAAAAACAAAGTATCTGCATTTTGAAAAGGTACAAGTAAATCTTTTAAAGCTCGTTCTGCTACATAAGCAGAATCTTTAGAAATTTTTATATAATAGGTATAGTTGTAATTTGGTTCATAGGAATCTAAAGGAAGAATATAATCTCTGTACCACGAATTGTCAATCTTTACTTTGTTAATATCATTAAAAAAAGCAGTTTGTAAATCATTGGATTTTTTTTCAATAAAATTAATTCTCCAATTCATTTCTTTCTTCTTTTTTTCATCAGAATTTATAGAAAAGGAGTCTATTTTTTCCCATGAATTATTTTTATACTGATACAAATCCGTTTGATACTTTTCTTTAAGATTGTAAGGACTATCATTTCCCGGAGTTGGAACTAAATATTTTTTGTCAATAAAAAAAACATATATATCAAATACTTTTTTATATTCTTCAATGTTTAATTTATCTACGTATTTTTGTAAATTCTCATAGTTATCTTTATCTATATATTTTGAATGTTTTTCAAAAAAGTGAAAATCTTTAGGAATTAAAAAAGTTACTAAATTTCCCAGGTCATTTTGACTTTTGGGATTGTATGTAACTCCATTGTCATATGATGTGGAAAAATAACTGCCATATTTAGTACTAGCATACTCATATTCGTTAATTTTTAATACTTTATCAAAATTCAGTTGGCTAACTTCATTATGATGATAAACATTTTCCTTTTTTTCTGAGCTGTTATCTTTGCATCCAATGATTGAAATTATAATAAATAAGATTAGACCATATTGTTTTAATGGATTCATATTTTATAGTTTTTGTGGTCTAAAATAGCCAATAAAACCTGGATGCGCAAATAAAGCTTCTCCTTTTGATTTGTATACTGATGCTCTGGTACAATTAGCTAAAGCATATCCACCATTTTTCTTATTTGTTTCATTATCTCTACTTCCTGATGGACCAATTGCCTCAAGTATTGTAACAAGATCATTAGAGTTATCATACTTATATACAATTCCTGTATGTCCACCGCCACCACTTCTCCAAACAAAAATATCTCCTGCTTGAGGTTTGAAATCTTTAGAATTTCCTACGAATTTTATCTTATCTGTTCCTAATGCTTTTTGAAATGAAGATTCTGACGTCATACTTGCCGTAGTAACCCATTTTACTTCTTTCGTAATAGCCAACTTGTGTAAATACCTACAGACAAATTCTGAACAATCCATCTTACTCAATGCATTATCATTTAATGATGTTCTCAATCCTTTTGATGCTCCAGTATTTTCCTCCATTGCATAAGCTAGATGCTTATCAGCAATAACTTTCATTTCCTCCAAAGCTGCAGTTAAAGTTTTAGATACAGGATATTGATTTTCTGAATTTTGTATAATCTTTAGATCTTTCTCAAATTTTTCTGCATCATTTGCAATTAAATCATCCCGATCAGTTCCATTGATAACTTTTCTCGCATTAACATAATCCGTTTTTATATTATTTATATAGTTATTGATGCTGACACCTGTAAAAATTCCTTCGTTCATTCCCCAAATCATAATTTTGGCAGCAAGTTTTGGTTCCAATACTTTATCAGGATAATTTACTACATCTATACCAAACTGATTCTTTATCTTTTTATAGTTATTTTTCCAAGTCAATTGTACATATCCTCTACCACAATATTTTACACCGTCGCCCTCTGTTGTATTACCCCTCTCAATTGCAGTTTTTCTTCTTTTATCACTATCCGCTAAAATGGGATCATACCTATGATATGTTTTTTCTCTTATATTTTTATCACTAATCCAAAAACTCTCGACTATAGGCTTAAATGTTCTAAATGTTTCTGTGTAAACCGTAGCGAGTATATAAGCAACCTGTTCTTTTTGTGGCATTATTTTTTCAGAAGTGTAATATTCATTCATATCATTCAACAGAACTTTAAGATTTGCTTCACTTTCGCCTTTGTATTTAGCAAGGAAGTATGGAATATCAATACCGTATTTATTTACCTCTTCATTCTTTTTAGCATTATTTAAAACCGCATTCAACCCATTCTCCAAATAAAATTTAGATTCAATACCCTCCATTCCCAAATAATAAGAATCTGTAAAACCAAATAATGGTGTTATTGGACGCCATTTTTTGTCAAGAACAAAGGTGATAGAAGCTTCTCCTTCGCTTTTAACAATAGTTTTCATTTTCAGTTGTGAGTGTTGTGCATTTTTTCTGCGAACTTTTAGTACAACTTCACTCCCTACCATGTTTAAGGTTTTAATTATTCCCATTACCTTAGCTCCATATGGCACTGGAAGAAACGGATTTACGCGAATTCCATCATAAGTAAAATAAACATCAAGAATTTTTGTATCTGTTGTCACAGACAAAATAGTATCTGACTCGTAATTAGCTGGTGTATTAAAAGGATACGGTTTACTGTTCTGGATTCCTAATAATTTAAATCCAACATTAGCATTTTTTCCACTATTGAATCCGATTGCTTTTTGAAAAACAGCATCAAATTTTACTTCTTCAAAAATTTGACCTTTTCCATTTGTTTTTACATCAACGTAATGACTTGTTTTTGCATTATTTAAATAAAAGTAAACTCTAACCTTTTGATTTTCATAGTGCGGTATTTGAGCCTTTATGTAATTGCTTTCTCCTGAAAAACCAGAAGTATTTTTTTTACTTCCGCCACTCCATGTCCAGTAAGCTTCAGTAACTTCCGGATGTTTTACTTCCATTTTATAAACACATTCTGATTTGGCTCCTTTTTGACTATCACTAAAAGCTTCTACTGTATAATGTCCTACTTTTTGAGGAATAGGTATACTAAAAGACATCCATTTATGAATATATGCTTTTAGAGAATCTTTTTTATCTGTGAATAATACAGTTCCAGGTGCCAGATATGGTTTATTATTAGAATCATAAATCATCCATCTTACGTCTTCTTTTTCTTCGTCTGTAGGAGGGTTTATTTTGAATTTTTTCGCTTCTAAAATTATCTCCCTGTTTGGAATACCTAATAAAAACACATTATTGTTAAGTGAGTCTTGAGCGAGATCAATGCTGGTAACCTCATTTTTTATTACCGAAGTTTTAAATTCCTTCACTAATGCATATTGATCTTTACTAAAAACTTTAATTTTATAAGTACCTAAATCAGGCATTCCCAGTTTAATAATACCTGATGAGTCTAACTCTTGCTCATCTGAAATTTTAGTTATTTTATCAGCAGTTGTACTTTCAACATGATAATACAGTTTTAATAGATTTAGCGTTTTTACTGCAGTATGTTTTAGCGATACTTTAAAGTTTTTCTCTTCGCTAAAAGGTCTTATAAATTCACTAGCTGCATTTGCCGGAGGTGTAATTACAATTTCCTGAGTTATTATTTTTAACTCTATGAAAGTAGCCGTTTTTGCGCTTTTTTTCTGATTGACTGTATAATTTTTTCCATAAGCATCGATTCTGTATGTTCCTGGCATATCAAAATTATAGCTAAAAGAAGTGCCTTCATTTTTAAAAATATTCTCTTTTTTAGTACCGTTATTATATACTACCCAGTTAATATTCTCTTTTTTATGTGGTGTCTGATTTATAAAAGCTTCATCAACAAAAAATTCGAGACTTTCACCAACAATAAACGAAGTCGTAGTAGCATTCTTAATTTTTACTGCCCCTTTGTTTACTGCACTTCCCTGCACCTCTTTATTGTTTACTTCTTTAAGGAAAACATAAACAGCTTCCTTTCCAATTTCTACATATAGATTATCCGCATTCAAATTAGGATATATCTTTGTTTTGGTAGTTATTGTAATAGTAGTAGGCAAAGTATCAAGTCCTTCTACTTCTTTTAATAACAAAAACAATTCATTATATCGTTCAAAAAGATTGGCAACATTTGTTTTCTCATTGCTCAATTGACTTTTAATTATTTCCCAACGTTTTTTACTAT